>Ga0222718_10000651_pt1 | contig 35534 bp, 42 predicted proteins | sample C33_27DmetaG_FD_165045 | JGI IMG/M metagenome (GOLD analysis project Ga0222718, IMG submission 165045) | Estuarine water microbial communities from San Francisco Bay, California, United States - C33_27D | ecosystem: Environmental > Aquatic > Marine > Unclassified | place: USA: California...
TTGACAGGCAAGTCCATGTCTAGGATTTCAGAGCACAGTTCGTACCAACGACCTTCGATGTCTAGTTTTATCATGTCAACGTCTCGACCATACTCGTCAACGATGCTAGATAAAGATGTGGTCTCGACTTCCAAGGTGTCCACTAGATTTTCCGGATCATGGTTCTCCAAACTCCAACAACGTTTTTTCCTGTCAACGGTGTAAAAGGTCATGAGTTTTTCTGATGGATCATAGGCCTTTGATACCAAGGTGACATTGGCTCCCCTACCGTTAGCGGACTTGACCGTTTCCACACTCATCGGAGTAGGATCCCAGCAAACTATTTTCACATCGCGATTATCTCTCCTAATGCCTTCCTCGAATCTGATTTCTTTAGAAACTCCAAATCCCCACATCTGTTTTATGTTGGCTCTAAGGTCGTTGGGTGTTGCGTATTGCTTATATCTTTTCCAACTTTCCGGTGTGAGTGGGAATTTCTTCTCGTATTCTCTGCAAGTGGCCAATACATCTGCGTTATCAAATAATGACATGTCTAATAATCCAATAGGTTGAAGTCTTCTTTATATATTTGTTTAATTCTATTTATTTGTTGCTCGGTCAGTGGAATTTTATTACTGTGAGAAACATTCTGTTTCAAATTCATGCTTGGGATCGGCAAGAGCCAGTTTTCTGAAATAGTTTCTAGTTTTTGCATGATGCCTTTGAAACCCTCCAGGTACCAGGCCTGAGATCTGAAGTGAGGATCTATATCGGAGTCATTGAGCTCTTCATACGCAGATAGCAAATCGTCAATGTTGTTAATTTTTTGTTTTAGTTGATCCTCGATCTTTTTGCCTTTGTCTCTACGCTTGTTGAAAAAGTCACTGTATCCGCTACGGAACCTTTCTACAGGATTTCTTACCAGTGTGATATTTTGATTTCCGTTTTTTTCTGCCTCGTCGGCGGTGATGTACTTGGTGTTTCTCTTACCGTGAATCTTCAAATTGAAATTAGCATGAGTTTTGTTTTCCAACATGTAAAGATGATTTTTTAGAGAAGTGTGTCCGGTTTTAGTGATACCCCAGAAATTTATTTTAAGTTTTGGCCAAACGCTGATGTTTCTTTCTATGTTGCTTATCATGTTTTTAGTCTGTGTTCGTTTTGAATTATTTACAAGAATTTTTCTAGGCGGTGAGATTTTGGCGAAGTTTATTTTTAGGAATCGTGATATCTCTCTTGTCGCATGCGGCACTGATCACACACTGTTCACACAACGGAGTCCTTGATTTACAGACTAGTTTGGCATGTGTTATCAACCACATGTGTGCACCGTACTTGTATTTGATTGGTGTTGTGTCGTTTACTGTGATTGATGCTTTGCCTTCGTCTAGATTATCAACCCACCCGAGCCTCCATAACATTCTGAAAACGTGTGTGTCCACTGCTATGTGTGGTTCGCCAAATACAAATCTCATCACGATGTCTGAACTTTTCCTACCAACACCGGGCAGTGTCATTAGTTCTTTCTGTGTGCTTGGCACACGCCCGTTGAACTCCTCCAATAACATCTTACTGGTTGCGAGTATGTTTTTAGATTTGGCATTGAACAACCCCGCGGGTTTGATCGCTTCGATGATTTCTTCCCGTGACAGTTTAAGCATGTCCTCGGGTGTGTCTGCCAGGGCGAACAGTTGCCTACAAGCGACCGCCGTCCTCTTGTCTTGTGATTGTGCTGACAGCATTACACCAATGAGGCTGGTGTATGCTTTGGAATAGATTTTTGCTTTTGGTTTCTTGTTCGAGTAGTTGGGATATAGAGAACTTAATTTCTCATAGATGTAGTCAATGTCATTACTGTTCTTCATCTGAGTGCAGTTCGTTTAAGAGTTGTCTCAGTTTGCCACCTTCCACTGTGGCTTTCACTTTGCCCACTGTGTCTCCCTTGCGTGGGTCTGGCACTTCGGGTCTCGCATCTTTTGGTGTGCCATCATTTGCAGATACCTTGGATGTCTGTTTCAAAGAATCATAAATTGTACTACGTTGTTTGTCAAACTGTTTGTATTCTGGATCGTCTGCCAAGTCTCTGATCCTCAAACTGTCCACGTCAAACTCCAGGTCAACTTTCTGTCCAACACCAGAACTTGATCTGGTCTTCATAAATTGTATCTGATACCTACCACGTTCCTTCATTGCTCTGGATGTGAATATACCTATCACGTTATCTGCTGTCTGTATCTTAGACAGTCCTCCCGAGATGTGAGAGTGATCAAATTCAATCTCTTCAACAGACGCTCTATTCAACTGCGATGCTGTTGCCAACACACACTGTTTCTCAACCACTAAATTTCTCAGTTCCTCACTCACATACTTGTCCTTGATGAACAAGTCTGCCGGTGATATCCTTTTGCTCTTTGGCATCATGAGATCCAAGTAATCGATCAGTATGCAATCCACTTTCTTCTTGTTCTTGAGTTCTAGTTCCTTCAAGTATGTTCTAATATCCAATACGTTGCTACCACTCGGCAAATATTTGATCTGCAAGTTACCTGACTTCTTCTTCAACATCTTGACCTTCATTTCGACATTGTCAATTTCCGGAAACACTTTCTTGGTTGGTATATTTGTCATCATTGCATCAAGTCTCATGGCGGTGAGTTGTTCACTCAACTCAAAAGATATGTAGCACACGTTCAGTCCGGCCTGTGCCCAGTTCACTGCTAGATTCTGCAAGAACAAACTCTTACCTGCACCCGATCCACCAGCGAAGATGTTCAGTTCACCCCTGTTGAATCCACCAAACAGTTTCTTGTCTAGGTTCTGCCATCCTGTGCTGATCTGTCCGTTGTTGTCCTTGAGTGCTTCTAGTCTTCCCCTGGGGTCTTCGAAGTAGTCTGTTCCGAGATCTCTTGTTAGTCCGACCTGTACCGCTTCCTTGACCATGTCCTCCACGGGACCATAGTCGCCCTTCTCCAGCAAGTCAGCGGATGAAAGTATTGCTTGTTCCAGCGCCTTGTGTCTCGCGAATGTCTCAAACTCGTCTAACAGCCAATTGAAATGGCTTGGATCCAGGTCCTTCGCTGTCTTTAATTTTATGTCATGCGATGCATTCACTATATCCACCTCTGGCATGACCTTGTACTCGTCCATGTAGTCCTTGACGAACTTGGCTATCGGTTGCAGTTTACGATCAAATGATTTGGGATTGAATATGTTCTGTGCCCTGGCGAAAGATTCAGCATCGGCCAGCAACATCTCGATGTACAACTTCTGCACATCAAATGAGTAGTTCTTGGCCTGGTGTTGTTCGTTGTTATCGTAATCAGTCATGTTTTACTCCACACTGTATTTTACAACATTCATGGGCAGAAGTAAATTGTTTTGTTGACTCAAAGAACTCTTTTACACTTTTGTTTTCCAATATCTTAGATAATGTGTTATCTTTTATATTGAATTGTTTTTGTTTTGGAGAAAATACTGATTTATATCTGTATCTGTAAGTACCCATCCAACAACACGGATAAAAGTTTCCCTCTGCATCAACATACAAATCATTATTTGGTAAATCAGCATGAAGACACGCAGGTTCCATGTCTGTTTTATAATTTGCATCTGTTAGGATTAATTTTTGTTGTTCGTAGTAATCATCAACATGTTCGGCATCCGGCATCATGTCTTTACTGTCTAACCATCTATCGCTGTGCTCCAATTTGAAACGATCAAAGCCGAGTTTAATGGACAGATTTTTCGCTTCATCGATCTGGTGTTGGTTGTGCTTGAACACTATGAATTTCCATACCATTTCGCATTTCCTAATTTTGAGAACTTCTACAGCGTCCATTATCGACCGCCACTTAGCATTTTTTCTATATAAGTGATTTGTATCTTCTAATCCGTCTATACTAAATGTCACTGCGTCAGCGTTGTCTAGGATTGCATTTAGTTGATTCCACCATTTTTTAGTTTTTGCTGAACCGTTTGTGGTTATACTTAATTTGCAATTATTATTTTTAAGACGTTGACACAATTCGTGGAAGGCAGAATGATAGATTGGATCTCCGTTGTTTCCACACATGTTGACATCTGCATTTGGCCCCACGAAGTTAACAATATGATCTATGCTTATCTCATGTAAAGATCTTTTTTTGAATGTTTCGTAGAACCAGGTCCTGTCACACAATGGACATTCTAGTGTGCATTTACTTGTTGGTTCAATGTGGAAATTAACCATACATCTTTCTCTTTAAATCTATTTTCAGTTTACTGGACTCTGTCGTTTTCAGTATCGATTGTATAGTAAACAGCCTACCGTATTTCAACACAGCATCCGCCACATCGCCAACCGTTTTGTCCCATTCTGGAAATGCGACACTCCACCCAAACTCCGTTGCTTGGTCTACCAATTTCTGTCCGGGTGCATCTCTGTCTGGTACAACAATGACCTGTCTACCAAGTCCGTCTATCAGTTCACGTTGTGTGTCATTTATCTCTGAACCCAGTATGCTGACGCCGGAAACGGCTATGGCATCAAATGGTCCTTCCGTCACCAACACGAACTTCCTGGACCAATCCTGTGCGTCCATGTTGAACACGTAGCCAGGCCAGACATCTGTGTAGTATTTGACTCCCTGTGATTCCTCGAACATCCTGCCAGTGAATCCAACAACCTCACCTCTCCAGTAGAATGGTATCAGCAGTCTCTGGTGCACGTCCCAAATCTTGTCAGGTGAGTACATGAAGTCATACCAGTCTGCACCCATGCCCCTGCTCTCTAGATATTTCAACAAGCCGTCTATCTTCTTCCATTGTGGTTCCGTTAGGTCATTGCCCACGTACTTCTCCAACCACACGTCCAGTTTGTGTGCGTTCTTGGGCAGTGTCTTGTTCTTGAATGTTATGAATTTCTTCTTCTCGTACTTGACGTCCCCCTCCTCCTCACGCATGGCCTCGATGGCCAACTTGCGTATGGTGTCCTCGGGTATGCCAATGTATCCCATGAACTGCCTCATCTTGTAGGTCAATTTACGTCCTATCACATAACTGGTCTTGAATCCACAGTTGAAGCAATGGTAACTGACTGTGCCGTCCGCACTGGTCATCAGCCCGCCACGTTTCTTCTTGTCAGCGGTCTCACCGTTGTACACACAACAGGGTGCGTTGAAACTGATCCAACCACTGGGCGTCTTCTTCCTGTTCGCAGGAAGACTAGTCAGAATTGTATTCTGTATAAGATTCATAGTCTCTACTATTTTACTGTCTATATAGGATTTTGTCAATCACACCAGTGTTACCAGACGATCTCTCTGCTTTGAATCTCACGTTTTGGAACACACCGTTGAAGTTCAAACTGGAAACACTTGATGCATCGCTCAGTGCTGAACTGGTAATTGTGAAGTAGTCGTTGTCTGTCTGAGGATCTGACATCATCGTGCCTTGCACTGTGACTGTCCCTGTGAAGTTCTTTGGGTATATCGCGATTGTGTGCAGTGCCTTGTTGTTGTTTATACCTGGACGTGCAGTGATGGCACTTGATGTAAATATCTGACCAGACAGTGTGAAAGCACTGACTGATTCACTTGCAACAAATTCTGGATAGGCACCTTCTAACAGTTCTATCGTGCCAGCGGCCGCATAACCTGTGTCTGAGTATGTGATCTCCCTGCTACCATCTGATTTCACTTCTCTCACTGAGAAGTTGTAGAACTTCGCATCCAACGGCAGTAGGTCTCCCTCCGTTATCGTGCAACTTGCCGATCCCTTTGGACCAGCGGTTACGTCTACAGTCTCAGATGGAATTGTTTGCTGATTGAATTTTAAAGTTAGTATTGTTGATGTACCTGCCGCATTAGTGGAGTTGACATTCGTTATTTCAACAGGTCCTGATATGCTGGTACCTTTAAGAAAAAATCCAACTTCGAAACTACCAGTGACATTTGTGTTTGTAACTGTTGCTGTCGCGGTGGTTCCGGTGGACGATCCATCCGACGCGATAGTCAAACTTGTGGCGGACATCGTGTTTAGGTTATCCAATGTTTTTGTTAAAATTGCTTTCTTGCTCTCAGAATCGATCATGTTGAATTCGTATGTTTTAGTAGTGATGTCCTGTGCTTTCTGATCCTCGTTCTTGAACGTGAATGTGATTGGGTTTGATACTCCCCTGTGCAGTGTTAGGCGTCTATCGTACACTTTTGAGTTCCTCCCGTGATAACCACTTACGTAGGCGATTACCAATTGATTTATTAAATACCTTTGTACTGTTTGCATAATACATATTTAACAGTATTTATAGATATAGAATGAACGAAATTTTCAACACTTTGAGGGACAAGTTCCCGTTCTTAAGCCTGATCAGAAAGGGCGATCTGGAGTACGTGGGCATAGTGCAAAACGAGGACGTCAATGTCATCAGTTTCTATGATTACGGCAGGCTGATGATGCCTGAGGACAAGATGAAGTTCCTGAAATGTGGAGAGACTTGGTGGCACGAATCCAATCGTAAATTACCAATCAACATATTTCTAAAGGGGGAGTTCAGGTATTTCCGTTCCACGTTAGTGACGCTTAACGCCAAAGACATCGAGATAGTGCATGGACCGACTGTGAAACTTTCTGAGATATCAAAAAAACGTGTGAAGCGTAGGACGATCCAATTGGTCAGAAGGCCCGTTTAACAGTAGTCAAAAAAAAAAGATCGCTGTCTGCGATCCCATCTAATCTTTATCCCACGCTCCAACCAGAGCTCTTGCCAGTAAGGCATTTCCTGTTTGATCCAACGGGCATCCAGTTGGTCTTCCTTGTTCAGGATCTTCCATGTGTTCTTTGCCTTGGTCTTCCAGTAGTCAGTGAGGAACTTTGACAACGACACGACCGAGAACGGTCCATCATTGGATAGGTCTCTTACGGTGGGTTTGGATTTTTTAGTGATTTTTTTATTTGTCCTGTTGTACACTAAAGTTATATTTATCTTTTGTGATCAGATTCATCTGCACCACTATGGCCTGTGCGTATGCCACGGCGTGTGATTTCTTGAAGAAATATGATCCGTCTGTGGGTTTGATCCACACTTCCTTCATGATGTCTGTCCAGTCCTTGTACATCAGTCCCCTCTTGGCGGGACGTATAATGGCCAACACGGCCGCGAGCTGTTCTATGTTCCTGGGTTCCAGTTTGGACACTATGTTGAAATGGCCATTCAGGTGGAAAAGGTTCTCGACCACCTTTGGGTCTTTGAGCATGTCCCAATCAGGTTCCTGTATCATTAGTTCTACCAGTTCCTGCTCTGACTTGACGTCCTTGTAGATGTTGACGTTGAGGCAGTCGATCTTGAAGTAACCCCTGTCCTCCGCGTTCTTGTAATCCAGTGATGCATGTCCCGTCACAGGATGTTCTGGAACGGCATGGAAGTACACGCCAGTCTTGTGTTTCTCAGATTTGCCATCTTTGATCATGGACGCAGGTGTGTGTTTGAATAATTTTAATGTGTTGTCTCGGTCAAAGAAATCAATGTCTACATCAGGCATTAGTGTACACTGCCTTTCTCTTTCTCGTTGTGTTTGATGAACTGTTCTTTCGATCCTGGTTGTAGCAACTCCACGACTTCTAGCAGTGCCTTGTATCCATCACTCTCCAACATGGCCCTGTTCAAAGTTGGCACAATGACCCTACCTATGGAGCCATCCTTCTTGATGGTTATAGCACAATCGCCTTCTTCGAAATCCATCTTCTCTGCTATCTCTAGATTGATCTTAGACAATCTTGGCCTCCCTTGCTGTGTCCTGCACCAGCATGTGATCAGCGGGATAGCTCTTCAACTTGCTGGGCCAGAAACTTGTGTTTATGAATTTTTCTATCATTTGTAATTGTTCGTCGTTGAATGATTTTAACATCCTTTTGCCTGCACTGCAACCTAACAGCAACCAAGGACTTATCTTTCCCTGTTGTATGTGTTGCACTGCCCTGTTGGCATTGACCAGTCTGAAGTAGTCAGGCCATTGTGCGTTCTGTTCTGTCGCCCAGTCCATCATGGTGGCTATACTTCTTTGCAACGCGGCCTCTACCGGTTCCGACTTCAGTGCTTCTATGAGATATAATTCATAGAGATCATCCCTAGCCCAGTGATCCAGTTTGACCTTTGACTGTAGCACGTAGTCTATGTATTTGTCTGGATACAACGGATTTATGTGCATTATGAATCTGCCAAACTTGACGAATGCGTTGTAGTATGAGCTCTTGACGAAATCGTCATAGGTCTTGGTCTTTGAGTTATGTTGGTGTATCTGGTAGAATCTCTGGAACACCATGAATGCGTTCACCACCCACTTCTCATCACGTTGTAGGTATCTCCTCTTGGGCTCACACAGATGTACTTGTAGTGTACGTTCCTTGGCGAACTCCTTGCCACAGTACGTGCATTTATTTGTCGATGCCATGCGCCTCTATCAGTTCTTCTAGTTCTTTGTCGGTTATGACCTTGTCCAATGTCTCCAGGTCTGACTCCTTCCACGTGGGGTATATAGACTGTAATTTCTTCAAGCTCTTGTTCGCAACACGCTTCATGGGTTTCAACCATGGATGGAACTGCTGTGTCTCTGCACCACACATGGCAGTCAGTATCCATAGCAGTTTCTTGTGTTTGCCCAGTGTGAAGCAGTGCTTGTTCACACACTCGTTGACCATTTCCACATAGTGTTCCGTGTAGAACGTATCCTTTGATGACACGTTTGAAACGTATCTCATCAGCATGTATGGCGAGTACAAGGACCTCTCCTTGTCGTCTATGCGATCAAAGTAATCCTTGTTCCTGAAGTCAACGGCCTTCAATCCGTTCCTCAAGTCAAAGAATTTTCTATTTTTTTCTACTGGCATATTTTAGTGCGAACATTGTGCATTCTTTTGCTGTTACGAATGTTAATTTTATTTTATTGTGCTTGTGTTGTAAACCTGAAAATTGGAATTTGTGTTTCTTCATGAAGTCAAAGAAACTGTACATCCAGTCCTCGTCCATCCACACAGCGATCTTGTTGCTGGTTATCATTACCGGAGCGTCTATGGTTATCGACTTCCTACCAGACGGAGCCATAGTCCACCTGTTCACACTGTCTCGAGATGTCCTTGACGAAGTAAGCACACATGGGTTTAGGACCGTTGTTCAATGGAACGGCCAGCATCTGTCCTGTCTTGATTTTAGGGAAGTACCATTTGACCTCCGTGTATATGTCTACCACATCTATTGGATGGAAGTCTGGTTTTGGACTCGATAAAGGATTGAATGTGAAAGCATCAAACCCTCTGTCGTTCAAACTGGTTATGGGTAACACGTGCATCTCGGATTGTCCCGCCTCGCCTATCAGCATCTTCCAATCCAGTGGCATCTTGATCTTGTGTGGCCCAATCTCCAACACCGCCGCCGGGGCATTGAAGCTCTCGAGGAATATGAGTGGTATGTAGAAGAAATCCGGTTCGGCAGGATCTGAGTTGTCCAGCACTGCGAATCTTAGATTCTCGTCCACCCATTCGGGTATCTTCTCCAACTTGTATGTTCTGTTATCCAGTGTAAGGATTTTCATAATTTATCTTTTCTATATTATACGGGTAATTGGCCTCTTTGTAAAACTTTTTCCTTGCCCCCAGGTGTCTTTTCGCGAACTTGCAACTGCTGGTAATGTCCCAGATCTGTACGCTGTCCTTGTCTTCCGCTTTCCTGATCCCACGTCCTATGCTCTGTATGACCCTGACGAATGACTTGCCCGGTTCTATGAGAACAAGATTAAAAATCCTAGGAATATTAATACCAACAGCGGCAACTCCATATGTGGCGATAATAACTTTATTTGTCGCAGTAGATATTTCATCATATTGTTCCTTCCTGTCTGTGTTTTTGGTTGATCCTGACACGAACACCGCGTCTTCTATTTCGTCTTCCAGTATCTGCCCCGCTGATATCCTGTCCACTAGTATCAAGGTGTTGCCTGATGAGGATATGTCTTTGATGGTGTTGGCCACCCATTTCATCCTGGTCTTGTCTGTGGTCAGCCATTTTAATTCCTCACCGTATGTCTTGAACTGTGGATGATCCTGTGTCTGTAGAACATTCACATGACAGTTTGCCAACACACCTTTGTCCTGCAGTTCACTGGCCTGTATCCTGTTGGACACGTCGCCTATGCTACATTTCAGACCCATGAACTCATAGTCTGCCTTGGGAACGGTACCCGTCAGTCCCCAACGTATGCCACAGTGTGCGAATGGTCCTGTCAACAATCTCTTCAGCACATCGGCCTTAGCCATGTGCACCTCATCTATTATCACCGTGTTGATACCCTGTATGGCCTCCAAGAAGTCAGTCGTGTGTTCATCCTTGCTTTTCTTTTCTAACACGTTCAATGATTGCCATGTTGCAATCGTGTTGAATCTGCCTAACTCTTTCCTGTCACCGTAGTACACGCCCACGTCCAAGTTACATGCCAGGAAGTCCTCCTCTGTCTGTGTCACGAGACTCTTGTTGGGAACAATGGTCAGGGTACGACCATATGGTTCGACCAATTGGCACAAGGCCGCCGTGATTATGGTCTTACCCGCTCCTGTGGCTATCTCCTGTATGCTCTGTGGATGTTCTATGAACTTGTTGATTGTCTCTACTTGGTAGTCTCTTAATTCTATTGGCTGTCCGGCCGCTGGATGATTGTCTGGCCATTTGATGTGTGACAGGTAATCCTTGTCCACTGCTTTGAATTCAAAGTTGTGTTGTTCTCTCTTGTCCTCTACATCTATGTACACACCACCCTCATCCAGTATGGGAAGTATCTGATCAACTAGGTTTAGGTATGTGGTACCTCCCAACCCAAAGAAACTGACCTTGCCATCCCATCTTCCTAACTTGACCGCTGGTAGATGTCTGGCATATGGTATCTCGTATTTGAATTTGTTGGAAAGCCTCTTACGCCATTCGAGACTTAGGTTCTCGAACTTCACGTTCACTTCATCTCTTATTACTAATTTACAACTGCTCATATCAAAGTTTCACTATTATGTGATCATGCCAATCCCAATTACTCGGTTGGTGATCACTATAATACAACTTTTTTGGAAGATTTTCAAGCATTCTTTTCAGGTTGTCCGTGCCCGTGGCGTAGTAACCACCACCCAGTGCCACTAATGATGCCTTTGGTTTTATCCTACTCTTGATCAGTGCCCTTGGTATCCTGTTCCTGACGAATATGATCTTGGTATTGTCATTGATCAGTTTGAACTGTTTGCTCATTTGGTGTAGTTCAAACAGGTTCTCAAAGAATTCCTGCGACCTATTATTTTGCAGTAGTGTGATTCTGTCAATTTTGCCATAGCTTTGTTTGCCATAATCTTTTTCAAACATGGGCTCCTTGACGTCAAACCCCCAACTGCAGTCATTCAGTATGTCTATGCCATGTGCCTGGAATGCCCTCAACCATTGCCAGAAATCTCGCACATCTTCTTCCATGTGTATGTCACCGCTCACAGGCATTACCAATGGAAAGCAGTCCAGTTCCATGAGTCCCTCCACGACATCGTTCTTGCTGAATCCCTTGGAGTCTATCCACAACTTGTGATAGTCATTGTGTGCTATCTTGTGACCTATCGAAGTGTGTGCCGGAACGTTGATCCCTCTGGTTGGTATGCTGAAATTCTTCAGGGAGTCCACTTGTACCAGTGCCGTCTGCTCCTTAAGGTTGTTGTCCCAGTACTCTTGCAGTGACTCCGGTGCGTTGTCCAACACTATCTCGCCCGCGATCAACCTTGCCGTGGGCTGTCTATGTCTGATTATCTCTCGCTTGATCTTTTCATAATCGTTCAAAAGTCCGTCGTCCATGAATTTGAAATCGTACCTCACGGCGATCAGTGTAAGGTAGTAGGCGGTGACATCACTGTGCTTGAACGTCCATCTCTTTTTCTCGCCATCATACATGGCATACATGCCAGGCAGGTCCCGTTTGTCTTTCATGCAACGTATCAGTTGTATGACTTTCTTGTTGTAAGGGAATCTCATCTCTATCATTTGTACATTGCCCTCGTCGGTGTACTTCTCTATGACTTTGTCAAAACTTATCACACGGAAATCATCATCGTACTCCGGTTTGTCCAGCAATGGCTTGATGTCCATGCCGTGTGCTTGGAACTTGGTCAGATATCTCTTCAGGATGACCACCGCCAATCTGGCCTGCTTCTCTGTCCATGCGTATTGGGATTCAGCCAGTGATCGCACGGTCTCATGATCCTTTGGATGCGGATGTATCAGTTTCTTTTGCGTGTGTTGGGGGTCTGTCCAGAAATTATCATTATATGCTAGTATTTTGAGTGCTTCGTTTATTGTTTTTGGTAAATCTGACTGCATTTTATAACCTGGTAATATTGATAATTATTAGTATATTATAGCATACTTGGTAATACTGTCAACCATGAAAAGAACAAGCAAAAAGACCGTCACGGTCAGGAAACAATTTAAAATCAGATTGGAAAATACTCTGACTAGACGTAAGAACGCTAGGGATTTCAAACCCACACACTCATTGGTGGTAACCTGGTTCAAGCATCTGAACAAAGGATTATTTGGTAACAAGTTGCCCACAGTGCCACTTTACCTGATCAGGATGACAGAGGACTGGGGAAGGTGTTGGGCCAATTGGGACAACAGGCAGTGTAGGAAAGGCACATACGATCAAACGGTTATACCGTACGACAAAACAGAAGTGACCTTCGCAATAGAGATACACACCAAGTATCCCACGTTCAGGGATTTCGTTGAGACGTTAGCCCACGAGATGGTTCATCTTTACCAGATGACTGTATTAAAAGATCCGTATTCAAATCATAATGCTAATTTCTATGCATTCAAGAATAAATTCAAAACGGCAGGATTACACCTATCAAGAACCGGCTAGTACGGTGTCTTCGAATTCCTTATAACCTATAACTCGACTGTTGCCTAGGTCAGTGCCTGTCTGCAGATTGTTTAGATATGACGGAGGATTGTCATGCACCACGGTGTAGTTCACGTACGGTCTCATCTTCAGCACGTCTCGGAACTGTTTCAACCATCCCTCGAATATCTTGTCGTCGTTGCGTTCTCCGTAGCAGACCGTGTCTTGGTATATGTTGTTTAGTTCTCCCCTGCCGTATTCCCTGAAGTCATACCCAAGTAGGTATATGTTCTTGTGTCCGTGTACGCCCGCCGTCCAGAATGCGGCGTTGCCCGATATCCAGTGTGGGTTGTTGGGTATGAGATTTATCATGCCCTTGCTCTGTTTCCTGTTGGCCTCCAGCGCCGGACCATAGTGGACAGTCTTGAGTCCTACCTCGTCCTCCACCATCTGCATCGACATCTTTGTGTCTACTGAAAATATGAAGTCAGGCATGAAATCCCTGTACAAGGCATTACATCCGTATGTCTGTCCTGTGTCTTTCAGTTTGTTGAGATCAAAACCTTCACGTGAAGGACCGTTGCCTATGCAGTATGCATTGCCTCGAGGCTCTGCTTTAATCTTGTCCTCGAAGAATTTGATGTCCTGTATACGTTGTCCTTTCCTTATTGTGGTGTTCACGACAACGTCTTCACCTGTATATGGTTTCCACTCTATAGGCAATATCTCGTTTCTCTTTCCTATATTAATTTTTTGCATTATACATATTTCTCCTCTAGTCTTGCTCTGATTCGTTTCCATGGTAAGCCATTTTCTATTTCGTCCTCAAACCATTCCGTGTATGCTAGTTTGTTGGCCCACGTTACCCGGTTGGGCATGGCCGGTGTGTTAATATCTGCTAATTTTAGGTTACCTACGTCATGACACAGGCTGGATTCAGACACGAATACAGGTATGCCTTTCATTACTGCTTCCATGGCAGGATTGCTGGAATGATTGACTACTGCCCAGGTTCTCGCAAGTGTGGCTTTGAAATCTGTGTCATCGTAAGTCCTGTAATCTCTTTTTGGCAATCTTACCTTAACATTGGTAAATTTGTTCTCATCAAATGTGATTGTGTTACGAGGATGGGGTCTGACCAAAATTGGTCTTGTTGTATACTTTCTGATTTCTATTATCTGCTGTTCAATCCAGTTTGAGATCCTAGGTAGTCCTCGCCATTGTTCTGATGAATCGTGTTGTCCGCATATCACTATCAGGTCACCGGTGGGATTCCATGGTCTCAATTCATGTTTGAACAAAGGCCAACGCTTATCATTAAATTGTTGGTTGGCAAAGTCGGCATCTCTGTTGATGCCGTTGATACCTATCTTGAAACTGAGATTCCTACGTAATCCGCCCACTTCAATAACAATCACAGGTTTGCCCTGGCTTCTATAACGATCCCATATTTTTTTGTAATTTTGCATCCTGCCACGCCATAGCACACTCCAAATCACCGCAACGTCACCGTTGGTTTCTTTGTTCACATGCACATCGTCTCCGGTTTTCTGCATTGACTTTATGAATTTTGCAAAGATGTCCTTGCTGTTGAGTGGGCCATGCATGGGCCAGGCTTCAATCTTCATATTGATGGTGGTACCTTTTTCCAATAGTCAACAGACATTATATCTGCTGGTGCGTTTGGGTTGGCACGTAGATCGTTCCTACCACTGGTTCCGTGTTTCTTACGCTTTCCCTTCATGTGGTCCATGTACAATCCAAGTTCACTGTTGACGAACACATGATGTCCTTTCACACCTATCCAGTATCCTATGTCGTTGACTGTGATGTTTTTTTCTTGCCTGTACTTCTTAGTGAGATGCCAGAACACGTAACTGTCATGCCATTCCAATAGATTGAACACTTCGTCAGTCACGTACAGTTGTTCCCAATCATCTACAAAATTTTGTATTCCGGGATGGTTCATGTTGTATCCAACAAATCCACATTCAGGATATTTTCCACCGTCATTGAGTTTTGGGTTCTCCCTACCCAGGTAAGTCACCATGGTATCGGTTGGCAAAAGTTTCTTAAAGAAATCCATTGGCACCGGCCTGAATGTAAACGTGTCAGCGTCTATCCACACAACGTAATCATGGTCCTTTGAATTACGCACACCATTCACAACACAAAAAACTTTGTTTGAAAAACGCACAGCGGCCCAGAGATAGGATCCTTTGTTTTTGTCTTTGCCTCCCTTTGTTTGTAGTTCTGCCGGTCGTCTTACACCACCTTGTATCTCCTGTAGTTCGCCATTGGCAACAGGATCGTCCTTGTGTTTGTTTTTGAATTTGAACAGTTCTGGTTCCGCAGAATTTAGATCTACCCAGGTGATCCTTTCATAATTGCACTGTGGTTTAGGTTCTTCGGCATACACAACTATGTCAATTTCTTTTGGAAATTGTTGTGCCATTGATTCTATGCCTTTCTTTGCATAGGCTTCCCATGTACCTGGTTTGTATGATGTGATTACTTTGATCTTCATAAGTATCTGTAATTATCTCATGGACATCATCACTTTAGATTTATCTTACATGCCAAGAGCACACACCGGGCATCTTGTAGGATCCAAACCTATAGTGAATCTGATCAAACAAATTTATTCTAATTATCCAATTACCGAAATCCTGCATTTTGGATTTAATACGGGTTGGAGTGCGGCTTTGTTCCTAAGTCTGACCAGTGCAAATGTAACTAGTTTGGAAATTGCAAGAATAGAACAGGCGGAAAAGGCAGTAAAAATTCTAAATGAAAGATTCCCTGATAGGCATAAGATCTTTTGGGGAGATTCTGTGGAGACAGCAAATTCTGTGTATGCTGGTAAATTAAAAATAGGAAAATTTGATTTTGCCTTTATAGATGGGGGACATACCCCCAGTGTGGTAGAGAGTGACATACAGCTCAGTCGCTACTTGGGTGTGAAGCATATGATATTCGATGACGCACGGCATGAAAACATTAAACCCGCAATTGATAAGTTTAATTTTGAACTGATCTGTGAAACAAAGTACCCACCAATAAAATTTAAAAATAAAACCTACAGGGCACGTAATCCTAGGGAAATTTGTTTGAGTATGTACACGCTCAAAGATTAAAAAGTCATTTTAAAGGTGTACGCCCAATCACGCATTATCCATGCAGGTATGGCAGACTTTTGTGTTTCGTTGTTTTTCATAACAATATCTTGCAAACAATCTTTTCTGTTGATTTGTTGTTGGTAAAAATCCTTTGCAACTTTTTCATTCTGTATCCATCCTTTCACGGGTGCCGTCCAACCAGTCTTGTGTTTGTTTACGATCTCATTTGGAAAAATATTTGCATATGCCTTTTTGCTTAATAGTTTTGTATCTGATTTATTATTTCCTATCTTCTCACTTGATGGAATGCTTAGAGCATACTTCATAAATTTTTTAGTTGCCAGTGGGAAACGTCCTTCCATGCTGAATGCCATTCCGTATGTGTCATTCCTAATGAAAAATTCTTCAGGTACCTGTGTGACACAATCCAATGCCATGTATGAGTTTACAGGATCCTGCTCGTTGTATAATTCGCTAGGCAAGTTCTTCATGAGGTGATTGGATAGATCTGCTCTGCTGATCGGGTGTTCGCTTACCATGATTGGTCTTTTTATCCTGTTCATCCATTGTTCTACCAATCCCTGCCATGTGGATGTGTTTTGATTTCGAAACTTCCAATATTTTGGATAACCGCCAAGCACTTCGTCACCCATGTCCCCGGCCAATGTGACAGTTATTCCGTCCTGCGATAAGAATTTATTTGTGTAGTAATACATTGCCATGGATGGATTGTAGACAGGTTGCTCCATAAAGTAGATGCTGTCCTCCCAACAATCGGTCAAAAGTTGCGGGGTCATTGTTACTACCTTATGATTGAATTTGAATTGCTGTGCAAGTTGTAACGCTTTAGAATGGTCGTCATTGTGATCGTCTTCTCTCCATATCACGTTTGGTTCCATTTTGTTTGTGTATGTGTTAGTTTGATCGTGTAGCCTGCTGTATTCATAAGCCACCATGCCACTATCCAGCCCTCCACTCAGGAATATGCCAATTTTCCTACGTCCTATACTGCACATTTTAACGCTTTCTCTAGTTACATGTCTGAACTCTTCCACATCAAATCTATGATCGTTGGTGGGTATTATTAGATTTCTTTTTTTGTTTTTTATACGTTTGTTTGCGATGTCATATATGATTGTTTCGCCGCTTAATAATTTTTTTATGTTTGAAAAAAATGTGTTTTCTGTAACATTCACTCCCACGTGTGCCATACAACTAAACGCCAATGGATCTATGTCCCTGCTACCTTGCACGTGATCTAACATTCCTTTTATTTCACTGCCAAATATCAATCCTTGTTTGATTTCAGCATAGTATAAAGGTTTGATGCCAGCATGGTCTCTACTGATCCATAATTCATTTGAATTTACTTTGTAGTACGCAAAGGCGTGCATTGAATCAATCTCGTCTAAGAAATCCAAACCGTAGGTGTCTAAACCCCAGGCCAACAATTCTGTGTCACAACCTGTTATACCAGCGAAGTCTGAATATTTTTCTTTGAGTTCGTAGTAGTTGAATATTTCGCCGTTATATATCAACCAATTACCTGCGGGGGTTTTCCATGGTTGTACTGATAATTTTGGATCACTCATTATACTCAGCAGGTTGTGTCCCAATGTGAGTTTGTGGTTTGGATCCCACCACACCTTCTCACCGTCTGGTCCTCTGTGACTACAAGTGCGGATGTAGTTTTGTATCAGTGTTGGATCGTGATCAGTGATGCCGTATATGCCACACATTAATAACCTAACTTCTCTTTGAATCTTTTGAAAACCGTGCCGTCACGTATCTCTTGCTCAGTCCATTGCTTGTAGCCTATGTCATGTACCCATTGATCCCTGTCTGGGTACTCTGGTGTCTCTATGTTGTTTAGGTCTTTGTTTGCTACGTCCCAACATATGGCCAAGTCAGATGTAACAAAAGTAGGTATGCCTCTTACACAACTGTCAATACTAGCAGTGCTGTTGTGAGTTACAACCGCATGGCAGTTTGCAATTGCCTCTTGGAAATTGAATCTATAGTATTTCTTTTCATCTCCACTAAAAAACTTTTGTCCTATGATGACTTTGCAGTCTTCTGGAAACTCTTTGATTCGTTCCTCAATGTGTGCCATATGATTTGGATGTGGACGTATTAGGAATTGCCTGTCTGTGGCTGGCCTAATTTTGTCATACACGCCCTTGAACCATTCTATCGGATCTAGTTCATTCATGCTCCAGTTGTCTTTTGGCTGTAGCACAAAAAGTATGGGATCATCTTGATTAGACTTTCTCCATGGTTCGTATTTCACATTCCAAAGTTTCTTCATCATCTCCCATCTGTCCGGTGGAGAGTTATCACTAAGGAAGTCGCCGTTGTTCATGGGTGAATGTAAACTCACACGCCAGTGGTGTTTAGGATGTGTTATCGTGTTGCCAAAACTTGAAAGTATTCCACCGTCAAAGGTGATGATGTGTATGCCTTTTTTCTTTGCTCGTTCCACAAGATCTCTCCTACGGCCTTTAGTGTGATGCATTTGATTTGAGCCACCATAACCAAACATACAACCTATCTTCGCCGTAGGTTCCATCTCGCCATCCGTCCAGTCTCCGGTCTTGTTCTCATTGACCATTATGGGATTGTCTCCACATGCACGAATGCCCTCTGCCATGTGTTGTAGCAGTTCATAACTGGCCCCACGCCTACGGTCTTTTACTGTCCTTCTAAATATCTCAACGTCCATCTAGTATACTTAATGCCCATCCGTTACGAAACTCCTCCTGTGTGAACTGCCCATAGGCCAGGCTATTGAACACAGGCTCCCTGTCAGCATACATTGGAGTCTCTATTTTACTGAAATCTGATTCACAAATCTGTCCACAAGGATTTTCAAAATTGCTGAAACAAGGCACACCATTGTGCAATGCCTTTATTGTGATAGAACTGTTGAATGTGACAACTGCGTGTACCTGATCCCATTCAAAAGGTTTCTCGGGTTGTTTGTTCTCGCTAGGTCCTGGCAACATTCTTCCCTGCTCGTCTAGGTAACTTTTTGGATTGTAGGGCTTTTCCCTCACTATGATTTCTCTGTCGGTGTTCTGTTTCAGCGTTGTTATAGTTTCTTCTAACCAATTTGGTGCGTCAAAGTGTAGAGCCATGCTGTGGCTGGGTGGTACCACTAAAACATATTTTCCGTTTTTGTGGTAAGGACGTATAGGATCACCTTTGTAATATTTTTTATACCTGTCGTCTGGCCTAGTCTCGTGTGTGGTCTTAACGTGTTCGTTTTTGACACATCTCATCCAATAAGGTGTACCTCTGCTCTCTCCCCAGTAAGGTCTGTCCATGTAGTAAAAATCTTTTTGGTTTTCTTTGGCCCAGTTGTAAACAATGTTGGTACCCCTCAGAACTCCCATGAACGCAACCTTTTTACAGTCTTCCTTCATGGCATCTTGATAATTTACAATCGTGCCTGCAGATCCTCTAGCCATGGACTCTATGTATTTTTCAGTGTTGGCTCGTTCTGTTCGTACACAATAAAACATAATCTTAAATAGTTACCAATGAGAAACTTGGTTATCCAATATTATATAGACATCCACAAATATAAGCAACCTAATTACAACAATCTCCTACCAAGTCCTATAGAGAAATACAGTGCTCACAGTTTTGAAAAATATTGCTCCAAATTTGACCTAGACTATTGCCGTATTACCGAACCAAAAATAAATTTCAAACACCCAACCTGGGAACGTTTTGATCTATGGACGGATCCTAGTTGGTGGGACAAGTACGAGCAGATCATGTATGTTGATAGTGATGTCGTGGCAATGCCCGACGCACCTAATGTGTTTGAATTATACCAAGACGTAGACACTTTTAAATTTGCCAGATATGATAGATACAGGAAACTGCCGATCAAAGACCATGCCTCAACCAACAAGGACACAATCTTCAAAGACATAGATCCCAAAGTAATACAAGAAAAAAGATTTCAAACAGGCGTATTCATGGTCACTAAAAAATCAGCGGACATGATGTTGCCGTCTATAAAAGAATATTCGAAATGCGAAGTTGATGATGGACAATTTTTGAACTGGGCAGTCATGCACAGTGGTGTGCCGTGCACGGAGATGGATGCCAAGTTCAATGTGAAAAATAACGGTCAGTACAGGAAAGACAAGATATATTTTATGCATTGTGCTGGAGGAAAAAAGCACAAAAAACATTCTAGAATATGGGACCTGATGAAAGAATATTATCCCGAGGTCGAGGTAGATCTATCTTCTCTAAAAGACTAGTTTAATATTTTTATTAATTCAGTGATGTCAATTTTAAGATCGACCATGTCCTTGGTCTTTTTATTTTTAGATTTAGCCTCGTTAATTTTCACAGTATCACACAATATAATCCGGTGTTCCAATCCCAGGTGTTTGGATAGTGTTGGATAAACTTTCTTTCCTAGAAACTCTCGATGTGTAAGCTCATAGACTTTTGTATTTGGATTACACCATAACAGATTGGCTAGACCAGCACCATGGGGCGCCACCACGTGTGTGGCCCCAGCGAAAATTTTTACTTGCTCCTTGATCGACAAGTTGTCTAGCGTTATGGTTTCCCATCCTTGTAGTGCCATCAACAGTTCGTTTTGATTTATGATTTTTCTGTTTTGTGCATCCTCGCGTGATATAAAGATTTTCTTTTTCGCTTCGGGAGTAACTTTGAGGATGTTCCTCATGGAACGTAACCACGGTGCGAGGTGTGGTGTGGTTATCCCGTCATTGTGATTGCTGAGGCTGGGAACGATCAGGTGTTTGAACTGCCAGGTCTCGTCTTTGGGCATCACCATGTACTTGAGTTCTGGGAAGAACTCCTCCGCAACCTTGTCAAAATATTTGCTGGGATTTGACAGTATGAATACGTACTTGGCGAAGTTGGTGGACCACCTTTTCTCTATCAGACGGAATTTAGAAATCACATCAATCCATATGTGCCATGGGTTCTCTGCACTATCCTCGTCTATGGGCAACCACACGTAGGTATAGGTCTCATTGAATTGCTTGGTCCCGGGAGGCAAGTCGATTTCGATAACGTCACCCCATTCCTCCCACAGTCCATGTGTCTTACTTGGTTTATGTCTGCTCTTGTGTGTTAGGTTCCACACATGATTGGTTATCAAATGATCCTCATTGGTAATCAACAATGGGCAACTGTGTGTTCTACAGTCAAAAAATTCTGCCATGAATGTGGGCAGAGATTTGAAGTTTAGGTCTATATCTTTATGGTAATTGACAACATATTCGTATCCGCCATCGATAGTTACAAACCTATCTAGGAAATATTTTATGGAATCGATATTCTTAACTGTTGGCATACGGATAATTATACTATAAAATACACTATAATGCGATTATTTTCCAATGGGTGCAGTTTCCTAGGACCTCGTCCAAAAGACGGAGTGGACACATTCACGACCAGAATTTTAGCAGAACAATACAATATGGAATTACATAACCTCGCCATGGGTGGCAGGGGCAACGACCGTATCAGTTTCACAACAAAATTATGGTTCCAACAGAACACCGCAGAAGATGTGTTCGCGGTGATAGGATGGACGAGCACACACAGGCATGATTATCTAACCAACGACGGATGGAAGAAAGGCCGGATAGCCAACATGGAGTCAACATGGCGTACTTGGAAAACCGGTGATAACTTGAAATTTATTTCTAGACAACAGGGTTGGGACATCGACCAACAGGGACAAATGAGATTCTTAGACCATGTGCTGGATCTACAAAATTTTTTTAAATTACACCAAATACCATATGTGATGTACAACAGTTTACCTAATACCATCACAACGTCAAATACTGACCTCGAAACCTTAAAACGCTCAATTGATATAAAAAGATTTTTTGAGTTTGACAGTAGTCAGTATGAGTTTGTTAATAAAAACAAATTAATAGTCAGTCCAAAGGATCCACACCCTTCCAAAGAAGGGCACGAGCAATGGGCAGAACAACTAAAGGAACACATAGATGCTAACAATCTACGTACCATCTAACAAGACAAACAGCAAGGCATGGGAGGTGTTCAAGGGTGTTGAAAAATCTTGGCCTGATCAGATTACAAAATTAGACAATGCCACGGAAAACGAACCTGTGAGTAATTCCATGTTCTGGGGATTTGTTGGCAACAACAGGGAAATGGTCAAGAAGTTAGAGGCACGTAATCACAGTTACTGGTTCACAGACACTCCTTACTTTGGCAGATTTGACAATAATAATCTCAAACCCGATAACCATTATTGGAGGATATGTAAGAATGCTATACATGCCTCTTACCTGAAGCATTGTAAATCAGACAGATTTGATAAATTTGGTATTAAAATAAAAGCACCATCATTCGCTGGGAAATACGTTTTAGTTTGTCCCAGCTCTCCGGGAATCAACAATTACATAGATCAACCCAATTGGACCAATGATATCATAGAACAGATTAAACGTTACACAGACCGACCTATCCGACTTCGACACAAGCCTAGGGGCAGGGGTACATCAGGACCGAGTGAGGCCAAAGTACCCCTATCCGAGGATCTCAAAGAGGCTTGGTGTGTTGTCACGAGTTGTAGCATAGCGGCAGTCGAAGCCATTTGTGAAGGGATACCCGTTTTCTGTCATGAAAAAAGTTTTGCCACCGATGTTGGCAATGTCGAACTGTCAGACATAGAGAATCCCTACTACGGTGGCCCAGAACCTTGGCTGTACAGTCTGGCATACCAACAGTTCACACCCGAGGAGTTTGGGGACGGAACAGCAGTGGAGATATTAATGGACAAAGGAATATTATGAAATTAAGGAATCTGGTAGTTCAGTTTTTCATCAACCCGGAAAAATTTGAACAACCGAAATACAATGCATTAGGCAACAACGATGAGCTGTTAAAGTACAGTCTGTATTCTGCCGAACTCTATGCAAATAGGATATACGCTGACTACAAATTAGTATCAGATGCTCGTGTCAATTGGATCCATCCAACTTTTGAAAGATTTGATTTATTCTACAACGACAGTTGGTGGGAGCAGTACGATCAAATATTATACCTTGACACGGACGTCATTGTGTGGCCAGACGCACCAAGTGTGTTTGACCTTTACACAAATCTAAAAAGTTTTAAACCTGTTTTAGACATTAAGGCGAAACGTAGGCCACTTGCACACCATGAAAAAACCAGTTCAGGCACATGCCTAGAAAGTTTTAGTGCCAAAGAGCTCCAGCAGAAAAGATTCAATGCAGGTGTTTTCGTTATAACGAAAGAATCAGCACAACGTATGAAGTCATACCTCGACTGTGCAAAACTGAAAAGCGATGACAATCAGATGTTGATCTATGCCATGTTGAAATCCGGTGTTGATGTAGAATACATGGATCCCCGGTTCAACAAGAAAAACGGTGGTCCCGGGTGGTATTTTGGACATGCATTTGGGCAGGAAAAATTTACAAAAAACTTCCGGATGATTGATGATGCCCGTGTAGTGTTCCCTAACGTAGATTAGTGCCAATTTATTTTTTTATTTGAAAAATAATCGTGTCTGGCTCCGCTTCTTTACTGTAATCGAAGATCTCTAATTTGTCTTTGTATTCAGACACAAGATCTTGCAAGGCAGATCTGTCTCTGACATCCTCTATTATATAAAGTCCGCCTTCCCTTAGGTGTTGGTATGCTTGGAAAAATGTTTTGTACTGATCATCTGGTCTGTGTGAGCCGTCGTCAATTATTATGTCAAGATCAAATGGTATGTTCTCGTATGCTGATTTGTGTGTAGAACTCCCAATGGTCAGATGAACCATGGAATCGTCGTTGAACATGCCCGCTCTTTTTTGTAGAATCTCTAGGGCAAAGATTTCTGCTGATGGAAAATATTCTCGCCACAGTCTTATTGACGCTCCCTCGTATACTCCTATCTCGAGTAATTTTTTAGTTGATTCTCTGATTGAAGAGAATGTGGGTTCGTAATATCTTTCTAAGTAACAATGTTTGCCACCTTTGTCTGTACCAAATTTTTTGTTTATTTCCTTTAATGTCATATCATGAACTGAAAAGATTGATTGCTTCCTTCTTCCAGTCATCACTGTAGTCACAATTCCTGTAGCCGTCGAACCATGGGCCGCCTTCGGTGTAGTGCAATATCTTGGGTGAGCCGTCATCCGGTTCCCTGTACCAACCAACCAGCCAGTTGTAGTTGTGAGGCAACCCTCCAATTTCCGAATCTTCGAGCCAACTGAACCTGTGTAAGTACTTGGGAGTTTGCTTGTTGAGGAATTCCGGGGTCAGCATCTTATTCTTTTCGTGTTCGCAATTCCAGAGCACCATGCTTGACCAGTTCTTCCTGGGATACACTGTCTGTACTTGTCCATCCATTTTGGTAGTTTCTTTTGGTGTGTAATTATGCTTGACACAGACCGCCGCCTTGCTAGGATCCATGTACTTGGTGAGCATATGACTGGGGACCTTCCATAAGAAGTCACAGTCACAGAACACTGCCCAGCCCTTGAAGTTGTTCAGGTAAGGAACAAAAAATCTCGTGAATGTGAATTCGGTTGAAGCAAGTGTGTCCTTTTCACGTGTGTAGATTCCCTGGGATCGCATATCATTCTGTTTCAGGGGAATCACTTCCGCTGATGGATCTCTACGCCTGATACTGTGTTCACACACTTGGTATGCTATGTCTTCTCTCGAATCCCAACCTACGTATATTTTCATTTTCTTCCTGACACTATTGAGTGTATCTGTTTCCAATTACTTACACGGACGACGTCAGGGTGTTCGAAGTCTTGATTGTAAGGATGGTCTATTAATATAGGCTTTAAACCGTATTTGAGCCCCAGTACAGCGTTGTTAGGCTTGTCCTCGATCCAATACAGCCCGGTGTCGTGGAACTCGGCCAATGCTGAATCCTTGTCAGCACCTGTGCCCAGTATGTGGTAATTTGTGAATATGTGATCACCAAAAAGTTCTCCCAATCTCTTCTTCCGCAGTTCCTGTCCTGGTATATCTGACGTCTGTGATGTGATAGGTATGAACGTCCAACCCTCCGCGGCTAATAGTTTGACCCATGTCTGTGATTCTAGCATTGGCCTCTGTGTGCCCATCCACGCACTCCTGTTGAACTCTCTGATCTCTTGTCTAATTGTATTCTTGCTGACACCATATCTCGTTGCCATCTCATATTCGCCCAGCATGTCTGGTCGTTGCTTGTATGGGTAGTACCTCATGCCGTTGTCGTCGAAGTATGATCTCAGTGACATCCATTTAGAGAAATGGTGTTCCCATTCCAACAATACGCCGTCTACGTCAGTGAGTATGATTCTACTTGATACTTTCATTGAACCTTTTCTGGCTTGATTGACTTTTGGCCAGTATGTAACTTTTAAAATTTGATTCATTAGTAAGACCACAGAGAACAAATCCTGTGTCTTTGATAAATTTAGCAACGGCCTCATTGACTCCAAACCCTTTCTTAGGAGAAGTTACCCAATCGTGACCACAGATGTATCCATCATCTTTTACTTTTGTGGCATAGTTTTCCAGATCATGTAGACAGCCATCGTACTTGTGATCACCGTCTATGTATATCCAATCCAGTGATGTGTTGGCAACGTCCTGTAGTGCATCCGCACTAGATTTTTTCAAGATGTTGACCCTGTCATCACCTTTAAACATTTCTACAACTGAATTGTATTTTTCTTGGTGTACTGATTGCATGTCCTTGATGTCGAGCATTTCTATCCACGGGTCTATCAGAATAAGTTTTTTTGGATTAGATTGGTCCAATATCACACGTGAGAAATCGCCCTTGTCTACTCCTATTTCTGCGACATTACCATTCTTGGGTAACCTAGCAACCAATTCTTCTCTACTTAATGTCAGCATCTTCCATTCCTGCCACTCGCAATTTAACGATGTTTGTGATCTGCCATTGTTTCTGATCTAGCCCTTTGGTGATGCCCAGCCATTGGTTCCTTATCAGTGCGAAGTCGTTTATGATCTTGTCCATGTCAACGACATCATCTTCTCCGTCAACGTATTTCTCTGCGTCTCTGCTTGACAGTGCCCTGTTGTAGTTCTCGAGGTATTTCCTGAATGTCTTTGATCTCAATCTACGTAATTCTATGTTCAAGTATTCCAGGATCGCTTCCAGTTGTTGCAGTTGACTGAATCTTTCTTCAACTATGCCTGGCAGTGAAGCACTGGCCCTTTCCAGGTTACCGTATATCTTGCACTGTTTCTTGGCTTCTAGCAGTTCCTTGTCAAAGTAGGCCACGCAGTCCGGTATCTTGTCCAGGTTCCTGCAGACTTCGTTGTACCAGTTTATCATTCATCGTCATCGCCGTAGCCCATGTCCTCGGAATCTTCTTCCTCGAACACCGTGGCAATGGCTTCCTCTAGTTTGGGATCGTATTCCGCAGATCCTTTGAGCACGTCATGATCCACACCTATGTCCTCAAGGCTCTTGATGAAGTCAATGGCCATGTCCAGTTTCTGTCTCTCTGGAACGTAGTGTACTATGGAGTTCCATAGACGTTCTACATCTTCATGTGTGAAGTCGATCATTACTCTCCCTCGGGCTCCTCTATTGGTTGTGCTTTTTTAGTCTTTGCTTTTGGCTTCGTTTCCACTTCTATGGGAGCATCCGTGTCTTCCACTTCCGTTGGTGCTTCCTCTTTGAACTCTGCCATTATCATATCTAATTTATCACCTACCCATGCTTTCCTGAAGTCTATGTGTTCTTTACCTGCTTTATCGATATATTTCAGCCTGTTTCCTGTTTGAACTAATAGACCTTTCTTCTCGAAAAGATCAACCAAACCACTGTATGGGTTCATCCCGGTCTCGTAAGGAATCTTGACCTGTACACCTTCAAAAGGCTTGGCATATCTGGTCTTCATGACCTTACAAGCGGCTCTGATACCCCTCACGTCTGATACTTTGTTACCTGCTTCGTCCTCTTTTAGTTTTAATTTCTTCATCGCAACAACAATAGAACTTGCATAGATGAATCCCTGTCCACCTGATATCTTGTCATCTGGATCGAACATGTCTTGTGATGCGTATGTGTGATTGGTTGCTATGAGTCCAACATTCCAACTACCAAACATGTTCACACAGTTCCTTACGAGTGCCGTCAGTGCTTTGGGTTTCCTACCCAGATCACCTTTCATGTCACCTGCTTCAAACTGATTTACGTCTGTTGGTGTAAGCATCATGCCCAGACTGTCTATGACGAACAGCACTTTAGGTGCACCTTCTTTGTTGTCTGCGTGTTGCTCTTTATAACCTTTCATGAACTCGGAAACAGTCTTTGCAACATCATCTACCATTGACATACTCAATTTCAGAAGTTTATCTTCTGAAGTGTCCACTTTCAGTGCCTGCAACCATTTCTCATCCAGTGCGTTCTCTGTGTCGATCAGGATAACGAAGATGCCTTGCTCCTGTGCGTTCTTGATTATGTTTCCTGATGCTATGTAACTCTTGCCTGCTCCTGATTCACCTGCGAGCACAGTCACTTTGCCTAGTGGAATACCTTTGTTGAAATCACTGGTCATCAAATAGTTCAATGCGTAATTTCCTGTTGATATCCAATCTGTTGGATCGCTGAATCCGATGCCTAGTCCTTGTATGGATTTCGTTATACTCTTTCTAAATTTTGTTGCGTCAAATACTTTTGTCATAATTTTGTCCTTTGTGTCATCTATTTTAGCATACCTAGGCCCCAACGTCAATATCAGGGCCTTGGTAAAATGTCAGATTATTTTGCTTGTCTTGATCTAATTAACTTCAAGATGTCTTCTGCTCTCTTGGCACTGTCACCTGCTGGAGCCGCCGTTGCCGGAGCCGCCTCAGGTTGTGGTGCTGGTGCTGGTGCAGTCGCAGTCACAGGTGCCGCTGTAGGAGCCGCTTCTGTCACTGGTGTTGCCGCCGGAGCCGATGCTGTTGGTACTGCTACCTGTGGTTTACCTTGGTAAGCCACGCCCGCTGGTCTGAAGTACTGTCCATACTGTTCAAGATCATAGGCCTCACCTTCCACAGATTTCGCAAATAGTTCTGCGATTATTTTCACCTCTGCTTCTGTTGGCTCTTTTGGTCTGAAGTCACCCAGGTTGTGTAACCCATGTGTGTCGATCGCGGCTCTCTCTGCCTCGTCCAACGGTCTTTCCCTTCTTGACCATTTTGATGTTGAGTAGTCTGCATAACCACCTTTGGTTGTCTTGGTGATCCTGAAGTCCACACCTTTCAAGTAATCAGTTGGCATTTCTTCCATCTCTGGATCCATCAATGCCCCTCTGATTATGTTGAAGATCTGAGGTCCAATTATGAATCTTCTGATTGGATTCTCGGGTGTCGAGTCTTCCGCTAGTGGATTCGTTGTGACAAATCCCTGGAAGATGTAACTTTTCTTCTTCCAGTATTTTCTGCCCATGTCTTCCATGCTCTTGTCTTTGAACCACGGTCTGACTTCTGTGAGTACTGGACAAGTCTTTCCATACATCTCCATGCATGGTACTTGCACTGTCACTGGTCTAGAATCGGTCTGACCTTTTATGCCCGCGAACGGTAACTTGATCATGTTTCTCTCAGTCCAGAAGAACGTGTTGGTCTCGTCCTTGTCGGGTAGGAATCTGACCACTGCTTCTGATCCTTCTGCTATGTTCCAGTGTGGGTAGATGGCGTTGTCTCCGCCTGTGTTGGAAGTGGAGCGATTCACTTCTTGAGATTTCAACTTCGCCCTTATTTCAGCTAATGATGCCATAATGTAAGCCTCCTTGTGTGCCTATGTTTGTTGTTTGCCTAAATGTATATTAGACATATACTGAATAATATACAGTGTTATTTATCTAATGTCTACTACTATTATTGGTAATGTGGAGGTTTTATTATGCTAGGTTGGCCAGCGTCTTGATTCTGTCCAGTTCCGTGTTGATCACTTCCGCTTCTGCTTGTGCCTCTGCTGGAACTTCCATCTCTTCTTCTGAGAAGAACTCTTCCGGTTGTAGACCCGCCATCTCTATGGCATCTTTCAGTGTGTACTCGTCGTCACCTACTTTGAATTTATCGCCCGCTTTCATGCCCGCCGCCTTGGCCTTCTGTACTGCCTGTGCGAATTGGTTGCCTTCGAACTTGCCAGCGTGTGCACCGCCCTGCATCTTCTCGTAGTGTTCTGCGGCCTCTTCTGGTGATAGTCCTAACTCGTCAGCATTGGCCATGAATTCATCTTTGCTCATGCTCTGCGCCATGTCCGCGATCTTCTCTCCCATGCCTTCTGTCTTGTCGGCATATCTCTCATCGCCTGACTTCATTCTTTTGTAAGCGGTCGTGTTCATCATCTTGTCTGCTTTTGTCACATCCAACTTGGTAGCGTTCTCTTTGTCCTTCTTTTCGATTTCAGGATCTTTCGGCTCCATTGCGTATTCGTTCACGGTTTCGTCCACCCATGATTCAAACGCTTCTGTTTCCTTGGCCTTGCCCTTTAAGTCTTTCTTGGGATTGAAATCCGCTGGATCCATTCTAACTTGGTCTGTGTATCCTGGCTCTGATTGCATTTTCTTGTAGTCGTCGATGTATCTCTTTGCCAACTGTACTGCGATCTTCTTGTTCTTGATGTAGTCCGGTGTCGCTTTGAATGTTGCTGAATTTTCCTGTTCCATCTCATCTGCTACTCTGCTAGCGAAGTTCGCCACCCTGTCTTCCTCACCTGACTTGGTCAACAGTCTTGATGCTATGTCTGATAAAATAGAACTCAACATTGTGTTCTTGTTTGTGAATTTTGTGACTTTCAACATCTTGTCTGCTGAATCGTCTTTCCTTAATACCAGTTTGCTGTCTGGATCATTAAGGAAACTTTGTACTACCGCTCCGTGGTCAACTGGTGCTTGTACAGGTGCGTCAATTGGTTCTGCATCTGGTTCTAGCTCGTTAACTTGTGTTTCTTCCTTGGGTGCTTCCAGCTCACTCATTATTCTGTTGATAAGTGGTAGTGCGTCTTCAACTCTGTTGTCTAGGTTTTTCATGGTGAACTTTTCCCTCAATTTGTTAACTGTTTCGTCGTCTAAAATCTGTTCTTCTGAAGTCTTGAAATCCTTGCTGGCGTTCTCGTAGTGTCCTTGGTTGGCGAGGTTCTTCATGTAACCTCTCAGGTTCTCCAGTTTCAATTTTGTCTGTTCAATGATGTCACCCGCGTTGTCGTTCAACTGATCTTTGTTGGTCACGTATCTTGAAAATGAATTTAATTTTGCTATGTCCTCTGATGTTGAAACGATGTGCTGTCCGAACTCGTCATGTGGTCTTCCACCATTTGACACGTGTCTCATCATCGCTCTCGCACCTGCTAAATGAGTCAGCGGATACTTGAATCTCTCACCGTCTTCGTTCTCAATGTACAGTGATTGTATCTGTCTTGATCTCGCACCGGGCACAGTCTCGTCAACTTTGCCTTTGTGTCTGATTATCAATTTTGTTTTCTCTAGGTTCTCGTATGAACGTTTCGCAGTGCCTGTTAGGCCTTCTGTAACGCCTGCTAATTTTGTAATTCTTGCTAGTTCTTCTGACATCTCGTCAGTATTTACCGTTTTGTTCGTATCTGCAAGATTTTCATAGTCCTGCTTCGATAGGTTGTTTTTAGTTATATCTCTGACATCAAACCTCATCTGGTGCTCCACGGCGAAGTCTTTCAACTCCTTGAGGAATGCATACCATTCGTCCCTGCTGTCCTCATCAATCTTGCTGACCAGATCCCTGTTGTAGTACACCTTCATGTTCTCACCGTCTGCTAGGCTGATGCTCACGCTACCAAAAGTGTCTGCATCTTCCTGGAATTCAAACTCGAAAAATACCGCACTGCTTGGATCGGCTGTGGCGGCACCATTCTCATCACCTAGTCTGATGTTTGAGAATTGCGATCTTATCTTGTTGAATAGATCTTCGGAGTTTTTAGGGTTCATATAGTGTATTTATTATCCTGTGAACGATCCAAATATGGGCATTGGAGTTATCTCACTTGTCCTGTCCGTCCATTTCTCGAATATTTTAGGGTCGAAATCGGCCAGCACTTTCATCATACGGGTCATTAACAAACACGAACTGACTAGGTCATCATGCTGTCCCGGTTTAGCCTTGAAACTCATGCCGCTGGCCACAAAGTCTTTTAACTCTGATATAAGCAGTTGTGAATTGATCTTCATCTTGTTGTTCTCTATGAGTTCTTTGAATTTAGTACATGCATCTATCTTGTGTTTTGCTGTGGTGTTAAACCCTCTTCTAAATTTTCTTCTGTGGCCTTTCCTTATTGGCTCTGACAGGAACATGCCCATTATGTTTTCTTCACCTATGTCCATCACCCTCAACAGGGCGGCCTCACCTAACGAGTTATTCTCCATGCTGTAGAATATCTGTGGGGTAGCCGATGCATCTTTCTCCATGATTGCATCATTCAGGTGTTTTGTGATTCCTTGCAGTATCCTTACCTGTTGGTTCATGGGTGTTTGATTGTGATGCCACTCGCCTACTTGCTCAAACGTGGGCAATTCAAAAACCTGTATAGCGGCGTAGTCCCCGCCCGTTCCCATGCTGGGATCCAATGACACCAAGTAGGTCATTCCTGGTGTTGGACGTTTGAACCAACGCACCTGTCCTGTTGTCTCTACGGGAGCCGAAGCCTCCATGTCTGCCAGATGTATACTGTCTATTAAGGTCTCGTCAAAAATCAAGAATTCACATTCGTGTTCCCTCCTGAATCTCTCATCGCCTATCCTGGCCTTCTCCGCTTCTGCCCACTCTTCGTTCCTGTCAGGGTGTTCTGACCAGTGTGCCTTCATGGCGTAGAATCCATTGGTTCCTACCAGTTTGTCATTGCCGTACTCGTCAAATCTTTTGTTGGCCTCTTTCCAGATCAATGCGAACTGGTCTTCATCCGAGTTGGGTGTGCTTGTGATCATGCACTTACCACCTGTACTCAATGTCGGTGACAGTGATGTCCAAAACTCTTTTGCTTTCTCCGGTGGTTGCACGAATGCGAACTCATCACAGTAAATCAGCGTAAGTGACATACCCCGTCCTGTGTTCTCTGTTGTTGTGGTCGCCATTATCTTTGATCCGTTGTCGAATTCTATGCTGTTCCTGTTGTACTGTGTCACCCCCGCCTTGATCCAACTGGGCAACATCTCGTATGCGTAACGCACCCTTGACATGATGTCTGATGCTCCTGCGTACTTGTGTGCCGCGATCAGTATCTGAGAGTCAGGCCTAAACATGGCATACCATATAAGGAAACCAGAGGCACATGTGGTCTTGCCCGTCTGTCTGGGCAACATGGCGATGGAAAACCTATGATCGTTGTAACTGTTGATAAGTCTCTCTTGGTATGGGAATGGTTCGAATGGCATTGATCCTTTGACCGGGTGCTGTATCTTCATGAATGTTTTCATAAAGAACAATGGTCCGGTTTTAGTATCCATGCATTTCTCAAGTTGTTCCACTTGTGTCTTGCTGTACTTGTGTTTTTTGTGCGCCTTCTTTATTTGGTCGCTATCTAGTGATACATACGCCATAGTGTAGTATTTAACGGCTTACAGATGTGTGTTAAAGTAAGTTTGAAGTACTATCTAGTTCCGCCGCAACTTGAAGCAGTCAGGTGCATTTTGCCACACTGTGGACATTTGGTCATCTCTTTTGCTTCTTTCTTTGCTTCTTTGTCTTTGATGGCTTTCTTCATTGGTTCTTTCTTGTCGCCATCTTTGTCCATGTCCAAGAAGTCAGGTTTTGCCGCTTCTTGATACGCAGTTTTGAAACTTTCGTACTGTGTTCTCAGACTGTTTGCTAGTTCTTCTTCAGTCACATTGTCTTCTGCCGCCATTGGATTGTCGCCCGGAGAAACCCTTGGATAAGTTTTCTTCTGTCTGTTCAACCCACCCGAGTGTTTGTTGACCAGGCTGTCTATGTCCTGCACTTTCTCTTCAGGTTCGTTCGCGAACGTCTCTTCTTTTTGCTCGTCTTCGGGATTCTTGATCATGTCTCTCATCCTAGCCATGTCCATCGAACCCGTTGCATCGTCATCGCTTGGTGCGTCCATTTGCTTGTTCATTGCACCTGGGTCCATGTCTGATCCATGCTCTGGTTCGTCCGCACCTATCATTGCTGGGTCCACTTGTTGTACACCTGCAAGTTTCAAGATCTGCATCATCATTGATGCTTCTTGTGGGCTGTCAGTTGAAATTTGTATCGCTTCTTTCACAGTTTCTTTTTTGTCATGGTATGCTTTTAGGCCCGCTGGCATCTTGCCTTCTGCCGCTTCTTCTGTGCCATTCACGTTGTCATAAAATCCTGCCAGGCTCTCACCGTGCTTCTTGATGAACGCTTCTCTGGACATGTTCTCTGCATCATCATGCAACATGTCTTTCACGCCACCCTCTGCAACTGTCTCTTTGGGATTGGTCTTCTCAACGTTCTCTAATGCGTCCTTCACCAACTCTGGTTTGGTCTCTGCTATTTCTTTTAATTTTGTTAACACGTCGATCATTTCCATAACTTATTTCCTTTTTGGGTCTGGGTGTGGGTTAGTTGATTTTGTTAGAGGACTTGGTGTTCCTTGTTCTTCGTTGCTCTGTACTTCTTGTGTTTTGTTGTCTTTGCCCACTTCCATATTGAGTGCGTGGGCTTCTCTGTCTTTTAATAATTCTTTAAGCAATCCCATGTTTGCTTTTGTTGAATGGTAATCTTCTGCATTCACTTTAGGTGCATCTTTGTATTCTATGTCGTGCAGTTTGTTTGCGTATTCTGACTTCTTTGCGACCTGCATGTCGTTCTGGTATTCCTCTGTCGGTTCACCTGGTTTCCTCACAACCATGTGTGTCGCTGGAATCCTCAGTAAGTCTGAAAGGTATTCATGCATCACTCTCGGTGACTCTGGATAATTCGTTGTCACGTCAAAGATCGTCACTTGCTCGTTGCTCAAGGCAGGAAAATCAAGTGGCAGTGTCATAATAGGTGTTGTCTTACCCGCTGACATGCTGGCAAGATCAAATTTTTGTAGTGCAGTTTCCAAAGCGTTCTTGTCAATGTCTTTAGATGCGCCTGCGATCTTTATTTTGTAGTCATATGACTTAGTTGATTCCGTTAGGTAGTCTTTGAATGTGCTCATATGCAATATTTAGTCTTTTTTAAGTAGTTTCTTCATTAATTCGTTACGATCAGATATGACGAATCCGTCGCTTTCCTCCACTGGACCACCGTCTTTGTTGCTGTCTTTGTCCAGTTTCATTTTCTTTAGTTGCAGTTCCACCATCTTGAGCTTCTTGTCTATCTTGCTACCCTTGGCGTCTATGGCGTTGCGTAGGAAGTTGCCCGCTACCTCGAATATACGCCCTGAATAACGTGAGTCCACGTTCATGCCCAGGTCCATGAGGTTCTTGTAGCTCTCTTCTGCTTCTATGGCCAGTTTGTCCAGTTCCAGGTCACTTAGCTCGCCCAGTCCCTTGACCTGTGGCAGTGCGGCCGCTATCTTGTCAAATTCCGCATAACTCTTCTGTAGGTTGGCCTGTGTCTTTGGGTCCAGATTTTTAGTTGATGCATTTTGCCCATTGGCCTCTTTGATCTTCTTGTCTTTTTCCTTCTTGTCTACCTCTTTGAATGCCTCTTTGACATTTGGTAAATTGAGTATGTCTTCCAGTTTCTTTGTCATCGTCTTATTTACTTACGTTTACCGTTGTGGAACAACTGTTCTTCTGATACCACCCTGAACTTGATCCTTCTCTGTTTGGCGTATGCGTTGGCGGCCTCCCACTTGGCCATGTTGATGACGACCTGTTTCTTCTTGGCCATGCTCTTGCCCGCGGCCTCCATTGTGGTCTGGCTCATGGGTTTGACCTCCACCATCTCCGCGTGTTTGCGACCTTCCTTGTCCTGGTACACTATGAAGAAGTCTGGCACGTACACCGTGTACTTGCCCGTGAATGGATGCCTGTATGGTATCTTGATCGATTCTGATGCCCACTGGTACACGTTGGGGTGTTCGTCACACAGTCTCATGAATGAGTGTTCCCAACTTGACCTGTATGTGGGTGTCTTGGTGCCCACGTACTTCTCTTGATTCTTGGGAGAGAACTTGCCCCTAGCGAATCTCGGTAGCATTAGTCTATGATGTTTCTAGATACCGTCTCTTTGGTGGCCAGTGTCTTCCTAACACCCAACCTACTAGACTTGTACCTGTTGGCGTTCAATATTATCGTGATCAGTTCTGACAGTAAAGCCGGTGTGGCGTATGTCAGTTGATCCAAGATCTGTTGTGGTTTGATGTTGTCAATCTTGGCCTGTGACATTATCGCGTATGCTGTGGACTCCGCCGCCGTCCTTGAGAAATTACGTTTCACGAAGAACGCTATAGTGCTGTCGTACTCACCAACGTTGAATTCGTAGTCCGTCTCGTAGGGCGTTGTGGTCAGTTTCTGGATGGTTTGGTCCAGTGCGTCCTTGTCCTTGGGTGGCAGGTTTGTGTAGAATTCTTCCATTA
>Ga0222718_10000653_pt1 | contig 35475 bp, 27 predicted proteins | sample C33_27DmetaG_FD_165045 | JGI IMG/M metagenome (GOLD analysis project Ga0222718, IMG submission 165045) | Estuarine water microbial communities from San Francisco Bay, California, United States - C33_27D | ecosystem: Environmental > Aquatic > Marine > Unclassified | place: USA: California...
TTCTTTGACTACCTTCTCAACTTTGTCGAGCAGGTTGTTCAGGTCATCGACAAATTTTGCCTCGTCCATTTTGAGATACCTTGCTTTTCCTTTGTCTCCTTTGCTCTTGAATTCAAAGTGGTCAAGACGGTCTTTCATAATGGTGTAAAAGTGTCGAATGTTCCATTTGTACATTGCATCCATGTACCATTGAATATCATCTGGGCTTGTCAGTGAAGGTTCGTCTTTCGATGGGTGTGTGTGATACGACACTGTTGAACCTTCAATGTGCTTGTTGATTTTCACGTATGGCATTACGAGAGAACCTTTGCGATGAAAGATTTCTCCCTTTGATACCCAACCGTATGATTCTCCTCTGCGGGTAACGAAGGTGAACAGTTTGTCCCTGAATTGTTTTGAGTGCAACTCGCCTGCTGGGTAAATCCTGAAGTGCTTTTTTGGATTTGAAACCGTCATCTTGTCCATGTCGGCATTGAAGTCGGCTTCTGAAATAGGGTTTTGAAATGCGCCATCCACTACGTATTTTCCTGTAACTCTTGTCTGTACTGCGCCGGGTGGGTTGCTTCGAACGGATTCGACATGGTGATTGCGCGGGAACTCAACGCTGAAGTCTTGACCATCAACTGCGAAGATAGCCTGTTTCCCATAAAATGGACTCAACGCCTCGATTGCACTCTTCTTGTTCACTTCTTCGTTGAACACTACGGTCCAAGTTTGGTTTTCCACGTCAATGCTTGCGTTCGCGACTTCAAAGGTCCCATAGACCTCGCCACGACGAGGGAAACCGAAGACCATCTCAATAGTCCGTTGGCTCGGTTCCATCCTCGTCATCCTCCTCTTCTATTTCGTCGAATCTCAGTCCGGGACCATAAAGGTCTGCAAAGGCGGATTTGAGGCTCGGCCCCACTGCCTCTTGTGGATACGACTCGGTAATCATTCTTATGTCTTCCTCGTTGTACGAATATTGTTGCTCTGCTTCGTTCAGCAGTCTGCCTTTTTCCAGAACTTTGTATTCCCAGTCTGTGTACTTTGTTTTCAGCACGAGTTCTGGTGGTGGTCCTTTACCGTTGAGATGGTCTTCCAAAAGTCTTCGATGGGCTTCGATATACACCTCCAATTCGCTATCCCATGAGTTTGTAACTGTTGGTGGGTTGTTTGCAATTTCTTCTGACAATGTGTTGGCAAGAATTTCCTTTTCTGCTTTGGGTAGCGTAAGATACCGACTGACTGACTTCAAAACCTCCTCGGAGTCTTCGATATCTTCGAACCACTTGTTGAAGTATTTGTCTTCATCTTCTGATTTAATCAGGTCTTTTGGGCGGCTCATGTCAAAGAACACTCTTGCTTGCAATTGCAAATCTCGCATGTTTTGTGCCTTGTCGATGTGATATTGTTCTTTCTCTGTGTCATACCATGACTTTGGAACTGTCATTCCCTTGGTGTACTTTGGAAGAATCTTTTGAGCGTCCTGTCCTTCCATCAAATCATCATCGATTGCCGTTGCAAACGTTCCTTGGTCGAGATTGCTTACATCAAGGTAAATCTCCCTTCCTTTGATTTTGACGGGCGAAGGGCTTTGTGGAGAACGAGATAGCGACCCAGTGAGGTACATCTTTTCATCCCCGGGTGGTTTGTCAAATGCATATGCGCGCTTGTAAGCGGATTCAAACTCTTTCTTGATATCGAGGCCATAGACTTCTTCGCCGGGGTAGCCGACCAACTCCACATTGCGCCGAGGTTCGTATCCGTAAAGCGACATTGGGTTCTCCAAGATTTCCATTTGTGGATATTGACCTTTCATCGAAAGTGAATAAATCGGGAGTGGTAGTGCCGTATACTCGATGTAAAACTCCTTGGACTGGGTGTTGATATCATGAATGGTGGTAGCAGATATCTCGAATGGAGAGAACGCGATGTTGTTCCCAAACAAGTACTTCCCTGTTTTATTTCGCAGGGATGTTTTGTTCGTAAACGCGTTCCTGACAATCTTGACTTCCTTGTTCATAATTTTACGAAGTTTGTTGAATTGCGTGTTGAATTTGGAGGTACCTTCTTTTTCTTTTTCCAACTTCTCCATAATTTTACTCAGTTCTCCATCTGCTTTCATCCGAATATGCAGTACGTCAAATCCGTATGTTTCGCTGATTACTTGATATTCAACACCGTAAAGCAATCGTGCCGCATACGATACTACAATGTCAGCATCGCTCATGAAGCCAAGTGTGCGTCCAAAGAGTGGGTGGTATGGGTGTGTGTGGAACATGAAATCGACGCCGACCAAGTCCGGTGTGAATTCAATTGCTGTTGCTCCTTGCATGTGCGAGGAACCGTAGTAAATCGTATTGTTCTTGACGAACCCAGCAAACTCACGATTGCGGTCCATCAACTTGTGCAGTTTTCTCCACAAGTCTATGGGTCCGCCTATGCCGGACTCTTCTTGGATTACTTCGCCTATGAATGAACGTTGCACGAGTTCGTCTTCTTTGAGTACAACTACCTTCGGTTTTTTCTTTGCTGAGGCAAGGGACCAAGTAATGTCGTTCAGTGCCTTTTTGATAGCCTTGGGTATTTTCATTAATGCTGGGTTTGGCCTAATTCCAATTTGGAATCCCCCCGCTTGCTCTCCTTGGTCTGAATCAACATCCAGTTTTCGCAGTGCGTTTTTATCTTCTCGAATCCCTACGATGCGTGGGCTTCGCATACGACGAGCATAGATTACGCCTGCGAATCGTGTCCCGGTTCCAGACACTCGTCCTTTTCCGAGGGATTGCTCTCTGTACATTGAGAATGTTTCAACTCGCTCTGGGTTGATGGTTTCATATACAATTTCGACCACCGTTGTCGGTTCAACGAAAATAATGTCTTCAAGGCCCTGTGCATCTTCCAACTTCCCAACTGCTTTGCTCAGTGGTATTACGTTTTTATCATCTTCCCCCATGACCTTCTCTGTGAGTTCGCGTCGTTGTGCATCGGTGATGCCCGTAGTTCCCACGCGGCCCAGAGAAACATAAATTGGGCCGTACTTTGGTCGATTGTGCATGACTGCTACATACGCTGAACCGATACCTTTGCCGTCAACCCAACGCTTACTGGTTTTATCAACTCCGATAATAACTGCGTCAAGTGTATTCTGTCGTTTTACTTTAAATCGCTCACCTTCGGTATATATGACGAATCCTTCGTGTCCGTCGGTCGTTGTAACTTGAGACCACAATGAATTGAAACGTTCTGCGAATGGTGCTTCGAGTTTGTACAGTGGAGTAAGTGATAGCCGGAATGATGTGAACTCATTGAGCATTGTGTGTTTCTCTTCGTATGGGTCGGTCGGAGACCATTGCTTGCCATCGACTTTAATTGCATCAGTGAGTACAAATCTCAGAGAGTTGAAAAGGCGTTCATTTTGCACGAAATTGCCATCGAGTTCTTCCTTGCGATTGATTACCGCAGTAACGCCGTGTGGACCAGCAACCTTGCCGTATTCGTCGTATGTTACGATTTCACCGGCTACGATGGCTTCTCTGATTCCAAGTCGCTCGCACGTTCGTTGAAATTCTCGAGTCAAGTGGTTGTCCCACATTACGATTCCTTGACGCGTACTGAGCACGCAGTATACTTCTTCAGTTGCTAAAATCGTACCTGTCCGCGTGGAACGTTGTTTCTGTGTAACTAAACGCTTGTTATCGAGTTTGAAGTTTCCAGTGCTCCGGTAATGCAAAACTCCAAGCCAACCATCGAACTTTGGTGTAATCAACAATTCTCCGTATTCACTTGCTTTGGCACGTCCATCTTCGAAGTTGAATTCTGGGAAACCTTTGCCTCCTTTCTTCCACTCTTCAGCGAACTTGGCTGTCGCAAAGTCTGGGTGCTTTTCCCCGCTTCGGAAACATCCGGGCGCGGTTTCGATGTTTCCTTTCCCTCCGAAACCTTGCCCAATTCCTACTTCGTCAAACCACTGGTCGACGATTAGGGAAAGGGAATTGAAGTGTTTCAGTACATATTCTGGATGCGCTTCTGTCATAGGGTCGAAGGCGGAAAGTTGCTTCAACAACACTGGTACCCTGACATAGCCCGTACCGGGGTCATCACTGGGTTTTGACTGAGGCTTGTAATGCATTCCGAAAAACATACCCAATGGTTTGTTTTTGGTGTTGACCGATTTGTCAATCAACGGAACTTTTCTGGTAACCGCCTCTTCAATTTCTGATGCTGATATGGATGTTTTCGCACTGACTAAAGCGTCAACTCCTTTGAACAAATCTTCAATGTACCTATTTGCTTCATACTGGTTCTCGATTTCTGGCTTTTCCGTGCCGAACCAAATCTGGTATGAACGCCCTGTGAACATGATGATGTAAGGCACTTCTTCGACTTCCAACTTGTTTGCAATTTGCCTCACTACTGTCTTCATCTTGGAATCTTTTACAGCCATCTTTGGGTTGTCAAAATCGATACAGGCCATCTTGATATTGTCTCCACTGGTGGAGGGGATAAACCACAAAGCACGGAATGATTCGCTACCCATTGCTCGCATTTCGCGATACTCTTTCATTTTCATGAAGTCTTCAATGTCTTTCTCTGAATCGACCGTGACACCTTCTTTTCGTGAAATCATTGTCGATTTCCGGCTATCTGCTTGTGATGCGCTAAAGGAGAAGTAAATCGTGGCAAGAGGATGATGCATGGTCTTTCTCAACATGAATGAGCCTACTGTTGAAAAATAATCCATGCATCGGTTCTTGACATAAACTGAATCTGCAATCGCTTTCTGATATGGGGTGGTTTGTTGCTTTTCAATGGGGGTCATTGCGTTCCATTTGTCCATGTCGATATTTTCCATCATGGCGTATTCCGTTGCTCGTTCTTCAACGGTGAATGGATTAGGTGCCCACTTGCGAACGCGTTCTTCGTTTCCTGTCCCTCCATAGGATTGTTCAACCTTTTCAATCAACTTCTCGCGCATTTCCGCAAACAACGCATCGTTTTCGATTGCGTCAGACCTGTCGAGAATAGGCTCACCAGTCAGTTGGTCAGTTGCAACTGTGCCGTAAAACATCAAAGAACGGATTTCACTACGAGCCGGTGGATAGTACCAATATCGCTTTGTAATCATCTCTTTGCAAAAGTACTCGATTGAGTTGATGGACGGAGGGTAAATGCCTTCGGCTTCAAGGATACGTGCGTATTTATCGAATTCTCGATAAACAAACTTGTAGTCCCTTTCCATAGTTTCACCTCAGAATCCGGGACGACGCGCTACTTGTCCTTCGCGCATTTGACGTGGGCTTTGGTCTTCAATTGCACCGTACACGTAATCCCCTCCTTGTGTTCCTGTTTGCCTTGCTTGTCGTTGCATTTGTTCCACAGCCTCCGCGTCAAAGCGGCTCGCTGTGTACTCTCCTCTGAGTTCAGGTGGAATATCAGCAAATGTGCGCATAATGTAAATCAACTTTTGATATCCGTTCCAAAACATTCGGTCAAGGAACATAGATTTGGTATCTTCATGGATTCGCTCAACGAAGTATCGCTTGAGGATGTCAAGGTCTGAAATCATCTCAATGCGCGCCATGTCAAGGGCAGTAACGAGTTCTGCGATGATTGAGAATGATTCGTAATATGTGCCTTCCAAAAACTGCATATACTCGGTAAGCAGTGCGATTTGCTCCTCGATATTTGGAGTCGAACCTGTGAGTTCTGGGTCCTTGCGGAGATTTGGAACTGTGAAGGTCTGTGCCCAATGTTCGGGAATCATTGGGTATTGGCCATTCAAGTTGTTGCGGTAATTGTCCACTGCGTCAAAGAGTTTGTTCCACACGATGTGTGGTTTCGTACCGTCAAGCGTGAGGACTTCTTGCGACATTTGTTTTGTCAGTGTCCACATAGTTGGAAGAATACTGGTTGCTTTTTTGTTGTTATTCTGATTTTTGTTCTTGTCACGCTTACCTTTTGACTTGCGAACTGCGCGGCGCGCAACTTCTGTTTGCCAGAGGTTGTGCTGTCGAACATACTCAATGAAGATATCGCGAAGCAATGCGCTGTCAAGGCGGAGGAAGATTGTTGTTGGTTTTACTGGTTCAAATGATGGGGGAAGTTCTGTTTCTTGCTCAATCGTTCTCGTCCGTTGTAAGTTTCTGACTAAAGTCATTGCTCGTGCTCCGACGGCACCGCCGGGGTCTCGCACTTCAGTTGCACGTATTTCGGACAGGCCGTATGGTATTTCTTCCCGTGTAATTGTCGAATACGATTCTGTTCTGTTTTGCGGAGGGATGAATGCCTGTTGTACGAGAATGTTTCTCATGTTGCTTGGGGTGCTGGAAACAAGATTTGGGTTGAAATCAGAGATGGAATTGGAAAGCCACAAGATTTCTGCACCGACGAGGTCTTGGTCATAAAAATCAACGACTTTGCTGGAATCTCCACGCATTGAAACATACGAGGTTGCGAGTTGTCCAAGAGCGAGTTCTGCGCGGAGTTCAGCAACAAATTCTGCGAAGCCGGGGCTTCCCTTTTTCTTTTTCTTTCCTCCACCGCCTCCGCCGCCGCCTCCACCACGTCCCCATGGCCGGTCCATTTGCGGGTCTTGACTTGGCTCAACGTACTTGTTGGATTTTTTGAATTGGGCGTTCCCTGTGGTAATTGCGGCGTATGTTTCGAATGTCATGTAACAGTCCATGACTATTCGCATGAAAATGCGGTGGAGTGGGTCAACCTGTCCCTTGAATCCTTCTTCGCTCAGTGTTTCACTGTCAATGTTTTCCCCTTTGTCTTCATCAAAGATTTCAAAGTGGTTCCGTGCAAACCAGTTTGCTTCACGATTATCTGCGCGACCATTGTCAGCGCGTCGAGGGAACAATATTGTATCGCCATCGACTACGATTGAAAGTTGATACCGGTTTCCTCGAATCTCGTTGATGTAAAATGTACTGTCCTCGTCGACTTCATCCAGAATAGCCTCATCGTCTGGGTCATCAGGGTCGAGATACCCCAACGACCTGTTGAGTACATCTTGACCCAGTCCGCCACCACTTGTCAATTTGACTGCGGTACCTGCGACCAATTCTGCTCGGCCCGTGTTCATCAATTCGTTCATGAATGTCTCTGCGGCCTGAAAAATACCTCGGTATTCTGAATTAACCGTTGCCTTGACGGCTTCATCAATGATTTTCGTGGGACGAATTGGATTAATCAATCTCGAGTCTCGTTGTGCTCCGCTATATCGGTATTCTGCTGGTGTTCCACCTACTGCGGCAATCAAAGCGATATCACGCGCTTCGAGGTCTTGTGGGAGGGTAACTTCAAGGAATGCTCGATAGTCTGGGTGTGAGATGATTGACTTTGCCCATTCCATGAAGAAACAAAAGATGTTCTCATCGAGGTTCCCAATGCTTCGCTCTTGGTTCGCTGTAAGAAGTGCCCCGTAGTTGTCAATGAATTCGTCATATTCAACAAAGTGGAATTCCGGAACTGCGTTGTACTTATTGTCGTCAAGTGCTTCTGTTACTTGGTCTTCAATGAATGACAGCCGTTCTGCTACGTATTTCTTGAGTCCATCAATGCGAGAGCCACTCACCAAGATGGTGCCGAGGCTTGGCAAGAAAAAGCGAGTTGCTTGTGTACCTGAATGTAGTTGATTGTTTGACCAGCGAGATGCTCGTGCTTCAAGACCCGGCAATTTCCGGCTCATTCGAATGAAGTCTCCCATTTGTTCTTGTGTGTTGACAAATCCATTGAGTTTGTCGCATCCATTGTTTTCATCGTCCCAGTTTGGAACGGGGTTCAAGTTTTCGCGGGAGGAATACCCTTCTCTGGATAGGTGCTGGAATAATCGTGGTTGTGAAAGAAAGCCTTCTGCTGTCAAGTCTGCTTCTCTGAAATCTTTGGTATAATCCGTGGTCTTGAATCGCATCATTGATGTGGGGACAAACTGGTTTGCTCCACCGGCTCGGGTAATTCGTGTGATAACCGCCGGCGATGTATTGTAATCGCTTGAGATTATGTCGAGAAGTTCAACAAGTTCGCCATTGGTTGCAGATTCAAGGGAGACAATGTCTGTGCCAGTGTAACCAGCGTCAAAGTGGGGGCCAATCAATTCTGAGGGCATCAGTCGATAATCTCCATAGACATGGTAATGAATATGGTTCTCGGTAGTGATGTTCGACTCACCGTCGTCATTAATTGCGGAAAAATCCCGAACCATTGCGTAATGGGTTTCCATCAACTTGATGATGTTTTGACCAGCACGCGATGCGAGGGCTTTGGCATAGTCGGCGTTATTGCTTTTGCCTTTTTTTGGTGCAGAAACAAATCCACGCGAACTTGTTGCTACCATGCTTATGCACCGACCGTAAAGGTCGCGGCAACTTGCGCACCGCCACCCACTACGGTTACAACGATGGAGTACGACTTAATTGACTTTCCGTCGTTTGCAATGAAGTCTTGATTGTTCAATGTGAAAGAAGTTACGCTCCCTTCTTTAGTGGATTGCAAATCCTTTGATGTTGATTCTGAGCCATCTGTGTACTTTGCCTTTGCTCTTGCAGTTGCTGTTCCTCTTCCATCAACGAGAATTCCTACTCCGAGGTTCATGTTGAAACCGGTTACTTCGGTATCTGGATTTGTAATATCGACTTTCTTGTCAGTTGAGGTTCCAAAGCCACTGGTCTGAGTTACGGTGATTGCTTTCAGTTTCGCGGTTCCTTCTGGTGGAATAAGGGAACTTGCTGTTGGTTTCTTTGTAAAGAAAAGATACATGGCTCCGAGCCCAATAGCGAATGTACCGTATGCTCGGAATCTGTCTCTTTCATCACTTGTCATGTTTCGCTCGTCAAAATACGATGTCATTTTATCACCTCAGAAAACGTTTCTTACAGGTGGCGTACCACCAAATCGGGCCTTTACGAGTGCTGTTCTTGCAGTGTCCGTCAATATTCCTCGGCCGGGGAAAAGCGCATCTCGCTTGACGATAACATCAAGTTCTTCGAATGCGTCGAATGCGTTTCGAGCGAGGACAAAAATCAGCAGTCCATTGGACACTTGTCGAGTTCTGTTATACTTTGACTTGCTCATACCAAGGTTCTTGATTTTCTTGAATTTCTTGTTCTTGCTCTTTCCGGCGGTGTCTGCGATAGTCGTTGCAAGAATCAGTGTAATGGAAAGAGCATCAATGGTCTTCCAACCGCGCTCATTGATACCGAAAAGTGTTTTCCGTGCCATCATCCCACCAACCAATTTACTCCTGAGTCTGGGTCATTCTCGAGGCTGAACGTTCCTCCCATGATGACCAAGTATGAAACATTACCGTCTTCATCAAGGGCCGCATAAAGGTCTGGTTCCTTCCTGTCTCCCTTCTTTGGTTTCTTCTTTGGGAATCTCCCGAAGTCGCCAAAGTTGTGAACATACTTTTGGTCGTCGCCGTGTCCTTCCTTGTTTGAACGGTATCCTACGCTCCAGCATCCTCCTTCACCAATGCGGACAAGTGTACTTGGAACCTCGATGGTCGTTTTGATTACCTTGTCGGGTGGCTGACCATTGAATGACTCATAAAGCGCGATTGGGTCGCCGCCGGGATTGTTCAGGATTTTCTTTCGACCACCTTGAGTCTTCCCGCCTGCGCGCTTGAGTTGTTTTTTGTTTGCGGTCTTTCTGAGAGTCCTGTCCATCATTTGTGATTTTAGCCCTGTATCTCGGAAGAATCTTGGTTCAATGTGCATTTCGGCCAACTTCAATGCAACTGCATACCGTTGACGGCGGTCAACAAATTCTGACTTCATTTTTGGATGCCCCATCAAATACTCAATGTACTGTTCTGGTTTGTTCTTGAGTTTCTTTGGTGGTTTTGGAAGGGGGTTGTTCATTGCCGCGTCGTGTTCTATTCGGGTTTCGACCACACCGAGAAACCCTTGACGTGGTGCTGGCCCCATGAATTGAACAGGGCCTTGTACTCGCTCATTGTCGTATGTTTTTGCGGGTAGGTCGTAGTTGGGGTTGTTCTTGGGTGGAGTAGTCATCTTGATTGCATCTGCTGTACCAATCAAAGTGAGGGTCACGCTTTGGTCGACCAGTTCGTAGTCAATGTGCAGATTGGCAAGTGCGTTGCCTCCCTTGTCGGTGGCACGGTCAGATAATTCCTTTTGCATGCTTGCGATAGCCATGGCCATCCTCTTTTCAGCCATTGATGTTCTTCCACCTGCCAGACCTCGGTAAATCGATTGAACCACTTCACCTACGTCCTTTACGATGTTTCTCCCGATTTGAATTTCAGAGAATACGCTTCCTAAGTTCTTGAACTTGGTACTGGGTTCGCCAGCGAAGATAGGAAGCGCACCACCGGGATTATCCAGAGTTTCAGGCTTCCATCCTTGGCAATAAAACGTATCGCCAACGAGAACCTCTCGACCCACTTTTTCACTCCAAAGTGAACAAAGTCCGACTTCACGAGTTGCGTCATCGGTTGTCCCGAGGACCTTGAAATATGCGCAGTTATGGCAGTTGTTTCCCGTTTCTTCATCGGGCTTCTTTACGATTTTTGTTCCTTTGATGGACTTTGATACTTCGCTTTTCTCGAAGGTTTCCATTGGGTTCCGTCGAGGTGATGATTTGCTGGCGGGTTTCCTGAATCGCTCTGCGAGTTTCTTGATACCTGTGTATGAATCAACAGAGATGTAAAGTCCGGGGATTCCGAGTTTTTGCCCTTCAAGGAGATTGCCGGGGTGGTTGTCAAAGAAAAGACGAACATCGTAGCGATGTTGCAAATCACGAAGTACACCATTCTTGTACACTTGGGTGTTCATTTCTTTGGTGGGTTTCAAGAAAAGCATCTCCGCTCCATTCTTGTCTCGCATAATCGGGAAGCCATTCATACGAAGTTGGTTCTTTGTTGCTTCGTAAATGTGCCGTGGGCGACCAGTACAGTATGCAATCGAATATCCTTGAGCCATGAGTTCGCTGATTAAATCCTGAGAACCTTTGACGACAGTATCGAGGCTGAATCGGTCTGGGCTGTAATAGAATTCGTCGAATGCTTTCTGTCCTTTGGGATGGGATTTCTTCCCGGGTTTTGACGGGTCGAACAGTCCCATCCGGCGAGCCGAACGCATACGCTGTGAAGTATCAAGGATGGTATCATCAATGTCAAAGACAGCCAACTTCGTTGGAACCTCACCTGCCGGTGCCCAAATCGTTGGCGATACCGTCTGCATCATTCCTTGCGAGGAGGTGCCCTTGCTATTACCTTTTTGTGAAGGATTGACTTTTACAAAATCACGTTTGTTAAATTCCTCATTGAGCACTGGACCTTCGTCTGGTACTGGACCTTCGTCTGGTACTGGAACTGGGTCTTCTTCATTAACTGGATTATTGAAAGTACCGGGATGATGATATGTACCTCCGAGTTCGTGCCATCCTCCAAGTTCCCACCATGCGTCAAAATCAACCCAAAGATATCCGTTTTGTCCCCAACCTGTTCCCCACGAATTTTTCACCAGAACATAGCGACGAATGGTCTTGAATTTCTTCATTTTTTGGAATTTCTGCACTTGCTTCCAGCCGATTCCTTTAGCCGGCGAGGGATTGGTTTTTACATCATCTGGGTCAACGGTTCCTTTGCCTTTCCCATAGTATGGTGGGGACGCCATGTTTGCATATTTTTCCGTGGGGACGTCTCGACCCGGGCCGATTTTTACGCCGTGGATAACAACGGCATGGCCTCCTCTTCCTCTTAATCCTGATGGTACGTGGTGATGCGGTAGGCCTAATTTGTCCATGCTGTTGGGCCATCTGCCTGCCCACCATAAGGGATTACCTGCCCAAATGTGTGATGAGATAGTGGTCCAAACGACTTCTTTATCACCACCAAGGGTATTTAGCAAATCCTTCAAGTGAGTATTTCTCTCTCCCCGTGTATCGACTTTTATGTATTCTTGCATCAAATTTAGCCAAGTGGGGGTGATTTCTTCGGTTGCTGGTAAGTGATTACCGGGAGCAAGTGAACGAACTGGACTGAGTGTGTCTATGCTGTCAAGTTGGTTCATTGCCTCGTCTTCTGTAATCTTCAAGGTATCAGTTCCATCGGAAATTAAATCGTAAGGCATTTGTGCTTCTGTAACAATACCGATGTTGGGGTCCATGTAAGGAACTGTAAGAGAGGTGTGATGACCGCCTTCGTTTGCCACTGGAGTACCAACACCTCGATTGATGCGACGTTTCATACGCTGAAATTGTAAGTACACTTGTGTTGGAGATGAAGTCCTTGCCTTTACTGATTCTTTTCTGTACCATGAGTCGATTTGAGAGTCGGCAAAGGCAAAACATGAACCGATTTGTTGTTGGTTTCTTACTGCCGATATGTCAAAGTCTCCAAAACCTCGCATAGCGTTGAATGCTGGTTGTCGATGTGAAAACATGGCCGGTGCGTTATAACGACGGTCCAATGGGACAACTGCTTGGATTACCAACTCCCTCGTTATGTCGTTTCTAAAAGGTAGTGGAAAGCCTGTATCGTTTTCGTCTTCCCAACCCCAAATCGTCTGAAAATTCATTGGGTGGGGATTAAAATTCTGCATTTGCGGGAACCGTTCTGCTGGTACTGAGATGCTGTGGTCTTTGACCGAATCTTTCGTTGGAGGGTCAATGTCGTCATCCCGGGGTTTTTTGTCTTCGTCTTCGTCTGATTCGTCGCCATCTGGTAATGGGTCGGGTCGAGGCGGAAGGTCTTCCTCGTCGGGGGGTTTGTGGAATACTTCGGTTGATGCTGGCCAGTGCGGGAATGGTTGATGCACTCGATTCAATTCATTGTTGCTACGGGTCGCTTCGTCTCGAAAAATACCGGTACGGTTGTCGAGGTATCGTTCATTGATGTTGGTATTGTGGAACTTACGTTGTTCTTCCACTGTGCGGTCGGGTTGTACCCAGTTGTTTCCAACCTTTGTTGGTTGAGGCTGGTCGCCGCGATGTGCCGCTTCCCAGTCATATTTCGACCAGTATTGGGTGTGCCTGTTTTGGCGAAGGCCCCATGGATTTCGCGGAGAAGGATTGTTAATCGTCTGACAGCGTGCGCAGTTGCTCACAGAATCTTCGTTCGAGAAGGAACAAACCTGACAACGCCACATTAAACCGCCTCATGCTCCCCTGTATTTTTGAATGTAAATCTCAATGATTTCCTTGCCTGTTTTCTTTAGCAGATACCTCAAATGCCTACTAAGGCTTCCAGCAATCATAAACTTTCCATTTAATACGGTCGAGTTGATGGTCGACATCTCTGCCCGTCCTGTGACAACTGCCAGTACTTTATCCGGTGATTCGCTTGCGGTAGTTTGAATGGCCCTCAAACTCGTCGCTGAGAAATAGTTCATTTCGTTTCCAAAGATTTCATTGATATCATTGACAATCTCTGAATCTCCCATCATCTTGAACCCCTTTACTGTTTCAGTGCGAGGCCCTGTTCGCCGTGGAGGTGTCTCTTCTTGTAAATCCGAAAGTAGTCCCTCCACGGTACTTTCATATGTTGGGGTGGCTTGTGTTGTCCGGCTGTTGTCGACGCTTGTCGGGGATTGAGGGGTGCCTTGTGTTTGATTCCACATCCCGAGGTCAAATTTGGGCCACTCCATTTCCTCTTTGACGCTTACGCCTACTTCGTACCATTTGTCCTTGGTGTTTTCGTTTTCTGCAAGTTCATTCAGTCGCATTCGCATTGCATCTTCGGTGATTCCGGCTTTCGCAAGCGCGCGTTCAATGAACTTATTGAGATTTGATTTGTTGTAAAACTCAGTTGCCGCCTCGGAGTCCACGAGGTCGGGACGGCCCATCGTAGCGAGTACTTCTTCAGATTCTGCGATATCCGTAAAGTACGCGTCTTTCAATTCAAACGCAAACAGCACATGTTCCCATGGAACCATCTTTGACTCAAAAATTCCGGTGGAAGCGTTGCTTGCTTTCTGTGCCGAAAACATGAGAACTTGCATGAAGCCTCGCAGTTTCTCAAAGTACTCGATGGCTGTCTCTGCCATTTGAATAACTGGTGCGTATCCCAAATCTCCAATCAATTGTCCTTGATTCCTCACGTTTTTCATCGCGGCAATTTGAAATCCGAGCGAATCAAGGAATCCGTCAATCATGATTCCGAAGCCGTCGATTTGGTTGGTTTTTTGTTGGAGGAATTGTTGACGTCCTTTGATTTGTCGTTCATGTGAACTGACCATTTGCTTCAGAATACTCGTCATGTGCTTCCGTGTGGAGGAAACAATTGAGTTAATCTGAGTGTACTCCAGTTGGACTTGACGTTGTTCAACCCGAGGGCCCATTTCTTTGTCAGCACGCTGTTCAAGAAGTTCGTCTTGGATTGCTTCAATGGCTTCCATATTGGATTCGAATTCGATGCGCGCGGCTTCGGCTACACGTTCTGCTTCTCGGGCCTCTTCGCTTTTCTGCGCAATGGTGTCTTCAAGAATGGCTTTCTGCTTTTGATAGTCGGCGTCTGCCTTTCGAAGTTCCTCTTCAACCCTCTTTTGCATTGCTGTGTCGTTGCCCTCTCGGACCCGCGCTCGCTTTGCTTTGAGTTTTTCCATTATCTTCTTGTGACTGTTTTTCTGTACCTTGAGTTTGTCTTCAAGGTCAATTAATTCGACAGCAAGGAAACCCGCTTCTTTCGTCAGGTATGCGTATTGCTTTTCTTCTTTTTTGATGTTTTTCTTGAGTTCTGCCAGTTCGTCGTTTCGTGCGTCGATTTGCTTTTGAAACTCGCCACGGTATGCTTCGTATGCGCGTTCTGAATCTCGCTGGTACTCATTAAGTCGGTCTTGGAACATTTGACTTGCCTGTGCGAGCATGTCTTGGTAAATCGGTGAACCGCCATTGAACATCGTATTGACGAGGTCATCTTGGTTGCTCACGAGTTCTGCTCGCTTTGCCAAAAGAGTATTGATGAGTTCTTGGCGTTGCTTGTCAGGCATACCGGAGAACTTGTTGGTAATTTGCTTGTTCCACTCTTGGCGAGCCTTCCGCATATCTTTGTTGCCAAATACCATATTCAGCCCCTCCTTGGTTGACGGTAGCCCAACAGAACGAGAATTGCATCGATAGCGGCAATGGCGTGTGGTTGATTGATTTGTTGCAGTTCTGTGATTACTTCAGCACTCAGTTGTCCAAATCGTTCTGCATCGCGACCTTGCAATTGTTGCCAAATACGGCCAATTGCTCCTTCCATGCTTTCTCGCTCCTCGCGTGCCACTGATTGTCCAAGGCAGTTTTCAAGGCACCATACCATGAGCAAATATGTGAAAGTAACGTCGTCAGAAGTGGGCGTGTAGTTGTATGCGGCTTTTGAATGGCGGACGATTTCGCGCAAAACGAACATGCTGGAAAGCCCACTGCTTGTTTCAACATCGAGGTTAATGACCCCTACGCCGTTTTGAGAAGCGATTCGGAAGAAATCTGGGATGTACAACTTTGCTGTTTCAATCATAGCATACCGGCGAGCCATATGGAACAGTTCGCGCACATCGCCGTCCCCTTCACCTTCGTCTGGGAAGAAACCTTCTGATTGTGCAATTGGTGGGTTGATTTCGTATACATCGAAAGCGTGGAATGGATGATTAATGTCCACGAATCTTGCCGCGTCCGAGCCTCGCATGTTGAGTGGGATTCTGCTAACGTTCGCATCATTTTGCATTGTACTCATGTACGCGAACACATCTTGCATCTGTTCAATGTCGTTTTGCTTTTCTGCTGGCATGTCAATTCCAGCAAGTTGAGCCATGAAAGCGGCCATTGCCGTTGCCCAGTTTTGGGTTTGGCGAGGGTCGTCGATACTTTGGTAGTTTCCTTCTGCGATGTCGCGAAGCATTCCATATGTCAGACCGAATCGACGATTACGAGCAATACCCGGGTCGTAGTAAGTGATATCAAGGCTCGCTGATTCATCGAATCGGAATCCACTTGAAATCTTTGGACTCAAGAATTCGTCTGCGTTGTATACGTTTCCGTTGAGGCCGGTGATGTGGTCGCGATACTTTGCAAGCATCTCCATCATTGAGAACACCATGGGTTCGGGCCATCCGATGGGAAGCGGATGCATCCCGGGCAAATCGATTTCGTACACAATTGGAGTGCCGCTAATAACCGTCGTGAGAGCGCGGTGGTAATCTGCTACATCAAGTGGTTGAATGTTGTTGGCATTTTGGTAGTTGATGATTGCATCTATGTGGGGTTGTCGGCTTCGAGCGGCATTGCCAACGGGCATTGTTGCTCCAATTTGGTTGATGATTCGTTTCAGACTCGTCATGTTATGTACGATTTTCCCGTTACCATCTTTTGCCTCAAGTTCTGCAACTGTGTAAGGTCCAAGCATTGGCTCTCGGACCATTTCACCGGTCTGACGATATCGGGCCGCACCACCGGGGCGATAAAACGAGAATTGGCGGTTGTTGACACCCCCTCGCGCGTTGCTGACATAGAGTTCGGTGCGGGCCATGTTTGCTCGCTGGAAGACACGGCGTGCGGCTTCAACATAGATTTCCGGGGAGTGTTGTGTTGTACCGGCGAGGGCCTGTTGCTCTTGAACGGTGAACATTGCACGGAACACACCCGGAATATCCATGTTTCGCAATCGGTCTCGAATAAACTCCCACGAGAATACGGGGTTACCCGGTCCGATGACTTGTTGGTTGTGAAGTGGGAACAGAACGAAGTTTCCACCGCCTTCTGCTTCGTCATAATCGGCAAGGACGCGGTCTCCGTCCCGACTGTAATTTGGTGGACGGCCTGCTTCTCGGAGAAGTCGTTGGGCGCGAGTAACATAACGACGGCGATTTGCTCGCGTTTCTCCAACCGGCCGATATCGGTCAGCATTTTCACGTTCCAAATCAGATGGAGGGAGAATGACATAGCGCATGTGAGGGATGAGGAACACGGGGTGAACGAGCAATGCCATTTCCCGGCCGTAATAGAAGTCCTTTGGGTCGGTGGCGATTCGTTGGAAAAGATACTGTGATTGGTTACTTACTTCGCGCATTGCCTTGGCAATTTCTCCTCGGACTTCAGAAGAGTCGATATCGCGTTGAAGACTCGGCATCACTTCTTGAGTCATGTGCTTCATGAACTGTGTAGCGGCCGCGTCAGAGACGAGGTATGGTGAAAGGACAAAGTGGCAGAACTTGAAGAACAATTCTTCACTCGTTTGATATCGTGATGGAAGGCGGTGATTGTCGAAGTATTGGTCGGCACTGCTCATGCTGTAAGTTGTGCGGAACGGGTCTTCAGGTGCGCCAGTTCCGCGAGTTTCTGCCACTGGCTGAATACTGTATCCTTCTTCTGCGAAGTATTCTTTGAGCCTCCGGTCAGTTTCCGCGTCGATGATTGCTTCTTGACCAGCAATGATATTCATTGGGCTTGCAATTCGGTCAACGGGATTGTTCAATACGTTGCCGGGTTTTGCATCTGCTGGACTTGAAATGCGTGCTCGCATCAATTCAACGCTGGCAATTGAAGCCGCTTGAGATTTGGAGAGTTTTGGAGTATTGAGTGCGGAAACCAGATTGCAAGTTGCTTCGAAGAGTCCGTATTGTTCAATCATGTCATTGAACATCGTCGGTGTAACGTGCTTTGGCAAAAGTTGTGGGTAGTTGTTGCCTCGGTAATCTCGGACAGGGGAATAGAAGTCCACGAATTCGTAGGGTTGCGCTGGGTTGGAATGGATTTTTGAAGTTGGTTCAATGATGAAGTTTCCACCTTGCTGTACCTCTTGCAATCCCACAATTCGGTTGTTTTTGTCGCGGATGGTAAAATTGGTGTCGGGGTGTCCCTCACGGCGAAGTTCTGCTCTCACCAACTCATAGACTTCCAAGAAGGAAGGTACTGGGCCGGGGACATGTAGGTCAATCATCATATCGCCTCAGAAGCCGGTAGCAGGGTCAAGGATTAGTAGTTGCCGGCCGACTTCGTCAGTTGAATACGTATAATTCGTTGGTGCGGCAGGGAGTGAATTGAACCGCGACTTGGAGTAATCACGAATGCGGGTTTCATCGTTCATGATGTTGTACTTGACAGAGTTTGGTGCGCCAAGGTTGCCCAACGCATTGGGGCCGGTTTGCCTATATGTCATGAACGGTAGTGCCGCAATTCCTCCGACGAGTGCGCCACGAATTGCGGTCTTTTTCCTTGGATGGCTGGGCTTGAAACCCATTTTGTATGCGAACAACTCGCGGTCAACCAAAGTGAGTACGCCGCTCAACCCTGCGAGCGCACCTGTGCCGACCATAATGATGAGCAAATCTCGTGTATTGAGGGACTTCAACCGGTCAATTGCGTTCATGCTTTCTTCCCCCTCTTCTTGGCGATTTTTCGTTGCAATGTGTCATAGAAATTGCCTTGGAACTTCTTTGGGATGATGAATCTGGTTGGTAGGCTCTTGGTCGATTTGAACACGGGCATACCATATGTGTCTCCGAATTTGGAGAACGCCTTTTGCAATTCTGGACTTCCCTTCATCAATGCAATAGTCCGAACGTTCTTTCCATCAACATTCGTATTGACGGCGCGGAAGTGAGACGTTGGCAATCGAATAAGCCAAGGTGTTTCTTCTCCAGTGATTTTGTGTTTGCCGGTGTGGACAAAGACTCCACCGTAAGATTGCTTGGGTGGGACCAACTTGGTGAGTCCAAGTTTTCGCTCCCCTTGCGTCTTACCGAGTTTGCGTTCTTCGTCGGTGAGTTTCTTGGAGAACGTGACTTGTGTCTTTGGTAGCAGTTGAACATACAGGAACTTGCCTCGACCAAGAGGAACTTCTCCGCCGTAGCCGGGGTTGGCCCTTGCGTCTTGTGGGGCACGGTAATCGTCTCGTCCTCGACCCAATGCTGGTCCACGCGGGTCCATATCCGGTCGGGGAGGGCGTCCTCCGCCGCCACCACCGCCGCCGCGTCGTCGAGAGCCTCGGCCTTGGGTACGGTTTTCAGAGTCTCTTCGCTTTTCGTCAAGGATACGCTGTTCGCCACGGCGTTGGCGTTCGTCGCCTGTATCAGCGAGGTCCCCTTGTCGGGAAAGCGCGGCGAATTCTTCTTCAGAAATCTTAGTGAGGCCTCCGCCGCCTTTACCACCGCCGCCACCGCCGCCTTTCTTCATCCAGCGTGCGATTGGCTTTGCATTGGTTGGTCCGACTACTTCAGTGTACACTCCTTCTTGAAGTCGCTTCATGTCGAGTTGTCCGTCCTTCTTGAGTGCAAGTGCGAGGTTTTCATTGTAAAGCATCCAGTGTTGTTGGGGTGGTGCATTCTTACCGTCTTTCATGATTACCAGCAATGGCTGATGACCTGCATAATCTGGACTGCCGGGGTCGAACATACCAGAGTATCCTGATTCTGGTTTGTAGTTGTAAGGTGGTTTGAGCAAAATGTCAAGGTTGGTTCGCATAGTGCGAATGTCTCCTCGCTCAAAGTTTGAAATCGTGGCAAGCATCAACTCAAATGCACTGATTGGGTCGTGGTTGTTGTTGGTGGTTCGGAAGGCGTAATTGCGGCCTTGCGCCATTGCCATACGCTTCATTTCTTCGAGGATTGCAACTTCCTGTTGAGTTGGGGGAACATATCGGGTCATAACAGATTGGTGAATCTGTGCGTTTTCTGTCGCTCGAACCATTGGAAGTTCGTAGTAGTTGTATTCTCGAATACGCAGGCTTCGAATAATGTCCAATGCGAGTCTGTACATTCGGTCGAAAGAAGTTGTAGCAATGTCGAGGTTTTGATGTGGCCTCATTCCTTCTCCCATGAGTCGCTCAACAATTCCAGCCTTTGCAAGAGTGTCTGCTTGTGAATCATCGACGCAACGACGCATGAGTTGATTCCGGTCGCCGTCAAGTTGCAGGGACTTGAGGAAATGGTGGATGATTGCGCGTTCTTCTGTTGAAACAGGTGCGTTCAATTCTGCGCCAACATCTTGCATGGTCATGTTGTCGATATAGCGTTGCCAAAGACGGGCATCGACGAGTTGGACAATGTAAGTACCTCGAACTGCTTTGCCTCGCACGCCGAGTCGCTCAAGGGATGAGTGGAAGGGGCGAAGAAGTCCAAGTTCCCTCTCGGTTCCTCGGATAAGACGGAGTGCTTGCCATGGGATGCCGATAACGTCCGTAACGAGGCCTTGCCGTGGATTTACAAGTGCAGTTGTGTTGTGGTCATTTTCGTTAATCATATCCATTTCCTCCACGTTTTCGCCATAAAATTCGCGTCCTTCGGGTCCGTATTCGCTCTCTCCCATGGGAGCGTCGGCAACTACATCGGAAACGCCACCTCTGACCATCTTTACTGCCTGCTTTCCTTGATGATTTGCTCTGAGAATCGTTGTCCCAGTGGCTGTATTGGTCTTGGTAGTGTAGTTGTCGGTTGTGAATCGTTCACCAGTTGGGAGCGTAAATGTCTGCATTGTGTTTGCCATCGTAGTACCCCCCTGTTAATTGTATCGAATAGGTTTGCCTTAATTGAGTTTCCCATCAAATTGGGCTTTTTGATTTTTTCTCCCACCACTTCAGTTTGACCTTCTTTGCCTTGGGTTTGCCTGCTTCCTTCACTATCTTTCCCCCGACATATCCTACTGTGTACAATAGTATTCCAGATGCGAGCAAAACACCGACACTTGTTTTTGCATATTGCCCATATGTTGGTTGTACGGTATATGTTTTACCGAGTTGGCCGAGTCCTGTCGCGGTTTCGCTTGCTGGTATTGCGGCGCGCTCTTTGAAATTTTTAATCAATGCCTTAATTCGGGCGTCGTTGTTTGCCTTTGCTTTCTCCAGTTGGGCGTGGTCCCCGTTGTACAAAGCAACCGTGAGTTGGTTGTTTTGCGCGTAAAGAACTTCTGCGTCTTTTGGGGAAAGCCTTCCCTGCATCTCGGCTTTGACGAGATTTTTGGCGAGTGTGTCGGCAATCCGTTGTTGCGGTTCTTCGCTTGTGGTTGAAACGAAGTTTCCGAGTCCCCTGACCCTGCGGTCAGGGGAATTTACGAAAGGGCGGCGACCACCTCGCAAGGGGATATCTCCGAACCCGTATGTTTTGGTTGATGGTCTGCGTGCGGTCATGAATTGACCTCCGGAAAGATTGTCTCGGTATTGGAGTGCTTCGACTACGCGTTGTACGGTTGCGATGTGTGCGTCGATGACGGAAATCTTTTGCTGACGAAGCCCTTTGTTGTACGATGCGGTATCTGTTTTCAATTCGACCAGCAATCGATTTGCTTCAGCGTGCGCACCGAGAGCGACTTTCTTTTCGCTGTCGGACAGTTTCTTTTCGATGAGTCGCAACTGGGACATTAGTGCGTTAAGTTGTGCAGATTTCTTTTCAACCAAGTTGCCCAGTGATTTCTGCATGGTGAATTGAGAATATGCAGTGAATCGCGTGTCCAATGTCTCGAATACCGTGTCAAGATATGCCGCGTACTCTTGTGCAGACTTAGTAGTACCACCTGCGTTGAAAGCGGCCTCGACGCCAAGGATGATATCTTCCAGTTCAAAGTCAAGTTTCTTCTTTTCGGTTGATGGTAGCGTTGAAATCTGTGCGGCGTAAATGGTAGTGAATCGCTCAAGACCTCGCTTTGCTTTTGCAAGGACACTGCTCCAGACTGGGTCGTCCATGATGGTAAGGCGAGAAACAGGTGCGCTTCCAAGTCCGGCCAGTTGAGATTTGACGTTGATATCATTCAACAACAGTTCAATTCGAATCAATGATTCACTGAAGTCCCTTGCAACAACCGCCATGGTTGCGGCTGGTGAAGAAATGTACTTGTTGTGTTTGTTGACTACCGTGTTGATTTCTTTTTGAACTTCGTCCAAGGTCGAGGTTCCTTTGTATCGTGCAAGCCCTCTTGAATCAATAAGTGCTTCCACTTCACCTGAAAATCGTTCAAGTGCCGCGTTGTATACATCTGCTTTAATCATCTGACCCACTCCTTCCGATACCGTGTTTCCATATCAAGTAATCGTCATTTTCTTCCTTGTTTGTATCCTGACTTTGCCGCGTTGATTCCTTGCTTTCCCAGTTTGCCTCCGGTCTTGACAAACATAGGAGTCAGTTTCACCGCTACGACCACTGCGAGAACGATGAGTCCTCCTTGGAAAATTGTTCGCGTTGCTTTCATTATCGGCTCTTTCAATTGCGTACCAATGTCTGCTACACTTGGAAGTTCGGGCATTGAAATTCCCAATTGGTTTGCTTGCACTGGCCTACGGTGAACTTGACCAAGGTTCATCGTTGGCCTTTGCGAAAAGGTTCGGTCATCACCCTTCCTTTCTTGCGAGCCAAGTTGCTGTTGTTGTAAGCAGAACCGAATTGAGGGGCGACGGCTCGACTTGGTTGCTGTTGTGGTCGGCGGGGGCCTGCACCGAGCCAGTCAAGCGTTGGTCCTGACATGTCTGCTGAAGTCATTCCGTTCATTAGATAAAACTCATTCAACCTACTTGTTTCCGATGGGTCGCCTGTAAGTACAGCACCCAAGGATGTTTGTCGGTCGCCTGCATATTTTCCTGATACATCTGTCAATGTGTGGTTATTTCTATTCATTCCGCCCAGCCCCTGTAACGGTTCTTTACTTCCCACTGGCAAAAGCGTTTTGGCTCGAATTGCGCTGTCGGTCTTGAACGCTTTCAATTTGAACATGTCAAATAGACTGCCTTCGAACAGCGAACTCTCCTTTGTAGCCGCCGCTTCTGCGGCCGCTTCTTGGGGTGCCTGATGCCTTGCGTGGAATGTTTCATTGCTTTCTTCAATCATCTTGTCGGGGATTTGCCCCGCCGTTACGATTGTTTCTGTTGCAGACTTGCCCGCGTTGAGTGCCGCAAGTTGCTCTTTGATTTCGGCGGTCAGATTGAGTTTTTGCTCAACGTCATACCGAAGTGAGTTTGTACCTACAATGTATACTGGAGTGGTTTCCTTGATTGAAATTTCACTCAGTTTTGATTCCCCGCCTTCCTCGACGAAATCGACAATGGGGCCAATCCAATTGCTCGGAATTTCAACCACTGCAATTGAATACGGGTACGAGAATTCTTGACCGGAATCATTGATTGTGTAGTGAAGTGGGTTCTTTGGATTCGCACCTGCGAGACCCGGGAGTGTGTTGCCGTCTTTGTCTTTGAGTCCGGCGTTGATATCTCGGAACCATTGTGCGGTTAAATCAGACCCGAAAACTTCTTTCCATGCCTTCTTGACGTTTCGTTCAACTTGTACGCCAGCATAAGCCAAGTCGACATTGTCGAGCAAGTCTTCTGTCGTAATGACGTTGATGATTTTCAACAAGTCATGATTCTTCGAACCGGCATTTACTGTCCCGCGTTTTATCCAATATACAGACTGGTTGATGTCACTTGCGGTTTCATCTCGGTTTGTGGAAATGCCAATGAAACCACCGACTTGCCAAGAAGTAAGTGCTTGTCCGATGATTACCATTTTGGAACCGGGTTTGAAGTCCCCTTCTTTCCAAAAGATGTTACTGAAGTTCGGGTTCTTGAAATAAACTTCCTTTTCCTTGTCGGTTACAGAGATTGGATTTTGCGTGAGGAAAAGTGAGTTGGTCTTTCCTCGAATCATAGTGCCTATGACATTGACATAATCTGGTCTTCCGAGAATCTTTTCACCCGTTTTTTCAACGGTTATGACCGGAGCAGAAAGTTTCCCTTCTTCATTGGGCACATAACTGCGTCCTATGATGTTGTACGAACCATCTTTATTGGGATAGCAATGTGCTGTTCCTTGGTTTTTGGAATTTGGTCCCAAAGCGAAACCATCCCAGTGCTTCAAGTCGGGGTCTTTGGCAGAAAGTTGTCGTGGGAATCGGAAGTAGGCAACGAACTTTCCTTTGCTGTTGAGGTCAAGACTATGTGGAGGATGGCGACCGAGTTTCCATGTCTTGGCCTTTGAATCCCACCATTCCACCTTTATCGCAAGTCGGCGCAGGTCTTTGTTGCCATAGTTTCCGTTGGTTTCTCCAGACTTACCCGCTTCCGGGTCCTTTGCGGGAATATCCAGTGGCTCTGGCAATTTGTACTTGAACTCATCCCACGGGTTAATTTTTACATCAATAACACTGCCTCTCACATACACTGACTTTGCTTTCTTTTCGTATTTTTTACCTCGTGCCATGCTTGCGTTAAAACTCTGCATCAGGAATACTTTTTCCTTTGGAACTGAGTTTGTTTCCCAGTGCCATTCCGGGAATACTTTGTCGTCGTCGTGCTTTGCAAATTGACCTACGAAGGCCATTGGAATCCCTGCCCCAACTGTGAAATTGACTTTCTCAACTGCGTTCCATCCGTAAGTCCCATCCGTATTTTCCTGATATTCGTAAAATGCGGCCCTGAAGGCGTGGCGTGCCGTGGGATATGAAGCCCAAGACGGTCCTATTGGGTTTGTAGCGGTATTACCTCCTGAAGTGGTTCCCGCCTTTCCTGTATATCCATGCTTCTTGTAGGAATGCTTGCTCAACTTACCATCCCAAAAATCGCGCCCTGTTTCTGTTTTACCACTTGCCTTCAGTCGAACGTCAGGTATTGGAGTGAAACCAAGTGAACCAAGCGTGGGGCTGAATGTGGTTGGGGCGTTGTTTGAAAGTGCCATTGGGAACTGGCGAATGTATTGTTTTTCTTCGTCGGACAGATATGCAGTGTCATAGTCCCTCGGAATCGTCTTTGACATTGCAATGTGGAACCCACGGAGTTTGTCAATTGGGACGCGGAATTCGAACACACCTTCCCCTGCTCGGACTGGGCGAACAAAGAGTAACAGGTTTCTTCCCCCTGCCGAGTATGACCCAAAAATGTATGAGCCGCTATCACCAAGTACCCTGTATGCGATTTTCACATCTTCATCTTCTGCGAAACGAAGATTCTGTTGAATCCAAGCCCCGTTTCGGAAAAGAGGATACGGCCTCGTTTGATTTTCCCTGTAAAGTACGAGTTCAATGAGAGTCGCGTTTGGTTGTTTTACATTCGCTACGCTACCGATGCTACCGAAACGGAGATGCCGTTGGCTTTTCCGAGCGTTGCGAACTGCTCTGTTCATCGGGTCATCCTCTCCATCGCACTACGGGTGCGAGGGAAGAGTCCGGCCATTTGCTCGGCTTGTTGCGTAACTTCGCGGGCCGCTTCTTGACGCTGTTCTTCCAACACACGTTGTTGCTCATAAAACGCCTTGCGCTCGGCAGTGACGGCTTGAATATTCGGCACACTTCGTGAAATGCGGTTCTTTTGTACGGTGAGCATTCCAAGTTGTCGTTGCTGGACTTGTTGTTTTTGAGAGAGGGTCTTTTGAACGTACTTGTTGGGATTCCCCTCAAATTCTCGTTGGAGATGGGCAACTGCCTCTTCTGGGGTATTGTGTTGTTTCATGTTGAAATGTTTCGTGTGCCGTGCAACAAGTTGGTCCCATGCAGGGGTTGTTTCCATTCCCATGTCAGTGAACGTCTTTTTCATTTGTGCGAACATGGCATTCAACTTCGTAGTGTCGCGTGCGACGTTGCCGCTTGTGTGCTGGTTTGCTTTGGTGTGTCGATTATACTGCCATGCACTACCAAGGCCGATGTTTTCTTCGTCCGCATAGACATTTTCGAGTGCCATTGCTTCAGCGTCAAGGCGACCAATGAGCGCAGTCAGTTGATTTTCCTCGTGGGTTGCCATTGCGAGTTCGTGCTGAAGTTTCCGCATTTCTTCGGCAAGGTCGTCATCACGACGCACGGCTCCAATGTTCGATTGCAACATGCCCAGACGCCGAGATGCATTTGAACGTCGCTTGCGCGCAGAATTCCGTCGGGTACTCGCCTTGTTTCGCCGTGAGCGATTACTGCGATACCGAGAGAAACGCTTTGAGAGTTGGCTTTTCTTCGACTGAGAACTACGGCTTCTTGATGTGCGGCTACGTTGTTGGCTTTGAGCCTGTTGTTTTTGTTCTTCTCGTCGCTGTTGTCGTCGACGCGCGGAATTCTTGCGTAGCCTTTCTTCCTCGGCTTGACTGTCCTTGCGTTGTTCTTCGCGGGATTTTGTTTGACTCCGTTGGTTTTCACGGCCAGATTTCCGTCCGCGTGGTTGCCATCGTCTCCTTGACATACGGCGCATTGCCGCCTTGCGGCGCATTGCCGCGATGCGGGAGTCGACTTTGACTTTGGGTTTCTTGACTACATTTGAAACGCTTGAGATGGAGTTTCGGGGTGCTCGTGCGGCCCTTGATTGGCGCATGCGCTGTTGCTGAATCATTGCACGGGACTGAGGGCTTCCTTTCTTTGGTACGCGCCTCTTCACTTGTGGACGTTTTGCCGCAGGTTTCACCTTTGAGGTTGCAGTATATGGAACCGAGAATGTGCGGTATCGGTTCTTGGAATCCCGGAATTCGACTGGAGTACTTGCTTGATAACTTCTCAAGTCTTTGATTTTTGCCTCTTTCAAGGCAATTGCTTGCTTTGCAGATTCAACATCGGTGATTTTTCGGTTTTGGATATCCCGGTTAATTTGGGTGATTTGTTGATTCAGCAAGTGAATCGTGTTTTCTGTGCGTTGAGCATTTGCGGCGGTCTGGTTTCGATTAAATGGAATTGGCATGTTTATCCCTCCCTTGTGAGTAGTGCAAGCAAAATTATTGCCCATGGCATCATTGCGACACCGGTTGCAATCTGAGGACTTTCGATTGTGATACTCCCAAGTGAGGGTGAGAGTGCTTCGAAAATCTTCTTCTTGACCTCCTTTTGTTGTTGATACAATGTTTTGTTCTCGGCGTCTTGTTTTGCCTTCAGGTCTTGTGTTGCAATACGTTGTTTGAGTTGAAGATTCTCTTTCTTTGCTTCCTGAAGTTTTTGTTGCATGCGTTGACGTTCTCTTTGTTGGGCGATGTACTGGTTACGACGCATAACTCGAGTTGGTCTAAATGACCGCCTCGGCATCCGCCGCATTGTACGCTTCCAACGCAAGGTATCAACCTCAGTTGAGAGCGTTGTACAAAATGTATCCGCCTGCGCCGTACATTGCAACATCCTTCAGTTTCTTGTTCTTGAAAGATGCGTTTCCGGTCAGGGCCATAACTGCGCCAGCAAGGACAATAGCGTTGAGTAGTCCTTGTGGGTTGTTGGGGTCGAGGGAACCGAGTCCATAAAGGCCTCGGGTATTCAGATTTTCAAGACCTTGGTTAAACTCGCGGTCGTTTCCGAAACCGTTCATTCGTCCGAGGCCACCGAACATAATCGGTCCCTGCATTCTGTTGAGGTTCAATGACAGGTTGTCCCCGAACATTTGACCCGTTGCTTTTCCTTCGGAGCGTGGCATAAGACCACGTCGCTTTGCTTCTTTTGTACTCATTTGTGCCATAGTAATTCCTCACTTTGTTCTAAAATCCCACAACGCCTTTATTCCAACACCAACCAACGCACCAAGACCCAGTGTGAACAAAGTCTCGCGCTTGTTTGTAAGGTGTCCGAAGGGCGAACGCCGTGGAGATGGAAGATTTGGCATACCGGCCAAACCATGTACTTGCAGATTCTGTGGGTTGTTCATGTGTTGAAATGCGGACTGGTCTGTTCGCATGTTCGCCATATCGGTGTTGCCGAGGTTGCCATCTGCTTGTGCAACGGCGGCATCGAGAACGGGAATGAACCCGTTATCGTGGTCATCTTCTTCACTTCCGCCCATCCATACCATTTAATCATCTCCTGAATATGCCGTTTAAGGCTCTTACGAGTGGGTGAGTATATCCGCCACTCATTCCACCTGATGGTGCGCCACTTAATGAATTAATTCCTCCGGCAATTTGTTGTCGATGGATTGGGTCGCGAGTAGTATTGGGGTCTGCAATAAGTGGGTACACTTTTGATACGGGCACGGATTGATTCAGTTTGAAATTCGGGAAAATTAATTCTGCAACAATCCATTTGTTTCCATACTGTCGAGTTGGTGCCATTGTCTTTGTAGTGAGCATCACGTGGTTGAATACTCCGTCCTTGTTCGAATCAACGATGATTGCTCCGACGGGATATCCGAGTGAACCCAGCATGGAAGCGGCCACGATGACGAAATCATCGCAATCTGCGGCCGATGCTCCCTTTTCCACATCTTTCAAGATACGACGAGCCGTCATGAAATACTCCACCATGTAGGGGTCCTTGCGATAAATGACATTGTTCTGGACCCATTTAACAATCGCACGGATTTCTCCCAGTTCATCATGTGGGCGAACCCCGGCTCGGTTGACAATTTCCACGGCCTTCTGTCGGACAAATTGGTCTCGAATACCGTCTTCAATGAGTTGACGTAGGTACTCAACAACAGTTTCAAACCGCTTGTTCATTGGTGTCCCGGGCTTGAACTTTACGCGAAGTACTTGCTCGCCCATGTCTCTGGGATGGAGAACTTTGTATTAACTCCTTTGTTCCTCATCGAGTGTTCGAATCTCGATTAAGACTGATGGTTCTGTTCCTTGCTTTGCTATTTTCTTTTCGATATTCAAGTATGCTATCTGTGAGTCGTTCTCATAGACTATTTTCTCCATTGCATCTGCAACACCTTTGTACAAATTGTCAACATCTGGTTTCTTTGTTGACCATCGTTCTGGTATCGGATTCCTTTTCCTATGCGCTGATTTTGGGAGAGGCATTACAAATCTCATCCAAACTGCAAGTGGGCCTTCCAATGGGAATTGTAGTTCCGATTTGCCGATTGCTTCTCGGGCATATCGTTCAACTACCTTCTTCCATTCCCTTGACTTCGGAGGGTCGTATGCTCTTGCAAATCCGCCCCTTGTTGAAATCCGAGGGCGACCTTGTGCAACGGGGGGTTCACGAATAACGAATCTCAATACGAGGTTTGCCTGCGTCATTTCATTTTCTCCTCTTCAGAGTCGGTTTGTCCCGCTTGAGAGAAATCTTCGGTTGTTCTGGGACTTTGGGTTCTTCGACCCATGATTCTTCGATTTCGTCGTCATCCTCGGTGTAGTATTCGTAATTGTCATCCTCTTCCTCGTCTTCAATTTCTTCGTCTTCGAATCCGAGGTTGAAGTCTTCCCTGTCCCAGATATCCTCTTCGGGTTCATCGATTTCTTCTGGGACTTGTGTTATGGTGATGTTGCTCATGATGTCAGAAGTTGAAACCACTGGCTTTGTTTCGGCCGGTCGCTTTTGGATGAATCCCATGATTTCTTCTGCGGCATCCATTAATTGCTTCCAGTCAATTCGCTTGGCCTGCTGGATATAGTCGTCAACATCAATGCTTCGCATGTTGTCAAGGACAGAGTTCAATCCAGTTTTGTTTTCCTTGAGTTTCTCGACTACTTCTGCAACGGGTTCCAAGTCCAAGTCGCGCAAGTCAACACCAACCTTTTGGAACAGACCCTTTGCATCATCCAAGTCGTTGGTGAATGATGATACCTTTTGATTTGCTTCTTCGAGTACTTCTTCAAGTCTGTCCATTTCGTTGTTGATGTTTTCCAAATGTTGTAGGGACTCACTACTCTTTGTGTCCAGTTGAATTGTCATGTAGGCAATAACTGAATTGATTGACCCATTCATAACCGCGAGAGCAACGATACCGGAGAACAAAAGTTCCTGTCCCAAGACCATCGCCATCACATACCCGACAATCGCGGCCGGTGCAAGAAACAGGAAAAGGTACAACCAAGTTGGCCATCGGCGTTCTTCTCGTTTTGCCTTTTCTGCTTCGTAGTCAAGACTGGAAGGGACGAGACTTCTCATTCAATCACCTCACTGGCCTGACATAGCGTCGAGAACCTTTCGGCAAAGTTGCTGTACCTCATACTTTTGCAAGAAGGACAGGTCATGGTGAAGTCCACCGGTTGCCTCAAACGGTTTGATTTTCGCAATCAACTCTTCGTAAGAGTGTGTGCTGAAGATGTTGGCGAATACCGGATTCTTCTTCAACTCGCTGATAATGAATTGAATGACCAAGTTTTCATCGCGCCCTGCTTCGATTTCCTCAAGTGCTTGTCGCAAACCAAGTCCAATGTCCCGGACGTTGTCGATGAGAAGTACTCGCTCGACCATCAGTTCCATTTTCTTTTGAGGTAGCAACTTTGGCTGTTCCTTCATCACAATTGTAACTGCAAGTTCGATTCGCTCCTGAAGTGCGCCAAGACGCTTCGGGTCTTGCAGTTCCTCTGCCTTACCGGGGAGTTGCGAGAATGCATTCAGAAGTTCTCGGGAGTATTCGTCCTCTGATGGTTCCTCAAAAGAAGGTTCCGGGTCTGGTTCCCCTTCAGAAAAGAATCCCGGTAATTCGTCCTCTTCTGGACTCCACTCCTGTTGGACTTGTGTTGGTGGTTGTTGCATTTGTTGTGGTGGTGCCATCATTTGTTGTTGTGGTGGAACCTGCTGTGCGTATGGGTCATATGATGGAACGTCGTAACCTGCTGGAACGGCGGGTTTCCTCAAACCTGAAGCGGCAGTGGCGGCGGCGGTCAGCAAATCACTGTTGAGCAATTTGCCTGCAACTCGCTCAAGGGCACCGCCTTCATTGTTTCCCAAGAGTTGGTCCACCATTTTTTCCTTGAAGATGCCTTTCATGTCAGAGTCAAAAAACCCGTCGCTGTCCGACTTCTTCATCATGTCTCGCATAAACGCCATCTGTTGAGTCATGAATTGTTGGTCGCGAGCCATCTGCTCTCGACGGTTTTCCATTTCTCGTTGTTGGTCAAGACGACGCTGTTCCATCTGTTGGTATGACTGGAACTTCATTGCTTCAAGTTGTAGTGCTTGTTGCTGTGCCATGAAATTCATCATTGCAAACACCGAAGATGATGTTGAGTCCCCATTGTTCGGCATAGGCATCGGTTCGGGTACTCTCACCGGGGCACGCATCATTTCCTCGACCATTCTGCCGGGTGTATGGGTTGCGCCGTTTGGTGATTCTTGCAATGGTGTAACATTGCTACCGGGAATCGTGAACGCGGCTTTTGCGTCAAGGCCACGGGCACTGAGCCAAGCGGCGTAGTACTTTTTGATGGTCTTTGTATCGGCACCGATGCGTTCGGAGATTTCATCGAATGCTGGATTTGACTGCCCTCCTTGGAAATATGGGGTGCTATCGTACCAATCGTCGTCTTGGAAAACCTCATCGAGCAATTGCTTTCGTTCGGTCGGTTTCATGCTATCCCATACGGGGTCTCCTGTGTTTTCGTCATCAAATTCATCTGCCATTCATATCACTCCAGTGGGCTACCATCAACATCGCACGGTACTTCGTTTCCTTTCTCGTCAATGAAATAAAATCCGTCGTCGTCCTCGTAAATCTCAAAGTCTTCATCGGCTTCTTCATAAGTTGAATTGACATCCATTATGTCTTCCTTCACTCGTCGATAAAAGTTGAGTCCTTGAGCAAATGCCTTGGAACCCAACATCATTCCCAACTCACCCATTGATTCTTTGAGAACATCTTCGGGTGTACGTTCTTTCTTTGGGATTTCGAGTTTGACCCCGTGTTCCATTAGGACTGCGGCACACATAGCAATGTTGCGTCGAAACTCATCGATGCTTTCCATTGCTCGACCATCTGGATTTGCGATTAACGCGGCCCATTGTTGCATATTTGCATCCCTCAAGTCCTTCAATTTCATAGAGAGGTCTTTGTGTACAAAGTCGGTATCGATGATTTTACCATCGTTATCAACATCGTATGTATCCGGCAATTAAATCACCTCATTCGTATGGGTTTTCGTCGTCGGCTTTTTTCTCTTCTTTGGGTTCTTCCTTCTTCGTTGCCTTGGGTGATTCTTCGATTTCGTCTTCGTCGTCTTCATCGTCCCAGAGATAGTCGTCGTCAAGTTCCAAGTCGGTGGCGAGTTGTGCAATAGCGAGTCCCCATACTTGTTGAATCGTATTTGGTTCTCCCCATGAGATTTCTTTTACTTGGTCCCAGTTGTACAAAGTCAGACCGGAATCGTTCTTTACGAAAAGTCCGAAGTCGTGCAACAAAATTGTTGGTGCAACGTACTCTTTTGTTTCGCCCGTTTTATCCACTACTGTTACTGTCGATGCAATCGTTTGCATGATTGTTCCTTCTCATAGGTCGACCATAAGGAATATGTGAAGGTTGTTTTGCAGAAGTTGTTGAACAGATTTACAAAATCAAGGAAAAAAGAAATCTTAAATTACAAGATGAATCGTAGCACTGCACGATGAAAGAAGAGGAATTCAAGAGTCGTTACGAAAAAGAGTCTGCGCGTGTAAAGGCCAAAAGGGAAGCGAAAATTCGCGATATCTTTTACGACAAAAAAGTCGAAACGGAACAAAGAAAGCGACTTCACATTGCTTTGCCTGATTCGACGCAAAAAATAATCGAGGACATTCGCGAGTTACACAAGATTGATTCGTGGAAGTACATACCTGACGTTGTAGTTGACGCACTCTTTGGAGAACAGATGCAACTGAACGATGATGACCCAATGGACCCCACACATATTCTCAAGGACCGAGAGATTGTTCGTATCGCTCTCGATGTATTACGACTGTATTTGTTGGGCGCGGACAGTTACAACCGCAGGTTGATGCGCCGTATCATGTCTATGGATGGCAAAGAATTGTTGCCTTCACAGATTGCTACCAATGTCGAAAGTGGTGCAAAGTACTCGATTGCATTTGAAACGCTACTCGAATTGCGTAGCGAATACGAAGAAGACTTGCGAGTCGTAGAAGAAGACGATGACAAGTTCGACTTCACTGACCTTGACTTCCTTGATGATTAATCAAGATGAAGTTCGCAGATTGCAAGTGTGTAAAGTTCATTGCGCTGACGCATGCGCCGATGTTCGCTCTCGACAAATTCACTTGCTGAGTCTTCATCGAGGAATGTAGCGACTACACCAAGAGGATGATATGCGGTTGTCGGTTCAGATACGAATTGTACCTTTGCATCTTCTGGGATACCTTCGGACATGATTGCATCTGACAATTCGTCATCTGATTCGGTGTTGTACTTTACTTTACGGTTCAGTCGTGGGCAACTACTCTTTTCGCACCATACCGGAAGTCGTTCCGGGGAGTACACAATAAAAATTGAAGAGGCTTTGCTCAAGTCGCTTGCGCGATACCCATTGACTTCTTCTTCGAGTTCGGAAAGTCTCTTTTGGAGAGTTTCAATCGTGACGCTCATTGCGCCGATAACGGCGTCTGTCATGATACCACTCAACCTTCGTAACTGTGTGAGGAAGTAACGATTGCATCGAGTTTGCTCAATGGCAACATGATTTCGATACCGGGGATTGGATTACGAAGGACAAGACGGTTCTTGACCCGGAAGGTGTTTCGCAAGGATGCGATTCGGTTCGGGTCATCGAGAATCATGTCTTGAACCATGAAACTGCCTTGGTAGTTTTTCATCCACCATGCACGAGTAATGCAGAATGCAATTTGGTTTCGCTCGTTCACCAAAAGTGCGTCGGGGTGAGGGCCAACCCAAAGTTGCCATCCATCTTCGGGTTTGCAGTTGTAATTGGCTGGGCGTGTCAATTTTGCGAGTTTCAAAAGCGTCGATGAAAGTTCGCCCCGTTGTGCGTCGGTCAGTTTCTTTGACTGAAGCATTCGGTAGCATTGTGCAAATGAGTTGAGATTCATTTGGAACTTTTGCGCTGGAGTGAGTTCTTCTTTTTCCTCCTTTGCTTTCTTTGCAGACTTTTTCTTCACTTTCGCGGTTTCTTCGACTGGTTCCTCTTGTGGAGTGTTTTCATCCAGTTGTTCCATGTCATGGACACCGTCTTGATTTGCGTCGGGTGTGTATTCACCCGCTTTGTATTTCTTCCACAGTTCACTGATTTGACCTTGTGGGATTCCCTTGTGCAGACTTCGAAACTCGTTGTAGGACAACTTCGCCATGATGTATCGACATCACAAGTAGGTCTTATTGGTTTCCTTCTTGGAAATACTTGGAATACGCTTTGATTACTCTTCCGAGTGAGGGACGTGAACGCCCTGTGAGTTTTGATACTCGCGTTAATGTAATCCTGAAGCCACTTGTGCGGCATACGAGAACCAACCATCCAAGTGCCTTGATTTCATCATCACCCACTACATATTTTGGCTCAACGTCCAAGAAGTAATCGACTGCGTGGTCAATAATTTGTTGGGGTATTCCAAGGGCAGAGCCATGTGTTTTCATCCAAATAACCACTGGCCCCTCTTCCTCTGACCTGACGATTCTCAACCCTTCGCGCACACGCGGTTTAATTTTCATCGGGTCTTCGGCAACTGACTTGATTACAATGTCCTTGATGATGTAATTCTTCTCCTTGACTACGTGAATCAGTATTGTAGTAAGTATCATTTCTTTCCTGTAAGTGCGCGCCGGATAAAATTCTCTTGCTACGAGGGAAGCGTGTGTGTTGAGAATATTTGCAAATTCTTCGTTGATTAATACTCCAAGTGCGGTTGCTTCATCGATTCCATTTGTCATCAACATGTCCCTCAATTTGATGAGTGCTTCTCTCGCCGCCATTTCTTTTCGCTTGTCGGCGTCCCATTCTGTAAGGGTGTCTTTTTCACTTGTTGAGTTTGCTCCTTCTTCGTCTTCAGCAAAGTCACTGTCGTCATCCGCTTCTCCCTCTTCGGATATTGTAAAGTCGTCATCGCCTTCCGATTCTTCGATTCCCAAAATGGCATCGCAAACTGCGCAGGTTACTGTACCCGTTGTACCTGATGTTACGGTAATTCCATTCAACGCCCCACATTGGTCATCGGGCAAGTCGATTTTGCATTCAAAATCTTCAGGCAAGTTGATTTCGGATTTCGCTGATTCCACTGTATTTCACCCCGTTGATGAACAATATTGGCGTTTGACCAGAACCCGTAAGTCCCCACATGATTGCCCTTGATGTTGTGTTTGAAGTTGTGTCGTAAAATTTGTAATCGACTTTTATGTCTTCGAGCATTCTTCGTACGTCCCCTACTTGTCGTTTCCATTCTTCCCCGAAGAGAACGTACACGTCCATGATATTCGGAGTAGGTTCTCGTACAATACCCTTATCCCCGACTTGAATACAGGTTATTACCATGGAAGATGGAGACTCTTCGGTATTCGGTGGGTTGCCAAAACTTGTTTCCCACGGCGACTTGAATGAACTCAAGGCACTGATTCAACAAACGCAAATTGATTTGCTGACGAGCATTGAATCACTTGCTACTCGGATTGCTACGCTGGAAAGGAGAATAACCCAGAATGAAGATTCCAAAGAAATGATTGAGAACGTCTTTGATGTGGTGTCGCGAGAAGAACTCGGACTGGCTGACAATCCCAGAGAAGAAATCGAGGTCGATTACAAAGATGATGAAATCCGTATTGTCGAATCAGGATTCACTGCACCTCCCCCAGAAGATGTAATCCCAGAAGGGCCCGAAAAGTGGGCCGACAATATCATGGGAGAAATTGCCGAGAGTGGCGGTAGCATCAATCTGTATTGGAAACGACGAGGATTGATTCCGTCCGATATCAGCGAAATGCAAAAAGTTGAGGTCAAGAAAATTCTCGAACAG
>Ga0222718_10000657_pt1 | contig 35328 bp, 49 predicted proteins | sample C33_27DmetaG_FD_165045 | JGI IMG/M metagenome (GOLD analysis project Ga0222718, IMG submission 165045) | Estuarine water microbial communities from San Francisco Bay, California, United States - C33_27D | ecosystem: Environmental > Aquatic > Marine > Unclassified | place: USA: California...
TTACTGACCAAGATACGCAGTATTGAGATGAACTGGTGTATGCTGTATGTAATAAAAACAGGGTGTTAGCTCAGATGCAGTTCCTTAGTGGAGAACATAACCCAGTGTGGGGGCACCATCTTATAAAGTTAGACCATTGAAATTCCTTCAAGAAAACCATTTGGAGGAAAAATCGTGTCACACATTCCGTACACAATCTGCCGATCAGGCACCTATTATTATAACAGACGTGTGCCCAAACACGCAGTTGAAGCATATGGCTCGTTCATCAGGCAAAGCCTATCTCAGTGCCCAGAAGAGGCTACGGAATATGCAAAACGTCTGGGTTATGTATTAGAGGCATCATGGAAATCTGGGGTAGGGGTCGCAGCTGTAGATACTGCTACTATCATTGACGGCTTTAAACCCAAAGCCTCACTATTAAGTGATATGGCTGAAGAATACTTATCACTTCGTCATATAGACCAAATACCGCCTCGAGTGGCACTTAATACCTTTATCTCATTAGCTGGAGATAGAGATGTTGGTGAATACTCCCGTGAAGATGCCAAGCTGTTTGTCCGTCATCTGACAATTCGTGGTAATAAAACAGCCACTATTCGCAGACGTATTAACAGCCTGTCAGCAATTCTGAACTATGCCTATGCAGAATTAGACTTGGATAAACGTAATCCATTCACCAGATTGTTTATTCGGAATGAAGGAGACGATGTTTCTAAACGAGGCACATTTACCAATGAGCAACTCAAGAGGGGATACGACAAGGCGGTAAACTCAGGAAGTCAGATAAAGCTTCTGATGCCGTTATTGGGTGAAACAGGCTGCAGACTGGCTGAGATCGTGGGTTTAGAACTTAATGAGATCGATATGGAGAATGAGTTGATCCACATTAGGCCTAACTCGATCAGAAGACTTAAGACAAGAAATAGTGAAAGGACCTTGCCATTGGTTGGGTATGCCAAGATAGCTATGGAGTTAGCTTTGGCTAAATCTGATGGGACATATCTCTTTCCAAGATATGTGAGAGATGGAAAGTGCAATGCTGATCATGCATCAGCAGCTCTCAATAAATGGCTCAAGAAAGACTTTGAGGGGCTAACTGCACATTGCCTCAGGCACACTTTCAGAGACCGCCTTAGAGCCGTAGAGTGTCCGTTGGAACTCATAGATCAGATTGGTGGGTGGAGATCTGTAAGTTCTATTGGGGCAGGGTATGGACAGGGGTATAGTATTGATGCGGATAAGCATCATATGCATCGCTGTGAGATTTAAATTCTTGGATAGGTGACCAGAGCATTAGTACTCGTAGTCTTACACAGATAGGGTGTAGCTTATAGCCAAGCAATTTAACATTAGCAGAATGAGTGTGTATCGTAGCTTGCAGGGTTAGTAGTTTTTTATCGCCTAAAATCTTTACTTCCTATTATTTGCCAACCCATTCAAAACATATCTCCTCAATGCCATCATCACCCATTCTTTTAGTATCAATTATTTTAAAATCTTCTCTTAAATAAAATCTGTGTGCAGAGATATTAAGCGAATGTGACCAAAGTTTGATACTAGCTTTGCCAATTTTTACTCTGTCTAAAAGAGCCTTTCCCAAACCAACTCCTGTATGCGAAACGTAAAGGCCCATTACTTGCTGAGCCTCCAAACTGAAAGATAAGTATCCAACTACTGGTTCTCCAATAACCCAAAATTCACGCTTGGGTATTCCATTTTCTATCATCTCAGTAATCAATTTTGGAGGATGAATGCGGGGCATCCAATCCGTGTTATCAATCCAATTATTGACTATTTCTGAACATGCTAATGCATCTGATGGTTTTGCTAATCGTAATAAGTAGTCCATGATTAAGTACTATTAAGCTCATGCGAACTGGCTTGGTTTGCAAAAAGAACAACAGATAATATGGCGATTAATTTCTTCATTGGTCAATGATCAGGCAGTTGATTGAACAGCTTCTCTTTATTTTGCATCCATTGTTGCATTGCTTGAGGGTCATTCATTAAAGCTTTCATCTTGCTCATTGCATCGAGGTGAGCTTTGTCATTTGCCTTTGCCATTTCCATACCATGTGCCTGGCTTAATGAAGCTACTTCACTGAAAGTGTCAGCCTCAAAAACAAGGTCACAAGCGCCACCTAGTTCCCTGCAAGTAATCTTCTTCATCACCAATGAACCTCTACATCTTTATGGCTATGATTATTTATACCACTTCCTGGCTGCGCCATAGAACTTTTAATATCGGTAAATTAAAGAGCAGAATTACGACCCAGCACAGGCTTATTAGAAAGCCCTTGCTTTAACTCCTCCAGGTACTGATCCACGCCCACCTCTTTAATATAATCTTCATCCTCTGAAGCATATTTTACGTCTACTTTTAGTCTGTCAGTGTATACCTCAAGCCAGTAATCAATATGATCCACCATATCTTCTGCTGCAACCTCCGATGTAACACGCAACAAGCTAATATTATTCTTTTTACACCACAGCGATTTAACTGCATGCCTACGCTTTGCTATGACTAAATTATGCTTATTTTTCGCTTCGTCTTCAGACCAGTGACTTAATTTGAGTTGTTTGTGAGCATCGTACTCTATGACCGTAAAGTATTTTGGTAAGTAAAAATCGAAACGCAGTTTGCCGATATCTATACAATCGTGATCCGTCCAGTCCTCAATATACTCAACACCAAGCTCACTTAATGCCATTGCCACAGCAACAGGTCCTGTGCATTCTATATTCACTTTTTTGCGTGGAATTTTAATCATGGCTTAATTGCGTTTATAAGCTCTTCAGCGCTCGCTTGGTTAGCAAACAGAGCAACAGATAATATGGCTAGTAGTTTTTTCATTACCTCTTAATCCACAAAGTTATTTTACCAAATGATCTCCAATTAAATAGAAGCAAAAAAATAGTAGATGCTAGAGCTAAGATAAAGATTGCTTGATTATCTAAGGAGTTATTTTCTTGCACACCCCCACGATAGCTTGGATCACTCCAATAGAAAAAGAAATCAAGCTGTAATAATATATACAAACCAAGTGTTACCAAGGACATCAGACGACTTATCATGTAAAGTACTTGGTTCATGTTTTACAGATTATCAAAATGATAACAGGAGTAAAGTCACCAAACATTCTCTGCATATTTATCGCTGTCTTTATTCAAAGCTCTCGAGAACGTAGTCTAACTCTGCTGTTCGGATCAGTTCATCTTGGTCATCACCTGACGAATGGACAACAACCCATACACACTTCTTGTCACTTAGATTATAAGGTGCGTGGGGTACGTCATCGGGAATAAATATCTGTTCGCCCTGCTTAATCAAAGTTTGGTTTTCTAGCTGCGAACCATGAAATAGTGTGCATTCACCTTCAAGCATATAGGCTATAGTTTCAATGCCCTTATGTATATGTGGCTTCGATTTGACACCAGGAGGCATAGGCAAAATATTCATACAAACCTTTTCTGCTCCAACGGTTTTTCTAGACACACCAGCATCGTATGTGACCCCTTGAGCTCCTTCATATTGCATGCCAGGTTTTACCAGTCTTACACCGTCATCAGCCATATTTTACCTCTTCAAATTTGTAAACATATTTAAGATTAACTAATAAGACAGCGAATGAAAGCGTTACGTAGAGTAGTACCTGAGATAAGCAACGTTCGCAGAAAATAAATGGGGGCGCAGACTTGGGAGATGCCTATGCCTCTTTAATTTGAAAGATAGGGAGTTGTTAGCTAACCATGGCTAACACGCACTATTTAGGTCATGACACATTGTATACACGTACCGACATTTAGTTTGGATCACAGTTTAACAGTTGCCATCGCAGCGCTGTATACATCCAGGATTTCACTTTTTGCTTAACCACATTGTATTTCGATCATACCATTGCGAATGCTCTCTGTCATCTTTGGTCACTGCCTCGGTTCTGGGAGTGCCATCATCTTCGAAGAGAGCAACTCGTTCTACAATCACTTCATGTTTTATGGGAATATCGGATTGAAACTCATCATAGAAAGCTCGTCTCATGGCTTCCTCAAGATCCCCTGCAAACCCTTGCCGCATAATAAAACTATCATGAATAGGTAGTGTCATTCGATTTAGTTCAGCAAATTGCAGCATCACATGCTCCGCAATGCAGCTGTCCTTAAACTGTAGCTCGTTTCCTTTTCCTATAAAGAACAGGTGGGCGATGGGCTTATGAGTGTCTAAAATCCTTTGTCTTAGATCGATCCAGTCCATATCCAACTCGTCCATATTTATTTTTTCTGGCTTTCGTTGTAGTTGGCTACTGGACTGAACCATGGCGTTGAAGGCTTGCTTCACAACATCTCGATGTTCCCCATCGAGTACTCGGTCATAAGCATCTTCATTTCCCATTTCATAATTGTAGGCAAAGTAAAGCATATGTGGGCTTAACTGTGAGTAGTCATACTCAGTGGTCACAAACTCATCGATGGTAATGTACTTTCGGTATTCACTAGGAACATTTTGCCACCATCCTCGATAAAATCTTCCACCTTTTTCAAATGATCCATTGGAAAATATTCGAGTAAGTATTCTCCGAGAGAGATCTATTGGCTCTTTATCTGGATCTTGAAGTACCCGTTGGGCAAGTTCTTCTACTTCACTATCTTTAATTCTAAGATCCGCCCAGTGTTTGATTAGGCATTCATTGATGGTTCTTAGGTTATTTCTGAACCGTTCTGTTTTGGGAGTATCGGTATATGGGATATCGGTATTATTGGAACCATCAAGCTTATCTCGAAGTATAATGCATTCCAGATCTAGATTAGGTGATACGACAAAGGCAGGATGCCCCTCGAGGTTTTCAAATCTCTCTAATAATCTATCCGTTGGAGCAAACCTTGTAAGCCCACCAGATCCTCTTTCTCTCGAGAAATAGCCTGGGGTCGTCACTTCGATATATCGACAGTTAATTAAGCCCGTAAAGGCAGCCTTAACCTGACGATATGTTAGCTGGGGGTCTCGATATCTTTCTAACTCGGAGTAATAACCGCTGCGCAGATTAATCGAGCTTTCCCTCGGGGGATACGACACAGTATCTCTCCATAGTTCCTTCAAGATAAAACCCACAGCATAATTAAAGGAGATCTGGGCGTCTGCACCTCGAGCTCTGTTACGGCTTTCCTTAGCTTCTAATTCTTTCGTTATTTCATTTACAAATTCAGAGAACATAGGAGTTGGTAGAACCTCGGGGCAGGGCTTAAAGTTACTTTAGGTTTTTTAATATCTATTAATTATTAAAGTTAGTAATAAGACCTAAAGTACCCTTAAGTCTCCATTAATTAATAATAATATTAGAGTTATTAAAACCTTAATGATTACTTTAACTTACTCAATGTAATACTTTACCTATACTAGTAACGATAAGGAAACATCTGCAGCTCGGTTAACAAACACCAACATCAGCTCTCTGTCAAAGCTCAAGATTATATAACGTATACACCCCCTGTGGCCCATGGGGTGTTGCATAAAGTAGGGGGGATACCTTCAGTGATGATTGCTTTGAGGGGCAATGCAATCTGATTATTTGTCGTGGACACATTTGGTACACATTTCATTGACAGGCAGCGTTAACCGTGTGAATCTCACACGCAGGAATTGATATGGTGCAACTTTAAGCTTCTGCAGTCCGTGTGGGGGCACCACTGCAAGCCTAACTCAGTAAAGTTAAGCTAATCTAACCATCTGACATCACTCAGTTATTCTTAATGCCATGCTTTATGGCTTACCTGGAGTACTGACCAAAATGCAGACCAAAAGTATCCCATATACGTTTTGCAGGGGTGGTTGTTACTACTTCACACGAAGAGTGCCATCTGCTCCATGGAGCTAATTCAGAGTATCTAAGAAAAAAACTCGTGATGAAATAATAGATAAAACCTTAGGTGAATACACCGCTGAGATTACAACCGTTCAGTTGTGAAAAGTAACTACAGAATTTGTACTATTTTATAATATTCAATTGGGTACTCCTTCATAAAACACTGCACCCTCAGTCGTCAGTGTTTTAATTTTAACTATGATAATAACATGAAAGTTAGATGTAATGATTGATACAAATTCGCCAGAGATTTATTGGTTAGTTCTTACTGTTCTTATGACTGCTTTGTTATGGATCCCGCAGATTTTACACTCTGTTTTCAGAGCTGGCCCAAAGAAAGCTTTTTTATATCCTGATGAAGCAGCAAAGGAATATGCTGATTGGGCTGTAAGATCTAAGGCCGCACATAATAATGCAGTTGAAAATTTAGTAATATTTGCGCCATTAGTCTTTCTAGTTTTGCTATTGGGTATAGGAAATGGACTTACCGCTCTAGCAACGATGATTTATTTCATAGTGAGAGTGCTTCACTATGTGATGCATGTACTGGCTATTCCTTTGATGCGAACACTTGCATTTTTAATCGGATTTGCGTGCCAAACAATAATGGGCTTATCTATTATTGGCGTGTTTTAAAGGCTGTGAATTGAAGCATATTACTAATATTATTTGCAACGTGATCCAAACTCAATGTCGGTGCGTACATATTACGTGTCATGACATAAATAGTGCGTGTTAGCCATGGTTAGCTAACGTCTCCCTAATTTTCAAATTAAAGAGGGGCTCAGGCATCTCCCAAGTCTGCGCCCCTCTCTATTTATTGGTAATTTTTAACTCCAATAACTCTCCGTTAGAAATGACCAAGTGTGCAAGATTAGGATATAGAATTAGTTTTATCCCAAGCGGACATTAGGTCATCGTAGGTAATCTCTTCAATTTCCCCTTTTTTTTCACTTACTAACTTGCTGAGCTCCTCTTCTAAGGTTTCTACTTGTAAATCTGATAACTTATTTAGTGCTGCTTGGCTGATTATATTCGCCAATTTTTCGTATAATTTGTGGCTTAGCATTTCACTCTCCACTTGGACAAGTAACTGATAAAAAACAAAAATATTTAGATTTCTTCGTTCAACTCATGATGAATTGATACGGCAAAAGTTACGCAGTCAAAGCTTTACGATTTCTAGTAACCAATTATTGATAGCAAATTTTTCAAAATTTTTCAAGTAAAGCGCATAATCTACCCCTCTTGGGGTAACCAGAAGGATATAACTCATAGCATAGCTAAATGTGAGCTGTCGTCTGTACTCCAAGCTCTATTACGGCCTTTAACCAAGCAATTAATATTAGCAGGATAAGTTTGTATCGTAGTTTGCAGAGTTAGTCATAGTTGCTGTTCATGTGGGTGCCTTATCTGGTGAAGGTATTTGATTGAACTAAGAGATATGTACCGTTTGGTTGCATAATGGTTCAACAAATAAAAAACCCGAAAAGTCAGGGAGGACACTTTCGGGTTTAGTATAGACAGAGCAACGACTGGGAGGAAGCTTGCTCACCTTATCTATGTATGTCGTATTGAAGAATAATTTCATCTGCTATTTTGACAAAGCTGGTATGCAATTAAATCAACTCTAAATTTCTGAAATTAAAATGGCCACTCTACAGTCAATGTCCTCCCAAAAAAGCATTAACTGGAGTGGCCCTAGTCCCCAAAAGAACAAGGAGTTTTAAACACAGTTGTAGTTGATGAGTCAACAGCTTGGCTCTGAGTAATAAGCAAACAGAACAACAGACAGTATGGCTATTAGTTTATTGATCTTGTTATGCAGCTATGAGAAAATGATAGACTAGCTAACCGATAACCAAACCTTTCAGGAAAACAGTCCAAGCAACGCCATTGTTACTAATACCCAGTTTGGATTTCCAGAACTCCGTCCATCTAACATGCATTTCAATCATTGCTACCAATAAACCTTTACATCATTGATGCTCTTTTTATTTACAGCAATAGTGATAAAAAATATCCAAATGAGATGTTATAACATATCAAAAATATACTGTAATCAATAAGTTACCTAACGAAACTGTAAAAGTTTAATGACAAATTGGTTAGAGAATGTAAGAATTTTTTAGTCAACTAAATCATTAGTTTAATAATTAAGGAGACAATCGATGGGAACTCTAGAATGTAAAGACTTTTCAACGCAAGCTGACGAAGTGATGACACCTAACAATGCAAAAGTTGAAATGGTGAATGTTGGTGGTCAGAGAGTGATGAAAATTTCTGCAAAACCTGGTTGGAAATGGTCAACAGACATTAAACCTGTGGTCGGTACAGAAAGCTGCCAAGCAAAGCATGTTGGTGTTATTGTTGAAGGTTCAATTACTTGCAGGCATGATGACGGATCAGAGATGACATACAGTGCGGGAAGTGCTTATTCAATTGAACCGGGCCATGATGCTTGGGTAAATGGAGATACCTCCGCAGTGGCATACGAATTTCATGGTTTATGGGGTGAACAAGGGTAAAACTACCCATTTCAATGCTATAGACAAGTCTTTAGGACGCCTGCTGGCGGGCATTGGTGCTGTGGATTTTTCTGAGGTTTTGTGAAACTGGTGGGGGTAGGCCACTATCTTTCCCTGTTGGCTACAATAAAAAAAACAGTCCTAGCGAACTCCTGTCGCTATCGATCCTGACCCCCAACACCTTTCTAAATGTAAAGTTGACGTTCAGCACTGCGACCAATTAGCCTGATACTTGTAGGCTTAATCGGGGCAAGTGGAGGATGCAGTGGGTGCGCTTAACCCTTGTACTGCTGTTATTATCTATCTTAACCACAGCAATTTCACGCCATCACCAACTTAAAGCATCCAAGCCTGAGCTACTGTTTATGTACTAGCTAGGTGGAGTGAGATTGTTGGTCTTAAGGGGTGTTTATTAGCAGGAGTAAAAAGATGACACCTAAAGAAGTTGTAAAAAAAAGTTATGAAGCATTTGCAGCAGGGGATTTGCCTACTTTAGCATCACTTTGTGCGCAAGATATGGCCGTAAAGATGGGTGGTGAGATGCCAATATCTGGTGAGTATAATGGCTTTGAAGCTTGGGCCACTGGACAACTTGCCAAAATGCAATCGCTTTGGCCTAACTTCAAGCTTGAATTTGTAAATATGTTTGAAGACGATGGAAATGTATTTACCATCCTAAAAATGACTGCGGACGGTCTTGAAGCTTTGAGTTGCCATCATGCAGTTATAAAAAATGAAAAGTATGCAGAATTTTACATTTTTGATGACACTCAAAAAATGGCTAGTGCAATGAATGCTTAAAATGTAGCCAACACAGGAGATTAAAATGAAATTACAAAGCAATATGATGATGTTCACGAGAGTGGCTGGAATTATTTATGGTCTATGGTTCTTTTTTGCACCTACCTCATACTTTTCATTAATGTTCGTTCCACAAGAATTAGTAAACGAATTGGGTATAGGCCAAACTCAACAGATTGGCTTAGCACTGTTTGGTATTGTTTGGTGGATTTATCGCACTGCGTCATTAATTACACCCGACAATTGTTCCGATTTTATGATGACCCACGCTGGAGGGTGGGGAATATTTGCAGCTGGAGGTTTGTTCCTATCAATTACATCTGGTGTTCCTTTGGGAGAAAACCCGTTCTTCTTTCAGAGCGTGGCATTTGTAATTCTTGCTTTAGCATTTTATGCAAAACGTACACCCCACTAGATGGAAGCGATAGACTGAGTACTTAAACTTAAATACAATGGCTCACTTTTTGAGAGATTGTGAGCCATTTTCAATTATAGCCTTTTTATATCCACTCGGGCGGCACATTCTGCCCCTGCAAACTGGATTGAGGATAAAATGATGCCCAATCTCATAAAACATTCATAATGCTGTAAGTTGCATAACAATCGGGCCAACAAATTCTTCAAGCAATACATTATTATTATCTTGGGTAGATTTGCTTCTTGCCTCTTCAAGCTTTGAGCGTTCCGCATTTGCTACTTCTTCCGAAGAATATACGATTACCGCTTGGTGGTGATTGTCGTCAATTTTCCACCAAAGTACTTCTTCAGGCGGAAATTCTCCTCCGTAATTATCTCTGTAGCCTTGCATCATGGATTGAAGATGGCTTGGATCTGGGACACCATCTGACCATCGCCACTTAGTATAGACTGCATATTTCATAATAGTCTCCTTTTTACATGCTAACTTAAATTAATACGATTGCTCGATCCACGTAAGTACACAATCTGTAACTAAATCTAATTACTTATCTAACTTTTTACACTTACCCATCATCAAAACCATCTCTTTTGGATTCAAACTTGCCATGTAAAAATCTAAGTCTTCCATTATAAAAACCCGATAAATGTCTACTGCTCTAAGGAAGCCATTCTCTTTGTTTTCGATTTGCAAAACTTTATTCCTAAGGTAGCTACTGCTATCCTGAATATCCCCAAACTGTATGGATTGCGAATTCATAGCTATATCTTCCACCACTCTAAAAACAGAGATATTGTCGCCCTTTTCTACACCGTCTAGATCTAAAAATTTTTTACTTATACACGAGAAAATATCGCCTATTTCGAACTTAAGTTGATCTGCACTGGCTTGGTTAGCAAAAAGAGCAACGGATAGTATGGCTAATAGTTTTTTCATTTAGTTAACGTATTAAACTCCCCCAAACTCGAAGCTAGCATCCAGTTCGCAAGTGAAAGTATTATTCTTTGGAGCGAATTTATTACGCAGTGGCAATACCTCTTTTCTTGCCCACTCTTCAACAAGTTTAAAATCTTCAACGGATTTTGCTGTCACATATGCGGTATGTTTACATGGGTCAGCAACATCTGTAGCAATTTCAACAGTAAGTTTATCCTTGAGCTCGATATCAAATTCGGACCACTTCTGTTTAAGTATCATTACAAACATTTGACATTCTTGAGCATCTTTAAATGTATTCATTATTGTGCGTCTGATCTCTGGCATCGAGTAGGTCCTTCTGCATCCATTCTGTTAGGCAAAGTAATATACTAAACTTGCCTAGTCTATCATCACCAAACATTCTCCACATCTTTAATGCTATCTTCATTTACAGCACTTCCCGTCTGCGCCAAAGCACTTTTGCCAACATAGACTAGACGCATCTGGTTATTTCCTTGAAAGCCGCACTTCGTACATCTGGCTCTACGCAGTACTTCATCACTGGTGATGTCCTCACCATACTCTTTAAGCAAAGAAGTAACTGGAACCATTGCATTATGGCGACAGCTATCGTTCTTACATTCAATGTAGAAGTGGTGAGACTTATTACGTTTTAACTGGATCATGGGAATAGGGTATTAAGATTCGTTAGTTTAGAACAGAAACTTGTTTACATTTTCTTGAACAGATACACGACAAATGTGACTAATACGAAAGCAACAAAAGCGAAAATGAGGGCCAATGTTAATCTGATGCGTTGTTTTTTTAACAGCATGTTATGCATCATTTCGTCAACTGTTGGCCATCTTTCCCCACATTTTGGGCAGATTGGATCATCTGATGGGCAATCGTTGCCACATGCAGGGCATTGAACTTGTAAAGACATCAGGTATCCCTATCACCATTTGCCACTCCAAAAAAGGGGGTGGGGCGATCAGTTTTGTAAGTGACGGATAGATATACTTGTAGGCTTGCACACTTGGTCACTTCTAACAGAGAATTAATTGTAGTGTAATATTCAGATTCGTATAAAATTCCAACTCCTCACCACACCTTTTGGCATAACACTTTTATATGCTCCAAATTAGTATGTCTAAGTAGCAGCTAAGTCCTATTACTGTACTTGTTGCTCGCCACTTTTTGTTTATCATAATAAGATGCTGTACAGTCTGGAGATTACAAATGTTTAAATTAAACCCTGTTACTGGAGCCCTTATTGTTTCATTACTAGCTTTTAATTCAGTCGCTGCGTAGGAAGACCCGGAAACACGCTTATTGGAGACTAATAAATGTGTGGAGTGCGATCTTAATAATGCATATTTGGAAGAAGCAAAACTTAGAAGAGCAGATTTAAGTGGAGCTAACCTTTATCGTGCAAACTTAGAGTATGCTGATCTTCGTGGTGTGAATTTTACTGGTGCAAATTTGAGTAATGCAAGATTGCGAGGTGCAGACCTTAGAAATGCAATCTTTAATGGCGCCATACTTCAATACACGAATTTTGGGGATGCCGATTTAAGTGGTGCTAGCTTTAGAGATGCTGAACTAAGAGGTGCAAGGTTTGCCAACACTAAAGTCGATGGTATTCAATTTTAGTCTAATTCGATATCATTAACGCAAGTTCTGTTATTTAAGCTAAAACACACCCTGCGTTCCAATACCGTGCTCTCGTTAGAGTTAAGCATTCGGTTACCAGTTACCGCTTCTTTCTCTTCCACGTACCGCCGTACTGGTAAGTCTTCTCATGCTTAGCCTTAGCTTCAGCGAGGCACTTACCACATAAGAATAGCCAATCTCTTAAGCCCTCGTATCTACAGCGATATAAAGCCTCTGCATGAACCCTACAGGTATGGCACTCTTTGGTTCTACTTCGCATTTTGAGACAATCTCTTATACCACTCGCTGTGCCTGTATGATTGCATTGCTACCGCAGACCACTTCACTATGCGATAAGCTACCTTGGAAATCTAAGTGCGCTGTTTGTAATAAGTATCCTTGTGTACAATCAGGCCGTCCTGAAAGGTCAGGATATCCACGCTCAGATAGTCCTCGGTGGTACCGTCCTTGTGACGGGCCGTCCGGCGGTATTCGCAGTAGGCTTTGGTGTCGGTCAGTGCGCAACCCAGCGTTTCCCAATGCACGCTTTCGACCTTGTCAAACAGCCCAGAAAACACGCCACGGATCACGTCAGCCCCCTCAAATCTGGCCCCATGCGTGTGGGGGCCGACAGCATGATCAAAGGTCGCGTTAGGCGCAAAATATTGCATCACTGCCTCAATATTATTGGCGTTAAATGCATCACCAACGGCATCTACCAGTTCGCGGGTCAGTTTTGTCATATCTCTATCCTTTCAGGCCAATTATGGCGCAGGTTTTAGCAAAAAACGGGCTGTCAGGGTCGACCAGCACATTCAGTTCATCAAAGTGGTCGACACCGGGAACCACATACATATCCACGGGCCGCATATCAGTAGAAAATTTATCGACGTACATCTGTGCCTGGCGGTGGAACTCATCTGTCTCAGCGCCACCCACAACAACCAGTTGTGGCGCGTTTGTTAAAGGCGGGTGGTTAGTCATGGGGCTTTCACGGTCCGCTTCACTTGCGTCCATCTTTAAATTGGCATTTAGCGCGAGGGTCAAACGGACGGGCTCCAGATAGCTGAGCGGCGAAACGGGGATGCCTGCTTTTATCATGTCACGGGGCATGTCTGCATGGTACGCGGACCAATCGGTCGCCATCATCATCTGGGTCAAGTGTCCGCCGGCGGAATGGCCCATGATATTCAGACGGTCACAGTTGATGCCCAACGCCTCACTTTTCGTCCAGATATATGCGATCGCCTCCCGCAACTCTTCGCTGATCTGCGTCATGCTGACTGTGGGGCATAGATTGTACCCAACGACCACTACGTTTACACCGTTCTGCACAAAAGGGGTTGCAAGAAAGCTGTAGATCGACTTATCGCCACGTTGCCAATAACCTCCATGGATCCAGACCAGCGTCGGTGCCGCAGCGTCACCACAGCGAAACACGTCGAGTTTTTGTTTTTCCCCAGCGGCATACCGGACGTCCAGCACACAATCAAGCGACTCGCGAGCACTTTGACTGTCCTCCATCCAGCCCGGGATGACTGTTTCTTCATAGTCTGGGCGTCCCGCCCGAAGGTTGTATTGCGCGTCGAACCAATCGGGATCCCGCCCTTCATGGTAAGTCAAGGGACCCGTCATTTGGTGACCTCCAGTTGAGGGGCAGCCAAAAAGCCGCCAAGGGCGCGGCGATAGTCTTTTAAGTCGATCATATCACGCCCTCTGACACGCAAGCTTTTTCAAGTGCCGCCCATTCGGCAGGGTTCGTGCCAAAGTGGCGCATAACGTGATCGCGGTATGGCGCGCGTTCCGCAAGACGTTGATACCAGGCCTCAACATTTGGCAAGGCGGGGCGATCCACGTCGACGTTGAAGTAGCGATAAGCCACGCAACCAAGAGGGATATCCCCCATGGTGAAGCTATCGCCACACACGTAAGGGCGATCTGCCAAATGGGCATCGAGAATGATCAACGCCTCATTCGCCTCGTCGCGTAGGGCAGCTATTTTGGCTAGGTCGCGGTCGGCAGGCTGAGTGCGCACTGTGGCAAAGAACAAGTAGATCACTGGCGCAAAGGCCTTGCTGGCGGACCACTCCATCCATTGATCTGCAATGGCACGTGTCTGCGGGTCTCCTGGGCTAAGGTTATCGGTACCATAACGGTCACATAAGTACCGCACGATGGCATTGCTTTCCCAAAGCGCAAAGTTGCCGTCGCGGATTGCTGGGATCATACGATTGGGATTGATTTGTGCGTATTGCTGTGTGTCTAGCTTACCAAAACTGCCACCGGCGAGCTGCAAGGCATACTTCAAACCCAGTTCGTTGGCGGTCCAGATGACTGGAATCACGTTTGAAGAATACGGGCGCCCCCAAATCTCAAGCATCTGCCATCTGCCGTTTCTGCGCGCTCGATTGCGTGCTAAAGCGAGGAACTACATGCTCGAACAGCCTGTGCCAGCTGGCCAGAATTTTCTCATAAGACACACCAGTATATTGCTGCATCAGCATCAGGTGGTCGAGGCCGGTGGTCTCCTGGCGCTCGGTAATACGATCGGCCACAAATTCAGCGTCTCCGACTATGATAATCCCCCGTTTGTTGAGGAAGTCGAACCAGTCAGCATTCTCATCCTCGGCGCTCATCTCCTCGCCAATGTCGAGGTACCCATGCTTTGTCCACTCTCCGGCGGGCCGGGATCCGCCAAGGAATTCATAATACGCATTGATTGAGGGGCGGATGGTGTTCACCGCCTCTTCCATGCTTTCACCCACGTAGAAGGCCGTGCAAACGCCCACGCCTTCACCCAAGGCCACGTCTGTGCGCCCCGTCGCCTTGGCCAGCGCTTCTCGGTATGGCTCCCAACAGGCGCGTGTGCGTTTGACACCAGCAGCCATAGAAATCACGCCCCATTCCTTATTCCCCGCCAGCTTGAACGTCGGCGGCGCGTTGGACATGAGCCAGACAGGTGGATGTCTATCCTGATAGGGACGTGGGTGGACATACATGGCTTTGTATTCGCCGTCCGGTCCGTGGTATCGCGGATCAAGCGGCTCAAAAAAGCGGTTAGTTTCCTTCCAGCCTGGTACTGGGAATTGGTAGAACTCGCCTTTATGGGTAAAGGCCTCATTGGTCCACGCCTTCAGGATCACCTCAAGGCTTTCCTGATAGAGCCGCATCACAACGCTGTTATCGCGCCGGTCCGCATCCAGGCTGAACTGAATAGTGGAGCGTTCGTTGATGCCCTTAGCTACGCCAAAATCAACGCGCCCCAAGGTCATGTTGTCCAGCATCGCCACATCTTCGGCCACGCGCAGGGGGTGCCAGTCGGGCAGAATAATCGGTGCCGTGCCAACCCGTAGCTTTTTGCAGTGCGCGGCCACATGGGTACACATCTGCACTGGGTTGGGAGGCGCGTTCATGTATCCGTTGTGTGCGAAGTGATGCTCTGTAAACCACGCTGTTGTGAACCCCGCGCCCTCAGCCAGGCTGCATTGCTCAAGGATCATCTCAAGCGTGCGAGGCCAGGGAATATTTTCACCTGGACTAAAATTTGCGATCAGATCAAAGCGCACGGAACCACCTCCCAATGGACTGTACCAGGCATAATGAATTTTGCTTCCAACTTCAATTGGGTTGACTTTCAAAACAAAAGTCAATGTTTTCTGGATTTTCTAAAATTTCTGTAATAGTTAGTAGTTCACGGTTAGATAGATAAAAAGGGTTGATTTTGAAACATACTGGCAGCTGTCTTTGCGGGCAATATAGCTTTGAAACTGAACTAGATCCCATGCTTATTATACAGTGTAACTGTACAAAATGCCGCAAGTTATCGGGTAGCTACCAAATTGGGTGTCTTTACTCCGTAGAAGAAATTCATGAAAAAGGGGATACAAGTTCTTACGAATTTGAAGGTGGAAGTGGTTTTATTAATACAGTGCACTTCTGCATTCACTGTCACGTTCGTTGTAAAACCCATCCAGCAGCTGAAATTATGGAAGGAATGGTTGGGATCCCATTAGGGATTTTTGATACAGCCAAAAATTTGTCACCTAAAGCAGAGATATGGACATCTGAAAAGTTACCTTTCCTAAAAACAGACGACTGCGTGTCAGAAAGTTTTGAAGATAGCGGCATTGCGGAGCGTTTAACTGCACTACTAGAAAATTTGGACAATAGATAATTAACGTAGATACCTATGGCCCGCTCCTAAGTACCAACAAATGAAGACGCTAATAGCCATCCTATCGTTTGTTTTGTCATCTACTATCGGTTTTGGCAGTACTGTAGAAATACATTCTGTATATCAAATAGATGAGCCAAGAGGTTACTGTATTAATATAAGAGGTCACAAATCAGAAGCAAAAGTAAATAGAGGACTTCAGGCACATACGTGTTACTCTTATCAAGGTGAAATTGCTGTCGATCAGGGCTTCGACCCTGTTAAATTGCTGCGGAACGAGTTCTTCTTTCCAGCTTTCAATGTTTGCATGGCAGCTTCATCATTTGTCGCATCATCAGAAATAGGACTTAGCGACTGCTTGAACAAAAGTCTGCAAAGGTTTGAATGGGATAAAAAAGACAGAATTCGTCTCATTGGTAGGACAGATTTGTGTCTTACTATTGCGCAGGGGCAATCTAGAAATGGTGGTGGTGGATCACCAGTGCATAAAATACAAAACCTGTCGCTGGAGATTTGTAGTGATGACCTTGAGCACTATCAAATCTGGGGCATCAGGAAAGCTGAATAACCACAAGAAATATAAAAATTATAGGGCTAAGCTTAAGAAAAAGGGCTTCGCTATGACGGATTTCCTAAGCCTATAACTCTTTAGTTATTTCTTTTATAAGCTCAGAGGACATGAGAATTGGAATCATTTTCGGGTAGGGCTTAGAGTTATTTTGGGGTTTCTAATATCTATAAATTATTAAGGTTATGAGTAATACCGAAACTTACTTTAAGTTTCTAATAATTATTTACATTTTTAGAATTAATAAGAAATTTAAGGATTACTTAAGTTGCTCAAAGTAATATTTACCTATATCACACCCTGTAAGGATTACTGAAAAACACCCGTATACAGTACATCTAAAAAGGATCTATCTCCATCCAGACAATTGTTATTTTATCTGTGTTATTTGCTGCATTTTTGCATGCCTGTTGGAATCTCATACTCAGAAGTTCAGACGACAAGTTGCTAGGTATGAGTGCAATTGCGCTTGGGCATGTGCCATTCGGTATTTTGGGCTTAATCTTGTTTGGCGTTCCAAATCTGGAAAGCTTAATTTACATCGTAGCTAGTGCATTCTTGCATGTATTTTACATGTTTTTTCTTCTGAATGCCTATAAGCACGCTGAATTATCACAAGTGTATCCTATTGCACGAGGGCTGTCGCCACTGATCATTGTTTTGTTGGGTACAATGTTTCTAGGTGAGTACCTGTCGACATACGAACTTTCAGGGATAGTGTGTATATCTCTAGCCTTAATTTTCTATGGTATGAAAATTGGGTTTAAGGCTGGAGCTGACCTGAAAGGCTTTTATTTTGCTGCAGGGACAGGATGTTTCATCGCGTCCTATTCAGTAGTTGATGGTTATGGAGTGAGGGTTGCTCAAAATGCTATAGGGTATACTAGTGCCGTTGATATTATAAGTGCAGCCTTACTGTGTTTATTTTTATTCATCTTTAACAGAAAAGCTTTCTCAGGTATCCGCCAGCAGGGCCAAAAGACTTTTTGGATTGGTGGCTCATTAGGGTTTTTAGCGTACGCAATTGTTTTGTGGGCTTGCCTTTATGCACCAATATCGATCGTATATACTTTACGAGAAACTTCTGTTCTTTTTGCCGTTCTGCTAGCGACCGTTTTCCTTAAAGAGAAACTTACGGTAATTAAAATACTGCTCATTGGCGTGCTTTTCCTTGGTGTTGGATTAATCAAATTTAGCCTATAATATTTGCGTTTAATTGATCCTTTTTAAGAATATTAATAAACAAAATCAGTTTGCAAATACCAGCATATCCTCTCGATAAAAGCTCAAGATAATGCAAACCACTCAGTCCCTGTGCCTAATGCAATGGACTCCAAATTAGGTAAGATAGCTTGGGTAACGAATTCTCCGAGCACAATGGAGGCTTTCTTCGATGCCTTAGCTTATTTAGCTAACTGTCATCCTCCGCAATAAAGTCTTTGTTAGGTCCGTAAATTTTCTATAATTGGTGGGCACTTTCATGGTCAGAACTTTTCTCAGGCAGCTGTGCCAATAATGTTCCAATTGTCAAAATAGCTGCGCCCAAGGCCTGCATCCAATTCCACTCTGATCCAAATACAAATATAATAATCATTACGTAAAAGGGAGTTGCATTTAGATGAAAGGATGCAATGCCAATCCCAACCTCCCCAACTGCCTTAATCCAAAAAACTTGTGAAAGGCCTAATGCAAGGCAGGCATAAATTAACAAATGGCCTATGTTTGAGATGTTTGATGATCCGACAGCTGACCATGAGTGTTCAAAAAACATTGCTGCGAAGCAAGGAATCACCATGAAACCAAACATGCCAGACGTGGTAATAGCAGTACGCGATAAAGGAGATAATGTTGGAAATGATTTTACAGTTTCCCTAGACCCCCAAGCAAAAATCCCAGAGGCAAAGAGACCCAACGCAAAGCCGATTCCAATTGAGGACTTTCCAGGAATTACACCAGCGGCTAATCCACCCCCAAACAAAACCAGGCCGACCGCTAATAAAAAGCGGCCGCTGAGCCGCCTTCCATCAAAAGCCACCTCTAAAGCGACCGCAAATATTGGCATTGCGGTGGCTGCGAGAGCTGCCGTAGTTGCATCTGTCATTGCCTGTGCGATTAAAAGAAGTAATGAACCAAAGCCAAAGCCTAAGCCGCCAATCCAAAAACCTTTAGCCCAAGGAAGTTTTCGAAGAACAACATTCTGTTCTAACATGAAAATTAAAAAGATCATTACTATTAAAGCTAGAAAATTACGCAAAGAAATGAGTGTCATTATTCCCCATGTCTGCAAAAGTTGGTCCGCCGCTGGAAAGCCTAATGCGAAAAGAAAAATGGCGGTCGCGCCAAATATATTACCTCGGATATTCAACGAACCTTACTCCTAGCTTTCCAAAAGACGCACAATTTACAATGCCCAAATAGAGTTGAGGCATTCATATAAAATCAATTTAGTGCAGTCTCATATTATTCCGACATTGATGTCGCAAACCGCAGGATATAGGAGCACGTACCATGTGCCTAGGGACTTATAACTTGGAGCTTTAGTGTTGGATCAAATGATGAAAAGCTTTTGACACATTATTGGTTAAATGAGAAGTCTGGATAAATAACAAAGGAAGGCTGAGATGTTTGTCGAAAAGGAATTTACTTCAGAAGAAGCAACCTTGCGAGGTCGGTGGTACACAGCTCAAAATAAGTCCAAAGCGCCATGTATAATAATGTGCCATGGCACGTCTGCCACTATAACAATGGGTTTGTCTGACTATGCATCCGAATTTCAAGCGAAAGGCTTTAATGTCTTTTTGTTTGACCATGCTGGTTTTGGGAGGAGTGAAGGTCGGGACCGTCAAACTATTAATCCTTGGTTACAAGCAAAGGGAATTGCAGACGCTGTTGCGTTTGTGAAAACACAAGATAGCGATCATAATGGGAAAATTATCCTTTGGGGCGATAGCTTTGCTGGGATGCTCGTACTTACAGTTGGGGCATTGGTTAAGGGATTGGCAGGTATAATTTCTTTCACCGCCGCTTGTGGATTGAAGGTTTTTAAGTTTGAAAATCTGGAACAAGATTTCCAGAACTTTAAGGCGATATTTGACAAAGGTCATTTTGACCAGCTGGAAGATTTTTCGAGAGAGGGTCCAATCGCTGTTGTGTCCCATGATCAGAAAACCAATCCTTCACTGCTGACACCAATACAAGCTTTTAAGTGGTTTATAGATCAGGGTGGCAAATTCAATAGTGGCTGGGAAAATATCGTAACAAGGGTAATCCCTCGAACAGAAGTTCCATTTACTCCTTTGCTAACGGCTCCATTTATAAATGCTCCAGTTTTCATGATGATTGGTAAAGATGATGAAATGCCACTGATCAGCAGGGATGTGCAGTTAGAGGTGTACAGCCGTATAGAAAGTGAGAAAGAATTTTATGAAATTGATGGGGGGCATTTCGGAGCGATATATCCTCAGTCTGCATTATTCCACGAGGCTATTGCAAAGCAAAGTTCTTTTATAAATTCTATCACTTAAGGGTGGTTCAGGTCCTGCTCGTTTTATAATGCTGACTTTTAGTGATATTGTAACTTTATAATCTTTTGTTAAGTCTTAGTAAGATCTATATTTGTTAATAAACTCTGACCCAACGAATATTTGACAGCTACTGCGTCATCACAAAAACATTAAGTCAGAGTTGCCGATCACATTAAAGACATTAAACGAGAACTTTTTAATGTGCCAATTTCATTCGCTGAATTAATGATGCCAGACAACGTCTCATTGGCAAGCATTTCATCTACGCTTTCCCCCCAGTGGGACATTGACTTGAAACGGTAGATAACCCCCATCATTTCGTGATCTTCTCCTAGAAGTGGAACCGCAGCTGCTACTGTTACATCCATTGGTTTCATTAACTTCTCTAGTTTAGGTGCCAATTCAAGAGCTTTTGGAAGTCCCGCGCGTGGCATATTGTATGCGCGCACTACAATTACGGGCGCGGCTTCTTTGCCAGCATGACCGTAAGCATATCTCATAATTTGTGGCCCTATTACCTCTCCAGCAGGAGCATTTTCTATTTCTTTCATTAATTCCTTCTGCGAAGCGTCTTTTGAAAAAGCTTCAAAAGTCGCAGCTCCTTGAGCAACCGATGCGTAATGTGCTTGCAACTGTATATTACCGGCGCCTTGTCCCCCCACCACTCGATAAATTCTGGTATGTGCTCCGTGCCTTGCCAATATGCCCGCTCCTCTCCTTACTCTGGAGGAGACAATCTCGGTATTGCCTGGATTAATTTTTACCTCTCTTATTGATGCTATCGCCATAATTCTTCCTTTCTCTCTCTCTGCAGTTGTGTTTAGAATTTAATATTATTTTATCGCTGATTACATAACCTACGACCAAATATAATTTGGAACACAGACTTTCAGATCAGCCATATACCGCAATTATAGATTAGCACGGTCGGTCATAAGTTAGGCAAGTATAGATCCTGTACTAACATGCGAACCAACTTAGCAAGCTAGTTAATGATATTGATAGCTCAGGTAAGTGAGGAATGGTTTTTGAACTGGGGTGGAGTGCAAATCCTGTTAGGGAAATACAGCGTGAAGAGCGATTACTTTGTAAAACAAGACGAGGCCTACCCTAAGACTTTATCTACAAGGAAATAGTCTTCGTAATCCAAAATAAACAGAAACAGCAACCTGATTTGACTTGTTGGTTTCAAGTCTCATAGCTTCCTTAGAAATCTTTACAGTCGTAGCTATCGCTTGAAATTTAGCGCTTTCACTGTTCATTACTACACCACCCCCAATAGTCATATTTGCAGGAATGCACATATCTACTGGATTACCAAATGCAGCGTTAACAGCATTACCCATTACTATCCCGTCTGCAAGACCTACTAGATAAAACTCTTTTTCTTCTTTAGTTAGTATCTTTTCGAATTGATCTATTGTCATTGCACACGCTTGAGTTACAAATATAGACAGAAATATACTAGTTATTATTTTCTTCATTAATCACCCTTCCACTTATCCAGTTAAGCTAAAGCTTCCGTTGGGTCGCGAGTGATGCTGCCGACTGCAAATTATTTAAACCAATGTCTATGACACTGTGATTAGTTGCAATGCCACTGTCAAATATTTTCATGATCCGGAGTAGCTTTGTGCTACAGAAAAATAACTTGCAAAAATCGCCATGCGACCATTGCAAACATGACTATCAAGACTGCGTAAACAAAATATTTCAATAACGTCCTCATTCACAAGATTTTAATCCTATCGATGGGTTTCTCAAGATATTTAGATGCAGCAAATTATTCAGCAAACTTCATTCTACAGGTAGTATTTCCAAGACTCGCAGCTTCTTCGGTCTCAGCTTCTTGAGATACCTTTAATAGGCACTCCTCAAGGTTTCTGGGTTTATTTACTAACTGAGTGTAAGCAAGTGCAGCAAGAAGAACAGCAATGGCTGCGGCTCTGGTTTGGTTGTCTTTTATCCATGTTAATAGGTTGTTCATTACCTCCACACGCTCCCTAAACCTTTATGAGTATTTTTATTTACCGAACTACTGCAAGTTATGCTAGAAAAATCGAACAGCCAGGTACACAGTCTAATATGACTGTAATAAGCGAAGTTTTATTTTAATAGAGTGGGAACTTAATGATCCAAATGCACAGCCTGATGGAATACTTGAAGAGAATGAATCCTCAGAAAAGAACAGTATTTTTAATGCTGTTTATAATTATTTTATTTCACTTTTTAGTAATCCCACTGTGGATGTGGAACCTAGGGTTATGAGCGTGTTGTTGGGTGACCAATGAACCCGTTGAGTATTTCTTGTATTACTCATGATCCTGAAAAAGGCCGATCCACTGCAGTGAGATGGTGCTAATGATCGCAAATCGTTTTTCAAAGAGATTCAAGTTTAAAAACTGGCCTAATCCAAAATTACCACAAGTGGCTGCTGGCGTTTATGTAATATGGTATGGTGAGCAACTGGTTTACGCAGGCATGTCAGGGCGCGAGATAGAAAAAGCGATCAAGGATGGAAAGAAGAAGTATGGAATAATCACTAGGTTGGCTAGTCATGCTAATGGTAGGCTATCAGGCGATCAGTTCTCTGTTTATGTCGCTAATAGGATTGTCATACCAGAACTAAAGCAGAGCCAACAGAAAAAATTCAAAGATGGTGAACTTACAATTGATCAGATGACTAAAAAATTCATTAGAACTAACTTAGAATATCAATACTTATTAGTTGATAAATCTCAGGATGCTTTTGATTTGGAGATGCACTGCCGTAGAGGGGCAGTTTTTGGGTCAAAGCCTTTGTTAAACCCTGCTGAGTAATAAAATGAAAAAGCTATCAGCAGTAACATTTAACATTCGTTTGGTAACCACGCAAGTGCGGTATGAGGAAATGTTTTAAAATGCAGAGTAATGTTGACGCATCCTCAAAATATCAAGATAGCCTTCCAGTTTCTTCTGATGAGATGCTGCAAAAACTTGATGATTGGGGGATTTTTTATACGAGATCTGACCATGACCCATTGAGAACAGTAGAGGAAGCTAAAATGGTACAAGGACAGTTTTTGAGTTCAGAGGAGGGTGGGGGTCATATAAAGAATCTATATCTTCGAGATAAAAAAAAACGCAATATTCTCTTAGTTGCAGAACAAGACAGAAAAATAGATCTTAAGACACTCAATACGATACTAGGAACCAGTAGGTTGTCCTTCGGTTCTGCTGATAGGTTGATAGAAAACCTTGGTGTAAGGCCTGGGGCTGTAACGCCTCTTGCGATGATTACTGGCACCCAAACAGGGGTCAAGCTCTTCATTGATATTGAATTAAAAAAGTGCTCAAAGATTTATGTTCACCCGCTGGTGAATGATCGCACCTTGGGCATCAGTGTAAAGGGTTTGCTGACCTTTTTTGATCAAGTAAATGTGACACCAATTTGGGTAAAGTTGTGATCCATACCTTGAAATTTACACTTTTATTTTCACTTTAAATTGTATTTCCTTGATGCTACATCCAGATCAAAATTTTACTATGAGAGTTTTATAAAATGAGTAAAGAAAACACTCCACAAAAAGCAGAAACGAAACCAAAAAAAAACGATTTGACCAAGAGTGAAGTCGTTAAGACCGACACAGCAAATTCTGAAAATAGAACGGCAGAAAACTCGGCATCGAAAAAAGAAACACCACCTAAGTCAGCTTCTCAGTCATCAATTAGTCATTTTTCAAGTGTTTCAACACCGGAATATCGCTCTGGCTGGGACAATATATTTGGTGAAAAGAGTAATGCAAAAAAGATAAAATCCAAGCAGAGTATTAAAAGTGATTTGCCCCAAAGATTCAATTTGTTCGACTATGACGTAGACCCAGAGTTAAGGGCTGCGCTGGATAAAACTCTAACCGATGTTGCAGAAAAGCGCGGCTTTGACTTAACAAGAAATAAAGAAACCACGAGATACGAATACAGCATCACGTGTGAGATAAAAAAAACATAATTCTTTATTTAAAAAAGACTATGTCGTCTTTCGGTCAAAGCTGATGGTTGCAAGATCAAAGCCGTTATCTGCGATGAGCTACCCACTTTTGGTTTAGTTACGCATACCTCTCGGTGATATTACAACTCCCTTTAAAAGGTGTATTTGTCGTGTCGCTTTGTGGCCCGTTTAGTACCCGTCTTTGAACCTTGCTTCCCATTTTTTAGCTTTTTCTAAATCGTAATCGTCATACATTTCGTTGCCATAAAGCATCGAGAGGCCCTGTGCCGACCACGAAACTCCATGTTCGAACGAGTCTATGAAAAGTTGTCTAGCCTTGTCTAAATCTTGGGCAACATCATCACCAAGAAAATATGCGGTCGCTAAACCAAAGGTGGCCGCTGGATACCCAAGATTGTGGGACTGTTCCAAATCGAAAAGGGCTTTGTCGCTCTCACCGCCCTTCAGATATCCTCTCGCTCTGTGTAATAAAAAGCGTGGCTTGTGTTCATCATTTCGCAAAATTGCTTTAGAACAAGCGTAAATGACTGCGCTCGAATTAATATCATTAAAGGCTACCGGAGTCGCAACGGAGCTAGGGTCGGCCTCTAAAGAAGCGAGGATGTCGCAATCTTCAGTTGAATATGCATATGTGCTAAAAGATGCTAAAAGTGCCAGTGTTATCAGAATAGTGCGCATGAGCCACAAATATCCATCCACATTTGTAAAGTTCAGTTACTCTTCTGCCTAAAGCTAATTCGAAGCTAGCTTTATTGCTTCTTCCAACATCTTCTTTTCCTTGCAAATAAACCAGCAAATTGTCTTTATTTTCTCAAGGTTCTTTTTTGCTTCATCTAGATCTCCTAGTTGTAGGTAAAGTTCGCCTTGATATTCCAAAGCTTGGATATGTTTTGGATTTATCTCCAAAGCCTTTGAGTAATAATCTGCTGCTGAGTTTAAATTGCCACTTTTTCTGGCAGTGAAGCCTAATAAATTATACTTATCAGCCTTTTTAGATGGGGTCAGAACTCTAATGTATTTTAACGATTCATGAGCCTCAGCAAACTTTTCCAATCTTATCAGCCCATATATGCTTTCAAACGGATCGAACTCTTTCTTCTTCCTATCTTTTTTTGAACTATAGCCGCTACCTTCAGTGGATGAGTAAGATGAATTTGAATAACCTGAAGAACTAGAAGCGTTTGATGAACTAGAGCTACTTGAGGAATTAGAGCTACTTGATGAACTAGAGCCTCCACCACCCGTCATAGCGGCAAAAAGCGGTTGTACGCTTAAGAGCAACGATAACGTTAAAATATAAAGTTTTTTCATGATCATACCCCAAAGATAAAGTTTCTCTACGCTAGTGGGGCATCGGTGGATTAAATAAAATTACGGATATGACAAAATATCTCAATCATAAATTTATTTAAGCGCTATTCAGAAGCTCGCAATGTTGTGGAGATTAAATCGATAGCAAAAGAACTCTGGCAGCTGTGATTATCAACTGATCTAACAGCACTTAGTCTTTCGGAGAGGTATGCTACTTAGTCCTTCCAGGGAGGATAAGACCTAGTTTTGCCTGTCAAAGCTTTTGTATCAATGTGCGAGTGAATTCTATAACATGCGGTAACACAGAATTGGTCCAAGCCATTTAATTCTAGCGCATCATGAATATCTTGTTCTTCTTCGGCTTCCCAATGGCAAAAGAAGAAGTCATCATTTCCCATCCATGCCTCTACGCATTTAGATTTATCAAAAGTCCATTTTTTTCCCATTCAACATCGGTTTGTTTGTCTTCTTCATAGGGTGTTGTTAATATCTGTTTTTTTGCATCATCGGAAATGTATGTATGGATGGCTATATATGTTTTTCGAGTCAACTAATCCTCCATTCACTGAATGATACCTTATAGAAATTATCTGATTTGGTTGCATAAAATATATAAACTTGCTCCTGGTTTTCCATTAATCGACCCCAAATTGTTGGCTAATACTTGAAAAGTAAACCATCCCTATAACAAGGCCTTGGGCAATAAAAAATATGGGTGACACAATATAGAATATAACCAGGTAAAATAAATTCTTATCAATCTGCATTGGGTTCACTACTTCAGTTACAAAACCCAAAACTACGAATAATGCAACTAATGGTGGAAATACTTTTTTGCTAACTACTTTGAAATTGTAAAGCTGATAACAGGTCAGCAAATAAAGTACTGAAAAGACACTAAAAAGTATTCCTCCTAAATCTGTTAAGCTATTTCTACCAATATTTTCTGCATTACTTATTTGTACAGTGCCGCCCCAAATAATTATCAGGATGAGTAGAATCGATTTGCACAAAATTATATTCTTGAAGTATTTTTTACTCATAACAAAAAAACCTCTACTCCATCATAGCTTTAACATATTTCAACTCCGAAATAATGCGCCACAACCATTGACGATTAAAACTGTCCTTTTCCTTCTGTCTGTCTTCTAAGAGTTGTTCAATACGCATTTCAATATAATTCTTTGGGTCCTTTTTACGCTCTCTTCTCATGATCAGAAAACCCTTACTTCAAAATGCCTGTCACTGTTTATTTCACGCAGATTATCCCAAGCTGCAAATCATGCAAGATAAGATACTCAATATTACGGAATCGAGCTGATCCAAGCATGCTTTCTCTAAATTAGAAATCTTGCCAACAAAAAGATACCTTTTACGCTACGTTTTCATAGTTTTTTTATAATTTATAAATCAAGTTTATGGGTGATATATACTGCGAGAGGAAATTACAAATGAGCATTATTGTAAAAAGCCAAATTAAAATCACCAAGGGATTCGACACCTGGAAGGCAATGGTAAAGTCACAAGAAGATAGAATAAACGAAATGGGAATAAAGTTCTTGTTTGCAGGAACAGAAAAAGATGATCCTAATCAATTGCATGCAATTATGCTTTTTCCAAGCATGGAAGCTTTACAAGCGTTTGGTGCAAATGTGGAATTAACTGAAATTCGTAGGAAAGCGGGTGCTGTAATTGAAAGTGGTATAATGACACCAATATCGGATGATTACTTTACCAATTACCCAGATGCGGTAATTGAGCATTAAATCTTAAGGATTATTTTGGGAAGTAGTTAGAAATGTTAATACACAAGACACTTTATGTGAGTATGCAATAAACGTATTTGATATGAAGGATAAAATTAGCAAGATAGCTAATCGGCAGCTGAGAGATTTCAGAAACACAACTCCTGGCATGTGTTTCAGTGATAGGGATTTTACATTAGAAATTGGTGAGGCATATGCAGTTCAAGATGCTTTAGTTTCCTTGAGGGTGAAGGAGGGGGAGTCAGTAATTGGTTACAAAGTTGGCTGTACCGGTCCGGGAACAAAAAAATTGTTTGGAATGCAGGGGCCAATTCGTGGAACACTTTTTAAGGCTGAAATGCATTTTGATGGAGCTGAAATAAAAGAAAACCAATTTTGCAATCTTGCTGTTGAGGCGGAAATGGCAATCGAAATGGGCCAAAATGGCCAAATTGCATCGGTTTTCCCGGTAATAGAATTACATAACTATATTTTTCGTGGGCCCACAAAATCACTAGCTGAATTGGTTGCAAACAATGGCCTCAACAAGGGTATTATTCTGTCTAACTATGAGTGGTGGAATTTCTCAGCACAATTTGAGAAAAAGTCTACTTTATCTCTAGAGATTAATGAAACCAAAGTGGACTTTGGCGATCTTTGGCCGATGGCAGGAGGGCCTTCATCATCATTGGATTGGTTGCATAGTCACTTGGCTGAATATAACAAAAAGCTTTCGCAGGGCGATATTATTCTAGGAGGAACAGCTCTTGGTTTGCATCGTGTGCAATCTGGACAAAGTATAAGCGTAAAAGTTGATGGAGAGATAGCAGTACGATGCTTCGTAAAATAGCATATTACAGGCCTATTTTATTTAGCTCGTTGGTGTATAGCTAAGGTCCTCTATTTTTGTCAAATTATCTTTTTACTACTTAAACTGTACTTGTACTATTAGCACAAGTTGTTTAGCCATATTGCTTCAAACAGGTTGTATTTCCAAAAAATTATTGAAAGTAAACTATGCTAGCCCAAAGTTTAAAGGTCTACTTGGATAAAATTGGGATCCACTACTCATGGGTCATGGCAGCAATGGTATTTCTGTTTACTTTAGCCACTTCTTCCATAGGCAATGCCCCACAAATTTTAATTTTACCAATTACTGAAACACATGGCTGGAATATCTCAGATGTATCATTAGCTACGGGGCTAATGTATCTTATGACAGCACTTTTATGCCCCATCGGTGCGCCACTGATGCTTCGAATTGGGGTCATAAACGTAGTACTTATTGTAATATTTCTAGAGATTTTGGGACTCCTCTGCACTGTTTTAGCATATGAAAAATGGCATCTTTTGTTCAGTATTGGGCTTTGCCTCGGAATTGCTTCTGGGATAATTGGTTTAGGCCTTGCCGCCACTGTCGCAACACGGTGGTTTACCGCAAGACGCGGTCTAGTGGTGGGTATCATGACTTCGGCATTTGCTGCAGGGCAATTAATTTTTATGCCATTAATGGCATGGATTACCACTGTCTATAACTGGCAGTTCGCAATTGCACCTGGATTGACCGGTGGTATTATTTGTGGGGTTTTATTTTTATTATTTGGCAAAGACTGGCCCTCCCAACTCAAATTACCTGCATATGGTGACGATGAAATCTATCATCCACCAACCAACAATCCTGACAATGCAGTGACCATTTCAGTCAAAGCTCTTTTGGGCGCCATCAATCACCCAGCCTTTTGGGTTTTGACGGTTACCTTCTTCATTTGCGGATTAACAAGTACAGGCATTGTTGGCCAACATTTTATTCCATTCTGTGCTGATAACAATGTTGGAATTATAATGGCTTCCTCCTATTTAGCTTTAATGGGTTTTTTCAATTTCATTGGCACTATGGGATCAGGTTGGCTTTCAGACAGATATAATAACTATACTCTACTTGCGATTTATTACGGTTTGCGAGGAGTGTCGCTATTCTATCTTCCTTACAGCAATTTTGATATCTACAGTCTCACGCTTTGGGCTATATTTTTTGGCCTAGATTTCATTGCGACTGTTCCCCCAACAGTAAAGTTGAGCGGCAAATTTTTTGGGACAGTAAACGGTCCTATTGTTTTTGGATGGATTTTTGGTGCCCACCAACTAGGCTCTGCTGTAGCAGCCTACGGTACTGGTCTGTCACGCGATATATTGAGCACATACGTTCCTGCCTTTTTGTTGGCTGGATTATCTTGCTTTATAGCAACCACACTTTTTCTATATTTACTCTCTTTTCGTCCGAAATTCTCTCACTGACTGGGTATTCGGTTGCAAAAAAGTAGTAATTATTCAATTTATCCAGATTTATTTTTGGTAGTTTAAAATACAGGCTATCGACTATTCAGTTGATGCTAGTAGTAGATAAATCTTATAAAATCTAAAACAGTGATATTTTATTTGCTTTACGTTTCTTGATGAAGTTAGATCTACGAACGATATGGGAGGAAATTATGAAGTCTATACTGAAACTCTGGCTGGTATCAGCCATCTCTTTATTTCTTGCACTGCCAGCCTTTAGCGCTGACGTGACAATGAGAATTTCACTTCAGCTACCGCTGAAGAGCCACCTTGGACAAAATCTACTTGTTTTTAAAGATCAGGTAGAAAGTAAATCTGGCGGTGCAATCGTAGTTGAGATTTATGACTCAGCACAGCTATACAAAGACAAAGAGGTACCTGCTGCAGTGGGTTCAGGTTCTATTGAAGCCGGTGTGGCTTCTTTAACTCGATACGTTGGTGATATCCCAGCAGTAGATATTTTTTATCAACCATTCCTATTCGATACAGAAGCTAAGGTACGAAAAGCAGTTGCCAAGGGTTCTGAGATTCGAGGACCAATTGATGAAGCTATAAAAGGTACTGGTTCTACAGTTTTGTGGTGGCAGGCTTACGGCGGTGCAATAATGCTGTCGAAGGGTGGTGCAATTAAAAATCCAGACGACATGAAGGGCAAAAAAGTTCGAGTATTTGGCAAAACATTAGGTCAGTTTGTCGAGGCAACAGGTGGAGCGCCTACGCTAATTTCTGGATCGGAACAGTACTTGGCCTATCAGCGCGGTACGGTAGATGTAGGAATGACTGGTGTGTCTGGAGTGAAATCTAGAAAGCTTTATGAAGTCATGGATACAATCACTGTTACTAATCATGCAGATATTGAATTTATTGTGGTAACCAATACGGATTGGTGGAATGGACTTACAGATGGCCAACGTTCTATCATTAGTAACGCTGCAGCGATGGCAGAGAAATCTGTCCGAGATAAGATGACAAGTATTGAAGCTGAAGCTTATGAAATTGCTAAAAGTAACGGGATGAATGTTGTTGTACCGTCTGCAGCTGATATTGCAGCGTTTAAGGCAGCATCAGCATCAGTTTATGACGATTACAAAGCCAAGGCGGGAGCTTTAGGATCTCAGCTGTTGGAAGCTGCATCAAGTTTCTGATTCAGACGCGAACATCTCAAGGCCACCATTAAAACCGGTGGCCTTATTTTCGTTGGGAGATTTTATGGAATTCTTTGCAAAGAGTTTTCAGCGTATTACGCGACTCTTAGCCTGGTTGGCCGCCTGGTTGTTTGTGGCGTCCGGAGTAATGCTTAGTTATGAAGTGGTTGCTAGATATTTCTTCTTGGCGCCAACCAAATGGGCGGCAGAACTGTCCCAGCTATGTTTAATCTATGGAACTTTATTGTCTTTATGTTGGTTGCTGCAAAATCGCCGACATATTCAGATTAATGCAATTACATCGTTCTTGAGCGACAGAACACAAAGACTTGTTGGCATCTTAACAATGGCCATACTGGTATGGTTTTGTTTTTTTGTAGTAGTTTATGGATGGGCAATCTTTTATGACTCATTCGAGCGGGGCCGAACCACAGGAAGTTTGCTTGATTTACCCTCTTGGATTGCGGAGTTACCAGTTCCTGTCATGTTTGCATTTTTAGCTATCCAGGCAATTACTGAAATATGGAAATTAGCTTCGGGCAAGCCTATACCAACAGGCGGTCAAGAATGAAACTCCTGCTTATACTTGGAGTAATGTTTGCGCTACTACTTGCAAGTTTACCAGTAGCGTTTTCATTGGGCAGCCTGGGTCTTGGAATGCTGCTTTCGGAAGGTTTTTCTCCATTAATGGCACCTCAAGCAATACTGTCTACCCTAGACGGCTTTATTTTACTGGCGGTTCCTCTGTTTTTGCTTATGAGTAATATTCTTTTGTATGGAGGATGTGGTAGAGAGCTCTATGCCGCAGTCCAAACGTGGGTTGGGCATTGGCCGGGTGGTCTTGCAATAGCCACAATAATTTCATGTGGAATTTTTGCAGCAATCTCGGGTGTTTCTGTAGCAACCGCTGCTACAATCGGTGTCGTAGCAATTCCTGAAATGATAGAGCGAGGATATAATAAAAACTTTGTTTATGGTCTTTTAGCGGCGGGAGGGACATTAGGTATCTTGATACCGCCAAGCTTGCCCATGATTGTTTACGGTTTTATTACGGAAGAGAGTGTGATTTCACTTTTTTTGGCTGGTATCGGACCAGGTATATTTTTGATAGGTTTATTTATTATTTATTCAATAATTTATGCGCATGCTTTTGGTGGCTATACTCCGACAAAAAAGGCATCACGGCAGGATCGCGTAAGTCATACCATAAAAGTAATTCCGACAATAGCGCTTGCAACTCTTGTCCTTGGCGGAATTTATGCTGGTATCTTTACACCAACAGAAGCGGCAGCAGTAGGGTTCGCACTGGCTATTATTTTAACAGTAGTACTTAAACGCTCACTCTCTTTCGGTGATTTTAAGAAAGCTGTATTTGAAGCGATGGTAACAACTGCTGCAATCTTAATTATTATTGCTGGCGCGAAAATATTTGGAAAAGCTATTACGTTATATAGGATCCCGCAAGATATCTCAGGCCTAATAGAAACATATGTAGATAGCAAAGCCTTATTTGTCGTTGTTGTATGCGCTGTTTTGATAGCGATGGGTTTGGTATTTGAAACATTGTCAATGGTTTTGATTATGGTTCCAGTTCTTTTACCTGCAGCAATGGGTATGGGTATTGATCCAATCTGGTTTGGAATATTTATGGTTGTGATGGTTGAATGTGCGCTAATTACGCCTCCCGTCGGCTTAAATTTATATGTAATTCAATCAGTAGCAGGCGCAAAATTGGGAGAAGTCGCTAAAGGCGTGCTTCCCTTTTTAGCTCTCATGATTTTCACTGTCGTCGTAATGTACGTCTGGTCAGATCTGGTTTTATATATTCCGTTTAAGCTTTAGAGAGGTACAAATGACCAGCTCAAACAATATGACATCGATATTAAAAAACTTCATTTCTTCGAATGAATTCCTGCCAATGCCATGTTGCTTTGATGCGCTTTCAGCAAAACTGATTGAACAGGCTGGGTTTAAATTAACTTTTATGTCGGGCTTTGCAGCATCCGCCTCGCGATTAGGTGCTCCTGATCTTGGTTTGATGTCTTATGGAGAGGTAGTTGACCAGGCTCGGAATATTAATGAGGCAATATCAATACCTATGATAGTTGATGGTGATACTGGTTACGGAAACGCCATGAATGTTAAAAGAACAGTAAGCGGACTGGCCCGCGCTGGGTGCGCTGCCATACTGATTGAAGATCAAATAGCGCCAAAGCGTTGCGGACATACCCCTGGAAAGGATGTTGTCTCAAGGCAGGAGGCATTTGATAGGATCCAGGCTGCAGTTGATGCTAGGGCAGATGGGGCAGACATTCTGATCATGGCACGAACAGATGCAAATCACACGCATGGTATCGAAGAAGCAATCGGGCGTGCAAAAATTTTTCATGAAATTGGTGCTGATATACTTTTCGTAGAGGCACCAAAAAATAGAGATGAAATGAAGCTGATCTGCAGTGAGGTTCCTGGCTGTAAAATGGCTAACATAGTCGAGGGAGGCCTCACGCCGAATCTTTCAATGAAAGAACTTGCTGATTTGGGATATCAAATTGCAGCGTATCCGCTGACTTTATTATCTGCATCGATGCTTGCTATGAAATCTACTTTGGAATTAATGAAAGAAGATCTACCACGTGATGATCTGTTACTAGACTTTGGGGAGCTTCGTAAAAATATTGGGTTTGATGAATATTATAGTACTTCAAAAAAATATACTTCAGCGAAGCGTAGCTAAATTTGTCAGATAGCACGAAAAAGAAAGTAGTTTCCTCTTTCGAGGATAAAACTGGTTTTTTGTGCGTTGATATTATTTTATTAGAAGACGGAAAATATTCTTATAAATGTTTTAGGCGCGATCCTGAAGATAACTCAGGTTGGTTTGCTACTGGAGAACAAAGTACTGTTCAATATGATTCAGAGCTTCATGCATTAAACGCAGCTAAGGATAATTATGACTGGCTAATAACGTAAGGTTGATAGTTTTTAGGAAAAGGTGGTTTAGAAAATGTTTAGGTGCAACCACAAGGATTTAAATAAAGTAAAAGAAAACCAGAGTTTTCTGCCTGGCTAGGTTTATGAAATTTGATACCACTTTGATAATTTTCTTACCAACTAAGTCCGCGTGATTTAAATACATTTTTTGCACGATCTGTATAATCGGTTATAATTCCATCCACTCCCATATCTAGCATGTTTTCTAAATCCTCAATTTCGTTAACTGTCCATGTGCAAACAGGTAAACCTAAATGATGCGACTCAGTAACAAGTTCAGCAGTTACATCTTTAAAATATGGGCACCATAAGTGCCCGCCTGCGGCTTGAATGGCTTCCGGGATAGATCCATTTAAAGAAGAGAAATCAGGTGAAATTTCCTCAGGTGGTGTATCAAATGGGTCATTCGAACTTTCTGGTAGCTGTGATAAATATGATCGTGGCATTGCTGGTGCTAAGTTTCTGCACTCTTTCAGTAAGTTCCAATCGAAACTATGCAAAACTGATCGATTTGATAAAGATCTTTTTTCAATTTCTAAAACAATATTTTCAATAATTTTACTTTTTTGGATTGATGGCTCGGATTTGATTTCGAGCAGCATGAATAAATTTTGTCCTTCAGGACGGCAGGCAAGGTCGAGTAGATCAGACAATTTTGGAATGCGAATACCTGATAAAAACGCTTGTTCAGGGTATAAACTCCCATAAGAACTTCTTTTATCCACACCTCCAATATCAAACATTTGAAGTTCAGAAACAGTCAGATCGCTTATTCGAGGTCCATCTTCTGAAAGCCAGTTGCCTTCAGCATTTCTTGTTATGGCTTTTGACAAATGAAAGTCGTGAGTAATTACAGGCACTTCGTCTTTGGTAAGTAAAACGTCAAATTCGATAGCCAATATATCGTTTTCTACAATATATTCAAAACCTTCAATGGAATTCTCGGGCATCAGTCCTCGAGCCCCTCTATGACCAATTATACTTCTAAATCCTGGCTTACTTCGAAAAGCATTTAGCTGTGGGAAGTCTTGCGAGTAAGGAGAACCTTTCATTAGGCAATCCTCTTTCCTGTATCAGTATGGAAGATGTGAGTACTGTCTTTTTTTATATTGAATGCCATTACTGAGCCAACTTCTGCAGTAACGTGACCAGGTATGCTTACTACAAATTCTACATCCGTTTCAGTTAAAAGTCCGTGTATTAAACTATTTGCACCAAGCTGTTCGACCATCTGTACAATAACTTGGACGTTTCCTTTAGTGTCTATTTGTAAATGTTCAGGCCGTATACCAAGCGTTACTCGCTTATGATCCCCCTTGAATTTTGAAACCTTTGTTCCGTTGCAAAGTATAATAAAGCCCTT
>Ga0222718_10000658_pt1 | contig 35324 bp, 50 predicted proteins | sample C33_27DmetaG_FD_165045 | JGI IMG/M metagenome (GOLD analysis project Ga0222718, IMG submission 165045) | Estuarine water microbial communities from San Francisco Bay, California, United States - C33_27D | ecosystem: Environmental > Aquatic > Marine > Unclassified | place: USA: California...
AATTTATTAACAAGATTGTCGGTGGTGTAATTCCCCGAGAATATATTCCTGCTGTAGATGCCGGAATTCAAGAACAATTAAAAAATGGCGTCCTTCATGGATATCCTATTCCGGATGTTGAAGTAGAGCTAGTTTTTGGTTCTTATCATGATGTCGATTCGTCAGAAATTGCATTCAAAGTCGCAGGCTCTAGGGCGATTGCAAAAGCTTGTAAGGCAGCTAGTCCAGTTTTAATGGAGCCAATTATGGCCGTAGAAGCAACTACTCCAGATGACTATCTTGGTGATGTTATCGGTGATATTAATTCTAGAAGAGGTAAAGTAGAAACAATGGAGCAACAAGGTAATAATCAGCAAATTAAGGCTGCAGTACCTTTGAGTGAAATGTTTGGTTATGCAACGGATTTAAGATCGCTTTCGCAAGGAAGAGCAAACTTTCATATGGATTTTCATGAATATGCTAAAGTGCCAGCTTCTATTGAAGAGAAGTTAATGAAATCACAATCTAAGGATGGAGAAGCATAAGTTATGGCTAAAGATTTAATCAGAATTGCACTTAAAGCTTATGATCACAAGTTGCTCGACAAATCAGCTGAAAAGATTATTCGTACGGCAAAATCAACTGGAGCAATTATTTCTGGCCCAATTCCTATGCCTACAAAAAGAACTGTTTATACTGTTTTAAGATCACCTTTTGTTAATAAAAAGTCTAGAGAGCAATTTCAGACCAAGGTTCACAAGAGAGTAGTAGATATTGTAAACTCAACACCAAAGACTGTAGAGTCATTAATGAAGCTCGATTTGCCTTCAGGTGTAGATATAGAGATTAGAGGATAATTAAATGTACGGTTTAATTGGTAAAAAAATTAAAATGACACAAATCTTTAATGATGATGGTCATGTAGTGCCAGTTACATTGGTTGAAGCAGGACCATGCACTGTATCTCAAATTAAAAATGAGAATAATGCTGGTTATAATGCAGTACAATTAGCTTATGGTCAAAAATCTAAGAAAAAAACAAATAAGCCAATGAGTGGTCATTTATCAAAATCTGGAGTTGAGACTGCTAAAGTTATAGCTGAGTTCAAATCTATTGTAGACTTTGACTATAAATTAGGTCAAAAATTTGATTCATCTATTTTTAATGTTGGCGAAGTTATTGATGTTAGAGCAAAATCAAAAGGTAAAGGGTTTGCTGGAACAATTAAAAGACATAATTTTGCTAGACAGGATGCTACTCATGGTAACAAACACACCGAAAGAGCGCCAGGTTCAATTGGACAGGCTTCATGGCCTTCAAGAGTATTTAAAGGCATGAAAATGGCCGGCAGAAAAGGTTCAGATAATGTTACTGTTAAAAATTTAGAAATTGTTGATATTGACAAAGAAAATAATTTACTATTTATTAAAGGAGCAATACCGGGAGCAAACAACGCACCAGTATTTTTATTAAAGAAATGAAAATAAAATCAATAGATACAAGCAAAGATTTTCAATTGAATGATGCAGTTTTTAAGGTTGCTATGAATTCACAAGCTGTTTATCAATCTGTTGTTGCTGAAATGAATAATGCTAGACAGGGTACAAGTTCTACAAAAAATAGATCGCATGTATCAGGTGGTGGTAAAAAGCCATTTAGGCAAAAAGGAACTGGTAACGCTAGACAGGGAACAAGCAGGTCGCCTCTAAACAGAGGTGGTGGTTCAATATTTGGCCCTACTCCTAAATATTACTTCAAAAAAGTTAATATTAAAACTAAGCAGCTAGCTTATAAATGCATTCTTTCTGATAAGGTTAAAAATGATGCTTTTAAAGTAATTGAATCTCTTCCTTCTGTAGAAAAAACTAAAGAATTTGTATCATTTCTAAATAAAAATGGCTTTAAAGGCATGAAAGTAACTATAATTTCATCTGAAATAAACGAGAAATTAGCTCTTTCATCAAGAAATGTTCCTTATGTTTCAATGGTAAAGGCTAGTTCTTGTTCAGTCAGAGATCTTTATGATAATGATGTAATCATTATTGATATTAGCGGCCTTGAGGTTTTATCAAGTAGGTTTGGAGATAAAAACTAATGAGCCATTATTCAAAAATTTTAATTAGACCTGTTGTTACCGAAAAAATGACTGCGTTGCAAGAAACAGAAAATAAGTACGCATTTGAGGTTCCGGTTAATATCAACAAGATAGATATTAAAAAAGCTGTTGAAGAAAAATTTAACGTTAAAGTATCTAAAGTTGCTATTTCTAATAGAAAAGGCAAAGCAAAGCAGATGACAGTTAAAAGTAATGGTCGAACTATAAGAACTGATGGGTTTGCTAAGAGTAAAAAAAGGGCTATCGTAACACTAATCGATGGATATAATATAGATTTATTTAGTATTTAGAGAGAATTATGGCAATAAGACAATTAAAACCAGTAACACCAGCATCTAGATTCACTTCTAGACCTGATTTTTCTGAAATTACAACTGATAGACCAGAAAAATCTTTAGTTAGAAAACTTAAAAAAACTGGTGGTAGAAATAATAAAGGACGTATTACTTCAAGAAGAAGAGGTGGCGGTCATAAAAGAAGCTATAGAATTATAGATTTCAAAAGAAATAAGTTTGATATCGAGGGTAATGTAGCAACTATAGAATATGATCCAAATAGAAGTGCTTTTATCGCACTTATTCACTATGTAGATGGTGAAAAAAGATATATTATTCAACCTGATGGATTGAAAGTTGGAGATAAGATTATCTCTGGAGAAAAAGCTGAATTGAAAACTGGTAATGCAATGCAGTTAAAAAATATCCCATCTGGACAATTTGTTCATAATATTGAGATGATTCCTGGCAAGGGAGCTCAAATGGCTCGTAGCGCTGGTGCATACGTGCAAGTTATGGCACATGATAATAATTATGTAACATTAAAAATGCCTTCTGGTGAAGTAAGAATGGTTCCAGAAAAATGTTTAGCCACAGTCGGTGTTGTTGGAAACAAGCAGCATGAACTAGTTCGCTCAGGGAAAGCTGGTCGTTCAAGATGGTTAGGGAAGAGACCTAAAGTTAGAGGTGTAGCAATGAATCCAGTAGATCACCCACATGGTGGTGGTGAGGGTAAAAGCTCCGGAGGAAGACATCCAGTTACTCCATGGGGTAAGCCTACTAAGGGTTATAAAACTCGTAAAAAGAATAAAAAATCAAATGCTTTGATTGTTAAAAGGAGAAATGATTAATGGCTAGATCTGTTAGAAAAGGTCCTCATATTGATATGAAGTTATTAAAGAAAGTTCATAAGATGGATGAAGCTTCAAACAAGACAGTCATCAAGACATGGGCTAGAAATTCAATCATAGTACCCGACTTTGTTGGACATACCTTTGCAGTTCATAATGGGAATAAATTTATTCCAGTTTTTATAACTGAAAATATGGTTGGGCATAAGTTAGGAGAATTTTCTCCTTCTAGAACTTTTAGAATGCATTCAGGAGATAGAAAGAAATAATGGATATTATATCAAAAGCAAATGGTGTAAGAATTTCTCCAAAGAAGCTAAGAAAAATTGCTAATCTGGTAAGAGGTCTTAATGTTAATAAGGCGCTTAGTTCTTTATCTCATATGGATGAAAAAGGAGCGCAGATTGTAATGAAAACTCTTTCTTCTGCTATTGCTAATGCTGATAATAATGAAGATTTTAATTTAGATATGAATACAGTAAATGTTAAAACAATAACTGTCGATGAAGGTCCTGCGCTAAAAAGATTTAGAGCACGAGCACAAGGTCGAGCAAATAGAATTAAAAAGAGAACTAGTCACTTAAAAATTGTTATAGGATAAATATTAATGGGACAAAAATCACATCCAAAAGGACTTAGGTTAGAAGTAAATAAAAATTGGACATCTAATTGGTTTCCAAAGAAAAATGAATATGCTGCTGATCTAGCTCAAGATATAAAATTAAGAAAATATCTTAAGAAAAGACTTCAAGATGCTTCTGTGTCATCTATTGATATCGAAAGAACTTCTCAAGCAATAACAGTCAGTATTCATACAGCTAGACCTGGAATTGTCATTGGAAGAGGCGGAGAAGAAGTCTCTAGATTAAAAAAAGAAGTTTCAAAGCTTTGTAATACCGATGATATTCATCTAAATATTAATGAGGTCAAAAGACCGGAATTGAACGCAGAATTAGTTGGTCAAAATATTGCCCAACAACTCATTAAAAAAATGCCTTACAGAAGAGTTTTAAACAAAACTATGCAGTCAACAATGAGAATGGGTGCTGAAGGTATAAGAATAAATGTAGCAGGAAGATTGGGTGGAGTTGAGATAGCACGTTCAGAGAGATTTATGGAAGGTAGAGTTCCTTTACATACTTTAAGAGCTGATATTGATTATGCATTAGTTGAAGCGCCTACTACCTATGGTGTTATAGGCATTAAAGTGTGGATTTGTAACGGATTTACTAAGGCGAAAAAATAATGTTAGAACCTAAAAAAATTAAATATAGAAAAGTTCATAGAGGTCATCGTAAAGGTATGGCTAAAGGTGGAACTGAAGTTAATTTTGGCAGTTATGGAATGAAGGCTATGGAACCAGGCTGGGTTACAGCTAGACAAATTGAAGCTACTAGAATCTCTATATCAAGAAGAGTTAGAAAAGTTGGTAAAATGTGGATTAGAATTTTTCCAGATAAACCTATTACTAAAAAACCTTTAGAAACTAGAATGGGTAAAGGTAAAGGTTCTCCAGAATTTTGGGTTGCAAACGTTAGACCTGGACGTATTTTATTCGAGGTTGAAGGTATTTCTAAAGAATTAGCTCAAGAAGCATTTAGAATTGCTGGTAATAAATTAGCAATCAAAACAAAATTAGTTTCTAGAAGAGGTTTAAATGAAGATTGAAGATTTAAGAAAGATGACTGAAAATGATTTGAGATCAAGGTTGGTTGATAATTCAGAAAACTTACAAAAATATCGTTTTCAAAAATCAATTCAACAGCTTGAAGATTACAAGCTCATCGTTGAAATGAAGAAAGAAAATGCAAAGATTAATACGATATTAAGAGAAATATCGTTAAATGAGGAAAATTCTGATGGATAGAAATGTTCAAACACTTGTGGGTAAAGTTGTGTCCAATGCTATGGATAAAACTGTAGTAGTGAGCGTTGAAAGATTAGTTAAACACAAGCTTTATAAAAAGTATATGAAAAGATCTAAGAAGTATTATGCTCATGATGAAAAGAATATTTTTAATGTAGGGGACACTGTAGAGCTAAAAGCAACTAGACCTATGAGTAAAACTAAAAGATGGAGAGCTTCTAAGTTGATTAGTGGCATAAAAAAATAGTGATACAGCAAGAAACAAGATTAAAAGTAGCCGATAATTCTGGTGCAAAAATAGTCCAGTGTTTTAAGGTGCTAGGTGGATCCAAAAAAAGATATGCAAGTATTGGAGATGTTATTGTCGTTTCAGTTAAATCCTCTTCACCTGGTGGAATGGTAAAGAAGGGTGAAGTTGCAAGAGCAGTTGTTGTTAGAGTTAAGAAAGAAATAAGAAGAAGAGACGGTTCTTATATAAGATTTGATGATAATGCTGCAGTAATATTAAATGCTCAGAATGAGCCAAAGGGTACAAGAATATTTGGACCTGTTGCTAGAGAATTAAGAGAAGGCGGATATATGAAAATTATTTCAATGGCGCCAGAGGTATTATAATGAAAATTAAAAAAGATATGATTGTTAAAGTTGTTTCTGGAAATTTTAAAGGAATGACTGGTAAGGTTCTAAAAGTGATACCAATTTCACAGCGAGCAATCGTTGAAGGTGTTGCGCTTACAAAAAGAGCAGTGCGCCCTACTCAAGAGAATCCTCAAGGCGGATTTTCAGAAAGAGAGAGATCGTTACATGTTTCAAATTTAATGGTTTTAGAAGGAGATGATGCTTCTAGAATAGGTTATAAAATTTTAGATGACAAATCTAAAGTTAGAATTTCAAAAAGAACAGGCAAGGAATTAGGATAATTTTTATGAGTGCTCCAAACTACAAGAAAAAATATTTAGATGAAGTTAGACCTCATTTAATGAAAAAGTTTGACTTTACAAGTATAATGCAGGTGCCTAAAGTTGAAAAAATTACTTTAAATATCGGTTTAGGCGATGCAAAAAATAATAAGAAAGCACTTCAGTCTGCTTTAGATGAATTAATGTTAATTACTGGACAAAAACCTGTAATTACTAAAGCTAAAAAAGACGTTTCTAATTTTAAAGTTAGAAAAGGTTTTCCTGTTGGATGTAAGGTTACTTTACGAAAAGATTTTATGTATGAATTTTTAGAAAGATTATGCGCAGTTGCTCTTCCTAGAACAAGAGATTTTCGCGGTCTTTCATTTAAGTCCTTTGACGGTATGGGTAATTATAGTTTCGGAATTAAAGAGCAGATCGTATTTGCTGAAATTGATTATGATAAAGTTGATTCATTAAGAGGTATGGATGTGATAATTACAACTTCTGCTTCTAACGACAATGAATGTTATGAACTTTTAAGGGCAATGGGTTTACCTATCAGAGAAAAAAGAGTAGCTAACAATACAGAGGAAGAAAATGGCCAAAAAATCAAAAATAGTTAGAGAATTTCATTTGCAAAAGAAGGTGCAAAAACACTATGCATTAAGAAAAGAATTAAGAGCAATTATTAAAAATCCTAATATTTCTGACGAAGAGAAAGATAAAGCAATTACAAAGCTTCAAAAATTGCCAAGATCATCAAGTGCATCAAGATTGACAAATCGTTGCGCTGTTTCAGGAAGGCCTAAGGGATATATGAGAAAATTTGGTTTATCAAGAATAACATTTAGAGAATTAGCACTTAAGGGTGAATTACCTGGTGTGACTAAGGCAAGTTGGTAGGAGTAATTTATGTCGATGACAGATCCAATAGCAGATTTTTGTACAAGAATTAGAAACGGATATGCTGCTAAAAAAAGATGGGTTGATGTACCTTCATCTAATTTAAAAAAAAGGTTATCAGTAGTTCTTAAAGAAGAAGGCTATATTGATAATTTTGTTTTTGTAGATAAGGAAGATAGCAAAGAGGATATTAGAGTTTATTTAAGATATAACGAAAACTCACCTGCTATAACTACTATCGAAAAAATTAGTAAACCAGGAAAAAGAGTTTATGTTTCTTGTTCAGATATCCCAAGAGTATTAAATGGTTTAGGGATTAGCGTAATTTCTACACCCAGAGGGGTATTGAGCAATAAAGTCGCTAGAGAATTAAAAGTCGGAGGAGAGTTGCTTTGCAACGTTTGGTAGTATGTCAAGAATAGGAAATAAAATAATTAATATACCTGAGGGAGTTTCTTTTGACAATAAAGATAACCACCTTACAGTGAAAGGTCCTAACGGAAGCTTAGCTGTCAATATTTGTGATGAAGTTTCATTAAAAATTGAAGACAGTACAATTAATTTGACTAGAAAGTCTGAAGATAAAGTTTCTAGATCTATGCATGGAACAACTAGGCAATTAGTTTCAAACGCTATTGAAGGTGTTACAAGCGGTTTTTCAAAAAATTTAGAGATAATTGGAGTGGGTTACAATGTTAAGCCTCAAGGTAAAAGACTTGTATTTCAGCTTGGCTTTTCTCATGATATTGTATTTGACCTTCCAGAAGGAATTGAAGCAGTTGCTCAAAAGAATTCATTGGAAATTAAAGGTGCTGATAAACAATTAGTTGGTCAAGTTGCTGCTAAAATTAGGTCACTTAGAAAACCTGAGCCTTACAAAGGTAAAGGGATTAGATATAAGGATGAATATGTCCGTTCAAAACAAGGTAAAACAGTTGGGGGTGGAGACTAGATGAAAGCTTTAAAACTTAAAAGAGAGCAATATTTAAGAAGAAGAAAAAGATCAAAAAAAGCATTTCCTGTAAAAGGAGAGATGAGGCTTTGTATCTTTAAAAGTACTAATCATATTGAGGCGCAAATCATTGACGATTTTAATCAAAAAACAGTTTTCTCAGTATCTTCAAAAGAGAAGGAGTTCTTAAAGAAAAAACTGAATAAAGTCGAAGTTGCGGCAGAAGTTGGTAAATCTTTATCCAAAAGAGTAAAAGGTAAAAAAATAGAGAAAATTTATTTCGACAGAAATGGTTTTAGATATCACGGAAGAGTTAAATCTTTAGCTGATGCAGCTAGAGAAGGTGGCTTAAAATTTTAATAAGTGGAGCTTAAATGAGTATGATAAATTATTCCGAACTTGATTTAAAAGAAGAATCAGTTATTCGAATCAATAGAGTTGCAAAAGTAAACTCTAGAGGTAAGAGATTTAGTTTTGCTACACTAGTAGTTATCGGAGATGGAAAGCAGTATGTTGGTATTGGTTCTGGTAAGGCCAATGAAGTTATTGTTTCAATAACCAAAGCTAAAGAGGATGCTAGACAAAATCTTGTTAAGGTTCCAGTGCACAACTATACTATACCCCACGAGATTATTGGAAAGCATGGCGCTAGCAGAGTTTTGCTTAAACCTGCTCCTTATGGTACAGGTATCATTGCTGGATCAGCTGTTCGTTTAATAATGGAGCAAGTTGGAATTAATAATATTTATTCTAAGGTCTTAGGATCAAATAATAAAATGAATGTTGCAAAAGCAGTTATGAATGCTTTAACTAGCTTGCAAGATGTTAGAGTAGTTGCTAAGAAAAGAGGTAAAACTCCAAAAACATTATTTGAGATTTAATACTATGGCAAAAAAACAATTAAAAATTACACAGATTAAAAGTAGAATTGGTTACTCTAGGAAAGCTAAAGCTACGCTAGATGCTCTAGGGTTAAGAAAAATGAACAAGTCAGTTATTTTAGATGCGAATGATGCAATTGTAGGCATGATTAAAAAAATTGATTATTTAGTTAAGGTAGAAGAAGTATGAAATTAGTTAAACCAACAAGCGCTTTAAAAAAATCAAAAAGAGTAGGTAGAGGGCATGGTTCTGGCTTAGGTACTACGTCAGGTAGAGGTCACAAAGGTGCCGGTCAAAGAAGCGGTCATAAGCATCGTCATTGGTTTGAGGGCGGTCAAATGCCATTGCATAGAAGAGTTCCTACTAGAGGATTTAATAATTTTAATTTTGCTAAGTCTTTTGAGATTGTCAATCTTTCTCAGATTGCTAAATTAAAGGTCAAAAATATCGATTCAGAAGTGATGTCAAAAAATGGTTTAATTTCATCAAGTCTTGTTCCTGTTAAAGTTTTAGGAAATGGTACTCTTGATAAAGCAATGAATATAACTGCATCGTCATTTAGCGATTCAGCTATTAAAAAAATTGAAGAGTCTGGAGGAAAGGCTACTATTCAGTGATTGATAAAATTAGAAATATTTTTGTAATTCCTGAATTAAGGAGAAAGATTTTATTTACACTTGGAATTTTAGTCATTGTAAGACTTGGTTCTCAAGTGCCTATTCCTGGTATAAATCCAGATGCTCTTCGCCAAACTATGGAGTCTTTAAATGACACTTTTTTTGGTCTTTTTAATCTCTTTACGGGAGGAGCTTTTGGTCAGGCAGCTATTTTTGGTTTAGGAATTATGCCTTACATTTCTGTTTCAATCGTTATTCAAATTCTTCAAACTACCCTTCCATATTTCCAGAGATTGGCCATGGAGGGAGAAAGTGGAAGAGCTAAGATTACCCAAATAACAAGATATGGTACTGTTGTTTTAGCGTTTGTACAGTCTATATTTATATCTCTTCTGCTTGAAAGTTATGGAATTGTACTAGATCCTGGCTTTTTATTTAGATTTACTGCTGTGGTTAGTATAACTACTGGTACAATGTTATTACTTTGGCTCGGCGAAAAAATTACAGAGCATGGAATTGGCAACGGGATATCATTGATTATCATGGTTGGTATTATTGCAGGGTTTCCAAATGTTGTAATATCTGAAATCTCTTACTTTCAACAGGGAGTCAGAGGTATCTTATCTGAATTATTTTTAATGCTTTTATTCTTCTTTTTAGTAATGATGATTATACTTATTCAGCAAGGTGTAAGAAAAGTTCCTGTTCAGTATGCTAGAAGAATTGTAGGTCGTAAAGTTTATGGCGGACAAAATACATTTCTTCCGCTTAAAATTAATACAGCAGGAGTTATTCCAATCATTTTTGCTCAATCTATAATTTTGATTCCTGGTACTATTGCAACCTTTTTTGGACAAGATGCAACTCAATCCGGTTTTATATCTCTATTTTCAATGGACCATTGGTTTTCTAATACTTTATTCGCATTGTTAATTATTTTCTTCACTTTCTTTTATACTGCACTTCAATTTGATCCTAATCAAGTATCTTCCACTTTAAAGCAACAAGGTGGATTCATTCCCGGCGTAAAGCCTGGAAAGAAAACAGCAGAATTTATTGAAAATATTTTAACTCGAGTTACCTTGCCTGGCGCTTGTTTTCTTGGATTTATAGCTCTAATGCCATATTTCTTGCAGCAGTTTGCAGGATTAGATTATGCATATGCATCTTTTTTTGGTGGAACAAGTTTATTGATTGTAGTGGGTGTAGGTCTCGATACATTGAGCCAGATAGAATCTCATCTTTTATCAAGGCATTATGACGGCTTTTTAACTAGAGGTAAAGTAAGAAGTAGAAGATAATGGTTGATATAAATAATCATATTGAAGTATCTGCAATGTCCGAAAGTTGTCAAATTCTTTCCGACACATTAAATCTAGTGGAAAAAAATATTATCCCTGGACAATCAGTTCTAGAGCTAGATAAAATAGCCGAAAACTATATTCTTTCATGTGATGCAAAGCCCGCATTTAAAGGTTACAATGGATTTCCAGCTACATTAACTGTTTCCATTGATGATGAAATTGTTCATGGTATACCAAAGGATGTTTTATTAAAAGAAGGTCAAATTGTTAGCATAGATTGTGGAGTTATTAAAAATGAATTTTATAGCGATTCTGCAAGAACGATTGCTGTTGGCAAAATTTCAGATGATAAAGCTAAGTTAGTGGATGTGACCAAGAAAGCGCTTCAAATTGGCATTGAAAAAGCAGTAATTGGTAATAAAGTATTTGATATAAGTGATTCAATTCAAAAATATGTTGAATCAGAAGGTTACTCTGTAGTCAGAGAGCTTGTTGGGCACGGGATAGGAAAACAACTCCACATTCAGCCTCAGATTCCTAATTTTTCAGATCCAATTACAACAGATCTTAATACAGAATTAAAAGAAGGAATGTGTTTAGCAATAGAGCCAATGGTTAATATGGGTTCTAGGCACATAAAAACAGATAGCGATGGATGGACAATTAGGACCAAAGATGGTTCTGCAAGTGCGCACTTTGAACATTCAATTCTTATTACTAAGTTGCAACCCAGAATTTTAACGTAATTATATTATGGCAAAACAAGAATCGATAGAAGTAGAAGGAGTTATTAAGGAAGCTTTACCAGGAGCTAGATTTAGAGTGATGATTAATCTTGGCGGAAAAGAGCATGAAGTTTTGGCTCATGTAAGCGGTAAAATGAGAATGCATTTTATAAAAATGCTTCCAGGAGATAAAGTTGATTTACAGCTTTCTCCATATGATTTAAGTAGAGGAAGAATAACATTTAGGCAATAATTATGAAAGTAAAAGCTTCAGTAAAAAAAAGAACAAGAGATTGCATTATTGTACGAAGAAAAGGTCGTATTTATGTTATCAATAAGAAAAACCCTAGACATAAGCAGAGGCAAGGATAATGGCTAGAATAGCAGGTGTTGATATACCAAAAGACAAGAAAGTGGCATATTCATTAAGATATGTACACGGAATAGGATTAAAAACTGCTTTAAGTATATGTGAGCAAGCAAAAGTTGATCCCGATGTTCGCGTTACTGATTTAACGTCAAAGCAAGAAGACGAGATAAGAAAAGTTATTGTTGAGCTTAAGCTTCTTATTGAAGGTGAATTGAGAAGTGAAAATTTAAAAAATGTTAAAAGATTACAAGATATAGGTAGTTATAGAGGTGTTAGACATAGAAAATCTTTACCATCAAGAGGTCAAAGAACTAAAACAAACTCTAGAACTAGAAGAGGAAAGAAAAGAATTTCAATTTCACTAGGTAAAAAGGCAGTATAGTATGGCAACCCAGACAAGATCTAATAAGAAAAAGAAAAAAATCAATCCTAATGGGATTGTTCATATTAAAGCAACATTTAATAATACAAACATTACTGTATCAGATGAATTTGGTAATGTTGTTGCATGGGCAACTGCTGGAAAAGCAGGATTTAAGGGTTCTAGAAAGAACACTGCATATGCTGCAACAGTAGCATCTGAAAAAGTTGCTAGCGAAGTAGTAAGTATGGGAATGACAACTGTAGCTGTAAAAGTTAAAGGTCCTGGAGCAGGAAGAGAATCTGCAATCAGAGCTCTATCAACCGCTGGCTTGCAGGTTACATCAATTTCTGATGTAACGCCATTACCTCATAATGGATGCAGACCTAAAAAACAAAGAAGAGTATAAAATATGGCAAAATTAAGTACACCAAAAGGTAAGTTAGTTAGAAAGCTTGGAGTGAATATTTTCGGTAACCCAAAATTTGATAGATTGTTATCAAAAAAAGGCTATAGACCTGGTCAGCATGGTAAAGCTGGTAAAAGATTTTCAACTTATTCAGTGCAGTTAAATGAAAAACAAAAAATTAAATTCACTTACGGCATGTTAGAAAAGCAATTTAGAAATTATTTTAAGAAAGCCTCTCAAATGAAAGGTGAAACCGGTTTAAACCTATTAGTAATGCTAGAATCAAGACTAGACAATGTTGTGTATAAGCTTGGTTTTGCTCCAACAAGACCATCTGCTAGACAGTTAGTAAGTCATGGACATTTTTTGGTTAATAATCGCAAGGTTAATATTGCTTCATGCAGATTGAAACCTGGAGATTTAATTACAGTAAGAGACAAAAGTAAAAAACTTGATCTTATTTTAAACTCCATCAAAATGGTGAAGGGTGATTTAAATATTTCATGGCTTTCAGTTGACAAAGCTAAGATGGAAGGTACTTTTATTAGTCTTCCAGAAAGAGATGAGATTGATTTAACTATGAACGAACAATTAGTTGTTGAATACTATTCAAGATAAAGGAAGAAACATGAGCAATGATTTAAAATTTAAAATTTCGCATAAAGTTACAGATGAAAATGCTAGTAACTTTACTATTAAACCCTTAGACAGAGGGTATGGTATTACTCTTGGGAACTCTTTAAGAAGAGCTCTTCTTACTGCTGTGCCTGGAGCTGCGATAACAAATGTAAAAATTGAAGGCGCTCATCATGAGTTTTCTACAATTGATGGCGTAACAGAGGATGTTGCAGATGTAATTATGAACCTTAAAGGTGTCAGATTTCATTTGTTTGAAAGTTCTGTTGAGCCAATTTTCCTAAAGGTTAAAGGACCCAAAGCTTTTACTGCCGCTGACATACAAGCAGTAAGTGATAATTTTACTATCTTAAACCCTGATCATCACATAACTGATATTGCAAAAGGAACCACTTTAGAAGTTGAATTAAGGTTAGGTATAGGAAAGGGATATAAATCTAGTGAGGAGAACAAGTTAAATAACTCACCTGTTGGAATGATTCCGATTGATAGTATCTTTAATCCAGTTACTAAAGTTTCTTTTAAAGTATCTCCGTTACCAGGAGCTAAAGAAGACACTGAAATGTTATCATTGAATGTAACTACAGATGGATCAATTTCTCCAATAGATGCAGTTAGCTACTGTTCATCTGTACTTTCAGAGCACTATAATATTATTAATTCAATTAGTAACCCTTCTATTCTAGAGATTGATAAGCCAGTAAGTGAAGAAATTCTTCAGATTCGTAAACTTTTAGAATCATCTATCGATGAAATGGAACTTTCTGTAAGAAGTCATAATTGCTTAGAAGCAGCAGGAATTACATTAATTGGAGAGCTTGTTGATAAAGATGAAGCTGAAATGTTAGAATATAAAAATTTTGGTAGAAAATCTTTGAACGAGCTTATAGAAAAACTTGAAACCATGGGCTTAAAATTTGGTATGGACACAAGCCCTTACACTGAAGATGAAGCATAATGAGAAAAAGAATATCAGCACGTAAATTTGGTAGATCATCAGCGCATAGAAAAGCGTTAATGTCAAACTTGGCTAGTTCTTTAATTGAACATAAAAGAATAAAGACTACTCATGAAAAAGCTTTAGAGCTCAGAAAATTTATAGAGCCAATGATTACTAAAGCAAAAAATCATACTGTTCATAACAGAAGAGAAGTTTTAAAGAAGATTCATAACAACGCAGCTGTTAAGACGCTTTTTGATGTTATAGCTCCTAGTTACGCAGATAGACCTGGCGGTTATACTCGCATATTAAAGCTTGGTACAAGACCAAATGATTCCGCAAAAGTTTCACTTATTGAATTTGTTGATAAGTTTAACTTTGAAAATGATGATGTTGTAGATAAGACTGAAGAAGTCGAAGCTGTTGAAGCATCAAAAGAATAGTTCTAGAGATTTTTTACAATTTTAGCTAAAAACCTGCAGTCTATTTCATCAAAATTATCCAATTTATTTGAGTCTATGTCCAATACAAAATTAGTTGAATGGATTTTGAATGGAACACATATTTCTGATTTACTGTTTGGATCACAAATTATATGTCCAGGAAATTTTTTAACATCAGGGATATTTAGAATTTCATTTTTTTTTATCGCTATACCGCATACGCCCTCAAAATTAATTGGACTACATGGTATTTTAAGCGCTTTATAATCTCCAATAAAAAGTTGATTATCTTTTTTAAAATAAAATCCGCAAAATATCCAGTTTTCAAAAGAATCAAAGAGCGTAGTGCTTATTGCTTTTAGCTTATCTTTCGAAGGTGAATTATTAATACTTTTAATGCATTTTGTATAAATTTCTTCTTTATTTTCAATTAATTGCATAATTAGTAAAAAGTTATGAATAATTTTAAAAAACCAATAATCATTTCTGGAATGCCCAGAACAGGTACTACGCCTTTAGGGCGCATATTATCCTCTTTAGATGATTTATCAATGATATATGAGCCATTTAATGCGAAACAAGGCGTAACTAGCATTGAGTTTAATTACCCATATCCTGGTAATAATATATCAGAAAATCGTTTTAATAAGATATTTAATGACCTTATACATCTAAAATCTAAATTTAAAACAGGTATATTGTCAACTGATTCGATTCTTAAAAAAATATTTAAATATTTTATTGGAAATGAAAGTTCAATTTCATTTAATATGGTACGATTATTTAAAGGCGATACACGTCTACTAATAAAAGATCCTTTTTTAATTTTTTCATCAGCTGAGTTGAGCAAAAATTATAAAGTCATTTTGTGTGAAAGACCTTTAAAGCCTTTAGCATCCAGTTTTAAAAGAATGAATTGGAATTTCACGGAATACGAAAAATTATCAAAATTTTTTTCTGAAAGTGAATTGAAGGCAAGAATACTTAAACCGTCAAAAAATATATCTTCCGAAGTTATTGGAGCTATACAATTTTATGAATTAGTAGATCTTTATAAGTCTAAAATTAATACTAATAAAAATATATATTATTTTTCACAAGATAAGTTAGTAGAAAATCCTATAGTTGAAGTAAAAGCCTTATTTGAATGGCTTGAACTAGAATTTTCAGAAACTGTTAAAAAAACTATTGCAGAGTTAAAAAATGACAAAAATTCTAATAAGAATTTTCCAAGAAAAAATATCCAACATGATATGAGGTATAATAAAAAATTTTCAAATAAATACTTTACAGAAGTTTTAACGTTGCATGAGATTGAATTGATAGAAAATTTTTGTAGCGGAGGAGAGATTTGAACTCCCGACCTTCGGATTATGATTCCGCTGCTCTAACCAACTGAGCTACTCCGCCATAAACGGCTAAAGTTATATCACAATGTTTTAAATGTCTAAATTATTTTAATTTTTAAAACAAATTTTTTAAAAAAGTCTTTGCTTTTTTTTTATAATTTGTAATTTCTTTCATTGACGAAATAAATAGGAGATAACTAGCTCAATGAACTATAAATCAAAAGATGATTTTCTAAAAAACGTAGAATTAAAATTTCCAAATGAAAACGAGTTCCATCAAGCAGTAGAAGAGGTTATAAGTTCCATATGGAACACTGTACAAGATAATGAACTCTATCTAAATAATAATATTTTAGACCGTATTATTACGCCTGAAAGAGCAATAATTTTTAGAGTTCCATGGGTTGATGATAATAAAAATGTTCATGTTAATCTTGGATATAGAATTCAGTTTAATTCAGCTATAGGGCCTTATAAAGGTGGCTTGAGATTCCATCCTAGTGTTAATTTAGGAATATTAAAATTTTTGGCTTTTGAGCAAATATTTAAAAATAGCCTTACCGGCCTTAGTATGGGCGGAGGAAAAGGTGGTTCAGATTTTGATCCAAAAGGAAAGTCTGATAACGAGATTATGAAGTTTTGCCAATCTTTCATGACTGAACTTTCAAAACATATTGGACATAATACAGATGTTCCCGCTGGAGACATCGGTGTTGGTGGAAGAGAGATAGGTTACATGTTTGGACAGTATAAAAGATTAAGAAACGAATTTACCGGTGTTTTAACTGGAAAGAAAATGGACTGGGGCGGTAGTTTGATTCGCCCTGAAGCTACCGGATATGGAACTGTATATTTTGTGGATGAGATGTTGAAAACTAGAAAAGATTCTTTAGCTGGAAAAGTGGTAACTATTTCTGGATCTGGTAATGTTGCTCAATTTGCTTGTGAAAAACTTATTCATCTAGGGGCTAAACCTGTTACTTTGTCAGATTCATCAGGGTATATTTATGATTCTGAAGGAATATCTCTAGAAAAATTAGAGTTTGTTAAAGAGTTGAAGGAAAAAAGATCTGCTCGAATTTCAGAGTATGCAAAAAAATTCAATGTAGACTTTATTGAAGGTAAGACACCATGGGAAGTTAAGTGTCATATAGCATTGCCTTGCGCTACTCAAAACGAATTAAATGCAGATGATGCCAAGTTGCTTACTGCAAATGGATGTTTCGTTGTAGCTGAAGGAGCAAACATGCCTTCAACTACTGATGCAGTGCACCATTTTATTAATGAAAAAATCTTATTCGGTCCTGGTAAAGCTGCCAATGCTGGTGGAGTAGCAGTGTCTGGAATTGAGATGAGTCAAAATAGTACAAGAATGCCTTTAACAAGCGAGGAGGTAGATAACTTGCTAAAAGGTATTATGAATAGAATCCATAGTACATGCGTCAAGTACGGTACTACTAAGGATAATTTTATTAACTATGTAGACGGTGCTAATATTGGTGGATTTGTAAGAGTTGCAGATTCAATGATTGACCAAGGAATTGTTTAGATTAATTAGTATCTTATGCCGTTATGATGCGTAAGATTTCATCAATAGACTTTAAATCGTCAAACACTACTTCTGGTAAGACAGTTCTTATGAGAGTTGACTATAACGTACCTGTAGAAAACGATATCGTTGTTGACGACTTTAGAATTTTAAAATCTTTACCTACTATCAAATATTGTTTAGAGCAAGGATCAAAAGTTGTTTTAATGTCTCATATGGGTAGGCCTAAGGGTGCAAAAAATAAAAATCTTTCTTTAATGCCTGCAGGTGAAAAGCTTGCTGAATTATTAGAAATGCCAATTAAATTTTCAGATGATTGTATTTCTGAAGATGCAATTGATGTATCAAAAAATTTGAAAGATGGAGAAATTCATTTGTTAGAAAATCTAAGATTTTATAATGAAGAAACACAAAATGACCCATATTTTGCTTCTCAGTTAGCAAAACATGGTTCTATTTATATCAATGATGCTTTTGGAACTGCCCATCGAGAACATGCATCCAATGCAAGTATTACTAGTCATTTTGCTACAAAGGGAATGGGAATTTTAATAGAAAAAGAAGTAAAATTTTTATCTGAAAATTTATCAAATCCAATAAAGCCTCTAACGTTGATTATAGGTGGAGCTAAAATTGATACTAAAATAGCTGTAATTGAAAACTTTTTAGGCCTTGCTGATAATATTATTATTGGAGGAGCAATGGCAAATACATTTATGGCTAGTATGGGTAGAGAGGTAGGCTTATCATTGATAGAGAAAGAAAAAGTTGATACAGCTTCAATGTTAATCAATAAAGCTAACAGAAAAAAAACTAAGATAGTTTTACCTGTTGATTTTACTGGAGAATTAAAAGAATTTGGATCAGGAGATATTTGCTCTGCTGATGCTAACAATATACTAAGTGATATGATTTGCGAAGATATAGGGGAGAAATCAATTAATCTTTTTACAAAAATATTATCAGATTCAGAAACAGTTCTTTGGAATGGAACAGTAGGAGTAGCTGAAAATCCTAATTTTTCGGTAGGAACAAACAGAATAGTTGATGCTATCATAGAAAACGAATTAACTTCAATTGTTGGAGGCGGAGATACTGTAGCAGCAATTAGAAATTACAATGAAGAATTTATAGATCAATTTTCGCATGTTTCAACAGGAGGAGGTTCATGCTTAGAAATGTTGTCAGGAAATAAGCTTCCAGCATTGGAGATGTTAAAAAAATAATGAATAAAATTTTTGCAGCAAATTGGAAAATGTATTTAAACGAACAAGAGTCTCTTGATTTCGTATCAAAAATCCTATCAAATAAACGTTTATTTTTATCTAATAAAGTAATGATTTTTCCCAGTCATACTGCTATATGTTCTGTAAAAAGCGCTCTTCAAAATTTGTCAAGTATTCAGGTTGGAATGCAAGATTGTGATATGGAAATGAGTGGCGCAGTGACTGGTTCAAATTCAATTAATTCTACATATGTTGATTCATGTATTGTTGGTCATTCTGAAAGAAGAACTATTTTTAAAGAAGATGAAAAAATTATTAAGCAAAAATTAGAAAATTCTCTTAAAACTGTTGAATCTACAATTCTATGCATTGGAGAAACTTTAGAAGAAAAAAAGCAAAATGAAACTTTCAAGATTCTTGATAAACAGTTGTCAATCCTTCCAAGTGCATTAAATGGAAAAAAGCTTATTATCGCATATGAACCAGTTTGGGCAATTGGAACTGGTTTGGTTGCTTCCAATGATTACATTAAAGAAGTTCTTTCCTATATAAATAATGCTTTAAAAAGTTTATATTCTGATGAAATACTGAGCAATATAAATTTATTTTATGGTGGTTCAGTAGATGAGAATTCTGTTGAGAGCTTATCTACCATACCTTTGTTAGATGGTTTTTTGATAGGTAGGGCTAGTGCAGATTTTAAAAAATTTGAAAATATTTTAAAGAAAATGAGGTAATATGATTCAATTTTTAATAACGATACATACGATAATTAGCATTTTGTTGATAATAGTTGTTCTTATGCAATCAGGGCAAGGCGGTTTGAACTCAATGATGAGCGGAACAGCCAATTCAATGATGGGTTCAACAGGAGCCAATGATTTTATCACAAAATTAACTACAGGTCTTGGAATTGCTTTCATTGGACTAGCAATGCTTATTGGCGCTTTAAGCGGAGAATCTAGCACTGCGTCTGAATCTATTTTACAGAAAGATGCAGAATCAAGACAAGTCGATGAGATGATACCACAAGAATTTTCTCTTCCTTCTTCAGATGAGTTAATTCCAGAAGAATCCTCTACAAATTAATTCTTGCCGAAGTGGTGGAATTGGTAGACACGCTAGCTTGAGGGGCTAGTGGAGGAAACTCTGTGTGGGTTCAAGTCCCGCCTTCGGCACAAAATATTTATTTTACATTTTTTTTAAAAGATTAATAGATTAAGCGATACTTAAAAAACATAAGGCGAGAAAATGAAAAACTTTATTTTAATACTTATAACTTTAACTACAATTTATGCTCAGACATCATCTGTTGATTTGTATGAGCAATCTCAAAAAGCACTTTCTACTGGAAATATTGAACTTGCAGGAGAAAAAATTAGAGCCGCTATTGAAGCAGATAAATCTAACGATTCATTCAGGAAAGAATTTGATAGGTTGAACGGTCTAAGAAATAAAATGATCAATTCTAATAGATCAGTAAAAGATGGAAGGTTTGATGATGCCATCCAAGGATTTTCTGACGTTTTAGAAAGTGTACCAAATTCTGCAGAAGCTTTATATGGAACTGGAAAAGCTTATGAAGGGAAAAAAGAGTATTTAACTTCTGTTGATTTTTACAAAAAATCTCTTCGTAAAGATTCTAATTACACTAAGTCTAAACAGTCAATTTCTAACGTAGCTAAAAAATTATACAATGGTGCAAATCAAGATTATAAGAACGGAAACTTAGAAATGGCCCTGACAAAATATGAGCAAGTATTAATGATTAATTCCAGATTATATCAAGCGTATTTTCAAATGGGCGTCTTGCAGAAAAAAATGGGTAATCTAACTATGTCAATAGATAGCTATTTAAAAGCTTTGGATATCAAAAAAACATTTGATAAAGGATGGTATAACTTAGGATTAGCCTATAAAGAAAATGGCGATGTAGAGAATGCAAAAAAATCTTTTGAAGAAACTGTTAGATTGAATAAAAAATACTACAAAGCTCACAAAAGCTTAGGAGATCTTTTTATTGACTTAGAAGATTTTGATAGTGCTATTTCTAGTTTTAAGAAAGCAGTTGAAGTGAAGTCTAATTATTCTGCTGCTTATCATGGGTTAGGTATTACTTATGCAAAAATAGGAAATTACGAAAAGTCATCCGAATCGCTATCTAAAGCTGTTGAGCTGTCTCCAAAAGAGTTTCTATCATGGTTTCACTTAGCAGAAGCTCATAATAAGTTAAATGATTGTGAAGCAGCTAAAAATGCAGCCCTTGAATCAATTGATTTAAAGAAAAATTTTGGAGGTGGTTGGTTTGAATTAGGGATTGCCGAATATTGTGGCGGAAAAGGAAATAAGAATACTTCAATAAACCATTTTGAAAAAGCCAGAAATGATCGTGAGTGGAGAAAGATGGCTGAGTATGAAATTGATCGTGTCAGAAATCCAGAAAAATACGAACAATGATCAAAGCTGTTATTTTTGATTTAGATAATACGCTCCTAGATTTTATCAAGATGAAGAGAGAAGCAGTGCAAAATGCATTGCTTTCAATGAAAGAAGCCGGCCTAGAGCTTGATATAGATAAGTCTTATGAGGAAGTAATGTCTATTTATGAAACTGAAGGATGGGAGCATCAACTAGTTTTCAATAAATTTTTAAATGATAAAATTGGTTATGTAGATAATAAGTATCTTGCTGCAGCAATTGTTGCATACAGAAGAGGAAAAGAAGCCAATTTAAAAGCTTACCCAAATGTACATAGAACTCTTAATCATTTAATGAAAAGCGGTATAAAGCTCGCAATTGTTTCTGATGCTCCAAGCAGAGAAGCATGGATGAGAATTTATTATTTAAACCTCCATCATATGTTTGATGCTGTAGTTACTTTTGATGATTCAAAAGAGCGAAAGCCCTCTCCAAAACCTTTTAATTTAGTTTTAAAAAAACTAGCTCTATCAAAAGAAGATGTTGTTATGATTGGCGATTGGCCTGAAAGAGACGTTGCAGGAGCTAATAGTCTTGGGATTAAGACAATCTTTGCTAGATATGGCGATACTTTCGGAGTAAAAAATTCCGGTGCAAATTGGGACATTGATGATATATCTGAAATTATCCAAATAGTTGAAAGTGAAAATGGACAATAAGTTTTCTATAGGAGTAGATATTGTATCTATTGAAAGAATAAGAGATATACTAACGTCATCCAGAAGAAACAGATTCCTGTCAAAAATATTTTCACCTAAAGAAATTGATGATGCATCATCAAGGCATAGTGAAGCACAATTTTTTGCTGGAAGGTTTGCCGCTAAGGAAGCTTTCAAAAAAGCAAGTTCAAATGAAGGCTTTTTACCCTCATATAGTTTTAAATCAATTGAAATATTTAATCATAAGAACGGAAAGCCTAGAATTAATGCTCCAAATTGTCAAAATGTTGAATTATCTATTTCACATGATGGGAACTATGCAATAGCTTTCTGCGTTTCAAGTTTATGAATTATTTTGAAATAAATGGAAGAAAACAACTTCACGGAGAAGTTGAAATCAGCGGAGCTAAAAATGCAGTTTTACCTTTAATGGCTGCTGCAATACTTAATAACAAAAACTTACAGATTGTAAATGTTCCTTATTTATCTGATTCTTCTACCATGGCTAAGCTATTAGAAAGTATGGGAGCTAAGGTAGCTTTTGATAGTCATAATTCTATAACAGTCGATCCATCTAGCTTAGATAGTCCTTTCGCTTCTTATGATCTAGTAAAAACAATGAGAGCATCTTTTTATGTTTTAGGTCCCTTGATTTCAAAATTTGGATATGCTAAAGTTTCATTGCCTGGAGGATGTGCTTGGGGTCCTAGGCCAGTAGATTTTCACCTAGAAGGTCTGAAAGCTCTTGGTGTTGATATTAAAATAGAAAATGGGTACGTAATTGCTAGCGCTAAAGAAATGTTAGGTAGCAAAATACACTTTCCTAAAATCTCTGTTGGTGCAACCGGCAATGTTGTTATGGCCGCTGTTCTTGCTAATGGAGTTACAACGCTCTCAAATGCTGCTGCTGAGCCTGAAATTCAACAGCTTTGCAATATGCTGAATAGTATGGGAGCTAAAATCGAAGGTGTAGGTTCAAACTCTCTAATAATTGAGGGAGTTGAATCGTTAGAATCAATAAATAAGATTTCAGTTATCCCAGATAGAATAGAAGCTGGCACATTTATGATTGCAGCAGCTGCAGCTGGTGGAAAGGTAAAAATTAAAAATATTATCCCCGAGCACTTAGATAGTGTAAGTAATTATTTGAAAAAAGCTAAAATTCAGGTAGATATTGGTTCAGATTACATTTCTATAGAATCAGATGGGCGAAGTATTGCTTCAACAGATATGGAAACAAACGAATATCCTGGATTTCCAACCGATCTTCAGGCTCAATGGATGATGTTGATGTGTTTAGCAGATGGAGTTTCAACTATTAAAGAAAATATTTATTATGATAGATTTACTCATATAATGGAATTAAATAGGCTTAACTGTGATATAAAATTGGAAAATTCGATTGCAAAAATTCAAGGAAATCAAAATCTAGTGGGAGCAGATGTGATGTCAACGGATATTAGAGCATCTGCAGCGCTAATTATTGCTGCATTATGCGCTAAAGGAAAAACAAAGATTAGTAGAATTTATCATATAGACAGAGGTTATGACAAAATAGAGGAAAAATTATCTAACCTCGGAGCTGAAATTATTAGAAAAAAATAATCGAATTATTGTTGTTTTTGATATAATTCTTTATAGATTTATCCACATACATGAAAATTGTTATTATAGGTGCTGGAGAAGTAGGCTTTCATGTAGCCAAGTCTCTAAGTGAACTCGATTATGATATATCAGTGATTGATATTGATCATGCTAAATGTGCTAGAGCTAACGAGCATTTAGACGTTATTGTAACTCAAGGTAACGGTTCAGATGAGAAAATTTTAAAAGATATTAACGTCGCTGAAGCTGACTATGTATTCTGTTTAACAAATTCTGATGAAACAAATCTTATTTCTTCATTGCAGTGCCATAATTTGGGAGCAAAGAAAATTATTGCTCGTTTAAGAGATTTGGATTACTCAAGAAACGGCAATGCTCTGCCACCTGAAAAATTTGGTGTAGATATTGTTATTCACCCTGAAGATGAAGTTGCCAAAGAAATTATTAGGCTTGTAAAGCATCCTTACGCTGATAAGTTTTATGAATTTGAAGGCGGTAAAGCAGTTTTATTTTCAAAGAAAATTAATCATAGATCTAAATTATCTGGAATGACTGTTGAAGAATTCCACAACATGAATACTGATTTTAAAAGTTTAATAATTGCTGTAATTCGTGGCGAAAAGATGACAATTCCAACAACCACTTTTAAGTTTGAACCTGATGACTATGTATTCTTTTTTGTAAGATCTAAAAATTTGAATCAATTACTTAGCGAGTTAGGCATAGAAAATTCTGATTCTAAAAGAGTGATGATTGCTGGAGCTAGTAAGATTGGAAGAAGAATTGCTTCTTTGCTAGAGGATGAGATGTCTGTAAGATTGATAGAAAAATCAAAAGAGAAAGCTGTCCAGATTGCTAATAATCTAGATAAAACAATTGTTTTAAATTCTGATGCGACAGATGTAGAATTTTTAAAAGGTGAAAATATTTCTGATGTAGACTCATTTGTTGCTGTAACAGAAGATCAGCAACTTAATTTGTTAGCTGGAATTTTATCTAAACAGTTAAAAGCTAAACATTCAATTATTCATGTAACAAATCCAGATTATGTAAGAAATATGTCTGACTTAGGCATTGGATCAATTGTTAGTAAAAACACAGTAAGTGTTAATGCGGTTATTAAGTCTATAAGAATTGACCAAAAAGAACATGTTATACAGCTTTTTAGCTCGTTAGATATGGAAGCTATAGAGTTAGTTGCAGAGAAAGATTCTAAAGCTGCTAGATTGCCCCTGTCTAATCTTAATTTGCCACATGGATGTATTATTGCCTTAGTAAATCACAATGGCCATATTAAAATTCCTGCAGGGGATTTTCAAATAAGCGAGAATGACACTGTATTAATTTTTTGTATTAATTCTAAGATTAGGGAAGTTTATAAAATTTTTAATAACGAACAATGAGCCTTAAGCCAACATTTAGGCTATTATCCATATTAATAGCAATTCTATCAATTTTTTTATTAATTCCTGCAACAATTGAATATTTTGAATCAGAAAATTTATATTTATTTAAAATTTCTATAGTATCAATCTTATCCTCTGTCCCTGTTTGGTATTTTTCAAGAAAAGCAAAGTCCTTTTCCAATAAGGATGTATTTTTAGTTATTGTTTTATGTTGGATTGCCGCTTCTTTTTTTGGTTCAATTCCATTTTATTTTTCAGATAGTTTTGATGGATATTCAAATGCGCTTTTTGAAGCTGTTTCAGGTGTAACTACAACTGGAGCGACTATTATTGAAGATATTGAAAGTATGCCTAAAAGTATTCTTTTTTGGAGATCATTTCTTCAATGGTTTGGTGGGCTTGGTATTGTCATTTTTACAATTGCTTTATTGCCATTACTTGGAGTATCAGGTGAGAAAATTTTTAATCTTGAATATCCAGGTCCTTCTTCAGAAAAAATTACTCCTAGGATTAAAGATACCGCAAGACTGTTAATTAAATTTTATGTCGGTTTTACTATAGCATTATTTATGTTATTATCATATAACATGTCTTTTTTTGATGCTATTTGTCACGCAATGACAACAATGCCATCTGGCGGTTTTTCAACCTTTAATGATAGTATTAATGGACAATCCGATTACATAAAATCTATCATTCTATTATTTATGCTTATTACGGGTACAAATTTTGCACTTCATTTTAGAGCAGTTAATTTAGGTTTAAGATCTTATCAGAGAGACAGAGAGTTTCAGTACTACATTTTAGTATGCATATTTTTTTCAGGTCTTATATTTTCACTGGGATTTTTTAATAGCGATAAAAACTCTCCTTTAGATATAGCTTTTCAAACTGTTTCAATAGTCACTACTACAGGGTATACATCAACTAATTATAGCAGCTGGTCTCCGTTTATATCTCAATATCTATTATTTATTTTAATGTTTACTGGAGCGATGGGTGGCTCAACAAGCGGAGGAATTAAATTAATAAGAATTGTCGCCTTAGTGAAATACGTAAGAGTAGAGCTAAAGAGAGCCTTGCATGAAAAAGCGATTATTCCAGTAAGGATTGGTAAAAAAGTTTTATCAGATGAATTGATCAGGAAAACATTGGCCTTTTTCCTTTTTTATGTCCTATTCTTTTTTCTAGCATCCATTGTCTTTGTAATGCTTGGCGATAATTTAGAGTCATCTATTGGAGCTGCAGCTTCTGCAATGGGAAATATTGGCCCCTCAATAGGTGAATATGGAGCTATGGATACTTATAGCAACATGCATATTGCTGGAAAGTATTTAATGATGTTTGGTATGATTTTAGGGCGTTTAGAGATTTTTGCAGTACTTGTCCTATTTACCAAAACATTCTGGAGATCGTAGTATTAGCATACAGTCCAAAATTTTAGGCCTTCCTAAACAGCCAGGCATATATCAATTTAAAGATATAAATGGTAAAATTATTTATATCGGCAAAGCTAAAAATTTAAAAAATCGTGTTAAATCATATTTTCTTAAAAAATCATATCGTACTCCAAAAGAACAATCTTTATTAAAAAAAATAGAAGATTTTGAATGGATAGTTTGTCAGGATGAAGCTGATGCATTTATTACTGAGGCAACACTCATTAAAAAGTTTAAGCCAAGATATAATGTTCAATTGAAAGATGATAAGTCTTTTCCTTATTTAAAAATAACAAAAGAACAATTTCCTAAAGTTTTCATCACTAGAAAGATTTATAATGATAAAGCTAAATATTTTGGTCCTTATACAGATGTAAAGTCAATGAGAAGGTTAGTTGATGTTTTATATAAAGCGTTTCCAATAAGAAATTGTTATATAGAATTAGATGAAATTGATGAAAAAACTAATCAACCGATGGTGTTGAAAAATGGGCTAGGAATACGAACTATTGCTGAGCATGAATACCAAGAAATGGTTACAGATATGATAGCTTTTTTAAAGGGTGATACGAGTAGTGTAGAAAAAAAATTAACTTCTCAAATGGACTATTATACTTCAGAACTTATGTATGAAGATTCTGCAAGAATAAGAGATCAATTAAAAGCAATTAATTCCTTTAAAACCGGACAACGAAAACTAGAAGCAGACTTTTCTAATCGCGATGTAATTGGTTTTCAAAATAAAGATAAGCACTTTGTTGTTGTAATTTTGCGAATTCGAGAAGGGAGGATATTAAGCAGAGAAAAAATTTCTTTAGACTCGGATGAAACACTTGATAAAATCCTAAGGACTATTGTCATTAATTTTTATATGAATGCAGCATATATCCCAAATAAAATATACTTTCCTGAATTGCCAGAAGAAGCTTACGAGCTTGAATCTTGGTTGTCTGAAAAAGCAAAGAGAAAAGTAGCATTTCATGTTCCTCAAAGAGCAGTAAAATTACAAGAATTAAAGCTTGCTAATCGAAACGCAAAGCTTCTTTTGAATGAATGGTTATTAAATATTGAAAAGCGCAAAGATTACATTCCAAAATTATTAAATGAATTAAAAGATATTTTAAATCTTAACAAGCCACCAAGACTGATTGAAGCATTTGATATATCTCATTTAGGAGGAACGAATACAGTAGCTTCTATGGTGGCATTTAAGGATGGAAGACCTTTAAAGAGTGCCTACAGAAAATATAATATCAATATTGATAAAATCGATGATTTTGAATCTATGAGAGAAGTAGTTTTCAGGCGATATAAGCGACAATTAGATGAAAAAAATATATTACCTGATCTTATTCTAATTGATGGTGGAAAGGGTCAATTATCGGCTGCTTTAGAATCTTTAAATGAATTGAAGATTAATTTGCCAATTGTAGCGCTGGCTAAGCGTTTAGAAGAATTATTTTTACCAGGACAGAGTGAATCATTGCGAGTTGCAAAAAATTCACCTGCCTTAAATATCTTGAAACAATTAAGGGATGAGGCGCATAGGTTTGCTATTACTTTCCAAAGACAAAAAAGAACCAAAGGTGTTGCTAAATCAAAATTTGAAGATATACCTGGAGTTGGAAAGAAAACTGTTGAAAAAATTTACAAGAGATTTCAAAATACCAGTAATATGAAAGATTTATCTAATAAAGCATTATCATATAAGCTTGGTGTTAGTCAAAAAATTGCAAAAGAAATAAAAAAAATAATTTAAATAAGATCGTTTTTTTTCATCCAATCGTCAGAAAGAAACTTTCTCATATAATTTCTAATACTGTCTGGAAGTATTACTAAGCAATTTTGCCCTTTTTTGAGCGATTTTGCTGCTTTTAAGGCTGCAAACATAGCTGAGCCACATGAACCTCCAATTAATAATCCTTCTTTGCGAATAAGAGCTCTTGCAGTGCTAAAGGCTTCTTTATCATTCACTTTAATAAAATCGTCTATATATTTCGTATTACATGTCTTAGGAATAAAATCATAACCAATTCCTTCAACTTTATAAGGTTTTCCTTTGTATTCATCTTCTCCGCCAAGGATTGAACCATAAGGGTCTGCTCCAATAATTTTAATACCTGGAATTTCTTCTTTTAGTCTTTTTCCAACACCGGTGGCGGTTCCACCTGTGCCAACACCCATAACAACCATTTGTAAATCAGTACCAAAATCATCTAAAATTTCCTGAGCAGTTTCGTGGTAATGTGCGTCTGGGTTACAACAATTATTCCATTGATCTAAAATATGACTATTTGGAATTTCTTTATTAAGTCTTGCAGCGACACCAAAGTTGCTTTCAGGATCAGTTGAAGCAGCTTCTGTTGGGGTTCGTACGATTTTTGCACCTAAAGCATTAATTGTTAACTCTTTTTCCATACTCATTTTTTCTGGCATACAAATTATTAGTTTATATCCTCTAATAGAAGCAGCTAGAGCTAGTCCAATACCTGTATTACCCGAAGTAGCTTCGATAAGAGTGTCTCCAGGCTTAATACGACCTTCTTTTTCTGCTTTATCAATCATTCGAAAGGATGATCTGTCTTTTACAGACCCGCCAGGATTGACCATTTCGATCTTAGCATATAGATTGCATTCTAGCTCTTTACCTATAGAATTTATTTTTACAACTGGGGTAGAGCCTATAGTTTCGAGAATATTGTCATATATCATGTATAGATATTAAAAAAAAAGGGGCGAAAAGCCCCTCTTTTTTTTAAAACAGAAGGAATTACTTAATAGTAATTTTTCTTCCAAGTGATGATTTTGCTTTTGGAAGAAGAACTTTTAATACTCCGTTATCAACCTTTGCAGAAATTTTATTAGTTTCTACATTATTTGGAACACTGAAGGTTCTTTCCATTTTACCATATTCATACGAATGATATTTATCAGACTTTCTTTGTCCTGAGATTTTTAAACGATTGCTATCGAATGTTACTTCAATATCGTCTTTGGACATTCCAGGAACATCCATAGTCAAATAATATTCTTTTTCATTTTCATTATAATAATTTGAAACAGAATTTGCATTCATTAATGAAAATCGAGGATCGATTGATAAATCATTGAAAAATTGTTCAATAATATTATCAAATGTATCTATTTCATTGTTTAATGGTTTCCATTTTATTAAACTCATTTTATTCTCCGTTCAATAGTTAATATTTACACTATTATACTTGCAAACGAAGTACCAATTAGAAAAGATATGCAGGTTTGGCATAAATTAATTTTAAGTATTGCCATTTTTTCAAATTGTAATAAAATTGTATGAATTTTTGACATAAAAAATGAATTTTAAAAAAATATTATCACAAGCAAATAGTAAAGCAGAATGGATAGGGTTGCGGTTCGTTGAAGAAAAACAAAATATTCTTTCAACCAAGAAGTTTTCGCTAGATAATGTCCAGCGTAATGCAACTAGAGGAGTGATGATAGATGTGATGGTTAATGGTCAGTTTTCTTATTACGCGACTCCTTTTCTTGATGAAAGACATATTCTTGATTGTATAGATATAGCTGTTAATAACGCTGAATTAGCATCAAAATTTTCCGTTTTTAAATTCGATCATGATGCAGTTAGAAAAGGATATGAAGGTACCTATAAAACTAATCTTAAATCACCTTTAAGCAATTTGTCAGTAAATGATATTAAAGATTTAGCTTTTCTTGGCTCAAAAAATATGATGAATTTTGATAAAAGAATAATTCATGCTGCTACAACAGTGGAGTTGATTGAAAGAAATACTCAAATTGTTAGCACAAATGGTGCTGACATTTATCAAAAAATGGATATAGTGTTAGTGGAGCTATCTTCAACTGCACAAGACAAAAATGATTCACAAACTAGAAGTAATCATGGAATGAGAGGTCATTGTTTTCAGGCAGGGGCAGAATTTATTGAAGATTATAATATTGAAGATGAGGCAAGGCAAATTTCCTCTCAAGCTATAGAATTATTGGAAGCAGAGCAATGCCCAACCGAAGTTTGCGATTTAGTGTTAGCTCCTGATCAAATGATGCTTCAAATTCATGAAAGTGTAGGACATCCTTTAGAGCTTGACAGAATTTTAGGAGATGAAAGAAATTTTGCTGGATCCAGCTTTGTAAATCTTGAAGATTTTGGATCATTGCAGTACGGTTCTGAATTAATGAATATCGTGTTTGATCCAACCGTGGATAATCAATTGGCCTCATATAACTATGATGACGGAGGAATGCCTGCAACCAAAGAACATCTTATTAAGGACGGTGTTCTTGTAAGGGGGTTAGGCGGTATTGAAAGTCAAATTCGTTCAGGTGTTGATGGTGTATCAAATTTGAGGGCTTCATCGTGGAACAGAATTCCAATTGATCGAATGGCAAATATTAATTTAGAACCAGGTGTTTCCACAAGAGATGAAATTATAGGAAGTGTAGAGCGCGGAGTGTATATGGAAAGCAATCGTTCATGGTCAATTGATGATTACAGAAATAAATTCCAATTTGGTTGTGAATATGCAAAATTAATTGAAAATGGTGAATTAACTAAGGTGATTAAAAATCCAAATTATCGAGGAATAACTAATCCATTTTGGAGAAGTCTTTCAATGATAGGTAATCTTGATACTTATGAAGTGTTTGGAACTCCAAATTGCGGAAAAGGTGAGCCTAATCAAGTTGAAAGAGTTGGCCATGCTTCCCCGTTGTGCAAGTTTGATAAAGTACAAGTTTTTGGAGGGGCATAATGAAAAAAGAGATTTTTCAAAATATTTGCTCTCAAGTTTTTAGTTCTTTGCAAGATAATGAACAATTAACTATTTATTTAGAGGGAGAAAATTCCCAATATTTTCGCTTTAATGACTCAAAAATGCGACAAAGCGGAATCATTGAAGATTATGCTGTAACTATATCACTTTTTTCTGGCAAAAAATCATTACAATCTGCAACTACAGTATCTTCAGATATTGAAAGCTCTGTTAGTAACTTAAAAGATGAAATTCAAGCATTGAGAAATCCTTTATCGCTTATTCCAGAGAATGAATTTACTAGTTTTCCCGATAATTTTGATTCAATAGAAATAATTAAATCAGGAAAACTTCCTGCAAGAAGTGAAATCTTGGAAGCGTTAATGGAGATTATAACCAAAGATTATTTGACTGGTGTTTGGACATCTGGAAAGATTTTTAGAGCATGTTCTACTTCGGAGGGTACAAATCATTGGTTTGAAAAAGATTCTTTTATATTTGACTTCTCATTAATTGATGAAAAAGAAAATATGGTAAAGGTTCTATTTCCAGGTAATGCTTGGGATAAAGAAAAATTTACCACTGCATTTCAAGAAGCATCAGACAAGTTAAAATTAATGAACAAGTCAAAAATGGAATTAAAGCCAGGTAAATATAGAGTATGGTTTGAACCAAATGCTGTAGCAGATTTTGTTGATATGTTCAATTGGAATGGAGTAAGTGAATCTGCATTTAGAAACGGATCAAGCTGTTTATTAAAAATGAGAAATTCTGATCAAAAATTATCACACTTATTTTCTTTGAATGAATCTTTCTCGTCAAAAGCCACAGCGCCTTTTAATTCACGAGGTGAGGTGTCAGAAGATGTAAAAATTATCGATAAAGGTGAGCTTAATAGTACCTTAGTAAACTCTAAAACAGCTTTGGAATATGGAATAACATCTAATTTTGCAGAAGAAGCGAATTCTTGGGGAATGGGAGAGTATATGAGGTCTCCTCTTATGGAAGCAGGAGACATTGAAAAAAATGACTGTTTAGCAAGGCTAGGGACAGGTATTTTTATATCTAATATTCATTATCTCAACTGGAGTGACACGCTCGGAGGAAGAATCACTGGTTTGACAAGATATGCTTGTTATTGGGTTGAAGATGGCAAGATGGTTGCACCAATTAAAACAATGAGATTTGATGATTCGTTTTATAATTTTTTTGGCACTAATTTAGAGGGCGTTGGAAAAGAGATTTTGGCAAGGCCAGTAATTGAAACTTATGATGGTAGAAACCCTGGAGAAACTACATGTCCAGGTATATTGGTTAATGATTTTGAATTAACTCTCTAAATCTCTATATTTCGACGCTATTTTAAAATTGGCGTCGTACCCAAGTGGTTTAAGGGACCGGTTTGCAAAACCGTTATTCGTCGGTTCGAATCCGACCGACGCCTCATTAAATGTGTTGCCCGGGTGGTGAAATTGGTAGACACAAGGGACTTAAAATCCCTCGGAGATTAAACTCCGTGCCGGTTCGAGTCCGGCCCCGGGCACTAATCTTATGAATCATTTTATTTTCTTTCATGGAGTTGGCATACGTTCTCATTTCTGGGATACTATAATACCAAAACTTGAAAAAAAATCACTGGAGTATTCTCTTGTTGATTTAGACTTTACCTCCTTAGAAAATGCTCTCAAATCATCTATTAGTTCTGTTAAAGAAATAATGAATAAATATCCTGAAAGAAACATTATTTTAGTAGGACATAGCCTTGGTGGATTGTTTGCAATTTTTGTTGCCCAACAGCTGGGAGATGCAATACATAAGCTTATTATTGTAAATACAGGTCTTGCTCCAAAAAGAGTGGCTTTGAAGGCTATGCAGCAAATGCAAATAAATCGCTTATCAAAGTTTTTTAAGAAAATGGGTATGAGAATGCTTTTTAGCGGTCAACTACCTAAATGGTTAACAAGATCCCTTTTTTTTACAAGCGATACTTCTGAGCAAGTTCAATTGGAGCTCTCAAAGCATAAAGTAAGAGAAAGTCGCTCGTTTTTAATGGAGCACTTTAATTCAAAAAAAATGTGGAATGCACATTTAAATCGTATTCATTTTAGCGGACCTGATAACGTACTTTCAATATTTGGTAGCAAAGATAAAACCACTCCAAAAAAAGCTTTTATGTACCTGGTCAAAAAGCTAAATGCATCACATAACATTTACCAAGGTAGTGGCCATAATGATATTATAACAGCTGAAAAATATAATGATAAATTTGTAGAAGATATTATATTATTTGCTGATAATATTTAATATAAAGGATATACTTAAAGTATTACTTTATATATAAATTTGAACATAACTTAAATCATATAATTCTTGGATTGCTATAATCAATTTGGTAAAATTGAAGTAATGAGACCCTTCCATTTAGCTTTTCCCGTAACAGACTTATCCGCTGCAAAATCTTTTTATGTAGATGTATTGAATTGTAAAGTTGGAAGATCATCGAACCATTGGATTGATTTTGATATGTTTGGCCATCAGGTTGTAGCGCACTTAGTAGAACAAGGTGAACATCCTTCAACCAATAGTGTAGATGGAGATGATGTGCCAGCATCTCATTTTGGAGTAATTTTAACAATGGATCAATGGCACATACTAAAAGAAAATTTAATAGCTTATAAAATTAAATTTATTATTGAACCAAAGATTAGATTTGTTGGCGAACCAGGGGAGCAAGCAACAATGTTTTTCCTTGACCCTTCGGGAAATGCAATAGAATTTAAAGCCTTTAAAGATGATTCAAGAATTTTTGCTAAATAAGGAATATATAGATGGATAAAACTGCAATTGAACATTGGTCTCCAGTAATAGGAGGACAGTTTTGGTGGTCTGGAGTAATATTTGCATTGATTTTTGTACCACTTATGATTTTTGTGGGCGGTAAATTAACTTCAAAACAGCGAGATATAGCTATCTATGGAATGGGTATTTATCAACTTGGAAACAAAATTCTTTCTCAATTTGGCCATCTTCTATCAGATAATTATATTTTGGCTTCAAACTTGCCTCTTCATTTGTGTGGTTTATCGGGAATTTTAGCAGGTATAGTTGTTTTTTATCGAAAGCAAATGCTCTTTGAGTTTTTATATTTTTTTGGTTTAGTAGGTTTTATACACTCGGTTTTAACTCCAGAATTCACAGGCGGTACTTCTACTTGGAAAATTTTTGATTATTACGTTGGACATTCAATGTTGATTATTATTCCAGTTTGGTTGATGAAATATTATGACTTTAGATTGAGACCTAATTCCTGGTGGACAAGTTTCGTTTATTTGCAATTAATTGTCGTTATTGTCATGCAAATAAATAACATTATTGGAAACGGAGCTAATTATATGTATTTGGCAAAAGCTCCAATAGCAAATAATCCATTAGTTTTACAAGCTCCATATCATATTATAGGATTTGAGATTTTTGCCTTAATTCATTTTTACGTGTTAGATGTTATAGCAAGGCGGATATTTAATTAATGACACTCTTATTAGCATATTTCTTTTTAGCATTAGTTTTATCGTTTTTATGCTCACTTCTTGAAGCTGTTTTATTGTCAACTCCTGGTTCTTATGCCTCCATTTTATCTAAGCAAAATGCGCAGGACGGTGCACGCCTTGAACGTTTTAAAGAAAATATTAATCGTCCTCTAGCAGCGATATTAACCCTTAATACTTTTGCACATACTTTAGGAGCTGCTGGCGTAGGAGCTCAAACCTTAGAGCTTTATGGAGAGGGGTCAGTTGCCCTGGCTTCTGGAATTCTGACTTTGTTAATCCTTATTTTCTCTGAAATCATTCCAAAAACAATTGGTAGTGTATATTGGAGAAGTTTGATAGGCACTACAACAATGATTATTGAAGTATTAATCTTTTTTACTTATCCATTAGTATTGTTAGCTGAATTCATTTCAAACTTTGGCAATGGCGAGACTACTGTAACAAGAGAAGAAGTAATCGCTATGGCTGAAATGGGTGAAGATGAAGGCGTGCTTGAAGAGCAAGAAACTGATATTATAGAAAACACCTTAAAATTAAAAGATGTAAAAGCGAAAGACATTATGACCCCTCGCTCAGTGATATTCGCTTTAAATAGCGATTTAACGGTAGGACAAGTACTTGAGGAGCATGATACCCTAGATTTTACCAGAATACCTATTTACAGTACGAATTTGGACGCAATTGACGGTATGGTAAATCGTTATGAGATTATTAATAGAAAAGCAGATGATCAATTCAGTACAAGAATGCACGAGATTTCACA
>Ga0222718_10000659_pt1 | contig 35311 bp, 44 predicted proteins | sample C33_27DmetaG_FD_165045 | JGI IMG/M metagenome (GOLD analysis project Ga0222718, IMG submission 165045) | Estuarine water microbial communities from San Francisco Bay, California, United States - C33_27D | ecosystem: Environmental > Aquatic > Marine > Unclassified | place: USA: California...
CCTCAACGGCGGCTTCGATGCTCGAATAGGGTGTCTTCCTCGGGGACATCATACCACACATGGCAACTTTGGGGCATTTCCCAAAAAAGGGGAGCTGTCCGTGGAGACTGAGAACCCCCGAGGATTGAGAAAATTGCCACTTCTCACCATCCCAATCTGCACCCCAACCGATTCGAATTTCTTTGGGGGTGGGTACATCCAATTCCTCCAAAACGAGGGTTTTTAACTCTTCTGGTGGAGTATTGATAACATTTTCATTGAGATCTGTGATTATACATGACACTGTCACCCCATCCGATAAGACGACTGGTTGAAGTCGGAATTTTGTGGATGTTATGATTTCCACCTCATCTTTAATTTTGATTGGTTCGTCAAAGTCTAGGAGAATATTGATACACCCGTAGGTACTTTCTCGGACCTTCTTTTCTCCATCAAGTCCCCAATTGTCACTCAACAACTTTATGGCTGGACTGTTATCGAGACAGAGGAAGAGCATGCCATCCTCGACCACAGTCGCGTCTGAAAAGGTTGCCTTGTACCCATCCTCAAAGTACTCCAAGTCTGTGAGTTCATTACCAAACACAAAATTTGCACCTGCATCGAGGACTGCCTGTTCCATCGCGTCACACATGACCTTCCCAGAGACCCGTTGGGTGTATTGTTTAGAGAGGGCGACGTAGTCAAAACTTTTCACAAACTCGTAGGCTGACATGACATCCCACCTGACACCATCCATCAACAGGGGGAGGTGTTCGAGTAAAGTTTCCCCCTTTTCTGAAAGATCACCCAGAGCATCTTTTAGAGAGACTCCCCTATAGTGTTCGGGTTTGGTTAGAACCCTAAAAGATAGTGAAGTCAGGGCACCGTAATCTTTGAGACTGAGTGACTTGAAGACAAAACTATACACACCTTTACTGACTGGTTCAAATATATCGTCCCACCTGATTCCCATTTCTCTAAACAAACTCTGGGTATTGACAAATGCGCGATCGAAAACTATACGGTGCGCATGTAGATCTCTCACGTCTCCGTCGGGTTCCCACCAAGAACCACCGGCTGAAAGTTTTCTATCGTAAATTGTTACATCGTGTTCACCCGATCTAAGTATTTCCCAAGCTAGGGACATACCCGTCGGTCCGGCACCCACAATATGAATCTTCATTCTACTATTAGGGGATATAATTTATCTTCATATTAATCCAGTTTTTTTTCGTTCTTCTGGTGTCTTTATGGCATATAGACTAACGATGAATAGTAACGTTGATAATAACGCATATTCCACATCACGGGTAATTGCGAGGGCAATTATAATCAATGAAAAAAAGCGAAATGATTCATATTGAAAAAGTTTTTCCAATCTTTCGGGGACTTCAACGGAATTGTGTGAAAATAAACCCTGGTACATCACGAAAAGTGTAAAAATGACGGGTACTTTGAGAACTTTTTCAATCGGATCACTCAATGGTTTTAAAAAATTCATTTTAATATACGAAGAAATAAAAACTTTGCAAAAAGTAGGATGCTATGTGTAGCGAACCAAATTCCTATACGTCAAAAATCTGACAGGAAGATCAAAACATGGAAATTTGCTGGTAAGTTTCTATGGAAAAAAGCCACTGTACAAAATAAATCAGAACTCGGTCGATGGACGAAAGAAGAACTCCTCGACCTTGGACCAACATTTGTAAAATTAGGTCAGATCGCTTCGACGAGGGGAGACCTATATCCACCGGAATTTACAAAAGAACTGGAATCACTTCAAGATAACGTTCCTCCCGTGGAATTCGATACCAATGTAGATTATGATATTTTCAGAGAATTTGACCCTGTACCATTTAAATCAGCGAGTATCGGCCAGGTCCATATGGCCGTACTCCAAAACGGTCAAAAAGTTGTTGTAAAAATAAAACGCCCAGGAATTCTGGATATCATGAAAGAAGATACCGATAATATACGTGAAATTGTACAATTTCTCGAGTATGTGGGTATAGATACAGGTAATAGTTCGGGGAGAGTTCTGAATGAATCTATAGAATACCTATTAGGTGAGGCGGATTACAATCAGGAGATTAATAACGCCATCAAGTTTCGAAAGAGTATGAAAGATATCGATTGGGTAAAAGTTCCGAAAGTGTATAAAAAGTATTCAAACAATGAAATGATCGTCATGGAATATGTACCATCAGTTAAACTGACCGAGATTACAGACAAGAAGGTGAATAAGAAGAAGATATGTGAAGCCCTTATAAATGCATATGTGATCCAAACTATGGATAATGGTCTCTTCCATGCCGACCCACATCCAGGTAACTTGGGATTTTCACCAAAGGGGAAACTTGTATTTTATGATTTTGGATTACTTGTGCCATTATCAGAAGAACTTAGAGATGGATTCACAAAACTTTTTGGGTTTATAATCACGAGGGATACTGCTGGTATAGTCGATACACTCGTTAAGTTAGGTGTGATTGTCCCGACTTCTTCGGATGTTTCGGACATTGAATTATTCTTTGAAACTATCTTAGGGTACTTAGAGACCCTAGACGGTTCTGGAATTGTGAATGATGATCTCGCGACGCAACTCGCCATGGAAAAACCATTCGTCGTACCGAGTAGTTTCGTGTACCTCGCCAAAGCCTTTTCGACGATCGAAGGTATTTGTCTCAAACTGGATCCAGACTTTAACTATTTCACATACCTGGAACCCCTCATTCAAGAGCAAATAATAGAATCTGTGAATGTTGGTGATATATTCATGAAAACGACGGAGATACCTGGTACGGTAAGTAAAATAAATACGGTGGTAAATGGTCTTCAAAAGTCCAGAGGATCTATGAAACGCTCTATTATAAAAACACAACAGGAAATTAAGCTCGTCCAGTACAGCATTGTCTGTGCTCTATTGGCTGAGAAATTTGGGGATAATCCACCCCTGGCGATGTTTTTTGTTTTGTGTACGTTGTGGCTTACTTTTCGTAAAAATCGATAGACTTTTTCCTACTCTTCTTGGGTTTTTCACTCTTCTTGATCAACTTATTATGCTCATCGAGATATCCCTTCAAACGACGCTGTTCATCACGGAAAATATCAGAGACCTTCTCTTTGATCTTACCCACGTCAGCATCGCGTTCCTTCTGGATCTTCTTACTCAACCTCTTGAACCCCTTGTTCTTCTTCTCGGCAGCGAATACGGTCATTGTATTTGTGATGGCAAGCATTTATTATACGGGGATATTTATTTTTTATACATTTTCATTCTTAATGCTGCGCGGGGTCGGCGCGACATTTCGTATTCAATGTAGCTGAGTCGTTTTTCATCATTATATGTGGTAGATTTGGGTTCAATAACCTGGATATACCCGTATTTACGGGCTAAATCGGGGCGACGTTTCAACTCAAAATCGAAAAGTGTTTGGGTTGTCATTATAGCAGACGCATTTGTATTCATAGGTACTCATTATAAAGATTTTATTTTTAACCTCTTTAGTTTCTCTTCAAATTCCCTCTTTTCACCCGGGCTGTCTATAGATTTGCCATCGGCAATCGCATCGATTTCAGGTCCCGTGAGTTGCATGGCATTCACACGGAAGTCCATGAAGGCCTCCATACTGATTGGTACCAGGGGTTGGATCAGCTCATAGATGGCCACAGCGTAGTCTCTGATCTCCTTTTGGGCGTGGTGATCCATCCTCAACTGGAGGAAGTGCATCAAGTTGTGTAGATCCATTTTCCATACAAAGGAGGTGTAGGTCGATTGTGGAAGAACACCCCGCGCCTGTTCCCGGCACACCCCCTTAGCCAAGAGTTCTTCATAGACTTTGAATGCAGCCTTGTACTGTGCGGAGAGTGTTTCGTTCAACTCGTCACCAATTTCAACAACACCCTCCGATCCTTGGTGATTGACTGCCGATTGTCCTCGAAGGATATCGGGTTCGTAGTATTCTTCATCGACGATAGAATACCGAGCACTCATCTCATTCACAGAGGCTGTTCGGTGCCTCAACCACTGACGCGCAATATACAGTGGTGCCTTAATACGAAACTTGAATACGACCAACTCTAGGGGTGAGGTGTGCCAGTTTCGAACAAGGTAACGAATGAGACCCCTATCTCCACGTGTCGTCTTGGTACCTGTTTGATAACTTACACGCGCTCCATCTACAATCGCCTTGTCCAATTCTCGTTGTGGCATGTGATCCACCAACTCTACGAATCCATGATCCAAAACCTTTTTCATTGTATCTTTAGTTCCCCCCAAATCTTTAATAGTTACATTCATCATCCAATGGTACCTCTCCACAGAGATCGTATAGTTTATGTAGCTTTTCTTGTGCTTTATCAATTTCATACTGTGTATTACTCATGGCATCCATGGCTTCGTCGACAAGTTCCAGAAATGTATCAAGTTCATCGAGAGCCACCCGGTGATTGGTCCTCTGAGGCTTCTTCGTGTGGAAGGTGGTCTTGATACGCTTATTACTACTCTTAACGAGTTTGTCAATGCTAGGCTTGGGATCCGCGGACATTCGAATAGTCAGGCTCATCGTATATACCCTCCTCACTTCATTTCTTTAATCAACTCGTTGATGTCCCGATAGTACCTCTTCAGATCCTTCATGAATCTTTTGTTATTTTCGAGGACTTCGCATTCGACTTTGTTCAGGTAAATCCAGGCCAAATTTGACTTTGAATATTTAGTGGCCTTTTGATTCTCGTTGGGTCGCCTTGGTACCAACTTTGTCGTCTTCTTTTTTTGTGAAGCGGGTATAACCTCCTTCCTATTCACGAAACTTAAAGCCTGCATCACGGTATCTGCCAAGTCATCCTTCTTCTTAGACTTCAGGAAGGTGGGAAGCCAGTGTGTGTTTGTGGGTCCATCGCGGATGAACGCTTCACACCTCTCGATGGATACCTTCTTTCTTTTATTGTACTGTGCCTTACCCGGACCAGCTACATCTGGAATTTTGTGTCTCGCATCGTATAGAATAGTTTCAGCCTTGGGACACTTGATGATAAAGTAGGCGTGTAAAAAGTGCATCACGGAGACCATCTTCTTATTGCGCTCAGGTTGCTTCTCTATGAGAATGGTTTTAGCTGTGAGTACCCAGGGCCTCGCATCCAGATGGTCTCTCATGGAAATATACACACCATCAGCATGTTGAGGAGGTATTCCATCAACATCCCACTCTTTCACAAGCTTACCAGAATCCTCGTCCAAGAGGCACATCGCCAAGTTCCTTATACCAACATCTATACTAAGGATCATTAGTATAAAGAATTAAAATAGCTTTAAGTAGGGATGAAGTATATCGCACATCGTGGGTATTCCATAAAGTACAGGGACAATAGCATCGAGGGAATTCGTGAAGCAATTCACAGGGGATACGATGGTGTTGAGATTGATGTCCAGATGTGTGAAACTGGGGAATTGGTATTGTATCATGACATATATTTGAATAACCAATTTATCGAAGACATGACATTGGAACAGTTGAACGATTCAGGTGTATGTTCATTACAGGAACTATATGATAAAGTTCCAGACATACGAAAAACACTCGTACTCGTGGATATTAAAGGTAGTAACATTTCAGTGGTCGGGGCAATCGTAAAATTTTACGAAACTGAACCAACCGATGATGTGATTTTCTGTAGCTTCAACAGAAAGATCATGTACAGCTTGCCATTAAAATTTCAAAAGGGATCCACATTTGAAACGACATTTCACGAGGGGGAATACAGTGAAATAACGTGGGGAGATATCAAAGCTGTAATACTTCACTGGACATGTTTAGATCACAAGTTCATATCCTACTGTAAGTCTAAGAATATCAAAGTCTATACCTATACACATAAAGAAGACAAAGAGTTGGAGTATATGTATAGGTACAATGTAGATGGAATTATTACGAATGGATTTTAATCTTTTCGCAACAAGAAGAATATAAAAAACGCCATGACCAGAATCGCTGATACTGCACTCGCACCCATGCTACCTGGACCACCAGCTCCCAAACCCTCCAAGGTTCCACCGAAAAGACCACCAGTGACCTGACCAGCGGCTTGACCTGTCGCACCCGCCGCCGATCCAGCCACATTCCCCGGGAGATCCAAGAGTGGAATATCGGCTTTGGCCTCTTCACCGCATGTCACACCACAGAAATTTTCACACTCCATTCCCCTTTTACAGTAGGGTTGATTTGGAATTGGTTCGATTTGATATTCTTTAATACTATCTGGTGTGCTGTACTCGAGTTCATCCTCTTTGATGGCACCATACTGATATTCATCCCAGTTGTGGGGGAGACAGGCAGCCATACAATTTCTGTATATCTTCTCCTCATCATCATACTTTTTGTCGAGATAGTTAATCAATGTAAAACCAGCGATACCAGCGGCAGTATATTTAATCAGCGTCTGTGCTGTGTCATACTTTGTTGTTCCTTTGGTCGCCGCACCCCCCACGTCATCAGCCGATTTCATCTTAGTGACTTTGCTACTAAGTGTCGCATCATCTACCTTTTTAGCTATTTTAATTTGATCTGCCTTGTTAAAAACTTCCAAATTTTTCATAAACGTCGTGGGCTTACTATTGTACGCTGCCTTTAATACGGCGGGATCGAGGGATTTCATTGCATCAGCTAGGCTGTTACGTGTCGCCACCACCACCGCCTGGTCCCCGCCACTCCCACTTGCCTTAAAGGCGCGCACCGCATCAGCGTAATCATCTGATCTTTTAGCATAAAGTCTAAATGACGCTGATGACATGGCGCTTTTAATAATTATCGATATTTTATTTTCACCAGAGCCTGGTAAATTGGAGAATCTTTGCGGATGAATTCATATCCATACACATCCTTGGAAATATATTGATCGTCGATTTCATCAGAGATAAATCCAAAGTCGCGTCCTTTGAGTCCGTAGTTGGACATCGCAATCTCATTCCATTCCCACATATAAAGGGAGAGCCCCGGGATAGGTGACGCGACGCGCATTTTGCGAATATTCTGTTTCAATCTCCTGTCTGAAAACCAGCCACCCACGGTATTACCTATATCTTCTGCTGTGTCACTTATAGTCCCACCCACGACATTACCTACCTCTTCTGCTGCATCTGCTGCTTGTTCTGCTTCGTACACTTGTTGTGCTAATGCTTGTGCTTCATCTTCTACTGCTTGTGCTACATCTGCTGCTGCTTGTTCTGTTGCTGCTGTTGCTTCTGATAATGCTTGTGCTGTTGCTAATGCTGCTGCTTCTCCTGCCGCACCCACAGTCTCACCTCCCGTAACGATCCCCCCACCCACAGTCTCACCTGCCGTAACGATCCCCCCACCCACGGTCTCTGCTACTTCGCCCACTGCCTCGACTCCCTGAACGATTTGATCCCACGTCGTCGACCAGAAATCACCATCATCACCACACCTCGCTTTACCATACCAACATGAACATTTCAACGGATTTCCAATATCATTGTATTGAACAATATCGCTACTCCCCGGATTACAATCAGCTTTAAAATAACCACCCTCGGGTACGAAAAATACATGATCTTCGCCATCCTTCACCTGATTTTGGAACCCCTGGCCATTTGAATACACATCCCCATTCTTATCGCGAGCAGTCATAGTCATGAAGTTACCACCGGTGTGCTTTACATGAAACCTTTTACATGTGTCTGCGGGATCGCAAAATTTTTCTCTACCTCCAAGTTGTTCGGCGATATTTTGACCAAAACCTTCGTATATACCCATTGGATCGGCAACCGTCATTCCGATAGCCCCCGCTGTACCATATTTATCTTCTCGTCGGTTGTAGGTATCTTTTGTATTTTGCCAAGTCATTTCTGCACCCATCTCTGGGTCCGTGAACCAGGTCTTAATCAGTCTGACATTCTCTTGACCAAATATAAATTCAAAAATTTCTTGTGTGTCGTCGAGTTCACATTCATTGTATGGTGTTCCATCTCTCCATGTTCTACGTTTAAAATCTATTCCGTAACGCTTACAATAGTCTCGTGTATAATTACACACTCCAGTTTTTAAATCGAAACTGACACCATACTTCGTTGGATCAATTGGTTCTTTATATTTAGCGGATGTTCTTGGTTTTTCACAAAACGTCACCAGTGGTCCAAATGGATATGCGAGAACGACCTTCTGAGGTAAGCTTTTAGTTACTATATTTGGTTGGTTTTCAGTCCCCGGATTCGACATGTTTGGTGTCAGATATGTATCAGTATAGGCAGCTGCCATCGCTGGAGTCCAATCCGCAGTTGGACGATTTGGTGGGAAGAATGGGTCGTGGTACTTGAACCAATCAGCCTTTTGTTTCGCATTCCACTTATTTGCTGCTGCTTCAGATATACTGATTCCGATCGTTTCCTTGGACGACATACTTTGGACGAGTACAATATCACTTCGTCTATTAGCTGGTACGGCTGCCTGTAAAAGTTCAAAATATTTCACATCGAGTGCGCGGTGGTGTTTCTCTCTCGCCTTGTCAAAAAATTCTTCGACAATTTTGTCAGCCTTTTGTTCCTCTTCCAATGATAGTGGTGGTGGTTCTACACCATCGATTTCCGCTTCCAAACCACTGAATAGCATATCCACCAGATATTCGGTACCACCATCCACCTCGAGTAAAATATCCATATGTTCCATGAAGATGTGTGACATATATTGAACCGTTACTCCTTCGGATTCTTCCTGAAATAACAGTGAAAATGGGAATAACACTGGGAAATCACCACCATCTAATTTGATAGCTTTGTTGTATGCGTATATGAGTTGATCACGAGAATTCATGACGACTTTATTATCTATAAAACTGTTGTAATTATAGAGATCTGCTGTGTCTTGTATGATGACAAATGCATCAAAGATCAATAAAGCCCAACCGACGGGACCGGAACTCAATTTTACGAGTATCTTCATCATGATCTGTGCCATTCGCCGAGCAAATTGAACTACCATCCTCGTTGCCACTTTACCGATTACTTTAGACATAGTTTTTGAGAAACCTTTTAGAGCGGCTTGTTGAGCGGCTTTTTGAGCGGCTTTCGTGACTGCTTTTTCAGCGGCTTCTCGTGCAGCTCGTTGTGCGGCTTTACTTGCACCCTGTTTCGCGGCTTTTTCAGCGGCTTCTTGTCCGGCTTCTCGAGCGGCAGCTTTGGTGGCGGGATCGGTCCCGGCGGCGATAGCCAATTTTGCGTCTATTTTAGCTTTGTAAGCCAAAAATTTGGGAGACTTCGTCAATTTGGGTAAGATAGATTGTATAATTAATTCCGGAAGTGCCGCATAAAATATCGTCAATATCAATTTTTTTATTTGTTCGTCGCGTTCTTTACGGCTTAGTTCTCGTGCGTTACTCTTGAGTTCGCAACAACCATTTTTCAAATCGTAAAAATTTGCGTCACACCTACCATTTTCTGGATACACGAGGCATGTCAAGTTGGACGAACCGAAAAGTTCCTGCTCTAGATCTTCTCTATATATACCCAACTTTTCACCAGCGATGTACATATTTTCTTTGCGTTTGTCCAACTCAATTTGTTGTTGTTGAAGTTCCGCTTGTTGGGTTTTTTCTGTTTTCCTCTTCTGTACATTTCCTTTCCTTCTTCTCATATAGACGAGTAGAAATACTGAGATGATAGTCAGAAGAAATAATAAAGACACGCCAAGTAACCCGAGTGATTGGATATTTGACGATCCCGGTGGTGTGTACTTAAGATCTCCCCTGAACATCTTATAGTAATTAAAGAAAAAAATAAAATACATAACTATGTGGTGTTGGTGGTGTTGTCATGAATTCGATACAACACCTTTAAGTATGCCATACAAATACGACGATAGACGTGCCATATTTAAAACAGAAGGGCATTTCTGTTCATGGAGTTGTATGAAATCATATGCGATCGATACATATGGGCTTACTATAGGCGGGAGGATTTGTGGTAACATTGTCATGTTACGAAAAAAAATGTACAATCAAGTAGGGTCAATTAAACTTGCACCAAAAAGGCGGTCTCTAAAGGAATTTGGTGGATCTATGACGATAGAGGAGTTTCGAAAAAATCAAACATTGGACAGGGAGGTTTCAAAAGAGGTGGAAACTGTACCACATGTAGAAAATATTATACCCTTTGTTTCAAACACGAAGCGTATGGATGAAATAAAGAATGCACCTAATAACAACAATGCACTAAAGCTAAAGAGAACTAAGCCACTAAAACGAAATCATAACAACTTGGAATCCGCATTGGGTTTAATAATTACACCCAAATCCTAAATTTCTCTTTTGTTTTGCTGTCGGCAATGATATTGGTAGGCATACCGTTTTTTTACTATGCACCCACTGACAACCGTCATGGGCTTTCCACCTAATATCAAATTTTTCCATGGCTTTCCTACACATGACACATGGAATTGATATAGCATCACCGTATATATTCTGTCTTGAAACGACCAACTCTCCGTGTTTCCTGTGTAACCAGTCAGTAAATTGATGGGGTTTATATCCTTTTTTCATACACTCTCTATAGAGGTATCTGATAAGTTGTCTTTCAGAACACATATGATTGTTACTGACAATTTCTGGTCCTTTGGACATATAACTCGTCACTGTACAATATTTCATGGGTGACAGTTCAAACAAATATTTCCTTCGTGCACAAAGTCACACTTTGTACACTCACTTAGGACTTTAATTTTCTTTTTCGGTGTGAGTCCCTTTGCGAAACGTTCAAGTTCTTTCACAGTATAGATTCCGTATCGAATCATAACTTCCAATGAAGGAAATCGCATATAGTATGACTATGTGTCTTATCCTTAAGCGATACATGGGAAAAGCCTGAGTGTAGCCTTTTTCACTTTGATCATGGAGGCAAAGCTATCGATAATTGGGGGGACCATACTTTTCAGAATAATTTCAAAGTCACTGTCTTGCTCACCCGGATCAATTTGTTCAATGAGATGATTCAAAATGGCGATGACGAGTTTTTTCTTTTTCGGTCCAGTGAGTCTCTTGAACTTTGCGACTTCGAAGACGAGGCGAGCGATTATTGGTGGAATATCTTCTTTGGTGATACCATCATCGATATATTCAACCCGAAGTTCTTCGACCGTCTTGATAATTGTTTTGGCTGTAATTTGTCCAGCAAATTTTTGTAAAATTGAATCCATTTATAATCTAAATATATAATAAATGGACGAGATTATCTCAAGTGTTGCATTTGGTCTTGGGTTTATTGAGATGTATGGACAGGTTCAGAACATTGAAAATATAGATGTAAATCTAAAAAGAACTGTTATGTTGGGGATCCTGACAAGTTCCTTGTGGTTTGTGTATCAGTATAGAAAGTATGGTCTCAATGCAACGACACTTTACACGACGACTGGTTTGATCGTTCAACTATATGTCCTGAATGCAATTTTGGTAAAGGAAGACAAGAAACTTAAAGATTGAGATCGGATAGTAAGTAGAAATGAGCTCTCTCATTCGTGCGTCCATCAAGCCATCCTACTATAAGCGATATGAAACCAAGGCTTCTGCTGAGCGTAATACATCCCGGGTTCCCAAGCTGACACCCATTGATCGCCCTAAGGACTTTCTATCCGTTGCTGAGCGCGTAAATGGACGCGCTGCTATGATCGGATTCACATCTGCCGTCGTTGATGAGGTTATGACTGGTAGTTCTATCAGCACCCAGTTTCATGATAATATTGGTCTCTCTGTCGCTGTTGCCAGTTTGGCGTTCCTCGGAACAGCGGCGAATCCTAAGGATGAGGGCTACGTTCAGGGCTTTTGGAAGCCTGAGACAGAGCTCGTAAATGGACGACTTGCGATGGTTGGTATCGCATCGCTTCTCCTAACAGAGTCGCTCCACCCCCACGTTCCCCTATTTTAGAGTTGGGGTTGGTCGCCATGTAACTTAAAAATTCAATCATCTTCACTTTTTCTTCTAATGAAAATGTCCCTGTCCTACGCATCACGTAGGACAAGAACATGAGAAGCACATAGACATTGACCACGATTGGCTTCATACTTCTACTCCTTTAAAAATTTTATGAGATCCTCCCTCGTTTTTTTCTGTGACCACCCCAAAGCCTTCAATTTGTTGGCGCAGATGTAGTATCTCTTATCATTAAATGGGCGATCATCGACGTAGGTTATCCACTTATCATAATCGGTGGTGCCCTGAACGGTTTCGATTATAAGCTGGGTAACTTCCATAACTGAGAGTTCGTCATCCGAAGCAATGTTGTAAATTTCACCCGAGATACCCTTCTTCCAAACGATATCGACGGCATTTACCACATCTTCAACGTGCATGAATGCTCTCTTAACGATAGCCGATTTGGAGCCATGAATGGTACATTTCTCCCCTTTCTTTAGGAGAGTCTTGAACTTTGGTATGAGTTTCTCTGGGTACTGCTTGGGTCCATACACATTGTTGCAGCGGATGACCTTGATGTTCATTCCAAAGGATTCAATGTAGGAACGAACGATCATCTCTGCGGCAGCCTTGGACGCTGAATATGGATTCGTTGGTCTGAGGACACCTTCATTTTCCGTGAAGGGTACGTCTGTCTTGGATTCACCATAAACTTCATCTGTGCTGAAGTGAATGAACTCAACCTTGGGAAGAAATCGACGACACGCTTCGATGAGTACGTGGGTCGCATGGGTATTATCCATCGTGAAGGAAAGGGCATTTTCAAATGAATTATCGACATGACTCTGGGCCGCAAAGTGGAATATGGCGTCAAAAGAATATATCCCGATTAAATGTTTAATGAGAGTCGCGTCACCGACGTTGCCCTTGACAAATGTGGCAACCCCTGGTTCAACATTCTCAATATTTGAACAGTAATCAAGTTTATCGATATTTACAAATTGTATATTTGGATGTTTTTTCTTCATGATGTTTAGAAAATTAGAGGCGATAAAGCCACAACCACCAGTGACAAGTACGTTACTGTACATTTACTTTAGTGGCTGCAAATGTTTTAAGCAAATTACACACACGATCGACATCGTCCAAGTCCATACCGTGGTGGGCACCTAGGAGAAATCCATCCTTCATGATACGATCGGCATTTTCAAACTCCCCCAGGTATTCCCTAAAGGCTGGGTGTCTGGTGATGTTCCCTGCAAATGTGACCCGTGTCTGTACATCATTCTCTTCGAGAAACTTCAAGAGTTCGAGACGATCTGGGCATTGGAGGGGGATGGCGAGCCAATTGGGTATCTGGGAATCATCTGGGAGTGTGTAGTACGGTGTATCCTTGAGGTTCTCAAGGTATCTCCTAATATTTTGACGTCTCTTTTGGAGGAACCCCTCCAATTTGTCGAGTTGTACGAGCCCAAAAGCTGCGTTCATTTCGCAAGCCTTGAGGTGATACCCGGCGACACCGTAGAGGAATTTCCAATCATAGGGGATACCATCCACTGAATGGTTGAAGCGCTCACTGGGTTCCTCTATATTGTCCCCAATCCGTCCCCAATCCCTGAACATTAGGGCTCTCTTGAGGTGTTCCTCATCATTGAACATCACCATACCACCGACACCACCCGCGGTGATAACATGACTCGCGTAGAAGCTTGTGGTACTGATATCCGTGCATGGGGTATGGGTGATTGTATCGGCAGAATCCTCAAAGAGGGTGAGATCTGGGAATGCCTCCCTAATCGCTGGCCAATCAGGCATGTTTCCGATGAGGTTGGGGAGAATGAGACATTTGGTCTCAGGGGTGACAACCTTCTTGAGTTGTTCGACGGTTGGGACATAGGAATTCAGACCTACATCACAGAACACGGGCTTGAGACCTAATTGCATGAGGGGGGCGACGGTCGTAGAGAAACCACACGCGGGTGTGACCACCTCTGAGCCTTTTGGGAGATTGAGACCACATAGACCGAGGAGGATTGCACTACTCCCAGAATTTACAAAGAGTCCCTGCTTCTTCCCGAAGAGGTCTGCCACCCTCTTCTCAAATTCAACCGTGCGGTCACCAAATCCAGCGAGCCAGCCATCACGGAGGCAAGCCTCTACGGCTTTGATTTCCTCTTCCCCGTAGGATTCAAATTTATTGGGCGCGTACCAAACCTTTTTGGGCATTATGATTTAAAGAGTACCTTTGTCTTTAAATCATATGAAAACACTTGAAAGGTATGGGTATGGTTCATCATTTAATGAACTCATAGTCAATGGTGATCGCATTATGAAAAAATGTAAAAATGATTATGGATTGGTGAAGATAGAACGTGAGATTAATTTTTATAAATTTATTCATGAAAAGGATACTAATTTTCCAATTGTTAAAATCTTACAGTTTTTTGAAGATGGATATGAGATGGAGTTTCTGATAGGGTACAAACCACTTTATGAGGCGGTATTTAATATCGATGATGTATATCGAGCACTTAACACACTTCATATGTGTGAAACAAAAGAAGTTTCGAAAGAATACTTTTTAAAACAATTGACAATGGAAATTAATGACAAGATATTGGACCGTTTTAATAGTATTCGTGATAGTGTTATAAAATACGAGTTTGTCACTCATGTAAATGGTATTCGAATTATGAAATTCGAAGAGCTACTCGAAAAAATAAACAAAGAAATTTACGAATGTGTGAATAATATGGAAAACTATGAATTTGTACCTATACATGGTGATTGCCAGTTTAATAATATTCTAACAAATGATAAGGATATAGTTTTCATAGACCCACGAGGATATTACGGAGAAAGTTCTATATTTGGTATGAAAGAATATGACATGGCAAAAGTTCTATTTGCATTATCTGGATATGACGAATTTGATTCAAGGATTGTAAACACACTTGATATAAGAGACAATAACGTTTCTATACAATTGAATAGTATTGTGACCGATATATTTAACAGATCTAAATTAGAAGTTCTTTTAATGTTAAATATATGGATGGGTAATGCACACTCATTCATTGATAACGAATATAAAATGTTGTATAGTTATTTTATATCGTTATATCTGGGTAGTTTATATTTTTCTAAAAAATGGAATTGAGATCGTTAATTATGAATGCATCTTCAGATTTCATATTCTCATTTATCAAGTATATGCAATCTGTCACACCCTTAAGAGCTTCGAATCCTGCTCTTGAATTTTCGATACCCATAATACATTGACCATTTTTGTGGTATTTTGAAATGGCTAAATTATAGCACTCTGAATTGGGTTTTGCTAGTGTATAATCTTCACGTGTAATCCAGTTTTTTAGTTTATTTAATGTTGGGAGTAATCGTTTGAAATGATCGACAACGTGTCGATTAGTATTTGTGACAACACAGTGATTGATTCCAAGTTTTTCAATTTCCTGTATAAGAGTCTCCGCATTCTTCATAAACTTAATACCATTTACCTCGAGCATGTATTCAAGTTTTCTTTGTTTGATATCCTTGACTTCTTCTTCGTTATATTTTGATCTAAGATATGCGTCTATTCCCACAGTTTCAACTATAGTTTGTACATCGATGTGATCCCCGAGAACCTTGTTATAACATTTATAATGTACTTCATCAGTATCAACTAATGTTCCATCAAGATCTATTAACAAAAAAACATCTTGAGGTGAATCCATAAGTTTTGGATGCTTGAACTTGGAAAAGCATCGCGCTAATCCTTCATCGATGGATGTAAAATTATATGCGTCCATCTCAGTGACAAGTTGTGTATCAATTGGTCTATCCGCTCCATCTCTAGGTGCAAGATTAATTGGATTGACATTTAAGGGTTTGCCAAGATATTTTGCAATCTTTTTAGCCATGATGTATTTAGTTACTTTATCGTTTGGATTTCCAAAATGACACGTTCCTATGATATTTTCGATTACACAATCACTGATAAAATTACATAAATCATCGATGTATAGTGGTCTTCTAACGGAAAAATTATCTTCAGTATATATTTTTGTTCTATCGAGAATCTTTTTACCTATGACACTGACGGCACTTTCAGATAAACACTTTGGGTGTTCGGAATACAAAACTGGTACCCGGATGATCGTATGGTTCGACGTATGACGCCTAACTCTCTGTTCAGATATAAGTTTTGATATACCATAATTTTGCAAGGGATTTGTATCACTGGTGGGAATATAGGGCGGATTCAAACCATCGAAAACGTAATCTGTTGAAATGTGAATAATATGCACGTTAAACTCTTTACATACTTTGGCTATATTATTTGTAATATCAATATTCACACGCTTTGTTTCATTCCAATCACTTTCACATACATCAACCCTTCTTTCAACTACACAATTTACACATGTAGTTATTTGATTATTCTTCATGATATTTCGTATAGAATCTAGGTTCATAAAATCCACTTTAAATCCATTTTCGATTGGATTTGTATTATATGTCCCGATGAATGGAATGTTTTTCTTCTTAAAGTTCTCTACAACCCTAGTTCCTAAAAGACCCGACGATCCACATATGAGTACCTTGGTCATGGTCATGTTTCTCACTAATTCTTTAAAATCTTTTTGATTATATTTGTTGTACTAACATCTGGAATGTTTTCCAAAATTTTTATATTCTGAAGGTATGGGTGCTTCTTTCGTATCTGATCTGTCGTATAATCGGAACCCTTTACCCACACATGGGGATCTACGATTTCCATGATTTCACCTAACGTTTCTTCAGTCTCATTATCGATTTCGTCGTATAAAATGATATAATCAACACATTCAATCATCTTGAACAAGTTTATACGATCCTGGTAATTATTCACGGGTCTGTCATCACCTTTTAATTGTTTTATTTGATTGTCACTACTTAGACATACCATGAGAATATCTCCCCCATTTTTCGCTTGAATGAGGTTATGTATATGTCCAACATGTATGATATCGAAACACCCTGATGTTAATACAATTTTTTTATCATTTGACTTTATAAAATTTTGCAGTTGTTCATTATCGTAAATGATTTTATGATTTGTGGTACATCCCATATTTTTTATAGATAAAATCATAGGTTCATCTTCTAGGTAATTTAAATGTACTCCATTGTTAATAAATGTACCCGGGGATAGTACAGATGTACCAGTATTTACTTTTCCATCGAGGATGAGAGAAAGGTCTGCATCGGGTTCATACTTATTTACAACTTTCATCTCAATGTCTTTAAACAACATTTCAAAATTTTGACTGAAATAAAAATACCCATATCTTTCCAATTCTTCACTTAATTCTACGGACGTTTCGTACTTGTTATCTCGACGTTTATAAATATCTGTGATACGTAAAAGGTCATTCTTATCACTGAATGTTACATTTTTATTATACACCTCAATCTCAATAAGAAATGTTTCGGGTGAAAATGAACCGATAGAGTGAAATTTAAGATGAGGTATAGATACAGTTTCCATTTCATTTATAGTTAACACTTCTCCATCTATCAATTCAAGTCTCATCGAACCTTTTAATACGAGTATAGTGGTATCTTTGTTGTAATGACAATGAACAGATGTACGATTTCCGCCGGTGATTCGTAAAAACCACATACCAATCGATTCATTTTGAAATGCTAAAAACTCGTGTCCCCACGGTTTTACACAAACTTTATTTTTGTATTCTACTCTGGGATGTATTTGGTGTTTAATAGATTCGTGACCTTTAGATAAAGAAAGATCGCGATCATTACACTCCAATATTCGCATATATGTTACCATGTGTCTCATTCTTTAATTACTTATAAATTCATCTATTTTATCGTGTATCATCTTTAGTGTTTTGTTCTCCAACCATAATTTTTGAATATGGTGTCCGTACTTATCTACACATAGATTCACTGTATATCTATCTTCACACATAAACTCGTCCGGTATAAGATGTGGATGTGCCAAATAATATAAAATCATGTACTTGTTCCAAACTCCATTTTCCGTATAAAATGCGAGTTGTGAAACACCCGATGGAAGGAAAATAACCTTATCAGCTCTCTTGCAAAAATCTGCCATTTCTATACCATATCCAGCGGGTAGATTCCCCTTTACAATTTGCTTGAAAGATTTCACGTTTTCATGAGTAAGACCGGTATCTATGAATGTTACAAAAAGATAGTCTGGGTGTTTCACAGCGAGATAATTGATGCATTGTGTATGATTAACATTATTAATATGTTGATATGTTTTGATTACACAATTATAATAAACAACGATTTTAGAATACTTTGGGTTAATATCATATTCACGCGTACGTTTAATTGGTAAGAATGGAATGGTATTTTCACTGATTGGGTCTATATCCACATCAAACCTTTTTAGATCTTTTATGATATCGTTATAGTGTTTTATGTATCCATCTAAACACCAAATACATGCATTATGTTTGCTGCAACTAATCCACAAATTGATAAACAATTTATTATCTTCTTTGTGTAGTACAATACCTTCTTGGATCGTTGGTGGTTTAATTATATTGAAATTTTCATTTGAAATGCCGATATCTTCGCAATGAGATTCGAGTGAGTTATCGGAACTGTAAAAATAATTGTACCCCATACCACTCGTCTTTTCAATGAAATGTTTTACAAATAATCTCGATGTAAATGTATCTCCATTTTGATGTCTATGATAAAATACAATGTCCATTACTTAAAGTTTAAGTATATTCTTTAAATAAATGCGTATATGTGTATTAGGTGCCGGTGGTTTTGTTGGTAAGAATCTTATCCGTGATACAGATTGGGTGGGTGTTACGCGACAAGATCTTGATCTCACGAATCAATTAGAGGTTGAGGAGTACTTTAAGACCCACGAATATGACGCAGTTATTCATTGTGCAGTCGTGGGCGGGAGTCGATTGAAACCCGATGATGCTGAAGTCTTATACAAAAACCTTCTCATGTTTGAAAATGTTGCACGGGTATTTAATGGTAAATTGATATACTTTTCAAGTGGTGCGGCGCTGCGTGGTGATCCACCCACAGATCCATATGGATTGTCAAAATGGTTGATAGATAGACGCACAGATGCAATACCAAATGCATATTCACTTAGAATTTGGGGGTGTTACGGTCCCGGAGAACTCCCAACGAGGTTTAGTGCGGTGTGTAAGAGGGAGGGTCACGTCGTCATCGAACGAGATAGGTACTTCGACTTCATAGACATAGAAGATGTTAAGGACATTGTTAGACAATATGTTTTCTCTAAACGAATGATGCCAAAATGCTGTGACCTCGTGTATCCAGAAAAGAAATTACTTTCTCAGTGGGCGGAGGTGTTTGGGGCATCATGGGAAATTAAGGACATATCGGAACTAGGTGAGAGTTATATAAAGGGTAGATAGGTTTTAATACATATGGAAATCAAGTCAATTTTTCACACATACACTGTCGATTTTACAAAGGAGCTACCCACCATAGGTAGTAAAGATGTTCTTGCTATTGACAAAAATGTTCTCGGTCTTTACAAAGATCGCTACAGTGGGTACAAGTATGTTTTCGAAATCGAAGCTCGAGAAGATGTCAAGAATATTACTACAGTTTTAAAGTTGGTTGATTATCTTGTGGATATTGGTTTTACGAAGAAGGATACACTTCATGTTGTGGGTGGTGGTATCACACAAGATATCTCTTCAATGTGTGCAGCCTTATTCAAGAGAGGTATTGATTGGAACTTTACTCCAACCACCCTCCTATCTATGTGTGACAGTTGTATTGGTTCAAAAATGGGTATCAATCATAACAACAGTAAAAATCAACTTGGGACATTTTACCCACCAAAGTGGGTTCTCATAGATGTCACCTTTCTTGAAACGTTGGGTGAAGAAGATATTCATTCCGGTACAGGTGAAATTCTAAAGCTCTACGCACTCGATGATCTTCCTTGGAATATCGACAACCTCGAAGAGGCTCTCAAGAAGTGTCTAGAAATCAAGAAGAAGGTCATCGAAGAAGATGAACTTGAAAAAACAATTCGACCATGTCTCAATTATGGACATACATTTGGGCATGTGTTTGAGAGTATGTCAAACTTCAAGATTCCCCACGGTGTTGCGGTCATGATTGGTATGTACGTCATCGACAGGTATTTCCAAAAAGATGTCATTAGGTACGAACCCTACATGGATATAATTAAGAGGTACAGTCAGTACATTATTCTCGATCACGAACTCATTTTAAAGCATCTCAAGGCAGATAAGAAAGTTATGTCTGATCAAATCACTCTCATCAACTGTAGAGAATTTGTAAAAGTTGATTTGAATGACACCCTGGTTAAAGATGTAGTTTCAATTGTCAGTAATGAACTTATATCTTGATTTGGGGGCGTCACATATCAAGGTACTCCACGAAGATACTGTTCAAGTTTTTCAATACTTGACAAAGGAGAAAGTGAATGTTAAAGATTTTTCCAACTTTGTCAAGAATATTTTGAGCTCTTATACATTTTCAAAACTCTACGTGTGCTCACAGATGCACGGATTTCATATCGAAGGAACCCCTGACTATATTTCATGGATGTGTGAAGATGTCGAACCACAGTCGTCGGATGACTTAACTGATACGGGTTTGTTTGCGTACCATGGTCTTCCATATTTCAATTCAAAAGTATATGAGGGTGGTCGTCTATATACTCTTGTCGATACTATACTCGATGAAGTGTATCACGTGTCACACGAAACGCTTGAATGTGGAACTGGGTTTTATGATATGAAGCGTAGATGTCAAAAAGATACACGTTTTAAACTTCCATTGACTGTTAGGGATGGCCCGACCGTGTGTGGTAAATTTGGTGGGTCTGAAGTTTATGCACCCCTCGGTGACCTACAGAGTGCTGTGATGGGGATTGATCAAGATTTGGAAATTGGTGACGTCATCATAAATCTGGGTACTGGGTCTCAGGTGATTCAAATTGGGTGTGCATATAGAGAAGACACTGAGAATCGACCACTTTTTAGTTACATTTTGAACTGTCTGACACACATTCCATCTGGGAGAAGTATGAAGTTTTTCAAAGACCTATTCAATTTACCAGATTATTCTGATTTAAAATTAGATGATGTGATTGGATCAAAAGAAAACTTCAATCTTGGATTTTTCAAAAGTGCATACGGTTTCGATGGTCACGGAGCTTTAACAAATATTCATGAACACACCACTAAATATACAATTGCGTGTAGTTTCATTCGATGCTATGTGCAACAATACGTTAAGATTCTCAATGAGACGTTCAATAAGAGGTCCAGAATATTTTTGACTGGTGGTGTAGCAAAAAATATCCCAATCGTTAAAACATTGTTTGAGTATTATATAGGTGAGACTGTCACTGTAGAAGATAACGATACACTTAAAGGTCTGTATAAATATAGTAAGTATGACGACACTTGTTTTTGGTTCAACAGGTAGCGTGGGTCAATACATTTGCTCCCACCTACCCGAGGCTGTCCCACTAACGCGTGATCACTACGATCTTTCCAAACCAGATGATTTCTCGGGTTTGGAAACATTCGACAATATAATGTGTATCATTTGGTGTTCTGGTATGAACACAAATGATACAATAGGTACCATGAATACACATACGTACGATGATATGATGAACGTGAATGTGAATAGTATTGTCAAATCTCTCGACTATTTTGAAAAGACCGGCAAACTTTCGCGTGGTGCTAGGGTGTGTATAGTAAGTTCTATACTACAAGAGAGTGGGCGGGTGGGGAAGCTTTCGTACTGCGTTTCAAAGAGCGCCATAGGTGGATTAGTCCGCGCCGCGTCAATCACTCTCAAAGAGAGGGATATCCTCATAAATGCTGTATTACCTGGTCCTATTGATAATGAAATGACGAGGAGAACATTATCAATGGAAGAGTACGATTCACTGAAAAAGTTTTTTGTACGACTCGAGGACGTATTTAATATATGTCACCTACTCTGTTTCAATAACATGAGTATCACCGGTCAGTCAATTAGTGTAGATAATGGCATTTCAGTAAAGATCACATACTGATTGAAGGTATTTACCATCAAAAAAGTGGTGTTTATTTTCTTTGAGCACGTGCATGAGAATTTTGAAACACTTTGAAAATGTAAAGTCATACTTTTCGATGAGAGTGATGGCATAATTTACATGCATTGAATACATCCCCGTGATGAAATACAAAACGTGGTTATTCTTATAACTACCGATCCACTTTTCACAGTACTCAAGCACTGGGAGTAGATCATATTCGTCTTTGTTTTTCAGTATGGTATGAGCGATGAGAAGCTCCGTCTTGGCATTACCGGAACCTCTACCAATTCCACCCATAGTTCCATCGACGATTGACACACCATTGTAGTATGAGTCAATAGACTTGACCGTTGCATTTAAAAGGTTGTCATGTGCGTGGAATCCAATCTTACCACTATATACTCTCTTAATTACATCAAGAATCTCCTTCATATTCATGATACCAAGATGACCGTAGGTATCGGCAATGTAAAAGTAGTCTGGGGATGCTCTAGAAATGAGTTTGCACGTCTCTTCGATTTGAACATCTGTCATTTTATCGATGCGACCAATATTGACAGTAACTTCGTATCCAAGTTTCTTGAGTTTTAAAATCATGTCACACGTCTCGTTAATCAGGTCAACATTCAGTTTGGAATCATCCTTATCGATACAGTGATATGCGATAAGTACTCGAACCATAGAAATCAATGAATCCTTCTTGGGTACGAAGTCGTCGATTGTGAATGTACCCATCTGTGCCATGATGGCAATTTTGGTTTTCTCACACACGATATCACCGAGAGTCTCATTGATGAGAGACTCTGGTGTGTGATACCAAACACCGAAACCCTCCTCGGGACCCGAGCGTCTAAACCCAAGTTCAGTATATTCTACACCCGCATTTTTACAAGCGGTGTAACTATCTACTACCTGTTCCTTGGAAAAGTTCCAGTTATTGGTGTATCCACCATCACGAAGAGTACAGTCGAGAATTCTCATTTATAATATTGGGTATTACAGCTTTAAACTCTTTTTACAAATATGTGTTCCTCCAACGTGGCATCATCTAACAACGGTGTCATTTCTTCGTGTGGCATATTCTTAAATGTACCATCAGGTAGGGGTTTATTTGCAACCCTTGGATATCTACCCTGAATGTTACACATAACTTCGACGATTATGGGTCCTTCGGGGTGCTTAAGATATTCAACATCATCGTCACACTTAACTCTATAATAGGGTAATTCATAGGCGCGAGCAATTTTTTCAACGTTACAAAATGTTATATCACTCTTAGAACTCGTACCAAATTCTCGTTTAAATACCATATTCTGTGTAATTTTGATAGCCCCATATCCATCATTATTAAATACGATCAGTGTTACAGGTAAATTATGATGTTTGATCGTCTGTAACTCTTGAATGTTAAATTGGAAAGAACCATCTCCTAAAATTGCATATGAACGCTTCCCATGGGTGGATGCACCTATTGCAACTGGAAACTCGTACCCCATATCCCCGTGACTACTTGTAATGAATCGATCACCATTTTTGTATTTATGCATGTGCCAGATGACATTGTAAATAGAGCCAGAAGATGCGGTCACGATTGAGTTATCACCCTTTACATTGAAAAATGTATTGAGATGGCGGTACGGACATACGAGATCTCCATTTTTCTCGGGTAATTCGTTGGACCATAACATTTTCCATTCTTTATTTTTCATGATCCATTTCTCATCTGGATGCATTTTTGGTAACTCTAATTCAAAAAACCTCTTGAGATCCATATGAATTTTGATATCCAACCTCTTTTGTTCTAAAAACTCCGATTCATCGATATCGAGATACACTATCGTCGCTTCACGTGCAAATAGATCGCGATTATACCCGGTGATACCTTTGGACAGCCTACACCCGAGACATAACACAAGATCTGCATTTTGAATCGCAAAGTTCCCGGGACGATCACCCACTATTCCTGTTTTACCCGTATAGTCATCACCAAGATCACTTCCAAAGAAACTCACGACATATGGAAGGTTGTGATACTTCAAAAATTGTCTAAAAACTTCTTTTGTTTTTGAGAGGTGAATGCCATTACCAGCCATAACAATGGGTCTTTTAGACTGTGACCAAACATCCAGGAATTCCTGTGGGAAGGATGACATGGGTACTGAACGTTCGGGTGGTGGTACCCATTCCTCTAGTGTTTCAGGAACTTCCATAGATTGAATATCGACTGGTACAGAAAGCCACACCGGACCCAATCTACCTGTGGTTAGATTATGATAACACTCTTGCAGCACCTTTAGAAGCTGTCGAGGATCTGTGAGTTCGATCACACATTTCGTGATAGTTTTTACAGACTCAACTATATCACAATCTGAACCAAAATAGCCCCTAATTTTCCCTTCGTGTGCGCGTATATTATCCCTATGTTGTACCTGGCCACTAATGAAAAATACTGGAACACTATCTTGGTACGCAATAAGACATGGGGTTATTGCATTCGTAGTACCACATCCAGAAGTTACACAACATACACTTGGATTATGTTCATAAGCTGACCAACCGAGAGCTGCATATCCCGCAGGTTGCTCACCATGTGTATATATCACTTTTAGTTTTTGTCCAAAAGAATCATTGAGGTGCATCGCGAAACCACCTGTGACACAAAAACATTTTGTAACATTCTTTTCAACAAGAAACTGTGTAATGTAGTCCGACACCCTCATTTTTAAATTAAAGACTATCATCTTTAATTAATTATAATGAAGATCACTTATACAGTTCAAGTTTGTAACGAATCGAGAGAGCTTTTTTCACTTTTGAATTTACTGACACGAACTATAGACGACGAGGATGAGATAAATGTTGTCGTGGATATAAATAATGTCACAAGTAAAGTTGAACAAGTTCTCAAACATTTCGGTGATCGTATCAATATATTCAGACGTCCTTTTGATGGTTTCGGTAAAAATGATAATTTTCATAAAGAAATTGCCACTGGTGAATATATTTTTGGATTAGATGCAGATGAAATGCCACAAGAAACTCTCATAAAATCTGTAAAAAGAATCATAGAGGACACGGGTGCAGAAGTAATTGCAGTACCTCGAATTAACATTCACCCGGGTATTACTGAACAGGAAGTGAAAGATTTTGGTTTTAATATCAATGAAGTTGGATTTATTAATTGGCCCGATTATCAAATGCGCATTTACAAAAAATGTGACCATATTTATTGGACAGATGAACTTCATACGAAACTAACTGGAACTGATAATGCTGTAGGTTTGAAACCAAGCCCCTCGTGTGCTTTGTGGCATGTAAAATCCATGGAAAAACAGAAGAGTCGTTGGAAGTTGGATGAAACGAATAACTATACCATTTCTTCACCAACTGATACAAACCTGTATGATTTGTTAATGTAATTAAAAGAATTGGTGATTGAAAATATAATGATCGTCCTTGTCTCTGCACACGATGAGAAGTTTGAACCACTCGCTGAATGGACACTCTATAAAAATAAATTACAATACTGTCTGAAACATGGATATAAACTTCATTATTCTACAGATTGTGGTGCAAAAGCAGGGGGTAAGCCCATTATGGCTAAACTACCCCCTATTCCCGAAACACACCACCCATCCGGGTGGGGTAAAGTATTCGTTATGAAGGAGGCGATGGAGAAATACCCGGATGCTGAGTGGATTTTTAATTCAGATTGTGATGTCATGATAACCAATATGAACACGAAAATTGAAGATATCGTGAAAGAATATGCGACAGGGGATACCCAAATTCTTATTCCAGCCGACTGTAACGGTATCAATTGTGGTAACATGATCATTCGGAACTCCCCAATTGGTAAAGCATTCCTCGATACGATCATCGCTGGTATGCCGTTGTACAGACATTGGTACATGTATGAAAATCAATTGATCCAAGATCTCTTTGTTGGGACGCACCTCGAAGAGACTGGGGTTGTACCCGGTGGTACCTTCTGGGCGAGAGTTGGTAAAGTTGTTCCTCAGAGAGTTTTCAATTCGTATGATTATACTAAGCTTCCCCGCCTCAAGGATCGTAAAAATTACAACGATATCCTCGGTACGGATGGGCAATGGCAGGAAGGTGATTTTCTCATTCAGTGGCCATCAACGGAACTTGAATTTAGAATTAGAGCAGCTAAAGAAATGTTTCCTAAAGTTATACAGTAATGATGGAAGAGTTACAGAAGTACAGTGACAAAATTGCTACAGAATTTCGCAAGATTCCTCAAAACTATAAACTTATTGAAGAATATGGGCATATCGATCAAGAAGTGCATGATATTTCAGAGGAATACGAGATTTTAAAATTAAAAATAAATCAATTGGAAGAAAGAATGTTGTCCGCGCGGTTTGGATTAAAGATCATAGAGGCTACTATTGAGGACATCAAAGAACAAGAATCTTCTCATGCCCCACCCGGAGACCCGTATCTACCATGAGAGCGATAATAACCTTAGTCATTTATATTTTAATTATTCAAGACTTTAAGCACTTCTTTTACGGCTGGGTGCCGAACAACATCATCTTGGTTCATTCTAACATGTTCGAGATATTTGAGATCAAAGAGTTGCATTTTGTATATAAGTTCAGAAAGACCGTTGTCTTCTCCGAGATCGGATTGCTCCAAGTCACCTGTGACTATGAGTCGTGTCCCCTGTCCAACCCTAGTCAATAACATTAACATCTGATTTGCGGTACTGTTTTGCATTTCATCGGCGATGATGAGGGTGTTGTTGAATGTTCTCCCCCTCATGTACCCGAGGGGTTCGATACTAATGCAGCGATCCATTTGATTATGGGTGAAATAGTGTTCAAAGATATCATACATTGGTCGTGTCCATGGTTCCATTTTTTGGTTCATATCTCCGGGAAGGTAGCCCATATCTTCATCGGCTGCGACAATTGGTCGGGTGAGGACAACCTTCCCACGGGGGTGCTTACGAATGTGCTCAGCTGCGGTGTGACACGCAAGCATCGTCTTCCCTGAACCTGCTGGACCCGTCCCGATGATAATTGGCTTACCGGAATTGAGAGCAATCATATATTTACATTGACCAGCAGTCTTCGGAAGATTCATATATTATTTAAAGATTTTTTCCTTATATAATTTATATGGAGTTCCTTCTTGTAAAATTTATCCCATGTAAAACATATCTGAGTTTGGTAGATCCAAATGGTAAGTCTAGGTTTGCTTGTTTTTCTGAAAAAAGTGTAGGTATTAATTGTATAAAATATGTTTCTCATTTTAAATTTAAATATGGTGTATGGCCAATACTTGACATGTCTGATAATAGACGTCCGGTTCAGCCAAGGTTGGAAGGAATTGTTAAAACTCCAAAAGATATAGAGAAAGAAATGAATCTTGAAGTATTTGATTACGGCGACATTGATAAAATGTCTATGCGTTCTAATGTTTCCTTTTATTGTATATTAGATTTCAATGTATCGATGTTTAATGGTGAAGAAATGATCGCCATGTCTGGTCAAGAGTTGGACGGTAACGCCGATGACTATATGTATAGAAAGGTTTTGAACGACAGCTTAAACATTACATGATATGTAACAATAATGTGTGGTATCATAGCCCTCTTCGGTGAAGAAGTTGAGATATCCTCACATCTTCTTAATCACAGGGGACCTGATGACTACCGCACCAATACTCTGGGTAAATGCCGTATGGACTTTTACAGGTTGGCTATAAACGATCTCACACCTGCGGGTATGCAGCCTTTCCGCAGAGGCTCACACATGCTTGTGTGTAACGGTGAGATTTACAATCATCGCGATTTTCCAAAACTACCTGGATCGAGTCAGAGTGATTGTGAGGTTATACTACCCCTCATCGAGAGTCATGGTATCGAAAGGGCACTTGATCTTATGAATGGTGATTTTGCGTTCGTGGTCAGTGATGGGAAACGTATCATGGCTGCACGAGACCCCGTAGGTGTGAGACCACTTTTCTACACCCGTTACGGATCCAGTTCAATTGCGTTTGCGAGTGAAGTCAAAGCTTTGCTTTTTTTAAACTCCAAGATTGATATTTTCCCACCTGGACATTTTTACGATTCCTACTTTGACAACTTTGTCTGTTATCACAATGGGTACTGGGGGGTACATAAGCACCTCGATACTCACCAACTTCGTGAAACTTTTGAAAAAGCTGTCCATACACGTATCGAAAATACGGAGCGTGATATAGGTTTTTTACTCTCAGGTGGTCTGGATAGTAGTCTCATCGCATCGATTGCTACACGGAAGTTGGGTAGGATCAAGACCTTTTCAATAGGTGTAACGGGGAGTCCCGATTTAGAGGCTGCACGTACTGTATCCAAGTATCTAAATACTGATCACACCGAGGTTACTTTTACACCAGAGGAGGGGATCTCCCACATTAGAGATGTCATCAAATCTTTGGAATCCTATGACACGACCACTGTTCGGGCGAGCACCCCCATGTGGCTCCTGTGTAAGTACATCAAAGAGAACACCAACTGTCGGTACATCTTTTCGGGTGAGGGGAGTGATGAACTTTTGGGTGGCTACCTCTACTTCCATAACGCACCAAATGTCGATGAATTTGCTTGTGAAAACATGCGTCGTCTTCGTTTGATTCATCAGTTTGATGGGTTAAGGGCTGATAGGTGTGCGGGTGCCCACGGTTTGGATCTCATCGTTCCATTTCTCGATAAACATTTCATTGACTTTTGTATGAACATAAATCAAACTGAGAAAATGGGTGGCATTGAAAAAAGAATACTACGGGAGGCCTTCGAGGGATACCTCCCCGATGATATTTTATGGAGACAGAAGGATGGTATGAGTGACGCGGTTGGTACGAATTGGGTAGATGAAATCAAAATGTACACAAATAAGGCGATTTCCGATGATATTTACAAAAACACTAGTGATTATACCGTGCATAATACACCATTATCCAAGGAGGAGGTATTTTACAGGACTATGTTTTGGGACATCTATGGGAAAGATAACGATCATCTCATATCTGAAATATGGCGTCCTAAATGGACAAAGGTTACTGATCCAAGTGCGCGGTTACTTATAGAAAAGAATACCATATAATATAAATGGCACACTTTGTCGTTAGTTTCGATTGTAAAAATGAGGATCACGTCATGTGGTTGAAGAGGATTGGTAACCTGACAGCAAAGTCTATGAACGGTGAAAAGATTGATATTATCGGGACCGTTCATGATAACCCCCTTCCCGGCAAACCATCCATCGAAAATCCGATGGACTGGGCATATGTACATTTCCAGTTGTGCATGAAGTATGCCAATGCTGTCCTAAACGGTGACGCCTTTGTACCCAATGTAATCGGTTAGTGTAAAGTCTTGAGGATCTGAATTTTCATCCATTCGCACAAGTAAAATTTTCCCACCCACCTCTTCATTATCAAACGGAAGTGGTAAAGTGTTTTCATTCACCACTTTACCATTTTCGGCTTTCATTATAACGACGTCTATATCAGGCCACTGCCCAATAAACGTTTGGGGTCCCCCTAAAATTTTAAAAATCTCATTTTTATGAGGACTTATATCCAGATCTATCTCTGTAACGTCCCCCAGTTTCTCGTTTATGAGAACTGCTTTCTTCATCTTAGAGTTATCTCATAAAAAAATATCGATAAAATATAAATGAATAACCGGGTCTTCTTGGCATTTGCCGTAACAGTCGTTGCCGTGTGGATAGTGGTCACATTCTTGTCGTGTAACCGTGAATCTTACCAACAGAGTGCCCGTGCTGACTATCGCTATGGTTTTGTTGATACTAACCCTGCGCGTCGTGTTTCTGATGCTTTCGACAGCCCGAATATCGACGATCCTTATGAGGGACTTCCCCTGCCCTAAGTAAATAAAGATTTGGTGTGAATACAAATTAAGAATGGAAAACAAGACTCGACAGTTTGTTGTCGAACGTTTAGCCACACTTCTCGAGATTCCTGAGGATAGTACATTATGTATCAATCTCGAGAAATGTATAGTGAATCACGCTATAGCTCAGGCGACAAAAATAGGTGAGGAACCTGCTTGGGATAATCACAAATATAGTAATATTTACAAGCATAAGTTTCTATCTCTTCAAAGTAGTTTCAAAGAAAATCCAGACTTGAAAACGCAACTTGTTGAGAAAAAAGTATCATCAAGTGATATTGTTAATATGCGACCCGAAGAGCTTTGTCCAAATGGTCTTTACGCAAAGGAGTATGGAATAAAAATTTACAAAGAAATGAGAAAGGATTTTCTTTCCCGTGAAATTAAGAACCAGGAAGGATTTTTCACGTGTGGGCGGTGCAAGTCTAAAAAGACTACATATTACCAATTACAGACAAGATCAGCGGATGAACCCATGACAACTTTTGTCAGTTGCCTCAATTGTGATCGAAATTGGAAATGTTGAGATAGTGTTCAGAGTTGGTGAGATCCGTTGGCATGTCACCAACAGAGAGGACAAAATTATAGGGTAGATGTTTTTTCATAAGATGTTTCGTAGGTGCACTCGTAAATCCCAAATAATGGTATTCAATTCCATACTGTTTTAATTGTCTTATGGTCCATTGAATCACTCGGTCCATTCCAGGTCTCGCTGTGATGATTATAATTTTATAACCCAATTTTTGACTCGCATGTAGAAGATCTATAATGGGTTCATTTGCACGACCATTCGTGAAAATGAGGGTATCGTCTATATCAAACATAACCGCGTCGTTGTGTTTTACTTTTCTGTTTGATATGTACCAAAGACCTACTTCTTTCAGGGTATTCATTATTATTATTAAAGATTTAAAATTAAAAACAACAAGACATGATTATTGATGTAAATTGTCATAATGGTACGACACAAATCGCTCAAATACGTTCAGAAACACAACATTCATATGTTGTGCACTTTCTTGAGAAGAATGCACACAACTTCTACGATTTTACCACGGAGTCGGAAGAAATTCCCAAAGATTCTGTCTCTGGATTTTACGACGTGGATACACTTGAAAAAACAAATCTGTTTATGAAAGTTCCATTAGGATATGTACCACTCGATGACAGTGAAGACGAAGACTATGAATGTTCAGAGGATGATGGCAGTGAAGACGATGTCTCACTCGTAGATGAAGACGAAGATGAAGCCTAAGTTAAAATAATAACACTACATACTATCATCATGGAGTACAAAGAACCCAAAAAGCGTGTGACTAAAAACGACAAGAAAAATAAAAATCAAGTCTATTCCCAAAAACATGTCCGAAACCTACTTAAACAGAAGGAGGCATCTTTAGAAAAGAAAAAAGATGGCACCCTACACACCACCGAACGCACATTACTCTCAACTCAGTGTCTCCGATTACACGGATAATCAGTTATTCGCGTTCATTGGGAAGACTGGTAAGAAGTTCTATTGGCTCACCCAAAAGTTGGGCCTCGACTACTTGTGGTATGACAAGGAGCGGAAAGTTATTGAGATTTGGGGTCCGTACTACACACATCAAAATCAACAATCTGCACACTTGATTCGCGCGGAACTTGATTTTTTTATTAAGCCTAAGTTAGAGAGTGAAGACGTAAAAAAACAAGATGGTTACATTCAAGCGTCCCTCGAGACGTTATGGGCAGCCGATTGCGTCGCAGGTGGTGGATAATCCCACCGAGGGGTCATTTTTATATAATATTATCAATCCCAAACCAACTGTATTCTTTGAGTTTAAAAAGGCACCCATCTATAAAACGGAACAGTACCTGAAATTGTTGAAAAAAAATAACGAAGAGATGGGAATTCCTTATGAAGAACCCAATCTCCCTCCTGTAACACCCTATCAACCACCAGAAAAACCAAATGAACCCGATATCATGTATGCTGATACTGTGCACGTGACGTTACGAATTCTTAAAAGTGGCATTGTGCGGATCAAGCTTAACACGGAGATTGCTATATTACATGAAAAATATTACAGTCATGCGAAATTTCCCCCGATCAAGGAGGTGATTCGGGTGTATAAGTCACATGGATTCAGTGAGGAGTTCATTACAAAAATTAAAAAAAGTTACGAAAAAAAAACTGAATATGCTAAAAAGGTTGCAGGTATTCTAGAGAAGATTTTCGACAAAGCTGCAGTTAAGAAGGTGAAGAAGGTGAAAAAGGTGAAAAAGAAACCGGAACCGGAACCAGATGAAGAAATTATAATCGAAGATCCACCAGAGGAGGAGGAGGAGGAAGAGGAAGAGGAAGAGGATATTGTCCCCGAGGAAGAGAGACACATGGACGTCGAACCCGATGAAGAAGACGTTCCCGACGAAGAAGATTATATTTCGGAACCAGAAACCTAAGTTTGTAATGAAAACTAACAATGTAAATGAATATTTTCTTTCTTTCACTTATTCCTCATGAAATTGCCGAGAGATCATGTGACCAACATGTCGTTAAAATCCAATTGGAAATATGTCAAATGCTCTATACAGCTTGGTATTTTTCCAATGAGGAAGACTATATCCAACAACACGCGCCATACACGAAAGATGGAAAGAGGAGGGGCTACCGCCCAGCACATAAAAAACACCCGATGACCATGTGGGTCGGGTCGAGTCTTGAAAACTATATGTATGTGTGTAAGATTGGGATGGCTTTGACCATTGAATACACCCATAGATATGGTAAAATACACACATGCGCTGAACATTTGTCATGGCTAATGAACCATCATCCATCCCACTTTGAAGAGCATAGAAGCGAAACAGCCTACTATTCAAATGAAGGTATTCCTGAATGTATGCCAGACCAATACAAATGTCCAAGTGTCGTGGATGGGTATCAAATGTACTATATGATGGAAAAGATGTCATTTGCTCGATATAAAATCCCAGTGGATATTAAATGATTGTGGCAACAACATTCTTCAATCATCCCAACATCAAAGGTGTTGTAGAGTTTGTAGAAAAGGGTAGCAAAGTTGTAATAAAAGGAGTGTTAAAATCAAACAAGTACAAAAATAGCACACATGGAATCCACATACACGAGGCAGGGGACCTATCGGATGGATGTATGAGTGCATGTGCTCATTTCAATCCCTATGGTAAGAAGCACGGTGGCCCGGGCTCTAAGGAGAGACATGTTGGGGATCTTGGTAACATCCACATCGACTCTAAGGGTGTCTGTAAATTTACAATGGAAGATGACCTCATAAAATTGCGAGGAACCAAAGCGAATGTCATTGGAAGATCCCTCGTGATTCATGAAAGCTCGGACGACTTGGGGATGGGTGGTCATTCTGACAGTTTGACAACTGGGCACGCGGGGAAGCGAATCACGTGTGCGGTCATAGGGTATTCTAAAAAAATGTGCACATAGAAAGATGTTCAGTCTTACAGCACCCAGTATCTCTATAAAGGGAGTGGAGCGCAAACCTGAATATCAAGTCAAAACATATAGTCAATTTATACAAAGTTTGAAGGAAAAGGAACTCTCAGTAGTTGTTGTAAAACCCAATAAGAATATAGCCCAATTTTACGAGGAGAATGGTGATTACGGGGATGTCCAAATTGTTCAAAATGAAAAACTTTGGGAGGTTCTCACGGAAAGTGATACCGATGTGATTGTAGATGTTTCTCAACCCGTGTCGGTGATCGATAGCATACTTGTATTCTTCTTCGTCGCTTACATTTATACACTCGCCCGTACATTCTTTTCTAGTCAAGGTGGTGGGATGCCCAATCCCTTTTTGGGATCTAATGAATTCACTATGGATCAAGAGGTTGAGACCCGCTTCGCCGATGTCGAGGGAATCGACGCTGCTAAAGAGGAACTCGAGGAGATTGTAGACTTCCTCAAACAACCTGAAAAGTACTTTGGTAGTGGTGCCAGGATTCCCCGCGGTGCCCTCCTCGCTGGTGCCCCGGGTACAGGGAAGACCCTCCTCGCCCGTGCGATTGCTGGTGAATCAAGTGTCCCCTTTATCCAGTGCTCTGCCGCGAGCTTCGTTGAGATGTTCGTGGGTGTTGGAGCAAAGCGCGTACGCGAACTTTTCCAACATGCACGAGAGAATCAACCATGCATCGTTTTCATAGATGAGATCGATGCGGTTGGGAAGCAGCGTGGGGGTACCGGATTCCCTGCGAACGATGAGAGGGAGCAAACGATAAACCAACTCCTTACGGAGATGGATGGCTTTGATAATGAGACTGGTATCGTTGTGATTGCCGCGACAAATAGGATTGATATCTTGGACGAAGCCCTCCTCCGGCCCGGTCGTTTCGATCGTAAGATCCAAGTATCCCTCCCGAGTGTGCAGGGACGCAATAAGATTTTAGGTGTGCACGCGAGGGACAAGAAGCTTGACGACACAGTGGATCTCGAAAACATCGCTAAGCAGACCACTGGGTTTTCTGGGGCTGACCTAGCGAACCTCCTAAATGAGTGCGCTATCCGGGCTGTTAGGGATGCGGGTGGAACTATCAACAACGAGATTATAGAAGATGTTTATCAGCGCATCGTTATTGGGGCTAAGGGGGATGTGAAATTCTCGTTACGAAAGAAGGAACTTGTCGCCTACCACGAGGCTGGTCACGCAATCATAGGTGTTCTTGCACCTGATTACGATACTGTGCGCAAAGTTTCTATTATCCCCAGGGGTGCAGCTGGTGGGGTTACTTTCTTCCAACCACAGGAGGAGAATGCAGATTCTGCAATGTACTCAAAAGAGTACCTCCTTTCTAAAATCAAGGTGGCTCTAGGTGGTCGTGCAGCTGAGGAACTTATTTATGGTAAGGATCGTGTCACCACCGGTGCATCTTCGGATTATGCAATGGTGTATCAAATTGCACGTGAAATGGTTACAACCTATGGTTTTGGTAAACGTTTCTACGATTACCGGAACATGTCTGAAGATGCATCAGCTTTTATCGACGAGGAGATTGATCTAATTGTTGGAGACTGTTATGATGAGACCCTTGCTATACTCAGGTCTAAAATGACCCAACTTGAACAACTCAAAGAAAAACTCATCGAGGAGGAGATCGTCGATGGGCAATGGGTCTATGAACTGATGTTTCGGCTTTGATTAAGAGTTTCTGCTGGACGTACGCCTGGGAGAGGTACGTGTGTTATTTAGGTTGACAATTCGGTTGGAAGTGGGTACGGGGGTGTTGGCCGTAGCCGCGGGGGAAGCGTAGAGCATATTGAAAATTTTTACAACTACACCCTTAGTCATGGGAATACCCTTAGACATCATACCAGTCACCATCTTGACGGCACCAGATATGA
>Ga0222718_10000660_pt1 | contig 35285 bp, 54 predicted proteins | sample C33_27DmetaG_FD_165045 | JGI IMG/M metagenome (GOLD analysis project Ga0222718, IMG submission 165045) | Estuarine water microbial communities from San Francisco Bay, California, United States - C33_27D | ecosystem: Environmental > Aquatic > Marine > Unclassified | place: USA: California...
ATCTGAGTAAGCCTGTCCTGTACTGATACCTAGTATCTGTGTCTGTACTGCTCCACTAACTCCTACCATACATAAGTCACTATTACTTGCGTTAATGCTCGGACTAATTGCACTAGGTGGGTTAGTCCTAACTGTACTCTTGCTGTCTGTACTTGTTGTTACTGTACTTGTACTGGTACTGTTTGTAACAATAGGGTCAGCAGCCATAGCTGAGAACGACACTATCCAAAATGCTACAACTATAAACCCAGCTATTACATTGTTACGCAGTCTGTCAGACATTAGGCTTCTAGTGCTGTTATACGAGCCTCTAACTCTTGTATTGTTTTGACCAGTAAAGGTACAAGTTTGCTTTGGTCTATGCTTTGCATTAGCGGAATTCTGTTTCCATCATCATCAAGTTTATTATCTCCAACAGATACTCCTTCAGGCAAAGTTTCAAACGCCTCCCATACTTGAAAAGCATCTTTTTCACCACTAATTGCTTCAGGTACAACACTTGATACTTCGTGTGCTATAAAGCCATCAACAAGAGTATTAGTGTCATCTGCTATAAAATTAAATCTTGCTGGTTTGAGTTGTTTTAGTCTTGTTGTAGCATCCCAAGTGTAATCTACATTTTCTTTTAGTCTGTAGTCTGAGCCTGTAGTGTATGTAACTGCGGAATTACTAATTTTAATGCTTCCTCTTTCTGTGTTACTACCATCTTTAAATGCTACTATTCTTTCAGCAGAACCACTATTAACATCACTTCTTCTAAACATTCCAACGCCACCAAAAACATCAAGTTTATCTCCGGGAGTTCCGCCAATTCCTACATTTCCAGAAGAAGTAATACTTAGGCGGTCATTTCCCGAAGTTGCTAAATTAAGCGTGTCTGCATTGTGGTCATAATGTACCATTCCTTTATAAGCTGCTGCACCTGTGCCATCTGCAAAATGAATTTTAGATTTACTTGATGTACCAGCAACAATAGTCATACCTTGATGACCAGTACCACTTCCTACAACTAAATTTTTAGCTTCTGCATCATAAGAGTTTGGACTTGTGTTTGCTATCCCTACCTGTTCACTTGAATCAATTGTTATAGCAGTAGCATCTGCATTGTCATCAATACCTGTCGAGGTAAAGTTAGGTATCGTACCTGTCAGCTTGGTCGCATCAATCGTAGTAGAAGTAAACGCACCGCTAGAGCTGATACTCGCTTTCTCTACTCCGTTGGCTTGGAACTTTATGTCCTTAGAAGAACCATCAGCGTTTAATGTTAGATGTTCGTCACTTGATTTTATTGTGGACATTATGTATCTCCTAATCTCATAAAGGTCATATGTGTTTCATTTGCTCCAGTGCTTCCTCTAACTGTTGTTCCAGTTTCAGCGTGTGTTGTTTTAAATCTCACTTTTCTTGTCGATACATCTGTTACATCAAATATAAAAGAAATAGTACCGTTGCCATACCAATTACTTGATTCTACGTTTATTGAAGCATAAGCAGAAGCAGCAGTATCATAACTAGAATTATCTAAAGTTGTTTCTATAGAAAAATATGTATATCTATTATCGCTATCATTCAATGTTGAAACTGTGTACTCAATTTTCCATATTCCTGTTGATGGAAAAGTGAATATGCCGCTAGATTCTGACATACCTGTACCAATTTTTCCATAACCATCTGAATCTACTCTTTCTAAATTTGATGCAATAGGCTCAGCATTACCTGTAAAATCTGTAGTTAATCTCCATTGGTCAACTTCTTTAAGTCCTCTTGCTCCAGTAGCAAAATCAGCATCAACGATTGTTCCGTCTTGTATTTTGTTGACTCCAGTTGAGCCACTAATCTCTGTTGGCATTTACTACTCCTATGGTTTAGGGTTTGCGTCTTTTACAGCTTTAATTGCTTTGTGCCACTCACCTGTTGCGTCTAACTTACCAGCAGTCATATCGTGGTACAGTTGGTCTAACTGCTCCTTAATTTCTGCATAAGCTGTTGCCCTTGTTCTTTGGTATGCGTTACCATCATAGACACCTTGAAGTCTTGTAACCTCTGCTGCTAGTTCGTCTGCTGTGGGTTCAGTTTGTTCTGAATCTAACCACTCTAATTCGTCACCTCGCAATACCCATTCAGCGTTTGGCTTTAAAGATTGAAGGGCATCGACTGTTGTCATCTCATTTGCCATTTCTTGCTCCTGTTAAAAAAATTAAATTAATCATCCCGCTATCTCCATAAGTGTTAATGAAACTCCACCATCTCCTGTATTAAAATATACAGAACCATTAATTTGTTTAGCGTATACATCATAAGATATTGAAGATGTTGATGATGGTGAATCTAAATATGTAATACTATGAACATTAAAAAATGGGTCATAAGGAGAACTGTGCGTAGTTTGTGAGTTAGTTAATATAGTAGAATCTCTGTAGATAACAGATACTAAACGCCTACCTTGATTGTTACAAGTTAAAGCACCACCACTTAACATAATTAATATTTTATTACTTGTACTTGATGGTGTAATACTTGCACCTAATCCTGTATCAACAAAAGATGATGAAGCAATTGCTATATTACCCATTGTGGATGTGCTTACAACTTGAACTACACTACCAGTAGGCATACTCGCACTTGTCATTCCCGATAGCTGATTCTGTAAGGCTATAGTGCCTGAACCATCTGCGGTTTCTAATTGGTCTACTTTAATTTTTGATGCCATTACCCAGCTACCTCCATAAGAATTGTAGTTGCACTATTAATATCTGTTAAATGACCAGCATTGTCATTATGTCTAAGACTTCCTCCTGAAGCTGAAATATATACATCAAAAGAATAAGTAACTGCTGAAGTAGTATTAGGTGAATCTAAATAAGTAGTGTCAAAATTTACTGATGTTAAAGCTGAATCACCACCATATCCGTGTCTAGCCCTAACTCTTATTTCTGTACTATCCCTCATAATTCTTAATCCATAAGAAGAACCAGCACTAGCACATCCTCCAGCTGAATGAATAATAAGTATTTTGCTTGATGCAAATTTGGGAGTAATAGTTGCTGAAGGTTCTACTGAAATCCAAGAACCATTAGTTGATGTTTGAGTTTTAGTTGTTGTGCTTGTTTGCACAGTTTGTATAATTGCTCCAGCTGGCATTTGCAAATCAAAACCACTAGGTGCTTGTATCGCTTTGACTTCTAATGTACTCATACCACACTCCAGTTTCCGTTGACAGTTACTGTGTACCCATCAGCAATTGTTATAGGTCCAGCACTCATCCCATTAGATGAACTAGGAATGGTTATATTCTCAGATATTGTTTGGGCATTGGTTCTGATCACACTCGAAGTACCTAGACTTGGACCACCTAACTCTACTGCTGAGTTAATGTCACTAGCAGTAATTGTGTTGTCTAGTATTTCGTTGGTTGTGATTCCACCGCCACTAATTGTTATTGCCATTCGTTACTCCTATGTTGCATCTACCATTGCTTGATAAGCTGTCTTTACTGAGTTAGTCCAAGTCGCTGTGGCTACTGCCTGTACTCTAGCATCTTCACCGCTAATGTCTGTGTCTACCCAAGCATCGCTTTCATTTTTGGTACTAGGCTCTAAAACATTTCTATGAAATGATGAACTTAATTGTTTACCATCTTCTTTAATTCTTGTTGCTGTGCGTACTTGTATTTCACCCATTTCAAGAACTTCTATTTTGTCTACTACTATTTCTTTTGTTAATGCCATTCTATTCTCCTGTTATTAAATGTCCACCCTAAGAATCCACTTAAGGTAATTGTTATGCAGTCATATATGTTATTGACAATATTAATTCACTTCCGTTGTCTACAGCCATAGGTATAGATGTAGCATTATCTCTAACTTGCCAAAAAGCCACTTTAGAGCCACCATTCAAATATATCTCATTGCCTTTATTAGCGTTTGGACAAGCATATGTGGTTATGCTACCCGCACTTCTGCCACTTCCTGTTTGATTAAAAGGCAAAGTCATAGTGCTTAAATTTCCATTTTGTGAATCACCTACTGAGTAATAAACCATAACGTGTACTAATCGACCAACTTTTGTATATAAACAACTATGTAAACTCCCAGTCATAGAAGCATTAGATGTGTCTTTAAATACTGGAGTGTAAGTGCCTTCTTCATAATCGTCTAAAGCATTGGCTGCTGCTGTGTCATTTCCAAACTTTAATCCATCTGCATCAACTCTTAATCTAGTAACACCCGCAGTAGAATCTCTAAAATAAAGATTTCCTTGATAGTTATATATTTGTTGGTCATTACCGCTATTAGAATCAATAAGTCTAATTCCAGCTAAATCTGCACCAGTACCATCTTTAGATATTGTCAAAGCAATACCCGAAGCTGGAGCAGCTCCTATGCCAACACGCTCACTAGAATCAATCGTAATAGCTGTAGCATCTGCACTTGATGTAATTCCAGCAACCCCAACTCCTGTTAAGCTAGAACCATCTCCATCACTATTCAATAATGTACCTGTAGAATCGGGTAGTGTAATCGTTCTGTCTGTACTCGTATTAGGAGCAGCTATGGTTAAGACTCCTGTTCCCGATGCGTTGCCTTGTATTTTAACTTTACTCATTATGCTATCACCCAAGTTGAACCCGTTGGAATCGTGACTGAAACCCCTGAGTTAATTGTAATTGGCCCAGCAGTCATAGCGTTGTTGCCACTTGTAATGCTATAGTTAGCTGCTATTGTGTGAGCGTGTTCGTACAAACCTTTGTCTGTAGTGTTACCACCACCTACTGGACTCCAAGCTGAACCATCGTAAATCTCAGCGCTGGTGTCTGTTGTGTTAAATCTCATAAAGCCAGCAGAAGGTGATCCATCTCTTTGTGCTGTTGTTCCAGCTGGTAAGACTCCAGATCCTGTAGCTGATGTCTTAGTTACTACGGTTGATGAATCAACTGCTACATTTTCCCAAGCACTGCCAGTGTAGACTTTCATTCTGTCTGTGCCTGTATTAAAGTACATATCTCCAGCTGTTAAAGCATCGCCATCGTTATCTACTGTAGGATCACTTGACTTGCCTCCCAGGTAGACATCATCAAAGTTATCTGCTGACGCTGCTGCTGCTGCTGCACTCGCTGCTGCTGCTGTCGCACTAGAAGCTGATTCACTAGCTTTAGTTGTTGCTGTAGTAGCCGAACTTGCTGCACCTGTTGCTGAAGAAGCAGCTTCACTAGCTTTTGTCGTAGCAGTTGTTGCGTGACCTGAAGCAGTAGTAGCTGATGAAGCAGCATTAGTAGCTGATGTACTAGCTTCTGATGCTTTAGTTGTAGCAGTTGTTGCTGAACTTGATGCTGAAGTCGCACTAGAAGCTGCTGCTGTAGCACTACTAGCTGCTGCGGTTGCAGAGTTTCCAGCATTAGTCTCAGCAGTTTCCGCATTAGTTTCTGCTGTTTCTGCGTTAGTCTCTGCTGTCTCAGCTGCTGTCTTGGCAGTTTCTGCTGCTGTCTTAGCAGTATCTGCTCCAGTTTTAGACGTGGCTGCTGCGGTTGCTGAACTAGCTGCTGCTGTGGCTGAGTTTGCAGCTGCTGTCGCACTTGCTGCTGCGTTAGTGGCTGATGTCGCTGCTGCTGCTGCGTCTATTAATAAAGCCCATTTAGCTACGTCAGTGTTCGAGCTAATAGGTTGTGAGCCTGAAGACGTGTGTGCTGTTAAACAAATGTAGACGTTATTATTAGATGTATCTTTAACTAGATCTCTAACTACATAACTTCTTGAAGCAGCCCAATTGCCATTCCATACACCAAGCTCCTGGGTAATCGTTGGATCTCCAGTAGAAGAGAACGACAATACTTTGTTTGCTCTATCTGTTGCTGACTCAGTAAACTCTGATAACGGTATGCCTGTTGTAAACTGACCAAACCTTAATACTCTATTGTTAAGGTCAAACTCAATTTGCTGAATCATCATTGCCAGCTTATCAAGATCATCGTTTAGTGTCTCAGCTCTTAAATCACCGTTAGTTTGGTAGTCTGATGTTCTTGCTACTGGCATATCACGATAGATTGTGATGATGTCTCCAGCAGTTGCGCCAGAACCTAGAGTGACGTTACCACCGTTATCTGTTGCTGCACCACTGACTGTATATTGGGTTGTTAATGTTAACAGCGTACTGCCATTGTAAACTTTTAAATCTGAGTCTACAAAAATAGGGAACGAGTAGGCAAATACAGTCTGCCCACTTGTCGCTGTATATTGATTACGAGGTGTTAAGTCACCTACACTTATTGTTGCCATATTACTGTCCTATACCTGTAAATGATGAATCATATGCCTTCCTTTTCTTAATTTCATTGGCTGTAACTCTTGCAAGGAAGTCAGCGTGCAAAGGTTCAGTCTTGTCCGATAATAGTTTTTTGATTGCAGCTTCTTTAAATTTATTTATAACACTTGTGAGTGCTGCTGCTCTACTTCCATCAGGGCCATCTGTCATTCTTGAATCATTGTAAGCATCACTTTTCATAACCGCTTGCAATGTCTGATGTAAATTCATTCCCTTGTATGGACCTTTTGTATCTGCAATTTCTTTACCAGTAAGAACAACTAAACGGTCATACTCTTCAGGTGTGTATTCAGTCCTAAACTTTCCAGTACCGTAATGTTTTCTGTGCATCCTTATTGGTACTTCTTGTTTAACTATTTCGTCTGCTACTGGGTCTTTTGTATCAACAGAGGTGTACACTGGAGAAACAAAATCCCAACCTAATCCACCTTGTAATACAATTGGTTCACCAAATATATTTCTTCTAGGTGGTAAATCTTTAGATAGACTTGGAGTCCTGGAATAAATACGATCCATAATTGAATAAACTTCATTAACTGTTGGATCAAGTGTTCTTTCTATTTGACCTACCATAGAAGTATATGGAGTCATTGAAGCAACTAAACGACCCATATAAGATTCACCATATCTATCTGGATCTTCAAATGCGTTAATAAAGTTAGCTATACCTTCCATGTATGATTTGTTTTCAAGGTTTTTTGCTATTGCTGTCATTGCAGCAAACGCTACATCTGACGCACCTTCTGTTTCTGCATACTTTAATACTTCAGCAGTATCAGCTGATAAACCTAAAAACATACCTAATGGATCAAGTCTGTTATAAGCAAAATATGTGTCACCAACTTTAATAGAATAAGGTTGCCAGCCAGTAAGTTTAAGTGCTTCTCTAGCTCCTTTTTCTTGTGGACCTCTTCCTGTAATTTTGCCTTCAAGTGCGTAATTAAAACCCATAGCTAAAGCACCAGTACCCATAGACATTCTTGCTAAAGCAACATCTCTCTTAACACCACCAGCTTGAACATCAGCCCACATTTGTTTATTAAATGGTGTGCGATGAGCTGTGTATTTAATAATGTTTGTAGGAGTTCTTACAAACGGTAAAATAATCTTAGCTGGTGGAAAATTATTAATAAACTTTTGAGCATCTTTACCGCTTTGCCCAAGATCATTTGTAAAAGTTTGATACCTTGAAGCATTAGTAGCACCAAGATGTATTTCTTCAGTTGGGTTTTCAATAAGGTCTGCTACTCTTGCAACAAACTCATCACCTTCCAAACCTTCTGAACTTGCTTGTCTATAAGATAAAGCATTAAGTTCCATGCGATACCCTACTGACTTAAAAAATTCGTCTTCTGCGCCTAAGAATCGTGAAGGTAATCTGACAACCCAATCACCAAAAAAGTCTACACCTTTTGCTGTAGAACTGCCCTCTTTAATACTAATTAAAGGGCCTGTCATAGCATTTATATTTTCACTGCTAAAGGCATTGTATTTTCGAGCTTCATATTTCATTGATGGATCTGATGTCTCACCTGTTTTCATTGCTCTATAGGCTAATCTGAAACCATCACGCATACCAGCCACAACACCATAAAACTGACCCATGACTTCACCATATTGAATACCTTCATCAGTTCGCATTATTTTGCTAACAGTTGCTGACATAAATCGCTCTGGTATTGCTAAGCCAGCAACTAAGGCATTAGACATTGTATTAACAGCATGAGTTGCTGGAGAAGACAACAAACCATTAATCCATATTTCCATCATTAAATCAGCACTGTTTGCAAAATGCATTTTTTCCATACGGGCTGTCACTTGAGTTAAATCTTTAGAATCAAGAATAACTTCAGCTAATTTGTTTATTGCTTTTTCACCACCGTATTTGTCAACAGCTTGTTGTAACTGTGTTTGGTATATTGATGATCCTTGACCCATGTCAGCACCAACTGGTATTCTCCAAGCATTTAATGCTCTTCCTGAGTCAGCTGCCATACCAGCTACTGATTGTTGTATCCCTACATGTGATGATATAGCTTGTCTAAATTTAAGTTGAAAAGCAACGTCTGCTTCACCAGCTTGTATTTTTTGAGCCATAGTTCTAAGGTTATCAGCAGACTCTTGTAAAAGTATTCTTGCGCCAGTTACTCTTTCAGGTGATACACCATCTCCTAACTTATATCCAATGATGTTTTCTAATTCTTGTAATGGTACTTTCTTAGCTTTTTTAACTGTTTCATCAAAAGACTGTGGGCCACCACCTCTTGCATCTACAAAGTTATTATTCTTTGAGCCAATGTAATCAATAATACTAACCAACTCGTCTGGGTCAGTAACATTTTGTAGGTTGTAATTACGACCATCAAAACTTACATCAGATTGTCTTGCCCTATTAACAGGTTGTGTTGTATCAAGCACTTCATCAGCAGTTGTAGGAACATCGATATTATCAGTATTAATTGTTGCTGCTTCGTTGACTTGATCCATTCTTTCAGACGTATCAATTAACTTACCAGTGTTAGCACGCTCTATAACATCGTCACCTTGAGTTTTCATAGAACCAAAAAAACCTTTTAGCATTTGTGTTGCTAAACTCATTAAGCTATACCTCCCTGGAACAAGGTCTTTTCAGCTTTTCTTCTTTTAACTAGCCCTTTTAGTATTTTTCCATTGGCTTTAACAAAACCTATTTTTGAATCAAAAGCCTCTTTGACAAATGTATCCATGTCACCTTTATTTAGTGCTTGTAAAGCTTTAGAGTTTTTAAAGTTACCTTGACCAATATTAAATACAAGTGATACAACTGCTGATCTTTGGTTAGGTGTCAAATCAACCGTAACTAAACTGTCTACTGCTTTTTCAGCAACAGCAATGTCTTCTTGTAAATATTGTTCAGCTTGCTCTTCAGTTATTTTCTCGCCTTTCTTAACTCGACCAGTAGACCCATACCCAACAGTGACTAAGTTTTGTGATGCTTCTCCTTTTGTCGCGTAATAACCTATATCTTTGTAACCTTCAAATGATTTGATAAAACTAGCTGTATCTTGTTCTTCAGGTTTGTTAACAAAAATTGCTGCTGGCATACTTTTCTTAATAAACTTCATGGCTTCTATAAAACCACCTACAGCAAAACCTATTGTTGCTCCTTCAAAAACATTTTTTACACGTTTTTCTAATCTTTCAAGTGCTGGAGCGGCATCATCTACTGGTGCGCCTAACCATTCAGTTAATGCTCCTAATTTACTGTCATCATCTACAAGATCAAGTTGATCGATTAAGGTAGATATATTAGCTTCGTCTGGATTGAATGAAGCATCAGCCAATCCTCCAGCTAACATTTGTTGAAATAGTTGTTTACCTTTTCCACCTAACTGTGTAGCTGTTTTTAAACCACCTAATCCTGTGAATATAGACATAAACTGTGTAAGCCCTCTCACTACCCCTTCTGTTGTGGAATCAGGGTTAGATTCAAGTAATTCTGGAATGCGTAACCATTCTTCTTCAGTAAACTGATTGTCAGGATGTAAAGCATTGTTAATATCTCTACCAACACTTAGTATGCCATTCACAGCATCAGCTCCTCCCATAGTCATACCACTAACTACTGGGTTATTAAAAAAAGGGAGAACAAAAGGAGTAATAGCTTTTTGTACTGGTTCTGGAGCAGCATTAAATAATCTTTCAAATAAAGGTTTTTTTTCTTCTTCTAAATTTATCTCAGGTGTAGACATTGGCATATCTTCAGGAATACCAAATTCGTTTACATTTAAAGATATTGTAGGTTCAGCCTGTGCTGGCAATGATGCTAGATGTAAATCTTTAGCATGTTGTACTGAATACATGTATGAGTCTATTTCACCAAGCTTGCTAGTGTAGTCTGCTACAGGGTTATCAGTTTGTCCTTGATAATTAGGCATTAGTTATATCCTAGTTGTGCATTGACATAATCTTTCAGTTGTTTTGCTAACAACTCAGCTTCTTCTTCTGTAATAATGCCTTCATCCAAATCTTTGCCAATTTTTAAAGTTGTTGCGCCACCTTGTGTTTTGCTAGGTGTTCCAACAAAGTAAGTGTTGAAGCCATTAGGCATTGTGTAAGAGTCTTGAAAAGATAAATTTGATGTAGCTGATCTATTTACTTTGGCACTATTGTCTTCGCTTGTATATCTTTCAATGATGCCATTGTAAATATCAATAGCTTTTTCACCGTTTTGTACTCTTTCATAAAGTTCTTGTTGTGCATAACGCATGTTTGCTACATCTTCTTCAGAAAGACCAGAGTCACCAAAAATATTCATTCCAGCTTCTGTAACACCAAAAGCTTTTGCAATAGCTGAATTAGCCTGACTGAAGTAAGGTTTAGTAGTAACTTTACTTGCTGACAAGGCTTTGTCTAAATAAGAAGCAGCTGTATTACCTGTTATATCATCACGATCTAATGCATCTTGTATTAAACGATTCTTCTCAGGCATAGTTAAAGAAGGATCAATCATGTTTTGATATAAATCCCAAGCAACTTCTTCATTATCTTTAACATATTTGTTAGATACTATGTCTTCCATTAATTGCTCAAACTGTGGGCCACTAATGTCTTCTGCTTTATATGCTTGCATCAAATTTTCTTTATGAATCACAGCACCATCTTGAATACCAACTTTCAATAAAGTAAACGTATCAAGTTGATTAGCTACAAGATCATCTTCTTCTTTTTTTTCTTTTGCATCTAGCTCTTTGTTATAGTCAGCTAGATATTGATTCATCTCTGTATAAAGTTCATCTTTTAACTTGTCACTGATTTTGACACCATCAGGAATAAGCGCACTCAAATAAGCACGATCACGAATGAATTTATCAGGGTTTGTATAGAAATCTTGTAAGGCATCCCAACCAGCATTGTTATTTACTTCTTGTGTAAGTTGTTTACCAATAACTCCTGAGATATATTGCTCTTGCATTTCTATTTCAAAAGCCATAGCTTCATCAACAGACTGACCGTTCAATGTCACAATGTCATTAATTTTTGCTTCAAGCTTTTCGTACTGACGCATAACTTGAAAATCCATATCAGATATTTCAACTTCCATCTGTTCATCTAAAGGAGGATTCATTCCTCTCTCCAAGAACTCACCAGCTTGGTGTACAAAATCTTTTATATCTACATCTAAATTTTTCTCAGCATCTGATATAGCTTGTGTCTTTATTCTTACTTGTTCAGCCTCGTAAGGTTTTTTTCCATACTCAGTTCTTTTATTGCCAATCATTGTTTGCAACAATTGTCTAGCACCTGACATAGAATCTAAACCTTCTGAGTTAAGCCAGACTTCTGCTTTCTTATCAAACTCAGTTACATATGCTTGGTAATCATCAGGGTTATTAATTTGTGCTTGATGAGCAGCTTCAATAATGTCTGCCTCCATACTGTCAAGATAGTTTTTTCTTGCCAAATCATTAGCTGCTTTTTGTTGTTTAGCTGCTGCACGATCATTTGCTATCATGTTTCTTGATAAAGCACCAGCTTGTTGACCAAAGTTATCAAGTGTATTAGCAAGTGTTTCCCATACTTGAGCTGATGCTGTATCAGCTTGTTGTACTTGCCTAACTATTGTTCTTTGATATTCAGGTATTGCCATTATGAATTCCAAGTATTAGCTGCACCCATTACTCCACCAAGTATTGAGCCTCTAGCTTTAATCTTTCCCATTCTTATTGCTGCATCAGCAGAGTTATTGAATGAACGAATTTGTTGTCTAGTGTTTATTAAATCTGCACCTTGATCTAACTGAAATGTTTCATATGACCTGGCAGCGACTGTTGTTGGTGATCCCACTGTAGAATCAATACCCGCACCAGCCCAATATGCTCTTTGTGCTGACATTGTTTTTCTTAACTTCACTAAACGCTCTAACTCTCTGTCTTTTGCTGCACTCTCAGCTTGTTCAGCTTGCTCTCTATATGCTCTTGCTCTGTCTTGTCCAGCCTGTTCATTAGCTTTTGCAGCTTGACTTGCTGCTGCTATTTGTACCATTGCTCCAATTGCTGCGCCCATTATCCTGTCACCTGTAATTCAACTGTTAAACCTAACAATGTCAAAGGCAGTGGATCAGTCTGTGTTACTGTGACTTGTGCTGTCTTTGAATAACCTAACACTGGTAAAGTTTTAATTCCTGTAAAAGCTTCTGGTGCTTGACCCAACACACTTGATCCAAAACTTTTGTTTGGTACAGCCTTTCCATTAATTTTTAACCCACTCGACTCGTGAAGCTGAGCAGATACTCTTGATATGCGTCTTTTCTTTGTACTGACTGGCCCACTTTGTAAACCGATAGCTGAAGGCATAGTCTTTATAGTCACGTCATAATTTAAGCCAACCTCAATGTTTGTTGCTGCTCTGCTTAACGTGATAGACCCACTCGAAGGTGTAGCATTCGCCATAATGGCTGAGTCAGCTCTTACACGACATTCTTGACCGTTTAAATGAGCTAGTCCTGGTACTGTTGCTGATGCTGATTGTGTTACTTGCTTAGATGCGTCTGTGTAATGATTATTGTCTAAAGCTTCAACGTGATAAACCGTTGAGCTATTGATCGTTCTTTTAACGTACAAATAAACAACGTCTTCTACAACAGCAACGTCTAATATATCTCCAGCAGTTGTGTACTTTGTCCAAGCCATGACTTTTTCCGCGCGGTTAGTGATGAACACTCCTAAAGTTCCATCACCATTAACAACGTATAGATAATTACCTTCGTTATCAACATCTCCTGTCTGACTTGCCATAGCTACTGGCGAGTTAGTTATATGAGGGGCAAGCAAGTTCACCTCAGAGGAGACATAAGACGCTTCAGTGTATGTGAAGATAAATTCACGCACTTGCTTACCGTTCCTTTGTATAAACATGGTCGCACCGTCTACGTTAATAGGCTTGACCTTTTGTAAAACTCCAAACTTAGTTTGTCTTGATATACGTACACTAGAAGGTTTAATTGGTGACTCTGGAATATAGAACTCACCACCTGATGTAAATACTTGTAAGTGCCTACCTGATACTATGTGATGTATTGCGTTAACACTATCCGTATCAAGAGTAATGTCTAATGATTCATCATCACCACCTACACCTCTATCAAAATTGAAGAAATCACCAATAACACTGCCCCATAATGTTTGGGGTCTAGCAGTTGAATTACCCATCCACAATCTGGATTCATGAAATGTAACTGATTGAGGATAACCATGAGTAGCTGACCAAACAGGTTCTTCCAAACTAACGTCTGTGCCATCTAATGTATTGTTATTCGTAAACTCTTTTAATAGTTCACCAGTTAGCGTGTTCGCTCCAGTATTAACTGATTCAATTCTTATAACACCACTATTGCCTTCAAATATGCCACCTACATGATCAGATGTAATTTTCCCTGATGTGTTGCAAGTAACAGTCACGTCAGATCCTACTGAGTTCCAGTTAGCTCCTATAGCAAAGGTAGCACTGTCGTAGTCTGCGTTGAAGTCAAACGTAGGATAATATGGAAAAGTAATTGTTGAAAGAGTCCAAGTTGTATGAGACCCACCTCTTACTATTTTTCTAGGAGCGTGTGAATGATGACAAACAATAAGTGTGTCAGCTGATTGAGTAACACCTATCTCACCAATCTGTGTTGCGTTGTATGGAGTTGTTATGTAATCATTGCCAGAGCTGTTCAGATTCGTTTGTTTAACACCATCCTTATAAACATACATTTTTGCATTAGCGAAAACTAGCAAGTATGTCTGTGTGATATTAAACTCAAATGTAACAAAACGAACAGCAGTATCGGTAAGGGTATCGATGTATTTCATACCCCCTCTTCTTTTAACTCCACCTTGACCTAGGCAAATGACATTCTCTAATGTTTCCGCGCCTTTGTAATAGCCATCATAATCATGACGTGCTGCTAACCTAGGATCTAACTCTCCTGACGTAAATTGTGTTTGAGAGATGTTAACTCTTGCCATTTAGCCTCTAGCGTTAATAAGTGGTGAATTGCCAGCTGGAGCAGAAGATGGTGACATCTGTGAGTCTATTGTTTTACACTTAGCAAGTTGTTTCTCAGCTAATGATGCGTAATATTCTCCTTTTGTAGCACTTTCAGTAATAGGAATAGCAAACACAGACGCTAACCTGTACTCTAGCAATTCAGCAAAGTATGCTGGTAGTAATGACTCGTCTGGCTTGTATGTGTAATCAAGCACAATTGACGTGTTATCTGAATATAACTTACTACCATAAATTTGGTATTTTTCGTTTGCATCATCAATGTGTTGAGCAACTAAAAAGTCAGCTGGTAATTGATATGCGTATGCCCATTCGTTGACAGGTGTTGCTGTTAACCTAGACAATGTAGCTTTACTTGAAGCAAATCTCCAAGGATGTAGTGTTAATAAGCTTTCATACGTAGGCTCATATAAGTTTGCAGCTACTAGAGCTGCTGTCGAATCATCAGTAAAAGATGATATAGTTTCTTCACCGATCAATAGCAACGCATTGGATGCTAGGTCGATGGATGTGTAGTTTTGTACTGCTGACATAGAGTAGAAAAGCCCCCGAAGGGGCTTAACTTATTTAGTCAGTATCAGTTGCGTTTACAACTAAAGCGTCATTAACGTCAACAACAGTACCAGTGTTGCCAGAAACTAGGTAGAACCCAGCTGCCAACGTACCACCTGTTGAAGTGTTCGCCATAATTATATCGCCAACTTGGACTTGTCCAGCTACATCATTGAAGTAACCAGAAGTGTCCACTGCTGCTGTAGCATCAGTTGTTGAATATCCCCACATTGTAGGAATAGCACTGTTTGCTGAAGTAGTCATGCGTGACCATTTACTTTTATCAAAAGCCATTTATATACTCCTTATTCAGTGATTTCGACTTTAACAATACCCGCACTGTCAATAGTGACAGCACCAGCTTTGTATTTGCCTAAAGAAAGCCATGATGTTTTCTCAGGAATGTAGTTAACTTCCGTAGAAATATCAAGACCGATTGCACAACCAATAGATGACTTGTGGAAAGCAAAGCAGTCACGAGTAGAACCTGACTTAGCAAGTCCACCTTCAGCACGAGTTTCCATCATGATGACGTTGAAGCCCATAAACGTGTTGATTTCACCTGACATCAATGCACGAAGTGTCGCATAGTCTGCTGACGTAGCTTTCTCTTCACCTAGTAAGTCTTCAATACCTTCAGCTGAAGTCAAAAGAATACGATCAGTTGCTGGAACTCCGTTATCATTTAACGTCTTAGAAGCTGTTGTAAGCTTAGCTACTGTAAGTCCAGTAGAACCATGAGAGATAGTTGAACCAGCTGAAAGAGCATCAACCACTAATTGATCAGCTCTACGACCCATTGCACCAGCAATAGTTTCCGCAAGTTCTCTGCGCTCATCGAAGTTTACTTCTTGTGCATCAAATATGTCAGTGTACTCACCAGCTACCCAATTTTGTAGTGTGGCTGGTACTTTGGCATGTGTAATGTCCATTGGTGTTACGTCAGTCTGGCTTGCTTTTTGATTAGCCAAACCTTTACCCATAGTACGGAAGTTGTAAGTATCACCCACAACTCCTGTGCGTAGACGCACTGCACCACGGAGTTTTCCAGCAGTCTGGAATGCGTGCTTTACTTCTGCATCAAACTGAGCTGAAGCTGCACTAGATAGATTGATAGACATTTGTCTTCTCCTAAATTAATAAAATTGTTCTTTCAATTCAGGTTTCCGAATTCGGGCTGAATCTAGCAATTTTTACAAGCTGCTTGACTTAGAATTCGGGTCTTGAAGACAAGAGTGTCCGTGGGTCTTATTTTAACATACAAAGTAAATTATTTTATTTAGTTTGTATTATGTTTAACATGAGCATCAGTTATCGATACAGACTCGAAACCACAATCAGACAAAATGTGGTATGTGACTAACAATGAATGTTTATGTTCAAATTCTTCTATACTCATTGTGTCTAGCTTCGCATCTAACAAGATACGTTCAAGTGCATCGATAACTTCTGTCGTTCTACAAATCAACTTCTTATTTCGCTCTGTGGTTGTTTACCAAAATAATCTGCAAACTTTTGATCAACTTCTTTTCTAAACGATGGTGACTCTGCGTATCTCGGATCTGCAACTAATTCATACAATGCTTCTTTTGTTGTACTGTCAATTGCTTTAGCGGTACTTGGTGCTGCTACATCTGTCTCCCTGGACAAACCACGCATTTTTTCTAAAATACTAAATCCTTCAGCAGTTGTTGCTAAACCTTGTAATGTTATAAATTCAGATTCATCAAAGTTTGCTTTAGCCCAAGATGTAAAGTCATTGATACGTTGTGGCGCATCCTTGCCCATACGTTTAATTTCATCTTGTATGTCTGGTTGTGTTTCCATCAACCCATTAACATAAAGTGCCATGAGTTCTGTGTGTTTCTCTTGTGATAATCCAGCTTCAGCAGCCCATTCATTAAAACTAACAAGCATAGGATCATCATCAGCTATCTCTCCTTCTATGCCTTCAGGAAGTTCTACTGTATATCCATCTTCTGGAGCGCCAGTGAATGCACCAAGTTTAGACTCAAGTCCAGCGTATGCTTTTGCTTGATCAGCAACAGTCTTGTATTTACTTGATTTAAACCATTCAGGAGCTTCACCCTCTCCTTTAACATCATCTGACATCATCCAACCTTCACTAACCGTTTCTGTAGTTTCAGTTGTTTCTGTTGTAGCTTCAGCTTCAGGTGCTACTTCCTGTTCATTCAATATTGTTTCTTCACTCATTGTTGTCTCCTTGAGGTAAATAATCGCCACTCTCTCTACGTTTTATGGCATTTTGTATAGTGCGTATTACACTGTTTTGCCCCTCTCTGTAATAACCTTGTTCAGCTGACTGAGTAGGTATACAAACAGGGGCTTTGATATAACGCTCCTCCCAATGGTTCAGCACTTTTTTACCATCAGGAGTTTTAAATAGCCTGGCTATCATTGCGTCAAAGTCTTTATCCATCCATTTGCTCCATAGCTTGTTGAGCTAATTCAGGATTTTGAGCTGCTGCTTCTGCTGCTTGAGCCATTGCTGCTTCTTCTTGCATTTGTTGTTTCATTGCTTCACGTTCTTCTTTATCTCTTACAAGATCAGGATTAACACCAAGCAATTTAGCTATATGCTCTGGGAATGCTTCAAGGTCAAGACCAACCCTAACTGCATCTTCACCAACCATCATGGCAAACTGAACGAACTGGGCTAACTTGTTAACCTCATCCATATCTTGTTGTTGTGCTAATGGTGATATAACTTTGATCTCTACTTCCTTGTTGCCTACCTTGATAGGAGCAACATGTCCGTTACGTTGAAGAATGTCGATAGCTCGTTTAATAAGCTTGTTGATAAACTCCATTTGCAATCGACCAAACGATGAACCAATGTCTGACATCAGCTCTTGTTGTCTAATTGAAACTTCAGTAGCTGACTTTGTTGGACCTTCCATTGGGCCAAGTTGATCATGAAACAATGCTTTCTTAATGTTTTCTCTAAGATCTTGCAAAATTAACTCACTGACATTAAAGTTACCACCAGACTGTAATGGTGATAAAGAACCTTCAGCTGCTACAGGTATAACTGCTCCAGACTTTATGTTGACTGTCCAAGGATTAAGAACACCATCATCCACAGCTGTGTACACACCGACAATTTCTTTCTCAGCGTTTTTCAGTACAAACTTAACAACTTCATTGGCTGTCTTGATGTCAGGTAATGCTGTCATGATAGGCCCACGACCATATCTTTCACCAGCAACCTTAGACCAACGAAACACAATCCAAGGTGAGACTTCAAAGTAATCTTCAAAGATGACATGTTTAGTGCCTTCTTCAATAATGACATACTCATAGACTTTCTTATCAGGATTGTAAACAGTTGCTTCTATGATTGGAACTAATTCATCTGGTTTAGTTTCCATCATTTCCATTACTGCTTGAGAGCATTTACCACGCTTCCATACTTGTTTAATGTTACGCGCTGGATGTTTGTGTAATCTAAATACAGTTTCAACTGTTCCATGAGGGCCATCTTCAATAAGTAATTCTTTTAAAGGCACTGCGGTAAATTTAAGTAAGTCATCACCTTCGCCTTCATCAAGAAGTAATGCTCCAGTACCTACTGCAAGATCAAGAAATGCTTCATGTGCTTCAGTAGCTAAATTAGATTGACTGATATAACTAAACAAAGTGTCTGTTACATCTTCTAACTGCTTATCTATTTTGCTAGAAAACTCTTTTGGTATTCCTGTACCAGCAGATAACTTAGCCCATTTCTTAAATGGTGGCACAAGTGTTGACTGTAGTCTTGACGCAAACCTTTGTGTACCTATCAATGCTGTTGAGTCATAGATTTTAGTATTCTTTTTTGCACCTTCAGTATGCTGATCAAACACTTCCCTTTGGGGTAAAGCATATGAATAGCATTCTTTCCAATGTGATTCCCAGGAACTACGATGTTGTTTAGCGACTTCATACCGCTTGACTAAAGCATCAGTAAGCTCTGGGCTTTTTCTATATGTTGGCATAATATTATCCTAGTGTGTCTGAAAGCCCTCTTTCATCATTGTCTTTGCTTATTAAAGAACGTCTACCCGATCTTCTTTTCTTTGCACGATTCATAGATTTCTTTTCATAAGCTTTTTCTTCTCTTAGCTCTGAATCTCTTCTGTTATCAGCGTCTATTTCAGCAGCTGATTTAACTGGTGCTGCTGGTGCTGGTGCTGATGACCTAGATCTAAATCCAAATGTCAGTTTGTTTTCTAGCCATTCCCTGTTAAAGCTAGGTAATAAATATGGGTTCATATACTTCTCCTTTTTAGATAGTTGTGTAATTGCCAAGGTGTTACCACCCAGCATGCTTTTATTCCCAAGACTTGTTTACATACTGTTACGCATGTGAGCATCCCCCTGAAGATAAACTTTGGTTTAATTGTTTTTTTGTATCGAATAACTGTCCAACCAGTTGAACTAAACATATGTGGCACATCATCTTCGCTTGTGTATGGCATAACATTGACATCAAGTTGTTGACCTAATGGATCAATTAATATCCAGTTGTATCCATCCCATTTAAAAGCACAACAATGCCTAAAGCCTTTACGAGTAAATACATCCCAAAAATGAGGAACGTCTGAATCTCCAAAGGCTATAAAGTAATCTAGTTTTAAGCTGTCAGCCATGATATGTTTGCTTGTGGTTGTCCTATTCTTTGTTGTTTACTCTTGTCTCTGTGTGCAATAGCAAAGTAACGAAACGCATCGCTAAAATGTGATGTCCAATCGTGCAATGGATGAGGTTTATATATGCCTTTCTTTTCATCAAACTCTTTACGGTATCGTCTCAAAGCCTGTAAGCCTTGTTTAGTGCTATCCTTTTTAAAATAACATTTAGGTAGTATGGCTCTAGCAGCATGAATACCATCTTCAATAGTTAATCGTCTGACTACTCTAAAGTGAATACCTAGTTTACGAGCTGTCTCTAATCTTGACTTACCACTGCCAAGTTCTCTGACTTGTATATCATGAGGCGCATAATGTTCACCTAACACTGCCTGGTGTCTTGTTCTCCAATCATGAAGCCAGTTAATATAAAACTGCAACCCTTCACCTTGATTCTCATAGCAATCCACTACACGAATCTCCATACCCACTTGTTGTACTAACCAAATAGCAGTGCTGTCTGATATTCCTAAATCCCAATATGTATCAACAGGAATCATAGGTTCAACTGCAAAGTCTATAATTTGATCATCTGGAATAAATTTAGCAAAGTAAGCACCATCTCTGTTAGATAACACCTCACCTTCCCACACGTGATTGTACAAATCAATGTTTTTTTCTTTGAGATGTAGCCTTTCCTTTTCTAGCTCCTTTGGAAACCATGGGTTTTCAGACCAGTTGGTTTTAACCACGTATGAATCTGGAGGAGTATTAATCACAAACCTTTGATAAGTATCATCCATCTCATCATTAGGGTTAAAGCTAATCATAAACTGACTGCCCTCTTTTCTGACCGTTGGAATAAGCGTTTCCCAACTGGTGTAAGTTAACTGATCAGCCTCTTCGCAGAAACAAACATCAATACCTTCCATTGATTTAACTTTAGAGATGTTAGACTTAATACCTTCAAAAATAAAACGTGAACCATTCGTTCCTAGTATCTGAGTTTTTTGGACATCGAAGTATTCTTGTAAACCCATTCTGTCGATTGTGTCAGACAATAACTGTAAAACAGATTCTGATATGCTTCGTTGTACTTCTCTCACACACAGTACTCTTGTCTGTTTTTGCCAGGCACGTAACACAAGTATCTGAGCTATACTCCAACTCTTAGCACCACCTCTTCCACCATAAGATACGAGATACCTATATTTAGGATCAAGAAACGGTTCAAACTGTTTAGTTATTTGCAGCTCAACTTTCATTAAAATCTTTTTAAATGTGTACGAAGCACATGGTCGTACATTTCAGGAGCTTTTAACATAAGTGTTCGTCTAATAAGCCTATGTCCTCTAGCTAATTTTCGTCTTACTGTTTCTGTTGAAATACCTTTTTCATTTCCTACTTTTTTTAAAGTTCCTTTAGGGCCGTAATACAAACAAAAAATCTCTAACTCTTCTTGAGTTAAAGAGTCAATTAACATATTAAAATCAACTTTGTCTATATCAATGTTCAAGTTCTTCCTATAGTTAACTACGCAGCTTGTCTGCGCCTCATTAACTCTATTTTTAAAGCATCAAAGAAAACAACAATAGTTTCAACATTCCAACCGTTGCCAATCATTTTGTAACGCTGACTATTAGACTCTCCAGCTGTATAGTTATCAGGCAGTGTTTGTAACCTTTCCGCCTCAATACAACTAAGCTTTCTGTATTTGTATGTTTCTTTTTCAACTACAACAGAATCTGTTGGCACACTTGTCATACAATTAGATTTATCGTCTTTGCGTGTTTCAAGACGTTGCTCGATTACACTGTTAGGGTTTTTGTCATCTCTTTTGCCAGTTTCTGGGTTAATCTTACGACCACGAATTGCACCGCCTACTATCTCATTTTTCATTAACTCTCCTGTTTAACTTCAACATTGCCATTGCCTTTTGTACTCACTGTTCCCGATTTGTTATTTCTAAAAAAGTAACGATCTTGTTGTGAGTTAAAACCTTTACCGCTTTTATCAAATTGGACATAGTTCTTTTTCTTAACTGGACTTAGATCGGAAGCATCTTTAGTCTCAGGTAATTCTCTTTTATCAATCAATACATTGTAGGGAACACCTTTATGAAAATTGGCTACTACAGTTTTTGATTTATCGTTGTCTGATTCTGAGTGGTGTTTAAAATTCCAATGATTTCTTCCACCTTTAACTGTTCTATCCATATATGATTTAGCTTTATCAGACAATAGATCAAACTCAGTGACTTCATCTTCTAAAACATCTTTAAGTAGAATGCCTCTATCTTCAGGAATAACAAACCCTGGTATGTCTGTCCAATAATTTCTAAGTCTTGTTTGCGCACTCACTAACGCTGAATCCCATAACACAGGCTCAATTCTATAACCTCTTACCTCTGAAAGAATATTAGTTATTTCATCTCTCCATTCAGTTTTCATTCTGACATTCTCAAGAAACACGAAGGTTGGTTTAGTCTCCTCTACCAATCTTATAAACTCAAAGAACAATTGAGACTGTGGGTGATCAAACGCTAACTTCTTTTTATCCTTCGATGTGTTTGCATAAGAAAATCCCTGACAAGGTGAACCACCCATAAGTAAATCTATTGGTGGAAGAGTCTCACCTTTTAAATTTCTAATGTCACCTAACTGAACTGTATAAGGATGATTACGCATTGCGACTCTCATGGCTGGTTTATCTATTTCACTTGCCAGATATTGTCTATAAGTTATTCCAGATCTTTTCAATGCTTCTTGGCCCATACTTGCACCATCAAACAAACTTAACACAACTTCTAAATCGTAATTACTGCTCAATTTTATGCTCCTCTTCTTGTAATTCATTTACAACACCTTCAACAACAGTAATAACTACATTGTTATCTGCTTGTCCTGTTTGGTGTAAGTTGACATCTTTCACATCTGCGTAACCACGATCCTTTAAAACCATAGGTGCAAATTTGTTTAACACTACTGGGTTTCTATCTTCAAAGACTTGTTTGTTAATTTCATCTTCCCAACGATCTTTTAATGCTTCTCTAGCTTGTTCTACTGCCACATCAAAGCTGTCACTTTCTTTTAACCATCTGTAATACGTTTGCCTTGTTATATCAACTGAGGCACAAGCTTTGCTCACGTTACAATAGCTATTCACATAAGCATTAATAAATTTAACCTGGTTGTCTTTTAATCCATCCCCAATAAGGACAGGCATTTCTCTATCCATCAGTGTCTAGTGTTTGTCTCAGGTATTGTTTTATCTATGTCTAATTTGTCTACTTCATTTCTCATTTCAACTACACCGTGATGAGCATCATCCATAGAACATTCAAACTCTGTAGCAAGAACTTTTAAGGCTATAACATACAACTCAGAAATCTCGTCATCTACAAAGTCATGAATTAGTTCTTCAAGATTACTCACCAGTTTTAGGTTCTTGTGCGTTTTCTTTTTGCCACTCTTGAAAGTTGCCTAATTCACGAATGATCAATTCAAAATTATTCTTAGCCATTTCGTCTTTACAGATATAACGACCACCTTCTGCCAGTTTCTTTACTTTGTTAATTTTGTTCATTAACTTTTCTAAATCTTCTATCAATCTATTACTCCCATGCTGCGAAGGTATAAATCCTCTGGTTTAGGAAGTCTCATCCCATACTCACCAGCCCAATACTCAATCTGTTCTAAAAAATTAGAGAATTCAGACGTTGACAATTGCTTAGCTCTCTTCTGTTTAGTTATGCTTTCACCATCAAGCTTACTTACAAAACTGGTCTCTCCCAATATAGCTTGCTGCAAGATTTCAGACATCTCTTCTTTGGTGTGTCCTATCTCATCAGCGATAAGCGTCATCCACATCCAATACAGTTTGTTTTGACGTTGTGATCTTGTAAGGCTGTCTTCAGTTATTTCGAGAACAGCCTTGTGATTTTTGCTAACATTGAAATGAGAAGCAATCATAGCTTGTGTCATACGCAAAGCTCTCTCTTGTCCATTTCTGTCAACAAATACTTTCATGATAATATGGACCTTTTCTTTGCTGTTTTTGCTGCTTTTTTAAAGGCACTATTTTTTGGCGCTCCAGCTGAGCCTTTCTTTCTCATTTTTTCACCAGATCCAGCTGCTATTCTTTTACGTTTCGCATGGATGTTGGCATACAGTCCGTTTGCCATTAGCCTAACCCCATAGCATTTGCAATAACACCAACAACAACAAACGCTACAACGATTGCTATCTTTGGATTAGCTTTAGCCCATGCTTTTGCTTTTTCAAAATATTCCATTTCTCTCTCCTGTTAAATATTGATAACGTCATCGGCATATAATTTTCTTATTGTCCGAATAACTCCTTCGTTAAAAAAATGATGAATCATGTCACGATCTTTATCACTTGGCACTCTTCCATCTACCACGTCATGACATGCTGAACAACAATGTGCTGCTAGTAAATCAGGACTCTTTGTACCCATTCCGAATGACGGTAAATGAGCTAATACTGTTGTCTCGTTTTCTCCACCTGATATGCAAACATTTGGCAGCATAACTTGACAGGGTTGTCCTTTTGCGTATTTACGTAACTTATACATTTTGTTTTTGTTGTAAATACTTCACTATTTCGTCTGACCTTTCATTTCTTAGACGCGCACAACGTCTCATTGTCAGTAACAGTTTTGGTATCTTTGGAGGATAATCACTACCTTCATCAGAAATTTTGTCTAATGCCACATTCCAAGATAGAACCACTATGTCATCATGCCTGGCTAATTGTGACGCTAAAAACTTTGTTAACTCAACCTTGTTTTGTGACTTTGGTGTAGCCCACCCATATTCCATCTCTAGCCGAGTATAAATTTGTGATGCTATGTCTATGTAATCTAATTTACTGTCCAAGTTAATCTCCACAGAAGCACGGTATAGTTTCATCTGTAAACATATCTTCAAATATGTTTGATTGTTCTAATGCTATTGTTTGCATCATCTTGTAACTAGGAGCATCTTTGCGAAAAAAAGCAGCTTTGCCTACATCAACACTTAATGAAGCCTCTTGTTCTATCCACCAATTAGCCAATTCAGGTCTTTCTCTTATAATGCTTTGTTTTTTTCCAGTGCCTTTTAAAAAACACAGATCACAATTCCCCCAATCAGTTACACCATTGTTGTTAGGTAAATTTAGATCAAAACTGTTTTCCTCCCAAAACTTACCAACGTCTTTTGCAGTAACTCCATCCAAATAAAGAGGTAAATAAGTTTCTTGTCCACTTTCAATTCTTCCATGTAATTTAACTGCTCTTCTTTGTTCGTCACCTCTAATTCCTATAAATGAAGTAAAAGGAGTTTCAAAACCACAATGATCAACTAAATATTCTTTAATAGCTCTTATTTTCAAATCAGAAGTACAAAACCTAGCAACTGGATTTGGAGCATATCTTCTGGCTTTTATTAATGCAGCAAAGGGTTCTCCTTTCCTACTAGCAGATTCATAATTAACAACTTTAGTTTCGTAAACATATTTGTTTTTTTCATCCTTCCTTGCTTCTCTTGCAAATCTTTCTAACCAAACAATATTAACACCCCAATTTTGTGCCACATCCTTAACGAAATCTAATGTTTGAGGCATCTCTTTTCCTGTGTTGGCAAAAGTTACTTTAGCAAAATCTGGTAACTCACCATCATGCGCCTCAAGTATCTTGTAAAGCATATAAGCTGAAGTTCGACCACCAGAAAAACTAATACATGTCGGTTCATCTATGTAGTAAAGAGAGTTCTTATCCATAAACATCTCCTAGTTTTGCCATTGATTGTTGTAAAGACAACCTGTCTAGTTCTTCGTCTATTTGTGCTTGTAATACCTCACCTCTTAAACTAGCATGTGTTTGTGATTTAGCTTTAAAACTAACCAACCAACCTTTGCGTACATAGTTCCTAAATGCTGATTGCAAATTTTTATAGGGCTTTCCCTGTTTGTTTGTTACTGCATCTTTAAATTCTTCTACAGCAAGATGTAATACACGATTTGCTACGGAACCATATTCTTCATTAACTGCCAGTAAAGAACGATCATTTGGATAAAATTCCTCTATAAAAGATAAACTATTAAAACTTGTACTATTACCTTTGACTTTTTCGTCAATAGGCCCCTTGACTTTTTCATCATGGGGGGTATTGATTTTTTCGTCAATAGGGGTAGCAAGACTAATAAACCTCTTTTCTATTTGTTTGCTTCCTTCCTTGTATTTGATTGTTCTCTTAATAAAACCTAACTTCTCAAGGTTTGATACCCAACGACTAACAGTCTCCACAGACACGTCATATAACTGAGCAAAGTATTTATTAGTTGCAAAACATTGACCATTCATATTTGTCAGCGCAGTAATTTCAGCAAACAAAAGTTTCTCATTAGGTTTCAGCACTTTTGAATATCTAACATCAGCTGTCAATATTGCGTAATAACTTGGTTGTTCTTTCATTCCATTCCCCGAATTGAAAATTGCAAATACCCCTTACCTTTTTTGACTACCTTCTTTGTCACTGTGCCTTTCATAATCCTACGATCATCAAAGTTGTAACGCTTACATAAAATGTCTTGTAACTGTTTAATTGGGTTATCCCAATCAGATGTTGAAGTAATTCCAAACTCATAAAAAACTTCCAATGGACCTTCTGGTATTTCATAATTGGCTGGCAATAACATCATTAAAGCTTTTTCATAGTTCTTGTATGCAGCAGTTTTGAACTTACGACCCTTGAATGCTGCATTTGCGCTCAATGGTTTAATGTGTAGTTGCACCGTCATCATCCAATTCTATAAATCCCCAACATTCCTTTCTAGCATCTGGATCAAATTTCTCGTATCTTTGATCTCTAACCCTTGGGTCAGGTCTATTGCACGAATGCCTGGCACAATTTCTAGCCTCTCTGCATCTGTCACGACACGTTGCCAGACTCATTACCATGACTAAACTGTTCTAAAATGCAAAATATATTTGTGTTAAAATTGATCATTGAGACATATCTGAAAATCACTGAAAAATCTCAGGAAGTAAAATTCTGCGATTAAAACGACCATCTGGAAACATTTTTTCTATTTGAATAGCTCGTTTCACAGGGATTCCGTTTTTTATCCAGTAATAAATATGTCCATGTTTCACACCAAGAGCTTTTGCGAGTTCTTTTTGTGATCCAAAGTGTTTAATTAATTCATCCATACAGATGGATTATACAAGTTTAACTTGTACAGATATAACATTTTATGCAATATTAAGGAAAAAAACTTATGAGCAACGAAAAATTAGCAGATCGTGTCGCACAATTACGCAAATCTAAAGGGCTATCACAAACAGATCTTGGTAACTTAGTTGGTGTAGTTTGGCAAAACATACAGAACGTAGAGCTTGGTAAAGTTACGCGCCCAAGGTACTTGGAAGATTTAGCAAGAGCCTTAGATGTTAGTGTTGATTATTTATTAAGTGGCAACACTTCTGTTGAATCTAAAAATTCTACAAATCCATTTTCTTTAGTGGCAGTTGATCAACCAATCTTGCCTGACAAGGATAAAGATTTATATATAGTTTCAGTAGACAAAGGTGAAAAATTGTATCTGACAAACAGTGCTACAGAAACTGGCAAAGTCTCCCAAATATTTATTGGTCATATTAGTTCAAAATAACCTACAAAATTTTTTTGTCTTAGGTATATTTAATAACAGTGAGAGGCATCAGACACTTATAAAGCGGATGCAATCGACTGATTCTGCCAGCAGCGATTAACAAATCAATACAGATGGGCTTTTAGCCACTACTAGCAGTTAAAGTGGTTGAGTTACTTTCCCTGTACCACTAAAAAAACAAAAAAAAGAAAGTTAGGGATGTGCATATATGCACTTTTTAACTGGTCGGACTTATGTCCTAAACAACGACCAAATAAATATCGTTAAGGAGAAAATAATGTTAGTAGATTTACACGCACCACAACTTGATGCGTTGTCTGTAACACAACCTAACACACATGAAATGACAGAAATGTTTGTGGTTTGGGATAATTATGTTAAAGACACAATGAAAGCTCTTATTAGTTTGAAAAAAAATAATGAATGGGTTTTTGATATTAAGGATATAGATATAGTGAAATCATTAATTACAGATCTGCAAGAAATGACAACTCAGATTCCGTACAAAAATGACACCATAGATATGACAAATATGGCTCATATGTGGTTTTCTGTTTGTCCAGAAAATCATTCTTTAAAAAGATTTTTTAAATAAACTAAGTTCCCCTGACCCCTTGCCCTTCTTGGGCTGGGGGTTTTTTTTGTTTATTAATACGCATTAAATAGACAAAATTAATTTGTATTACCTATTTTTTTCTGTACAATTGCACTTATACAAACTAAAAATAAATATCTTGTTTGTATATTTTGTTTAATAACACAGGGGAATACAATGACAGGTAAAGACGCACTAGCTCTTGAAGAAGATGGCTACATTGAGTTCAACGAAAAACGTGGAGTCTATGAAGAAATAGATGAGGAAGGCATATTCATGCAAACACTTCCTACTGATGATGACCGACATAATTCAGACGCTGAAGATTTAAAACGCGAGGCTGCGGAAGACGAACCTTTTAACGCCATGTCTGATGCTGGTATGTCAATGAGTGATTTCGTATGACTAACAAAGATATGAAAGCAATAGGTGTATGGCTTTACGAATTCATATGGAGCGCGTTTCTTATGATTGTAATGTTATCTATTTTTTTCATAGGGGTGTTGTTCGTATGAGCAATCCATTTGACGATTTTTCACCCGAAATATTAGCTGGCTGGTACGCGCGCGTTTCTTCAAAAGAACAATGGTTAAACGACATGCAAAATCTTTGGGAAAGTACAGCCAGTGATGAAATTGTTTGTAAGACTTGTAGACATTTTGATGAAGATTGCCAGGCTGGTGATGCTGAAGAATGTCCACAGGTTATTGCAGAATTTAATTTAGACGATAGACATTTTAATTAAGGAGACGTAATGACAAAAGCAACTAAAAGTACATTTAAAAAATTGTATGAAATTGACTGTTCAAAAAATGTTGAAGCCAAAGGTAAGTTTAATTACTTATCTTGGGCGCATGCTTGGAGATGGTTAAAAAATATGCATCCTGATGCAACTTACACAGTATATAAAAATGCTGAAGGTTGGAACTATCACACTGATGGTAGAACTGCCTGGGTAGAGTGTGGTGTAACAGTAGGTGGACTAGAACACATAGAACACTTACCAATCTTAAATTTTCAGAACAAAGCACAAAAGCTTGAAACAGTTGACTCTATGGCAGTCAATACTGCAATCAAACGCTGCGTAACAAAAGCAATTGGTTTACATGGTCTTGGTTTGTATTTATATGAAGGTGAAGATTTACCTGACTTGCCTACATGGGATGAAGATCAACCTGACATGCGTGGGAATTATATTGCTCAGATTAAAAATGCTTGTGCAAATCAAGACGAAATAGAAACTGTAGAAGCATATCGTGATTTAACAGCATCTCAACAAAAAGATGTATGGAAGGACTTCAATCCTGAAGAGAAGACTTTCATCAAAGCATCTTGTAGAGAAGCTGCTGCAAGGAAATACAATTAACTTCATACAGGGTTTATATGGGCTGCACCCTGTCCTTGAAAGCAGCCCACATTTAACTGGAGACAGAAATGGATGAGTTAGAAAATGAAATGTTGGATGTCAGTAAAAAGATAACTGAACTTAAAAGAGATTGTTTGTCTAGTACTAGAGTTACTTTAGATCTTTTTGATAAGTTAAGTGAACTTGAAGACAAAGTAAGTAAATCATTAGCGAAGGAGCAAGTTAATGCAAGCAACTAAAGAACAATTAAATCAAGGCTGCACAATAGTCTTAAAAGCTCTTAAAGAAAACCCCAGTGGAGTGACTGCTGGGGATTTTGACAATGGGTTTGCGCTTAGATCTCGAATATCTAATTTAAGAGATATGGGTTTAAACATCATTACTGAGTATGAACGTAACGCAAGCAATACTGGATCACATGGTCGGTATCGATTAATTTTAAACTAGGAGACAACATGAAAACCACACACGATTTGTGCGTAGCAACAAGTAAATACACTGACAAAAACGGTCAGGAAAGAAACAAATATGAGAACATCGGAAAGATGGGTACAAGAGATGATGGCTCTGTTTGGATTAATTTTAAAAGAACATTTAATCCAGCTGGTGTGCCAAACCCAGCTGACTCTGATACTGTTTGGGCAAGTGTATTTGAAGCTAAGAACAATGGACAGCAGCAGCAAGCTCCTCAACAACAGCAAGCTCCAAATCCGAATTTTCCACACGAAGATCATCCGTTCAACTAATGGGTGCAAAGGGAACTAAAAACGGTCAACGTAAACAGTACACCTTGGATGACGGTCAAGTAGTTGATGTCTTTGTAGTAGCAAAAAGAGTCAACTGCTCGATCTCTCTAGCCCTAGCTAGATTGAATACAAGTTCTGATCCTGATTACATTTTTATGGCTAAAGGAACAAAAATACCAAATGGACATCCTTACGTTCAATTAGAAAGACAAAGAAAATTGAAGAACGGAAACCATGGACCTATTGTTAAACAAAAAAAATCTTATAGAAACACTGCCAAACACAACAAGGATGGAACGCTGAAAAGTTTTTATGATCCTTGGATGAGACTAATTCTTAAAACAATATGATAGAATATAAAACAATTAGGCAATTCGCATCTGAATCAGGTTACACCCAGGAGGCTATACGCACTAAGATTAGTCGAGGTGTGTTTAGAGAAAACGAAGTTTGGGTGCGAGGGCCTGATAACCGAGTCTTAATTAGCATACAAGGATTTAATCAATGGGTAAAAAAAGGACAGGAGTTCGAGCAGCAAGTAACTCAAGTATCAGAGTCACTTTTACATACCAAGAAGAGTTATGCAGAGAACTTATACAATCCACCCCCTCTGAATCTAACTTAGAAAAAACATTAGTTTGGAGAAATGAACAACTTCTACCAGCTATTAAAAATGGTACTTTTGATTATGCTACCTGGTTTCCTAAATCCCCTAAACGTCATAAATTTCAAGCAACACCTTCAATAAGATTTGGCGCATATTTGCAAGAATGGTTTAATTTACACAAGCAAGATTACAAAGCATCCACTTTACGAACTAATCAATTAATCATAGACAATCAACTTATACCAGCGTTTGGTAAATATCCAATAGCTGAACTTAAATACATTGATATAAAGAAATGGTTTAAGAAACAAAAAAATACACAGAAGACTTTAAATAATAAATTATCATTACTAAATCAAGCTCTTGACGAAGCAGTTGATGATGAGCTTATAGCAGTTAATCCTTTGTATGGTAAAAAACTTAAAGGACAAAAGACAATTTCAAGAAAGATAGATATTGATCCTTGTTCTTCTAAAGAGGTTTTTGAAATACTCAATCATTGCAAAGGTCAACAACACAACCTTTTTCATTTTGCTTTTTCCACTGGTTTAAGAACAAGTGAATATATAGCTGTTACATGGGATGATGTTGATTGGATAAACAATAGAATAAAAGTTGATAAAGCATTAACTGCTGATGACAAAATTGCCTCTTATACTAAAACTGCTGCAAGCAATAGATGGGTTAAATTATTAGATGATGTTGTTGAAACATTGCGTGATCAAAAACAATATACATATCTTGAAGGCAAAGAAATATTTCATAATCCAAGAACTAACAAACCTTGGACAGGTGACAAACCAATTCGCAATCAATGGACTACAATATTAAAAAGAGCTGGTGTACGATATAGATACCCTTATCAAACTAGACACACTTTTGCTACACTTGCTGCTACTTCTGGTGAAAACATAGGGTGGATTTCAAAACAAATGGGTCATACAAATGCGGGTTTCACTTATAAAACTTATGCTGGATGGATAGATGATGACGCGCCAGAAGCTGGAAATAAATTTGCAAGCATCTTAAATTCAAAATCTACTATAATATCGCCTTTAAAAAAGGTAGAAAAATAGAGGTTAATGCACGATTAATGCACGATTGCTTCTACAGACCCTACTAATAAAGGAAGTGTTGGGGGTTCAAATCCCTCCACTCCGACCATTTAAACCCCTCTACTAAAGCATTTTTATTTTAACAGTGCATTAATATCTGTCTGATTAGTGCATGATTAGGCTGAGTAATGCACGATTTATGCACGATTTCTATTTAAAGGTTTCTACTAACTGTGGGCCAAACTGTGCCAACATCCAAGAAATAGCTCCAATAGCAAACAAACCTACTAGCATCCATTTCATTTTGAAATCATCTACAATCATTTGAAAACCTAATATTTCATTACCTAAAATTCTTACAGATAATTCTAATTTACCTTCGTCATCTTTGTTTTGCATTTTATTTTGCCTCTATTACTTTACCCCAAACATTAGATCGACCATCAATAATATCAATTACGTCTAACTGAAAGTTACCACCAACAAACCAAGTTACAATTCCAAACGCATGTGACCATCTAACTAACCTACCACGAAGCCAAGTGTTTGCTTCTGGACTCATGTCTTTTAAACACCCCATACTCCATGCACCAATAGCTCCATCATTTAAACGTGAGTTAGAATACCTTTGGACATCGTGAGTATGCCCATAACAAATTGACGTGCCAAACGAGTCCAAATGTTTCTTAGCATGATTCTGTGTTGCATACATGCCATGCGTAAACGAGATCTTACCCAAGGTTATCACATCATTATATGTAACCCATTCGTAACCACGTTCATCCAAACGACATTGTTCCTGAAATGTCCACTCTTCTAAAAACGGTGCTTCTTTTTCTCTCCATTGATCAATCCACATATCATGATTACCAATGCACATATACTTTTCTGAGACGTATTTATCAAGAACACGATCAAATCGATCTATACCTTTATTAACTGCTTTAACTGCTGCAATCTTTTCAGGCAATTGAGTGACTATAGGTAATGGTTTACCTTTCTTGTGTGACGAGAATTCAGCCCATTCTCCTACATCTCCCAGGTTAATAAATATATCTGGCTTTATATGTTCAATAGCTTGCAGTACAACAGACTCTGCTTTTTTATCAATTAGGGGAATATGCTGATCTGGGATCACTATCCCAACTTTACCTTTAAGCATGTTATCTCCTAGAGGATATGCTTGCCCCAAAGTAAAGACCAACCACTGCCATGATAGCGTGGCTTAACCATTCAGGAGTAACAACCCCTTCAAGCTGTATGTATTCAGTTACATCTTTAGTAAAGTCTAAAAAAAGCAATTTAAAGCCTTCAGTACTAACTACAGGAACTTGGGTTGTTTGACCAAACAATGGCGCTGCTATAATAAACATTGCCATAGTCATAAACGATACGACTAAAAACTTTCTAGTCCAATTTGCATGTGGTGTACTCCACTCTCTTGCTGCTGATCTTGATAGTTCATTTTCTCTGCCAGCCTCTAAAGCCATCTTCCATTGCTCTGCTTTGTCAGCATTAGCTTGACTCCAGATACGCATAACAGCACCACCTACTGTACTGCCTAACATCGTTATAACTTCCATGGGTATTCCAAACATATGTACTCCTTACATTAGTTTAAGTGCTTGTAAAAAACCTATCTCTGTTGCTACAAAAAATGCAAAACCTCCGTACAAGAAATACCTTATCTGTGTCAGTATGTTCATAATTTTTTGTATGTTCTTTTTTGTGTCATCAATCTCAGAGAAGAGTTTAGAAATCTGTCTACCTTGATGTTCTGTTCTTTCTTCTAACAATCTAAATCTCTCTTCCATAGTTATCCTCAATTAGCTAATGGGTTATCTAACGCTCTTTGTACTTTTGCGTTAACTCTTTCTTCAACTTCTTTAATCTTACGATCTGTGTCTGAATACAGTGAGTCTCTGCGCGCATCAAATCGTTCAGAAGCTTTATCTATAAGTTCAATTAATCCTGACTTTTGTTGTTGCAGCTTTGTCTCAACATCACCTACAATAGTTTCAAGGTGACGCATATCTTGGCGAACATCAACCTTCACTTCCTTGACATACTTAATTTGTTCTTCAAGTGATTCTTTTTGATAACCCATCTCATCAGAAAATAAATCAAGCTCTTTGCTCACAAAATCCATGTGTGTGTTTACGGTATTCATGTGTTCGTTTATAAGTGCTAAGTCTTTATTAATTTGCGACAAATCAGGAGATTTGAATGCAGCTATCTTCGCTTCCATATCAAGGTATCTTTGGTAAACTTCAAAGCCACCCCATAGACCACCAACAATTGTTCCTATTAGTGGCACTATCAATAATGCTTTACTACCACCTACTTTAATTCCACCGTACTCTATCTCTGCCATTGAAGGTCCACCATTTGTTTATGTAATAATTCTTGGGCTAAACCGTTACGCAACCCTCTTGTGTTGTCTGGAATATATTTATCTATATATATGTCTCTGCTTTCATAACCGATAGCGTCAGGTAGATAACCACCATAGCTTTTATATCCAGCATTAAAATTTAGAAGAGCTATAATTAGTGCTTCAAGATTGGCTGCCTCTTCTAGTGTTGTAGCTACTGCTCTTTGCTCACTGATCTTTGCTAACTTAATAGCAACTATCTTATTTAGAGCATCATTCTTTTTTTGTTCTTTTGTTTTTCCTGGCTCTGGCTCTGATTCAGCAAGCATAACAACAGGTTCATTTATCTCTTCTTCGGTGGTCTCTTCGATTTCTTCTTGTACATTTGGTATTTCCTCTACAGGTTCAGGTTCTTGTTCGAGCATTGATTCAATCTCAGCCTCCAGCTCAGCTTCAAGTTCTTCTACTTCCATCTCTACTTCTTCAAAACTGTCCATGTCAGTTTCTATTTCTATAACCAAGTCAATGTTGTAATCATCAAGAGCTGGTATTAAATCTATCTCAACATAAGTTTCAGGTATGACTTCAAATACAACTTCTTCTAATACAACAGGCTCTTCAACAAGCTCTACATAATTAGGGCAATAAGGACTTGACTGTGGGTTTTCTTCACATTGCTGGTTTAACCAAGCTGTCTCCCAATTTGGACAAGCCTGTGAATACAAACTGTCTTTAGCACATTCAGCTGCTAAAAAGTTTTCAGCATATTGTTCTGGATACCAGGCGCAAGAAATGTGTGATTCTGGAACAACTTCACAAATACTTTGATTTTGTAAAACAACTGGATCTGATTCACTACTATCCCAATACACTGCTTCTTCTTGGTTTTGATGATAAAACCATTGTTCATATTCTTGTTCTGATAGATCGGCAACATAACCAACAGTGACAGAATGATTTTTGATGTCTATTTTTCTATATGACATTTCAATATTTCCTAATGGATAGATAGTCATATCAAAGTCATTGCGTGAGTCTGGTCTGTAATATTCAGACAAGTTCTTCCACATATACTTCATGCTGTTTTTATCGCCTTGAGTATAAAACTTACCAACACCATTAATAGATATTAGGTCAGTCCAAAGTGGCATCAAAGTAAAATCGAACCTACTGCCAAACTGAGCGTAATTGTCTAGGTCTTGACCATTACAACATAAACCCCAGTCTTGAGGATTTGGTTCTAAGAAACCAACTACACCGTTGGAAAACATAAAACTTGTTACATACATATTTCCATAAAAAGGAAAGGTAAAGTCAAGAGGTACTTCCACCCA
>Ga0222718_10000663_pt1 | contig 35241 bp, 77 predicted proteins | sample C33_27DmetaG_FD_165045 | JGI IMG/M metagenome (GOLD analysis project Ga0222718, IMG submission 165045) | Estuarine water microbial communities from San Francisco Bay, California, United States - C33_27D | ecosystem: Environmental > Aquatic > Marine > Unclassified | place: USA: California...
GATTAGCATTTAAACGTGTTTCAGCTGCAGTAACGTTATCAGATACTACATTTATGTTAGCGTTTAAACGTGTTTCAGCTGCAGTAACGTTATCAGATACTACATTTATGTTAGCGTTTAAACGTGTTTCAGCTGCAGTAACGTTATCAGATACTACATTTATGTTAGCGTTTAAACGTGTATAAGTTACAAAGTCGTTAGCAGCGCTATCAGGTAAAGCAGCTACATTGTCCTGAACTACGTCTAGATTAGCATTTAAACGTGTTTCAGCTGCAGTAACGTTATCAGATACAACGTTAACATTAGCATTTAGAAGCGTATACGTAACAAAGTCATTGGCGTCCGAAATCCCAATGACTAATTCACTTTTATCGATCTTTTTAGTTGTATCAGCGTCTAAATCAACTAGAACAAAAACATCTGCATCGGCAAGACCTGAACCGCCGATAGCGTCTAATTGCGTTATTTTAACGTTTGCCATTTAATAAAGTCTCACTTATTGAATAATCAAATTATTGCCGTCTTGTGTCTCTAGTAACTCACCTGCTTGGGTAAGTAAAATGCTTTGTACTCGCGTAAAGATAATTAAAGCTGCGTCCTGAGTAGTAACAAAATCACCGTTTTGGGTAATGAAAGCGAATTCATTTCCTGCATCTACAACAGCTTCCGCTACAGTTTGAGCTGCTATAAAGCTTGTTACGCCCAATCGTAGAGAAAGAGACATTACTCTCTCTCACTTATATATACGTTTCCTGAAGTGCTCACTGCAATAAAGCTTGCATGAGTGTGATAATCTGTTGTGCTAGAAATGTCTGTTCCTAAAGCTAGGTCGTAAGGAATTGAAGCAGCTAAATAATGAGAAGAAGAAGTAGCAGTTACACTAGAATCACCTGTTTGAAAATACATAGGTTGTGTCGTTGTCACAGTGATCACACGAGTTCCAGTAGTAAAAGCACTACTTCTTTGAGCAGCTGAAGAACTTATTGAAGTTATTGCTTGAGCGGCACCGTCTCTAAACCTTAAAACAGGAATAGGAGAGCCTGCATCATCTCTAGGTTGTTTAGCCCCCATTAAATAAATCCTTCATTAGCTTGTCATAGTTGTTAACTTGAATAGCTACTTGTGGAGATTGCTTTTTAGGTTTCGCAGTCTCTTCTAAATCATTTAAGTGCTTCATCCAGTCTAGTAGGTCACGCTTTGACCAAACTCCAGACTCTAAAGCATCTTGTACTTTTTGTTCAATAACTTGGTTAACAAGCTTCATTCTACGAATACGATTTAAATATCCTTGTGTTACATATACGTTATCAACATATTTTTTTACATCATCTTTATCCAAGACTGCGGCAACGCGATCTTCTGATACTCCATAATCTTCTGCAATCTGCGACACATCACGACCGTCTAAATAATCGTTAGCAATAGATAATAAAACAGGGTCAAGCTTGGGAGTTTCCAAGCTTTTATTAAGAGCATCTACATCATGTCTTGGGGCTAAAATTTCTTGTGACATTACTTTTTCCTTGGACCTCCTGGCTTTGGATTGGCTTTTGAACCGCCTTTGCCTGACCAAAGAACTTTACGAGCCCAGTAGTTTGCAGAAAATTTATCGTCTTTAGTTAGCTGACCACCTTTTCCACGAATACCGGCACTCCGAGCCATGTAAGAAGAACGAGCTTTTGATGAGTAGTTGTGTCCATAACCTTTTTGACCAAATTCTACGACTTTAATTTGATCACCTTTTTTGGCTAGCACACGCATTTTTTTCTTTGAATTGGTAGGTGCGCGTTTAGGCTTATTAAACCCAGGAAAAGTTTCTCCACGATAGCGCACTCCGCCTTTTGTTCTTTCAGCATCTTTAGTTGTTGCCATTAAAATTCTCCTTTAATTTTGTTGTATACGTCCGTTGCAAAACGCTTATTGTCCTCTAGAGTCATATGATTTCTAATACCTGCTTCTTGATTCTTGTCTATAGACATTTCTCCATTTTTATATTCTCCATGCAAGTTTGTCCAATAATCACACGATAATTTTTGTCCGTTTTTAAATTTGTAGTGTTTTGTCTCTGACCAATATAAATGCAAGCATGGATGTTTTTCTAAAGCTTTGTCCCATTTTTTATAGGCGGGAATAATTAAGTCTTGTTGCTCAAAATAATTATCTGATCTCATAGGATGAGTATGAAAGATTATAGTAAAATCACGCTCTTCACCATACGTTTTTAAATAAGTATATAAAATAGTTGACTCTGCCGCCCCTGATATACCATAAGAAGATATTTGTGCATCTAATTGCAAGGCTAAGTGACTTATCCAAGAGTCAGATCTAGCATGTTTTGGCAGTCTTGTTAGTTGAGCAAAAGAGTCCCCAAAAACTAAAATTCGTTTGCCGCCACTTTCATTTACAATTGCAGGTAATTCATATTTAAAGTAAAAATGCACTACCGCCTCTTTTTAAATCCAATGGGTTTTGTATATTTTATAGGATAACCCAATTTACGTGTTTGTTCAATAAATTTTTCCAAACGTTTAGTTGAAAGCTTTCCACGGAGGGCCAACTTTCTTATACGACGAGCACTGGGTACGTTCATAGGCCGTCCCGGTGCTGTTTTTTTATTTAATACCATTAGAATATTGTCTCCCATTTTAATTTATTTTTAAAGTGCTGTGCTAATCGTATAGCTAATAGTAAATTACCTGGCTGCGTAGTATGATTAGCACATGTATTTTGTAGTAATTCATCAAATTGAAAATCTTTATCCTCTAATATTCTATTATCGTGACAACAACAATGAGTCAAATGATATTTAGTGTGAAAACTATTCCCCTGTTTAAATTTATAAATAGACTCTTCACTATTCCAATATAAGTGAACGGTAGAATCATTTGTAAGCTTATCCCATTCTACATAGTCTGAGTAGGGTAAACGAGGCTGTCCAGTAAAGTTGTCAGGTCTGCCTAATCGAGTGTGATAAATAATTGTAGCATCTCTAGGCTCATCTAGAGTGCGCTTGAAAAGATCATAACAAAATTGCTCTGATCCACCGGTTACTCCATAAGTGATAATTTTAGCTTGTAAAAACGTAGCCAAAAACCACATCCAAGAATTTATAGTGTTATTAACAGGAGCATCAGAATTTACTCCTTGAGTATACGCCTTTGCAGCGTCTGCAAAACTATCACCATAAACCAGTATAGTTTTCTTTATACCAGTTTCCGGCATAAAAGTAAAAGGGAGTTGTGGATACCGATCAAGTTTAATTGACTTAACCATCGACTCACTTTCTATAGGATCGCGTTTTTTTCGCGATTTTACGAGGTTGCTTAACAAATTGACGCCCTTTTTTGGTGCCTTTGCGTTTAGCAGCGTTCGTTGCACGCTTTTCACCAGGAGAAAGAGCTTTCCATGCAGCTTCGGGGAGATATCGTCCACGTTGAGAACGAGGTTTTTTACCTTCCTCTTTAGAGGAATAGCCCCACTTCTGACGAGTCCAAGCTTTTAAAGATTGCTGTGACTTTTTTAACGCCATCTTACTTCTTCTTTTTAGCCAAAATAGCTTTCTGAAGAGCGGGTGGAAGCTTCTTTTGAGCAGCGGTTAAACCATTCCCGTTGCCATTCTTTTTCATAGTCTTCTTTTTTTGATTTGCTTTTTTATGTACCATAATCTTCTCCTTTATTATGTGGGTAATTTACCTGTACAGCACAGAGATGCTGTAACATATCCTACTAATCCTGCTACTACTAGCGAAGCAGTTTGTGGCGAAACATAGGCCCAGGGGGCCTCACTAATCGCCATAGCGAGTAGCGCAGCAAGAGCACCAATTAGCGCGGCTTTATTGCCTCCTACGCCTTCTCTAACATCTGGAATCGCCCAAAGAATTTCAACAAAATATGCACACACAGCATTACATTCTGTAGCAATGACAGCTTGATCAACGGCATCAGCGGCAGCTGCAGCAGCTGTTTCTGCGCAAAGAGGTGCAAACATTGCTGTGGTTTCTTCTTCTGTTGCTGGGTTGTTTAGTGTGGCAGCAAACGCTCCTGAGATGGCAGCGCTTACAGTAATAGTGCAGATGTTCTCTGCTAGATATTCGCCCATTGCTACAAGATCTTTGCCTACCGCTTCAGCACCAGCTTCAAAAGCTAAACCTGCTGTTACACAACCTGCTGTAAATTCGTCACAGCCAATTTGAGCACCTTGTGCTGCTTTGTTCCATGAATCTACTGTGCTTTGTGTGGCAGGACGTAGCACTTGACTGTTAATTGTATTGATAGCATCTGTACATTCTTTAGCAGTTGCATTGGCAGCATCTGTTACTCCGTCTGCTACTGTATTAGCAGCATCCACTGTACCTTGGGCTACTGTATTACCTACGTCTGTTGCTGTATCTGCTACTGTATTACCTACGTCTGTTGCTGTATCTGCTACTGTATTACCTACGTCTGTTGCTGTATCTGAAATAGCGCCACCAACTTGTTGCCAGCTTGATTTCTTAAAAGGATTCCAACCCATTACTCTGCCTCATCCCAAGGGCAATCAACAGTCTCTTTCCCCTGTTTCCAATGAAGTTGCTGTGTAATTTGTTCTTGAAGACCTTCAACGGTTATTCCTTCTGAACTTGTAATCCACTTTAAAGCCATTTCACGAGTAACGTCTTCAAAAGGAACAAAAGTGTCAGGCTCATAGATACCTGTAGCAGTTGAACCATGTACCCAGGCTTGCTTACCATCTTCTTCACCGATATATTGCCAATGAACGACGCGAATTACCCCCTCAATGTCATTAGTATCTTCATCTTGTAGTTCCAGGGACACTTCTATAGGTCCGAGGTTCCAAGTATATTCAATTGTCATTTTTTTCTCCTTTGCTTTAGCTTTTTCCACGATTTCCCAAGTCCTTTTTCTTACCTTTGTAGGGTCCAGACTTTCGAGCAATTAAACCTCGCGCTACAAGACGCGCTCGGTTCGTAGAACCGATAGCCTTACCCGCACGATAGTTGCGAAGTAGTTTAGCATAATTAATTTTAGGCTTGCGTTTAGCCACGATAGCCGCCTCCGGCGCGTTTATAGGCTGACGCCAACATCTGAGCTTTTCGGGCCGACCATTGACCAGGCGCACCACCTTTTGAACCAGCTTTTATTCTATAAAAAAGTTGTTTACGAAGTGCAGGCTTGGTGTAATTGCCCGCAGCATTTACCTTGCTTTTAGATTTTTTTGGCATCATTACCCCCAATCTGGCCAGCGTTTGGTATCTTCACAACGACATGTGCCGCAGGCACAAGCCTCATCTTCTTCAAAATTGTCGCAAACAATCACATCACAATGGCATGGATGCTTACAATCTTTACACATTACTTTTGCTCCTCTTTAGCTTTGGCTGCTTCAGCTGCTGCTTTCTTCTCAGCCTTTATACGTGCATCTAGATCTTTAATGGCCTGTGCTTCGGCACGAGTGACAGCATCTCCCCAAACACCCAAACGATTTAGTACTACTTGTGGAAGTAATCCTTTTTCGGCACATGCACGAGCCCCTTCCATTGGTCCCCAAGCGTGTACTTGTCCGTTTGAAACCCACTGACCTTTTTCATTATAATTACAAGGTGCAGTGTTAGCAATGGCACCGAAGGTGCCCAGCGCGAGTACACTTGCTCCAAGTGCCGTTGAAATTAAAATAATCTTCTTCATTTTTAATACCTCCATTTATCTATAATAGTTACTTTGACAAAATTTGTCCAATATTCTTTTTAAACTGCAGCATCCTGCTGATATCTAATAAGTCCATTTATAATAACAACGCCAAAAGGAGTCATTAGTCCCTCATCTGTTTCTGTTGAAGTAATACGAGCATCTATAACCTCAAATGACGCAGCAGAGGACACAGTATTCAAAGCTTCAATAACAAATTCAATATCATCCGCTAGATCTTCTTCAGCATCAATAGTTGCCTCATCTCTAACATAAGCTCTAATTTCAAAAGAAAAAGTTCCAAAACGAACTCCCCCGCCAATTTCAATTCTATCTTCAGCCCCAGACGTTACACATAAAGTAGGAAAATCATTAACTTCATTTAAATATTTCATACTACGAAATACGTTGTTAAATACATTTGACTTATAAGTATATCCACTACGAACAGGAACTGTTCTAGCATCCTGTTGTCCATTTATTCTTTTTAATTCAGTTACTAAAAAGTCAATTATTTGTGTTCTACGACTCATTATACATTTCCTTTAATAACTCTTTAGGAGTTAAATTATTTAACATCATCTTATTTACTATTGTTTGCCTAAAAAGTCTTCTATAAGAATAAGGAGTAGGAATAAGCGTCCACCAGATCATCCATTTTTTTGCTTGGCTCTCTGTACATACAATTAATTTATTATTAAGCCATTCAGAATATACTTCCCATTTAGGGGCTGAAACTTGTAAATAGTCATTATACTCAACTTGAAATTTATTTGGTGCCCAATCAGGGTGCAAAGGACAAGACAAATCTAAGCATTCTATACCATTTTCATCTACAGGAACCCCATTAGCGCTATAAGAAACAGGAGGTAGTCCTGGATGGTAATAGTTACCTACATTATTATCACTAAAAATATCTGTAATATAAAGTAAAGGACCCCACTTAAACTTTGTGGATGGTTGTTCCATAGTTTCCCCCCGCTATAACTTCTCTTATTTGAATCCTATGATATTTTTCATAAAGCTTGTTTGCTAATCTGAGATAGTGTTCTTTGCTATTCATCTCACATTTATCTTGTATATCATCTGAAATTCTATCATATGTATATGTTTTATGGCTTCTTATATAGTTAATAAATTCTAGATGAGACTCAGCATCATTAATTTTAAAAATTTTAGACTCGGCATCTGTGGTAATTTTAACTGTAGTTCTAAAATTATTTAAACTATTCATTTCATAAAAATAAGGGTCAACTTCTATACAAATTGTACGGCCTAAGTCTTTTATATATAAAACTATTTCATAAAACAAAACCAGATCCTCAAACATATTGGATACTTTTGTAATTCCTAGAAGTTTATATTGTTCTGTTTCCAAAATCATTTTAGAATGGTATCATGCCAGGGTAACCCTGTCAAGATTTCTCTTGAGGATTTTCAAAAAATCCTGTCTCGGGGCCGTGCGGGGGTACACCTCGGGCGCGGTCAGGATCAAGTCCTAATAACCGCCCCCTTGTCAAGGTTTTTTTAATGCACCGTCTCGAACCATGTTTCAATGACCGAAGGCATGGCGCGAAATGTCACACCACGATTGCCGCGCATCTCAATGACGACATCACCGCGGGCGATGCTATCAAGGAAGCGGGAAGCAATTACCTTGCGGCAAACTGCCAAGCGGTCGAAGGTTACGGCGTTGCCTTTTTTGGTGGCGGCAACCATTGCAAGGTTCGGCATTTTTTCTTCAATGCGCTTTTTCAATTCGTCAATCGTCCAACCTGCGGTAGGCTTGCCATCAACGGTGACCGCAACCGACGGCCCCTTGATATGATGAACAATGGTCACGCTATGACCCTTGCCATTAGCAACACCGAGACGAACAACCGTGGAACCGTGCGCGGCTTTGAACTCGGAGGCGCTCATACCTACGGTCGGCGCGAAGGTGAAAACCGTCAGCACCCCTTTACCGTGATGCACCTTGGCTTCCGTGTTGATGGCGGCGAAGTCAGCACCGCGATCATTGCCGACAATGCCGCCGACCATGAGTTGTTCAAACAATTCGCCCACGGCTCCAGCACTCTTACGGGTGACAGCGTGGGACTGGCTGGCGACTTGGGCGAAGCGGGCGGTGAGGTCTTGGAAGCTGTTAATCATTGGTTTGTTCCCTTGTTTGATGATCTAAATATAAGGATTATCGCGATGGATTGCAACCCTTTTTTTCACTTTTTTTTAATTATTTTATCCTTATAAATCAAAGGGTTAGTTTGCCTCCGGGCCGCCCGTAACCTATTGATATATAAAGGTTTTTTACTTAAAAAAAAAATGATTTTTTTCGCTCAAGGGGTTGACATTCGGTCCCACAATCCCCATATTATATATATCGAAACAGCAACAAGGAACTGATATCATGATGACACGCAAACACTTTGAGATCGTAGCGGAAGCCCTTCTGGAAGCCGCCGTTGATGCTGAGCAAGCTCGCTCGGTTGCTAAGGCTCTCGCGGAAGATAGCGGGAACCCTCGTTTCGATCAAGATCGTTTCGTTCTGGCCGCTATGAATTGGGAGTAAGGTAACCCTTTGAAAACAAAGGGAAAATCGGCGCCCGGGCGCCCCTTAACCTATTGATATATAAAGGTTTTTTATATTATTAGCGCCAGCTAGATGCGAATGATTCTTAATTGCAACGCAACCACGCTTGGCAAGAGAACAAAACGTGAACATGAGTCACCCCGGGGCGAAACATTGTTGCGCAAATCGGCTAAACATAACAACAATATAATACACTTTTTTTCACTCTACCCCTTGAAAATAGGGGTTGGAATGCTTATATATATAATATAAGAGAAGGCAAACTGGCGGACCAAAACGGTCCTAGATTTAACTGAATCGCCCTCTAAGGAGATTGGAACATGAAAATTAAAATTCGCAGCTCAAACGGACGTCGCAGTTATTCCCGCTATTCTTCGATCCCTGCGCACGTCGCGCAATACATCGTCACACACGCGGATGTCGAGCGCGTCGAGCAAGTGTCCATCGATCAAATCAACTCTTGGTTTTTTGAAAATTGGGAAGGCGAAGACTGGGACAACCCTACGAACTATTCCCATTAGGGCGTGTGGCAGAAATGTCACACTCCCCAACAAAATGACCTTGGGGGCATATTAACTGTTTACATTGTCGGCTAGGTGTCGTATACTGCAAGGGTAATCAGGAGAAAGAAACATGACAAACAAAAAACGCGAATGGCTTCAAATCAAATGGAAAGAGGCGGACCAGAAGGCCCGCAAGTTCTGGACCACCAACAAAAAAGATCAGGCCGCGTTCTGGTATGCGAAGGCGGACGAAATCAAAGCGGAGTTGACGCAATGAACGCAGGAAAGAAACTTCTTCAAGACTATCTCACGGTGAACGCCAAGGCAGTCAAAAAGTTCCAAGAGGAAAACGAAAAACTCCGCAAGCAGTATGAAGCGATCATCGAAAAGGAAAAAGGCAATGCATAACCAGAAAGCAGACGCCGCCGAATATATGGCGATCAAGTACCGAGTCCAGTCCAAGAGCGAAATAAATCTGGACAAGTCCGAAGCCCTCATGCTAAAAGCTATCGCATGGTTTGAACTAGCAGAACACCTTAGAGGAGAAAATAAATGAGTCCAGAAATGAAAGACACAATCCGCGACATGGCGTCGCATCCGTTCAGAACCCTTGGCGAGTTTGCATGTATGTTTTCAATTTTCGCCCTAGGGTATTTTTTCTTAGTAGCATTTGGAGGCTAAGTAATGACTCGCAATCATTTCCAACTTATCGCTGATGCTCTAGTTGAAGCAGAAGCAAACATTATCCAAGTTCGCATTATAGCGGAGAAGCTAAAGGAAATCAATCCTCGCTTCGATAGAGATAAGTTCATCCTTGCCGCTATGAATTGGGAGTAAAAAACTCAACCAATTCAACGGCTTAGGCGGCGGCCGGAGCCCGCTAAGTCCTTGATTTTAAAGGGTTTTTTATTTCATTTTATCCACATTTTTTTGCGCGGACCCCTTGACATTTGCCCTTGGAATGCTTATATATATAGTATGAAAAACATATTTATATTCGATCTTGATGGAACCGTAGTTGATAGCGATTGGCGCACACCCCGCAAGGGCAATGGCTCAGTCGATATTAGCAAATGGTTAGACCTTGCAACCGCTGACAATATCGCAAAGGATGGTTTGCTTCCCTTAGCTCGCTTCATGCAAAAGGTTATCGCAGAAGGTGACTTTGTGATAGTGGCAACTGCTAGGATTATGACTGCAGCAGATAAGCAGTTCCTAATCGATAATGGTATCAATCCGAACATCATTATTAGTCGCAGTTCTAATGAGATGAAGAAACCAGACGCTGATCTGAAGTGGAACAAACTAAACAGGTTGTTTAATCTTAAGCAGTTCCAAAACAAACCCAAGATCATGTTTGATGATAATGGTTCGGTTCTTAATCGAATGAGAGAAAAAGGAATAGTTGCCCTTAATAGTGTAACAATAAACAGAAAGTTAGCTGCATGATGAATGAAAGCTATAAACTACAGTTAGAGCGTGACGATGATCTCTTAGTTCTTCACATACTTAATACAGAAACAAAGCACCGCACTGAAGTAAGAGGCAAGCCCAACTACGAAGGTGATGGTTATGATAGTGATGATAAACTACATCAGTTACTAGATAAAATTGGTAAAGCAGCAAATATCAGTGAACTTATGAATGGCGAGGTAGTAAGCATCAATCCACGTCATCCAGATGGTCCAGACGCAAAAGAACGAGTTAAGAAAGTAGCTGTATGATGAATGTAAAGAAAGTGACGCCTCGCGGCGGGCGCCAGTGCGAAAGCAGTGTAAAAATATCGTGGGAAATCAAAGATTTAAGTCGCGCCCGGGGGCCAGGCAAGTCCTTGATTTTAAAGGATTTTTTCCTGAGATAGTTGTTGACATTGGTGACGGTTTGGGGTATTATGTGTCCAAGATGAAAGAGCAAAAGACATCCCAAGACGTGTTGCAAGTATGTCACACCATACAAAAAAATGCGCCTGTGGATGAATTAGTTCTTGACTTTTAGGGTGGAAAGCCTTATATTATAGGTATGAACAGAGACGACTGGCGTCGTTAAACGACTAGGCTAAAAGGTACTGAATGTCTCACAACTCAAAGGAATATCATCACATGAACAAGATCGAAAACATCATCACTCAAATCACCGCTGAAAATGTCCAGTTTCTGACCTTGGACGAGTGCCGCGAGGTTCTCGCCACACTCGCGTGGAAAACTGAACACAATTCAGAGCGCGAAGCCGCTATTCTGGAAGCCTGCGAAGATCGTGTGTATGAGGTCGAGTGGGGTGAGTACGAAGCGATAGGTGATAGCGGTGCAGATGCAGAAGCTCTCGCTTCCGCAGGGTTCGGAACCGACGAGGATTATGGGTATTTCGGAGACGTAGAGGAGTAGAAGGATGCTTGACAATATCGACGGCGCACAGATGGTGATGGTTGACCCTAGGGAAAGCGAATATGTGATTTGCTGGTTTGGTTCAAGCCAGCTCCACTTGTTCGATTCCGAACTAAATGAGCTGGAAGTTAAAACCATCGGAGGCGGTATCAACTCTGGGTTCGATGCCCGATGTCATGCCGAAGAATGGTTTGATGAATGGTATGATGCAGAGTATGAGGATGAAGATTAAGAATCAAGTATTCGTCGTAATACATTTCTATTACGACGGCTGTAATGTCTGGGAGACTACTGTAAAGGCTTTTGCAGACAAAGACGAAGCAGAGTATCACGCTCTCGAACTACAAGATGCGTTTGATGCGACCATTCCGCCTCGTCCCAAGAACTATAAGGGTTTATGGGGAGAAGATCGCAGTTGGTACGTTAAGACGCTGGACGTTTATTAACTGACCTGATGAGATTGAGGCAGATGCCAAGGAAATGTTTGAAGAGATAGAGGAGATGAAGGAATGATGATCCCCGAAGATATGGAAGTGCCTTTATTTCGTAGAAATACGAATGAAGTAGGAAATGTGCAGTGGCTAGTTAGAAATCTAGCGGTAAAAAATCAAAATCACCCAAGTTTTGATGAAGTGCTGCGCACCTTGAAGCTGGTACTAAGAGGAATTCCAAAAAGGTTTTAGTTTCAACAGGTTAGCGAGGCCCCGGGGGCCAGGTAAGTCTTTGATATTGTTGACCTTTTAGATCCACTTTTTAGTTGACTTTTCCCGATTTATCACATATAATGCGTACATCATGAAACAGAGAAAACAAAACAAACCACGCAACACCCTCCAGCAAGAGTGCTGGAAGTTGGGGACACATAAAATCCCCAACAAAAAAGCGTACAAGAGGAAAGGGAAAGCCAAATGGCAGTATTCCCAACCCTAGTGTATGAAGGTGGAATGGTTCGTCGTGCAAGGTGGCATGATAAACTTAAATTTGTAACCCAATGGCTAAGAAAAGGATACACAATGGCCGAAGTAAACTACACCCCAGAACTGACCGCTTCCCTGATTGAGCAATACCAGAGCGGCACTTCAGTTGAGGATATTGCCTCGTCGATTGACAAGAGCGTTCGCAGCGTTCGTTCTAAGCTGGTCCGCGAAGGTGTCTATGTCGCCTCGCCAAAGGCAGCAGCTAAAAAGACGCTTGGTCCGTCTAAGAAAGAGTTGCTAATCGAACTTGAGCAGGTTGCTCCGTTTGAAGTTGACGGCTTTACAGGCGCAACGAAGGAAGCAATTTCCATTCTTCTCAATCATTTCAATGAGGGGGTTTTAGATGCCTAACGACCCTTGGGAAGACTGGTTTGATTATGGTGGCGAAGGCTAAGTAGCCACCAAACGGTAAGGCGGCGGAAAAGGGTCGCCAGCGGACAGGCGTAGGATGAGGGGCCGACCGCAGGAAAAATAGGGGACAAGTGTTACGGTAGCACAACAGATTCCAAACCCGTTGGACGGGGTTCAATTCCTCGGTCCCCTGCCAAATCCCAATAAAATCAGATACTTAGTGGCGCCCCGGGGGCGACGTAACCCATTGATTTCAATGGGTTTTTTTATGCAGAAAGTTGTTGACATTTCCGACGTTTTAGCCTATTATACAAACACTGAAACGGCAAACAGAAGGAACTGATATGCCCTACATTACGAAGATGGATCGAAGCGACATTGATGACGGTGCCTCACCAGAAACAGCGGGTGAGTTGAATTATCTCATCACCACATTAGTTGACGATTTCTTGCTCGACAAGGGCAAAAGTTATACGTCAATCAATGAGGCGATAGGGGCACTTGAGTGTTGCAAGTTAGAGTTGTATCGTCGAGTTGCAGCTCCCTATGAAGATGAGAAGATTGACCAAAACGGAGATGTTTATAATGTTATCAAGTTCGCCTAAGATTTATTCTGCAAGCAAAATTTGGCACGCTGAAAAGTGGGTTCATGCCCGCGATGTTATGGGGTATAACATTATCAGCGGCTGGATTGACATTCCATGCGGTACACCAGAAGACCCTACTGGTGCCAAACTACTGACTCCCGAAGAAAAACGACAGCTTTGGTTAGATTGCACTCGTGAAGTTGTAGAGGCAGATATGGTTATTGTCTATGCAGAAGAAGGCGATGTGCAACGAGGTGTGCTTGTCGAAATTGGTGGCGCTCTTTCAGCAGGTACTCCCGTCTACTTGATTGGTAACTGTGAGAGTTTCCGTCCTGTGAGTCATAGCGATGCGGCGTATGCCAATCATCCTTTGTTTATGCGATTGCCAACAAGCGATTGGAAAAAGGGGTATATGATGGCGATGACCGCTTTTCGCGAATGTGAAATGAACATTGTAGCGGAAAAGGCTTTATCACTTCATACATATGCGGAAAATTTAGCAGAGAGGTTCGATCATGTTGAATCAGAAGTCCAAGCTTGAGGTGGCGCTAGATAACTGTAGTCACACTATGGAGCTAATTAGAACCATAGTGCCGATTGTGGTACTAGGGTTGCAGGTTGTAATTTTGGCAAAGGTGCTTTAATGGCGAATTATCATATCGCAATAACGGATACCCTGAGAAAATCAGGGTATACTAGCAACAAACAAAGAAACACCAACGGTGATTGGCGTAGAATTAATGGGCTAAAAAAGCAATATGCGGAAAAAGGTTTTCCTGATGCTGTATTGGAGCGTATCTATACAAGAGAAGATAGTGATAATGCAGATGAGGAAACTTTAGCCGTTGAACAAATCAGTCATGTATTAATGGGGTCGAAAGGTTTACACGCTGGAAACCGAGAAATACATGGGGACGGTTGGACAGAAATTTTTGAAGTAAGTCAAGAACAGCTTACAGGATATTTCGGAAAATCTGTTCAGGTTTGTAAAAGCCTAAACTGGGACATTGAAAAGATTGTGAACTGGTTAGAAACCTATTGCACAAAAAAATTCGGTGTCATCTCTTGGTCTGAATTCTGTTATGGTGAACCAAGAGAACATGGCAACCCCTTGAAAACTGTTTTGGAATCAAGGGGTTAGCCAACCCCCGGGGGCGACGTAAGTCCTTGATATTAAACGATTCTTTCTGTCATTTTATGTGAGAAAGTTGTTGACATTTGTGACCTATTCGTGTAGTATACTAGCATGAAAAAGATAATGATATTTGACCTAGACGGCACTGTGGTAAACTCCGAATGGCGTACACCACGAAACAAAAACGGAAGCGTAGACATTAGCAAATGGGTTGACTTGGCTACTCCAAGCAACATCGCTAAAGACACATTACTTCCATTGGCTAAAGTAATGAAAAAAGCTGTAGCAAGTAAAGACTTTGTAGTAGTAGCAACTGCTAGAGTATTTACTGATGCAGACAAGAAATTCTTAGTCGATAATGGTATTAATCCAAATATCATTATCAGTCGAAGTAGTAAGGAACTAAAAAAGACAGATGCTGATTTGAAGTGGAACAAGCTGAACAGATTGTTCAATCTCAAACAGTTTAAGAATGTTCCAAAACTAATGTTTGATGATAACGGCTCCGTTCTCAATAAAATGAGAGAAAACGGAATAGTGGCTCTAAATAGCCTGAAAGTAAATAAGAGGTTAGCTTGACAATGAATGAATTAGTAACAAAAGTCACGCCTAAACAAGATCTGACGTGGTACATTAAATGGGTGGCCACAGCGTTTTTGTTAACAGGCATAATCGCAAGATCGGCAGGAGGTCCGCCAGTCTTTGATTTTATTATGACCATTGTGGGTGGCGCAGGTTGGGCATGGGTAGGCTATGCGTGGCATGATCGCTCTATTCTACTTCTCAATGGAGTGATAACTTGTATCCTACTAATAGGGCTGGCAAGGGTAATTCTTCAATGATTTCAAAGAGTTAGCCGCGCCCCGGGGGCGAACTAAGCCATTGAATTCGTTGGACAATATGATTCACTTTTTAGTTGACTTTTTCTGGTTTTTAGCATATTATACAAACATTAACGACGACATTGAAACCAACGGAGAAAACTGAAATGTGGTTCGAGAAATTTGCAAAGTTCATTGAGGCTCGTGGCGGAAAGCGTTCGCTGTATCGAGAAGGTCCAGACGGTCAGCCTGTGCTGTATATGGACCGCTATTACCTCATCAAGTCGCGCTTCTGTGAAGTGATGCTGCACAATTTTCATCTAGGTGATCGCCCTGATTTGCACGATCATCCTTGGGCTTCTGGTGGGGTTATCCTCGCAGAAGGTTATCGTGAACACACTGAGAAGGGTGTTGCAGAAAAACGTGCGGGTTCATGGAGCTTTCGTGGTTCCAAGGCGTTCCATTGGGTTGAGCTTCGTGAAGGTACTGAGGGCAAAGTGTGGTCCCTATTCTTTACACTCAAACGGGTTCGTGAATGGGGCTTTCTAGTTGACGGTGAATGGATGCACTTTGAGGAATATTTCCGTCGCAATGGAACTCTGGCCTTACAGACAAAGCCAGACGTTTACAAGGGCGTATTCTTTCCTCGTAAGGTAGCAGCTTAATGGTCGCGTTGGTAACATTGGCGGCGATTGCTAGGTCAAATGCAAGCGCCCCTTATTCTGGTTTTCGTGTAGGTGCCGCGGTTATTGGTGACGATGGAAAGGCATATACAGGCGCAAATGTTGAGGTTGCATGTTCTAGTGCTGGCATTTGTGCGGAGCGAGTTGCAATTTCAAATTGTGTGCTCGCTGGCGCTAAACCTGTAAGGCTTGCCATTGTTGCCGACACTGACGAGGTAATTACTCCATGCGGTACTTGTCGCCAGTTTATGCTAGAATTTGCACCGCTCAAGGTGACACTAGCTAATCTGGAAGGCAAGGCCAAAAAGACAACAGCAAACAAGTTGTTGCCACTAAAATTTGAGAGAAGGACAAAACGATGAACGGAATCGTTCGCAAGGAAAAGTTGAAGCAAGAGCGGATCATCAATCACCTATGGTTGAAAATGAATCATGTGAGCCGCGAGGAGCAAAAAGCACTTGACAAACGCATACAACATCATGTAAGATGCTTGGAGCAATGTAAACAACTAGAAGGTGTGGCATGAAGCCTACTGTATTTTTCGTTATCGACACCGAGACCTGTCGCTTTGATGGCATGGTGTTCGATATTGGCTGGAAAGCGATAGACCGCAAGGGTCGTGAATATTCGCAAGGTTCGTATATTTGCGCAGATGTGCTTGAAAAGGATGAGCCGTACTATCGCAAGAAAATTGCGGCTTACTGGTTCAAGGCTAACAAGACTATCACTCCAGCCAACTTCGCGACTGTTCGCAGCATCTTTAATCAAGAGGTGCGTCGCATCCAAAACAAGGGACATCGTGTTGTCGTGTGTGCGTACAATGCGGCATTCGATCAGCGGGTGTTGGATAAAACCACGCAAACACTCGTCGGTCCTAAGTCTCGCTTTATTCAATCTAGGCGAGTTGACTGGCTAGACATTTGGCTGTTTTGGGCAATGTCCTGTCCTAAGAGTGCGGCAGAATTTTTGCCTCGCATCAAATCAGGTCGTGCTTCAACTACTGCGGAAAGTGTCACGCGCTATGAGCTTGACCCCAACTATGTCCATTTGCATGAGGGTTTTGCAGATGCAGAAGGGGAAGCGGAATTGTTGCGCGTTGTTCTAGGTAGAAAGAAACAAATACCTTTCAATGAATTGAGTGCGCGTTGTTCTCGCATTGCCAACGAGCGAATGGGTCTAATAGCGGGGGCTGCATGATGGAAACCTACACCTATAAACACATGAGGATATAATGAATTGGGATTGGCACTGGATTAGTTGGTTTAAAGGAACTCCTTTTCAATGGGGCGAATTTAAATTAAATAGCGGAAATCCTTATAAAAGTTATAGATTTGGACCATTACTTATTCGTGTGTTTCTGAGGGGATGATGATGGAAACCTATAAACTGGTTCCCACTGAGGGCTGTGAGGATTGCGAGGTCCTCACAGAACTGTATGACAAGCCAACCACCTGCTATGAATGTTTTCTAGATCAGGTGGAAAATGCTTTTAAGTCAAAAGGTTAGCGGAGGCCCGGGGGCCCCGTAAGTTATTGAAATCATTGATGTTTCACAGCGAATTAGCGTTTGACATTTGGCAACTTTTAGCATATAATAGGTTCATCAAATCAGCGAGGAGATATGACATATTCAGCTAACACAATCCTCTACTCCAACACCATGCGCTACGCTGTGGAAGTGAAGCGCGATAATGGCGACGGAACCTTTTCGACCGTTTTCTTTGAACGCGACGGCGACGGAGGGTTAAGGTATGTGTGTGGCGAATATGTCACACCGTCAAAAGAAATTGACCGTTTCCTCGATAAATGATTGACATTTTCACAAGATGCGTGTATGATACACTCATCACTAACGACTAGCTCATATGAAAGGACATAAATATGACTGATATTAAGACTGCAAACTACACGGACGAAATGGTTGAGAAGGCTGTTTCCATGTATTCGGAACTCGGCAACGAGGGTCTGGATGCTATCGCGGAAGCGGTTGGCAAGACTGTTCGTTCGGTTCGCTCCAAGCTGGTGCGAGAGGGTGTGTATGTTGCTTCCCCGAAAGCGGCGGCGGCAAAAAACACTGGTCCCTCGAAGAAGGAAATGCTTCAACAGCTTGAGGGGATTGCTCCGTTTGAGGTTTCTGGCTTCATGGGTGCAACCAAGGGTGCGATTGGTATTCTGATTGACCACTTCGATCAGGACTAATCCACTTACAAGGGGGAGGGGTCACACTCTCCCCCACACACTAGATGAAAGGATAAATGGAAATGGAAAAAACTGGAACTTGTTCAATTTGTGGGATTAACCTTTGGGCAGAACACGGCAATCGTCCGTCTATCTTTCCATGTGGTGTGAACTCCTGCCCCTATGAGACAGAAGAATCTCGCCTTGCTATCGGATACGAGCGTTCTACCTCTGGCTCTAGTTTGGCTCAGATTTTAGAAAGCATGGACTGATGCGACAAGCAGGACTAAAACCTAAGTCACACTCTAGCGGTGTGTATTGGGTTCGTGCTAACGCCAAGTCAGGTGGTGGGGGTAAAAAGACAGAAGAGCATGCCCCAAACGACTTCAATAATGATGGGGTTGTTTCAAAATGGGAAAGCCTAGTAAGGCCCATAGGTTTTATTGCTGGTGCCATAGTCGCTTTATTCCTTATCATCGTATCATTGGGGTCAAAACCATGATGAAAGATAAATTCAAAACAGCGCGAAGAAATGTGGAATGCTTTAGAATAGTGAATGAATTCAAAGGGTTAACCGCGCCCCGGGGGCCCATAAGCCATTGAAAGTCAAGAACTTTTTGGACCATTGCTGGCAGATAAGACAACTTAAATACTCCTACCTCTAACCCATTGATATTCCACAATAAATTCAGTGCGCCCCTGCACCAGTACAAAGTCGATTTTCGAAGTAAATTTTCGACGTTGCATTGCTAGGAAGTAGATTTTCGAGTCAAGTCTACCAATAGTCAAGTACAATTTCAATTTTATTTAACAACAAATACAAAAAAAAGTAAAAATAAAGTTAACACCAGTACCAAAACGACCAAAATAAGTACAAATTCTATTGTACTTCTACGTGGAACGAAGTTCCAAAGCAAGTCCCCCCTAGCACCAGTGCAAATGTGAAGTACTTTTTCGATTTTCCTGCTAACATTAGTACATTTTCAATCAAAATATCAAGTCTATGGTTAGATATACCACCCCCGTCCCCAGCCACCGTCCAATTATAGCATCATTTTAGGCATTTGACAAGAAACAATTAGACTTCAACGCAGTTGAATAGTATAATAATTCTATGATTACTAATCTACTAAGTACTATTACTATTCCGATTAAAAAATCCTCTACCTCTGAAGAAATCTATACAGCAGAGGAATGGATAAAGCGTATAGTAGTAGAAAATCTAATCACTAAAGGCAACTATTGGATAAACTGTATGGATATCTCTTTGCTTATCAGTGCTAGACTTAAATGCAGCATAATAAGATTTGAAAGTCATTCAGTAGCTTATTTTAATGGTTGGTTCATAGATCCACAGTGTAATTGTTATCTAAAAGCAAAACACTTCCCTATTACCTCAGAAAATATTCATTTAGCAACTGTAAATGTCATTAACGAGTCGTATCCTATAAAATACAACTTAATATACGACTTTTACATTAGTGAATCTATTATAATAGACAAAACCTTCCTACAATAGACCTAAATGAGCCTAGACCCCGTGCCCACCCTGGTATTTTAGCACACATTTGGCTTGTTGGCAAGCCTAACGTGGCTCCCTACGGTCGCACGCTGGCAAATAAAGTCAAATTGTAAACAATCCACACATAATAAACATTTTTTGACAACTTATGCTTAAATAGTAGTAAAATAGCGTAAAATATGGAATATTTTGGCGCCTTGCACAAAGAAAAAACTTGCATTCACGTCCTTGTAGCGCAGCCCCTGGCGAACTTCGTTCGCACGCTGACTCCATTCATGAGACGACTTTGATGTTCCCAGAAAATAGATACAAAAAAACCTCCATCCAATCATCATGGAGGAGGGTAAACTGTGGCACGCAGTGCCATAACGCGGATACACGCTTTGCGTCTTGTAAAAACTGAATGTCACGCAATTGACAGCTAAATCTGAAGGTCAGATTAGTTATAAGCGTCTGTCGCTCTCCGAGCGTATGCGTTAGCTTAAAAACGCTTGTCAAAACGTTGGATCAAACTATTGAAAAAATTGAAACTTAATGTTCAAGCTTTCAACTCTGTGTAACCATGTTACTTTTTTTTATGCTCTAGACAAACTAATATTAGCATACTTTTTGTATGTTGTCAACTCCCTTAGAAGAGCAACTGACTCACTTTTAAAATATGTTAGGAGATAACGGAGTTATACAGGTTGGCAACGCTTTGCACGTCGGTCTCAAGAAATGTAGAAATAAGAAGTAACAATTTGTTGTTTCTATTCTTCTACTATACACTAGAATGATAGAATATTCAAGAATTTTGTAATAAGAATTGTTAGATTGCTTTCTAGGTTGAATGGCTCAGAACACAAAAAAAGAGGCTAGGGACTATTGCCCTGCCTCTTTTTACTCGGTAAAATTAGTTTAGACTAATTGACTGAAATGTTTACAGCAGAAGGGCCTTTTGGACCTTCTTCTGTTTCAAACATCACATTATCGCCTTCATTCAAGCCTTGCAAGCCTGCGGCTTGTACTGCTGAAATGTGTACGAAAACATCTTTGTTTTCAGATGCGATAAATCCAAAGCCTTTAGTGGCGTTGAACCATTTTACTGTTCCGTGATTACTCATATTTTTTTCCTTTTTTAAGTTATTTTTAAGTTTTATATCTAATAGCATGGCAGGAGGTTTATAATTTCTACTGCGCAGTTTTATTCGATAAATTGTGGGTGTATTAGTATTTTAATGTGGTCATATCGTCCATGTGCTTCTTCTACCGTCTTGCAAGTCGTCATCTTTGGGTCTTCTTCACGAAGGAGAATAACGGACCTCCCATACTCCCAAATCCAGTCATAAATTTGTTGAGTTGAATACCCTGCAATGATGTTGTCCTTGATAATCTTGATAGGATACGGATGTTCCACAATCCAAGGACGCTTACCTAGCTCTCTAAACTGAGTAGTTTGTCGATGAGTTGGAGGCTTTCCCCCACGCTCCTCAGTAAGAACTTCTGCGGCACGATAGTATTCTTGCAGAGCCTTGTCACTCCAACGACGACAGTGCTGAAGTATAGATTGTGTGGAGTTGAAGACTGTGAGATTTTGAGCAGTTGCGATGTCGCTCGCCCCTCTCACTGCACGATCTAAAGCTGTGAGTTTATATTTATTGATGAGACTAGTATCTGCTGCATATCGAGCTATGCTACACCACTCCCATACTTGTTGTTCAACTTCATTCATGATTACGCCGTTGCTCTAAATAAATTATCATATCAATATACCACTGTGCAGATTGTGGATAGTTGTGTGGGTCGGGACAAGATGGGTGATGCTGTTTTAACCAGTCTATCACTTCTTCATTTATATGCAATGTCATCTCTCTAATCGTTTATAAAAAACATTAACAAGTCCATTCTCTATTACTCGTTCATCTACAACTTTGAATTGTGGAATTGAGATAGGAAAATTCTTATGAATTTCAATGCAAAGTCCTTTTACTTTTGTCCAGCTTTCTGCATCCATTCCATTGATAACTTCTTGTTCTCCACCATCTACATCAATCTTGATATAGTCAGCACTAGGCCAATCTTTCAGACAAGTGCTAGGGCGAGTGACCTCTGGGTTAGCTGCATTATTTAAATGCACATTGCGAGGATCTCCAATATAACAATCCATCTTTACAAACTTACGATGTCCGCCAGGTTCTGGCTGGTCATCTACCCAACCAACTTGTGTGGCTGAACTCCATACAGGTTTTCTTTCAAGTTGCACAGTCCAATCTCTAAATTCATCATGATTTAATTGTTCACAGATGTTTCTAGCATTTTGATATCCAGCTTCAAAAAATACCACACGATGACCACGATGGGCGGCAAAAGCCCCAAAGTGTCCAAGGCATGCTCCTACGTCATAAAACAACGAGTTTTCTTCAAAAGTCTCAATCCAATCGTAAATATATTTTTCACGATCAATTAAACTCTCATTACGTCTTGTCCAATTTGGAACCATTATGCTTCTCCTAATTCTTCATATGGGTTAGCTAAAATACACTCTACATTAATAGCTGTTGGAAAAAGTACTTTCCAATAATCTATTTCAGCTTTACATACACTAAGACTCTCGATGCTGAATATTTTAGCATCGAGAGTCATTTCCCAACCTAAAAATGTAAGTAAAATTAATACATACATTAAGCCGCTTCAGCATACTCTAGGGCGAGATTTAGAGCCTTTTCCTTACGAGTACGGTTCTGGCCGAACCATGCTGAATTGAGACGGGTAGCAGTGTTACGACCCATCTCATGGTCAGTCATCCAAGTAACTGCGTTGAACGCCTGCCACCAAGAGCCTTCAGCGAAATTAGCCCCAGGCTGTTCTGCAAGCACTTCGTGAGCACGAAGAGCGTTCTTGGAGAACTCCTCACTGTCTGTGTTAGAGTGAGGGAAGACACGAGAAAAGTATTCATCAATTGCTACATCGTTGTAATACTTTTCAGCGAGATGACGAGCGTTGTCACGATATGCATCGCTAGACCGTTTCGCCATACCAAGCATCTCTTTAACATAATCCTCGTCCCACGCTTGGTTGTGGTTGACGGTGATACGGCGAGTGGTATTTAGGTTGTTAAGAGCCATCGCCATTGTGTTTCTGCAAACTACTCGGATAGGAGTAGATTTGACTTCAATCGCCTTTCCACGCTGATGAGGATTCACCAGTAGAAGATAAGACTCAACGATATCGTCAGGAACAATCTCATAAGTATCGTTGATTTTAGCAAGAGCCCAAACAATCTTGCCATCTTGTAGAGACCCTGCAGTATGCATTTCCATGTCACCAATCTCTACAAAGTCTTTGAAGAAGCTGAATGCTTCCTCGTTTTGAAGAGGCTGCCAGTTAGGACCGACAATATCAAGGATACTGCCATCAGAAGACCGAACTAGAGCCTGCTTGTTAGGAACGACGAGAGTAGTCCCGTCGTCATCAATTGTGTAGTGTAAATCTTTCTTGTTCACTGTCCAATCAAGTTGTGCAGCTTTTAGCATCTCTTCGGGAGAAAGGTCATTGCTAACCTTGAATCCGAGGCCGTGCCAAGGAACTGCGCCTGCGTAAGCCATTGTTTCAACTTCATGTGCCATTTTTATTTTTCCTCATATTCAATTTGTAAATTTACATTAACACTTTTTAGGGCAGGTTTCCAATTAAAAAATGAAGGCCCATGATCTTTGCCTCCCTCATAATCGTGATTAAACCACTGGTAAAGGTGAACCATTTCGTGAGCCAATATCTCTCTAAAAAACTGATATGTTGGGTAAGTTTCCGTTAACTCAATCCAAGCTTTCGGTGCGCAGGATTCATCTCCTTCACAGAAGTTGCCCCACTCATCTAGTTCATCAACTAAATCAAACCTAATAACTCTATCAGGCAAATGAAAAAACTTTCTGTTTAGCTTGAAAGCTTCTTTGTAACAATTTCTTAAACTTACTCTTACCATAAAATACCCAGGGAAAAGCCGCTTGCATGAGAAGCGGCTTTTCTTTAAATTAAATACTACTAATTATGAACGGAAGGACGCTAGAATAAACTGGATACCTTCCTTGGTGGCGCCCATGAAGTTGGTAACGTCAATATCGTTGCCAACAAGCCCTTCCAACTCACGAAGTAGTTCCTTCTTGGTTGGACCATCCTTGCGGATGGTGGACTTATCTGGAGCCACATATACCCCTTCACGAACTAGCTTCGCACGAACGGAACGAACTGTCTTCTCAACTGCGGTAGCAATATCTTCAAGACCGTCATTACCAAGTTCAGCATACATTTCTGTAATCTGCGTAGCCTGTTCATCGGTGTAATTACTTGTGGTTGCCATTGTCTTCTCCTTTTTTCTAAAGTTTCAATGTAAAGTTATAATACCAAAGATTTGCCCATAGAGCAATCAAAAAGTGTATTAGTCTGAGCTACTTGGTTCAATATAAGAAGCTAATTCTGGACACATAGCTGCGACTTCTAAAAAGTCTCTAGACTCCTCAACTTTACTCATGTTCTCCACCTGGATCATTAACAGGAAGAACAGTCCTTTGTCCATTTACCCAGATACTGCCTCTACTTCTACCTGCACTGTGGTAGCCTTCCCTAAATTGAAATACGCCAGGTTTACGTTTTGCAGTTTCAAATACACTAAGAGTAACAAAAATACCACCAATAATAAAAGCATGCCCTACTACTGTCGCACCAAATATTGTCCATGATCCAATAGCCAAACTAAACAGCGCACCCCACATAAATGCTAATACCTGCATTACATAATGCCTTGTGCTATTGTTTGGAATATTCCTCAATGGATTTTGTTCAGCATCCATTACTGAACACCATGCTGTTATAATAAAATCTCTCATTATACTAATACCTCATATATTTTTTTAGCGAGGTCTCTAAACCATTCTGCATAGTGACCTCGTGTTGTTTCTGCGGCAGTGCCAATCCTAATACCACTAGTTTCTACAAAACTACGTGGATCATTTGGTACGCCATTTTTATTTACTGTAATACCATTTTCTTCTAGTAGGTCTGCGGCTTCGCGACCACTGTATTTAGATTCACTCAAATCCATTAGGATAATATGCGAATCTGTACCACCAGTTAGAACTTTAAATCCATTTGAGACAAAAACTTCACACATTGCTTGTGCATTTTCTACTACACGATGAGCGTAATCTGCAAACTCTGGTGTGCTTGCTTCAATAAATGCTTGTGCTTTTGCAGCAATGATATTCATTAGTGGACCGCCCTGTGTACCAGGAAAAATTGCTGAATTAATTTTCTTTGTATATTCTTCATTGTTCCAAAGAATAATCCCACCTCGTGGCCCACGTAGAGTTTTGTGTGTGGTACTTGTAACAACGTCAGCATATTTAATAGGGCTAGGATAAGCACCTCCTGCAATTAAGCCCGAGTAGTGTGCCATATCCACTACTAGGTATGCATCTACTGTGTCAGCAATAGCACGAAACTTTGCCCAATCAATTTCACGTGGATATGCGCTAGCACCCGCTACAATAACATGCGGCTTTACTTCAAATGCTTGCCGTGCAATAGCATCATAGTCTAAAAATCCATTTGCATCTACACCATAGTGATATGCATCATAAATCTTGCCAGAAATGTTAGGAGCACTACCATGTGACAGATGTCCGCCACTGGCTAAATCCATGCCCAACAGTTTATCGCCGGGTTTCATTAGTGCTTGATATACTGCTGTGTTAGCGTTAGCACCACTGTGCGGTTGTACGTTTGCAAACTTTGCTCCGTATAATTTGCATAGTGTGTCAATAGCAAGTGTTTCAATCTCATCCATATGTTCGCAACCGTTGTAGTAACGCTTGCCTGGATATCCTTCTGCATACTTGTTTGTAAATACACTGCCTGCTAAATCCATAACTGCTTGACTGGCAAAGTTTTCACTTGCAATAAGTTCCACAGTAGATTCTTGCCTATTGATTTCTCGTTCTAGTATTACTTTAACTTTATAATCCATTCTTCCATTCCTCAAAATCCTTATGTATCATGTTATACGCCAACACGGTTTTAATAGAATCTAAATATTTTTGGATTTCAGCAATATCTTCTTCTTTATCTGTTGAAAATAGTCCGAGGTCGATGCTATCATCTTTCCTTCGTTCAAGATCGTCAACAAGGCCATTAAACTGATCTTTTAAAACCTGTACGACAATGTTACCCGCAGCATCGGGCCCGAGTTCTACTGTAAATTTATTCATCTGTTTTCTCCATTAGCTTCTTTCCTCATTGCCTGATATTCTTTGCAGACTTCTTCAAACGTATTAACGAGCTTTTGAAATCTCATACTATATACACCCTCTAATCCAAGAAGTACATTAGCAATATCATCAGTAGACATATTTGTTTCCATGACATTCTCAAGGAGAAGGTCAATGTCATCTACAACATGCCAAGCCTTCATAATTTCTTGTTCAAGATCAAGAATTTTCATTTTACCACTCCGGTGCTGAATAATCTGTGTGTTTCTTATACATAGCAAACCCATCTAGTCCATATGCAGGACAGACCATGATCTTCTCTGGCAAACCCATGCTATCTTTTTCTCCTGCTTCACCGCAGATAAAAAACACACCAGTCTTTTCAGACATTGCATGTTTGAGAATAGTCTCGTATTTCTCAACCTTCTTACGAAGAAGCAGCACTTCTTCATAGTAATCTTCAGTCATTTTCTATCACCTCATACTTTTCCCTTGCCTTTGCAAGATCAAGACATGCGTCACGCAACCACGCTTCCATAGTCGGGTCAATGTTCTTCTGATTGAGACATTGACGGATTAGGTATTCTGCGTTATTGATGAAATCCTGTGTGTTCATTATTCAACCTCAACCATTACGCCATTGCGAACAACGTAGTGTTTAACTTCATTCGCCGCACATCTGATATAAGCACGACCACCATCAATCATGTTACCATTCTCAAATCTTTTATAATCATGACGATGGGCACTGTACTGTAGATCACCATCATCATCTTCGACAAGTCCAAACTCTAGAGATTCAATTCGATCTGCATTGGTAATCATAAGCTTGCCGCTCATGGCGTTACGGTAAAGACCAAAATACCGATTGCCAAACTCTGGGTGTGGAGTCTCTCTGAAAAAGATATCCATTGCATGTGCCTCATCGCCTAGCGCACTTGTACACACATAGGGAATGGGAACACCATACTTTTCGCGATAGTGTTCGCAAATCTTTTGAGTGTCAAATAGTGGTTCATGCTTGATCATCATATCAGGCATCTTCAATCACCTCATACTTTTCCACATCAGCAGCAGCCTGACGTAACCATTTAGCAAGTTCTTCAATTCTATAAACTAGTCCATCTTTTGAATCTGCGCTGATTGTCACAGCATCTACAGTATGTAGAATAATAGTATCGTCCTGTTCCATAAGGTCTGGATAAGCCTCTACTAACTCGTAGACTACTTCTCCATCGTATGTTTTCTTTCTAGCCTGATAACGCCAGCCCATTTTATCCTCTCCTCATACTTTAATCGTTATTACAGATATCCTGCAATTTCACATCCTGGCTCGTCATAGAACCAAGAAATAGATACGTCAGGAAACAGTTCCCGAAGCCTGTTACAGGCTCCTTCGGGCGGACCCCAAGCTGTGCAGAACTCCCATTGCACGTATCCGTCATCATCAGAGTCATAGTAGTCTACTTCTCCAACCTCCCACTTTGTACCCCAGTTATCAACTCTCCAAGAGTACCAATTAGTATGACCATCTACTACAGGTGCGTCACCATCAGTGGTGGGTGCTTTAGTATTTATAAGTTCTTTTGGCATGGGAAGGATAGAATCGAGATAAAACTCGCCCTCCGCTCCTTCACCACGTACTAAAGCAACAAGCTTTTTTACATCTTCAGGTTCCCCTGAAACGTTTACTCTATTTGTACACCAATTAGGCATTTTCAGATTCCTTCCACTCTTGGGCTTTTTCTACAACCCAGTCATAAATATCACCGTAAGCATCGCCAAAGTCGTACTTACGAGATACATGTTGAATAGCTTCCCAAAGTTCTTCATCAGTCAGATTTTTAGTAGACTGAGGAACCTGTTCTTCCTCAAAATATTCTTCAAAGTATTCACGAACATCATCAATTGAGACGGTCATGAAGACCTCAATCTTGTGCTTGCTTTGCCATTCGGCTAGTTCGTCCCATTTGTCTTTCATTGTTTTGTCCTTTTTTTCATTATCTCTTATTATACAAAAAAAAGCGACTTGTTGCCAAGCCGCTTTTTAAGTTATATAGTCATAGAAGACTAGATAATTCCTTGAAGAATGTTAGTTCTATTCTCCCAATAGTCAATAATTCTAGTGCCTTGGACATTAGCTTTTTTGAACTTTGAACTGGAAGTATCCCCTGCATTGATAAGAGCATAGCAGTCTTTTGTGACTGTGCTAGATACCGTAAATCCCTTCTCCTCTAAGTGAGTAGCTAGTTCAGAACGGGACATGTCTAGTTTCCCTGTTATGCAAATCTTCTTAACTCCGTCGGAATTGATCACGGAGTCTACGCTCAAATCCTGCTTTAGTTGTAGTGGTAGTTTTACTACCCATTCTTCGTTTGTATCGAGCCAAGCTAAAATCTGTTCGATACGTTTGGGGCCAATTCCTGTAATTTGCACCGTTTCGATCTCTCGCAACCGAACGAACGAGGGCAACTGCTGTACTATCTTTTTAGCCATAGACTTTCCAACACCAGGGATGCCAAGTGATGCAAGAACTACCTCGTAAGGTTTTGTCTTGCTACGTTCAATTTCTTCCTCAATCTTTATTCCATTTGCCCCGAGTTTACTCCAATCGTGAGATTGATATAAATCAATCGGATGTTTCAACTGCATCTTAGTCACGGACGCAGGACCCAGACCTTTAAGATCTAAAGTTTTAATAAAGTATTCGAGTAGCTTTACTGTGTCATGCTGCGATCCATCTTCACAGTAAAGTCTTGGGCCGACCCTTTGAAGCGCGTGACCAACAGCAGCTTCAGCATGTCTTTGTTCAATCTTGAATCCGTGGGCTGAGTGCTGGATAACTCTGTTGAACTTCGGAATTACTCCACCTGCGCGTTCTATCTCAATCAGGTCGCCAAGGCCCAAGTCATGGCTTAAAATGAATTCCATATTGTGAAGAGTTACTCTACTTACCGTGGCTCCGTCGAGTACAACGGGCTCAACGATACCAGTCGGATTTACAGCTCCAGTTCTGCCTACGGTCCAAATCACATCCTTTAAGGTTGTAACTTCTGTAAGAGCGTTTCGCTCTTTAAGTGCGATTGCAAACCTTGGATATTTAGAAGTATATCCTAAACGCTCACAAGTTTTCCAATCATCAATTCTATAAACTAGTCCATCTTGAGGGTACTGTGAACAAAAGGCATCATCAAACACGGTGTCGAAACCTGCGTTGGCTAAGATTTTCATCTTAGCTGTATAGTTCATTTGTACCCCAAGAAGTTCGTGCGCAATAAATCGAATGTTACGTGAACGGAACTCGCTCACCTCTAGTAAGCCTAGCGCACCGCTAACATAGTTTCTAAAATTTTTAACTTCATTGTCTGTAACACACTCTCCATTTACTACCATGTCTGAACAATATTCTGGAACACCATTTAGCCCAGGCATTAAGTGTGTTACATCTTCCCCATACTCTCCATCACCACGAGTTAAAGCAAGCACAAGCCCGCCGTCTCGGTAATAAAGAGTTAGATTGGCTCCATCAATCTTTGGAGTCTCAATCGCATAAGTATCACCTATCTCTGATTCGTCATAAGACTTTTGCAGAGAATAAAGTTTATACTCATGACGAACCTTACCAGCCGTCCCACCCACACGGAGTGTAGGAGAGTTGTGAGTTCGCCAACCTTGTGACTTTTCTACACGTTCAAGCTGATCGTACAACTTATCAAACTCTTCGTCACTAATTTCTGGACGATTCACATCATAATAAAGATGTGAATGATGAGTTACAAGCTGTACTAATTCGTCATAAGTCATTGTATTTTCCTGCTACTTTATCTTAGTCTGATGAATAGGCTCGCCCCATAACTCGGCTGGAACATCTTCTCTACAAGGATAAACATCATTACGTTTACCAAGGAGAGCTTCGTAGGCTCTCCTTGCTTTTTTCATATGTTCAGTTTCTTCTTGTAGTGCTCTATCCCCGATAATAGACATATTACTTCGTCGCTAGTTCCGCATCGTGTGCAGAAATGAAGTCCATAATTTGATCCTTCATGTCGAAGATACGGTTCCACTCATCCTTATAGAAGGTGATCGGAAAACGGCGGATGCCGTTTAGCTGAACGCAGCCCTTCTGGCTAACCTTAAGCTGAATTGCCTTTTCGCTCTTTGCCTTCTCTGCGGCAAGGGCAGCAACCAACTCTTCACGGCTCATGTTTTCAATATTCATTTTTACTTTCCTTTGTTTGTGTTTTCATTATGTTTATATAATACATGAAAATAAAGAAACGAGCAAGAGATAATCTTCTCTTACTCGTCGTAAAGTCCACATAATTTGGAGCGGGTAAGGAGAATCGAACTCCTGTCTTCAGCTTGGAAGGCTGTAATAATACCATTATACGATACCCGCGATGTTTTATGGTCTCAGTTTGCTTACAGGCTTATCACCTGTGAAGATTTTATGCTTGTTTTTATACTCAAGTTCAGCAAGACGCTTTTCAAGACGCTTGTGCCAAAAATAATCTATTACATTAACTGCGGTCAAACAGATTACAGCTATACTTAAAACGCTAATCGCCCAAATCATATCTATCTCCTAAAAATGGTGATCTCGGTAGGATTCGAACCTACGACCCACAGCTTAGAAGGCTGTTGCTCTATCCAGCTGAGCTACGAGACCTTAACTTGGTGACCCCTTCGACGAAGGTGTCGGTTATTTGGTAGTCCTGCCCGGATTCGAACCGGGATCGCTCTCTAATCTGGAGACATCTAACCGCGTATAAGGCGGGTGTTTTACCATTAAACTACAGGACCTTGGTGCCACGTCACGGACTTGAACCGCGGACCTGATGATTACAAATCAACTGCTCTACCAACTGAGCTAACGTGGCTTCAGTCTAATGTGTTCCTGCTCCTCAATGTATGGTGTCAACCGAGATGTTTGGATTGCCTTTGAATATAATAGCCCAACCTTCAACTACATGTTTACCTTCTACACTAGCAATAACATATAGTTTGGTTTTCTTTCTAGCTGTAGTTTCGTTGTAAAACTCTACCTTAACTGTATCACCCTCACATACAGGTGCTTTAAAATTTAGGTCTTGCTGTATATATACTGTACCAATACCATAGCACTCTGTCATACTAGCACTAATGAGTCCAGCGGTTAACATACCGTGTACAATTTTACCGCCAAACTTTGTCTTACTGGCAAACTCTTCGTCGAAGTGTAGGGGATTGTGATCACCCGTTGCTTCGCCAAAGTGCTTTACCATTGTTCCTGTTATTTTATATTCACGTTCGTAATTCATGTAACATTCAACCTCTTTATTTTTAATAATACAGAAAAACTAACATTTAATCAAGCTAAAACTAAGTTTCAACGCTGTCTTGCCACTTAAAACAGTGTCTTTCTGCAAGTGTAATTGCGTAATTTATTAAGAGTCCAATAAATCCATAAGTAAACACCCCAACAAAAGCGTGATCAAAATTAAAAGAATTTGCAGCTTCTTCTACGAAAAAGCCAAGTCCACGTTGTATATTAAAGATTTCTGTTACTACAGTGCCGATCATTCCTAGAGAAAAAGAAGTTCTCAAGCTACTAACTACAGGAGGAAGTATATAAGGCAATACTATACTTTTAATAATTTTAAAGTTTTTTGCTCCACACACTCTAGCGACTTCTATATATACTTTAGGTATCTTTTGAATATAACTGTAAATATAGATTACACTAGGGTAAAATATAACTAAGCTAATTATAATTATCCTAGTTACTTCTCCAAACCCAAACCAGATGAAAAATATAGGTAAAAGCACAATTTTAGGAATTGGGAAAAAGAACATAATTATAGGCATAACAATTTCTTTTAACTTTGAAAAGTAACCTACTAGAATTCCAATAATTAGACTACAAGTCACTGCAATTGCAACAGAAACAAATAGCCTAGACATAGTAGCAAAAAAATGTTCCCAAAAGACTCTATACTGATAAACTTCATAACCAGCTGCTAATAAAGAAAAAGGACCAGGCAGATAGCTGTTTTCAGCTACCTGCCAAAGTCCTAATATTATTATATAAATTATGTATTTATTAGTGATTAAATAGGTTAACATAGTACCCATTTACAGAGTGCTTATTTGGATAGCCTAAGTTATCTACTAGTAGATCAATGTTTGCTTGTACTCTTTCACTTGGCATTTTAGCGATTCCAACAATAGTGGAACCTTCAGGAAGTACAAAGTTAGCTTTGATATACTTGTAATATTGCATCTCATTATCAAAAGACTGAGAAATGTTATCGAGTAAAACTCTCTTAACCACTGAGTCCTCTGGACCGCTATAAGCATACCAAGCGCTAGCTAAATAAGATGAAACAATTCTAAGTACTAATCCTTTATTGTTTTCTAAATAGTCTTTTCTAACTACGATTGTGCGACCAATTAGATTGGGATTGATATCCGCAAACTTAATCCAATTGAATTGCTTAATATCTTTACCCAAGGCAATGTGAAAAGGACCTGGAGTGGCTTCTACCTCCCCATTAACAAGCGCAACCATTCGAGTAGTAGCAGGCTTATAGTAGTTCCAATTCAAAGAAACTGTAGGGTCTAGAGCGTCTACAATTTTTTGAGTAGTAGAGCCCGCTCCAATCCCTAAAGTTTTTCCATTTAGTTGAGCAATAGTTTTATAAGGAGAAGCAAATCTAGTAAATAATACATCATTTGTCATAGTTTCTGTTGCAGAAACTGCCACAACATTTGGATTTTCTGTTTTACTATTAGAAGATACTACTGCACTAAAGTTAACCACAGCAACATCTAGTTCTCCGTTTTTCAATAGTTTTAAGGTTTTTCCAGAAGAATTAAGTCCTGTAAAAATAAAATTTGGAGTAATGTCATTCTTTTCAAAATATCCATTCTCTTTTCCAATAACCCAAGGAGCAGTAAACAAGTCTACAGACTTAGCCGTAAAACCAATATTTACTTCTTCTGCATGTGCTGCTGTTAGTGATAACGACAAAGCAGCCATTGCTATAAAAATTTTCTTCATTTTTAACCTTTCTTTTTTTGGTGTCCGCACCCAGACTCGAACTGGGAAGCCATATGGCGACAGATTTTAAGTCTGTTGTGTTTACCTATTTCACCATGCGGACAACTTTTACTTATATAAAATTGCCCGATTCATCAGTGTAGTATACATTACGAATACCCACTTCGTCAATCAATTTTTTACAGACTCTACAGGGCTTGCTCATTGCAAATCGTTTCCTTCGGTCTACCCTAACAACATAAAGATCTAGTCCTTCACAGTTATCCAAACCTGCACGAATAATAGCTTTCTGCTCCGCATGAAGATGCGGAAAGTCTGTATACTTTGCCATAATTGGATGAGTTTTGTAAGAATTAAATCCTGATGCAATTACTGTATTCTTATGAACTAGTACTGCGCCATGTTTAAAATTCTTACGTTTTCCAACACCTTCGCTTGCCAAAGCAGCAGCTTTCGCTGCATCAAAAAACTTATCTTTCATAACGCCTCCACCAACTATAGTCTGCAAACAAAACAGATAGAAAAAATTCAAAAGCACCTGGGTATATTCCAATCAATGAATAATTAAAAGCTACCATTGCTAGCATCCAAAAAGAAATATGACGTAAATAGCTACTAACCATTTCTGCTGGAACTATTTTCATCTTCCAATATCCTTGACATTTTGTTTTGAGATTATTTGGTAGGGACCCTTGTTGTAAGGAATAGAAACGGTAAAAGCCTTTGCAGCTTCTCCGTGACGTAAACAAGTACGGTAGCCCAACCCAGCCCTCTTAGGGCTGAACGGTTCTCCGCAAACTTTACATAAATTGTCCATTTGAAATACTCTATCATTAGTTATTATTATCTCTCATTATAACAAATTTCTAACTAATTGTAAATAATAAAAAAGAGCCAAGGAATTGCTTCCGTGGCTCTTAATTGAAATTTGTTGGTCACTTATGTAACTAGCCCCTTCCTTCGCGCTAGTAACCGTGGTATCCTCTCCTCTGTACAACCATGACGGTTATATATGCCCGTACCAGGGCTATGATACCTCCGAGACTGCCAGTGATGAACAGTCTGCACTCATGAGAGTCGAATGTGCGTGCATTCTAGGCTCAGAGGAACTACCCCCTTTTGTGATCTTGGACCGCCTAGTCCTCACAAGTCAGTTTAACGTCTTTCTTGATTTGACGGAGCGCTTCTTGACATGGAGTCTCTGCATGGTGTAGTTTAAACTCCTACTACACTAGAAGTGCTTTAACGCAGCGATACGGGTTTGTAGTGCCTTTCCTGCCTTCCGACTCTTTGATACCCACTCATCGGATAGTTGTGGAGGCTTATTTATGTTTCGCTAGCCATGCGAGGTTCGGTTTACATTTTATCCGCTATGCCTTCTCATACCTTGGAAGGAAAGGCTCGAAAAGTAAAGTCTTCCGAGAACCTGAGAAATGTGGCGCTAGTTAAGCTTGTCCCTCATTTCTCACTGTATAACTTATTATACAAAACTTTTGACCACTAAGCAAGAAAAAAGTGAATTTAGGTTTGTTCGTGGAGGGGAATCCGAAGATCCCATCTCCACGCCCCTCTAACTAACCTGGAATTTCCATTCTAGTCGAGGAATTCGCATCCCACTAACGAATCTTTCCCGATACCTCAGTATCGCACCCAAATCTATACCTTGAAGGGAGTAGAATAAAGAGCGATTCTGAAATCCATATCGCCCGCAGGGTATAGCTTTTCTAAGGTTAAATCGGGATGAGCTTCTGCTATATTTCTTATGCTATTAACTGGTGTATCACTTACATGATAGTCGTCGAATAAAACATAAGGAGCTTGCAAGTCCAAAGCGATTTGGATATCGCTTACGCATCCAATCGCAGTATGATCACCATCAATAAAGACTAAATCATACTCTTTATCAGAAAATTGCTTAAAAGCTAATCTACTGCTGCAAGCGATAAATGAAAATCTACTGGGATGTAGTTCTTTCATTTTTGCAGCAGCATCTACAGTGCATGGATGTTTTGCTATGTCAACCGAAGTTATCTCTAGCTTTTGAGTAGTATCCCCCTCTAAAAACATATATGTACTATAGCCGATATTAAACCCTATTTCAAGCATAGAAGAAATCTTGTATGTAGAAGTTAAGTCCTCGATAGTTGGTCGATATATATCAGGGATATACATCCAGTGACCTTCTGGTGAGGTAAACTCCTTTAGATACTCAATTTCCATCCAACTTCTTTCTATAGGTTAGACAGCTTCACGTCTTGCTGTCTACAACTAGCTTTGCGACTCCCCTATAATCGTAGTTATCTCCCTTATGAACTATTGTCAGGTCTTTAATAGTTCTCGATAACATTCCCACGCAAGATAGGTGGCAGTATCTAGCTAAAATATCGGTCTACAGCCCCCAAACCCGCCATAGACAATGGTTCTACTTTCTACTATATCCCTTGCGGTTTACCAACTAGAACCTTACCTACTTTCTACCTGGAAGCACACATCAGTCCGTAATTACAATGTGTGTCTACTGTAACCTCCAACGGCGGAGACTAGAAAG
>Ga0222718_10000667_pt1 | contig 35144 bp, 20 predicted proteins | sample C33_27DmetaG_FD_165045 | JGI IMG/M metagenome (GOLD analysis project Ga0222718, IMG submission 165045) | Estuarine water microbial communities from San Francisco Bay, California, United States - C33_27D | ecosystem: Environmental > Aquatic > Marine > Unclassified | place: USA: California...
GCAACATACGATACATTGTAGTTGATGTAACAACACCCACACCTACAAAATTATTATTCACGTGCAACGGTATATCAGGTAATGACTTTATCATCACACCGAATAAATTTCAAGGGACAAGAATACCGTTCGTGATGAGTTTTGCTACTGCTACAGACTCTATAATCAAAGAGGTCGATGCCCTCGCCCCGGATGTTTTGAAGAATATAGATGGGTACTCAATAAACAACGTTGTTTTTCTATCTAAAAATGAACCATTTAATACCGGCACCGCATTAAATGATACATATTATCTGAGTGTATCATCTGACACTGACTATCAAAATGGAGATATTACCATAGGATACAATGACTCATTAGCGAGCATCAACACGTATAGTTCGATCGGATTATACATACAGTCAAGTATACCTCTCAATAAAATTAAAATAATCGGCTATGTTAAAGCATCAACATATGGTCTAATCACAGGAGAGAGTGACGTGTTTACGATTAACCCGAGCTCTGGTAAATACACATTTTTTAAAAACGGTGAATACATAGATTATGGTGCGATAATGAATAGTTACATTTTACAGGAGAATATAAACCAACACTCACGTCTCCGATTGATGATAAACAGTATATTCGGTGAATTCCAAGATTTACCATCAGCCTTGGGTAAGATTATATATGAAAAGATTTCGAATTTTGTTAATAACACGGTTGATATTGACACATGTAGCGTGCAATCACTTTACAGCCTGGCGGATTCCGTTCAATATGAAATAGAAAATTACAATTATTCATATCCAGGTGGCTTGAAACGTATTGTTGATACAATGTCTGTGGGTATCAAGAGAGTTATAGGTACTCGTGATCTGTATGATGATGATTTTGATACACAAGCTATTTATGGAGATGATGGTAATATATCATTCGGAAGAAATCTCGGTAGTATGATAGATATAGAAACTTACACAGTGTCCGCTGGTGTGCCAATAATAGCCAAAGAGATTTACGGTAATAACTACACAAAAATAATACCATCCCACATACCATCACCAGACATTACCAATCCTTTTTTCGTGAGCACGTACAACATCATGGGATTAAGTCGGTACCCGTTGATGTCATATGACACGAGTTGGAATTGGGGATTGACATTCCCGGTGGATAACGATTTTTACAACTACTATGATTTCTATCATTATGTCGACAACGCAACATACCCGTTATCATCATTTGATCAATCTTCCGGGCAGGTTGATTGGGAAAATACGAACAAGTTGAGCAGATATCATCTCACACTACAAGAACAAGCAGGTACATACAATGAGTGGTTCGGTCGCCATCAAAAAGTAGAAAATATGATAGAGTTCTCGCTCCGCGACGGGTTACAACTACTAACACCACCAACATGATATGAAAACATTAAGATTTTCTGATACCGCTGTGTTGAACAGCGTGACAAACTCTCAATCAACAACACTTGATGATATCACCGCTCCTTACACGCTGCTGGAGTGGTTGGATCGCACATCAAACACTGGATCTGCAGATGTGAGAGTGCAACAGTACAATGATTATTTAAAAGAGTGGAGGTCAGTATCCAATCAAACAACACAGAAGAACAATCTGAGTATCAAACAAGTGTACATCCGTTTTCTTAAAGAGTTGTCATTAAATTACACAACAGCAGAAGAGCGTAGATTTTTATCAAACGTTAACCTGGAGAATGACCTAGAAATTGACGCGGCTCTGTCTTTTTACGCGTTGCGGATCCGCGAGATAATAGAAAATGTGTATCAAAATAGACATCAAGTGACATTTCAAAAAGAAAGACACAGTTGGAAGGGCACACCACACGGTATAGAGAGAGCGGTATATGATGATCTGGTGAGATACGCTGTTTATATAAAATCTCCCGCGCTAAACACCACGATAAACAAAACTAAAATTTTAATCAAAGAATTGTACGATCTAAATCAATCATACCATGACACGTCATACAAATACACTCCCGGGGGTGAATTTTTAACGCAGAGCGGTATCATATATACCGGTTATTATCACAAGCATTATCACGAGGATGGTCGAGTGTTGTACATGGAAGGTAAAACACATACAGATGAACTTCATAATACACTAGTACAGCTTGCGACATCAGTCAACACTACATCGACAGCTATAGCTGTTAATCCAGTGGCGACTACTACAAATAGTACCAGTTATTGAGTTTATATAACCATTACCCGGTATAAATAATTACAGTGAAACCAACACCTGATGATTTCAAGCCACATGAGTATGACCCGGTATTCGGTATAGATGTAGATACCGCGGTTTCCGCTCTCTTGGAAAAGAGAGGTGTGACGAGTGTGGATCAATTACCTCTTTCCGCATTTTCAAACTACACAGCATCTAAAGACACACTCAATGAACACCAACAACTAATTGGAGCAAGTCAATTTATTGGTAATGATCTAATTTATGTGTCAGGTGGCTCAACACCTGGTAGTTACACAACAGGTACACTTGTAACACCAGAAAACCCGGCTAGGAATTTACTCAACATAAACAATCCGACGGTGAACAACATACCGCATGCGGAGAGACTAACAGAGGAACAGATTGGTAGATTTTTCTTACCCAAGCACACCACGCCTCTGACATACGCAAGCTTTTCTCACAAGCATGTCATTTTGACCGAGAAAATCTCTCCCGGGCAGGTGTATGTTTTGGCGGATCCTACCATATACGGTAGTGGTTTTGGTGCTGGTGTGAACGAAGCTGACAATCCTGTCGATCATGTGGAGGATCTTTCATGGATTCAATCACCTCCTGTTATTGTGGGTGCACAGGGTCGGATCAGAGGTTCTGTGAAAATGCCATTGTACAACGGTTACACATCAACCGAGCAAACAATAGGCGCGCCGCAGTTTGGTGTGAGTCGATACACAGACAATTTCGATTTTTGGGCCGGTTCTCCAACCGGGGACATCTGGGCCAATGCTGATATATATCCGCTTGAAGAAGCAAACAAATATGATTTGATCGCGCGAGGCTCTGATCTGTTGTCTGATTTTTGTGATATACCATACAAAAACAAAACCGATGTTTATGGCAATCATTATGTCATGTTCAAACTAGGTACAGAGGATCCAAAAAACCCAGCCGGTGGATCAGACACTGATGGTGACGGAATTGATGACGATATAAGGTCCGGACTTGGTACTCCTGATTATTATGGTGATGATGGTGGTGTGGAGCCTGTGTTCACCGAGACAGGCACAGCTGGTGGAGGTAATGGATTGGGTAACACTGGATTGGACACCGGTGGTTCGATTGATGATGGTGACCGGCAGGTGGATGAAACAGGCGAAACAACGGATGGTGGTAATAGCTATTTTGATTATGAGTTTTCAGATGAAACCGGTGATGTTAATGTTACAACATGTAACTATTGGTTGAATGGTGGTGGTTCATTTTCAGATTCTGTTTCCGCGGTCAAACTAGACACGGATGGTGGTGGTATAACAACCATAATTGACGGTGGATGGCGTGTGTGGGATCCAGGTGATGATCCGAGTGCGAATCAAGTTGATGTCACACCAACAGGCGCATTGAACGGGTTTTATGATGATGCAGCACATGCTGCTGATAGTACCGGCTTCAATGCAGTTACTGACACAGCCTCATGGTTTCCAAACTACGCATATGTGGCTGTCGGTAATAATGAGGCCGAACCTCTAGAAGATTATCGTTCTTTCCCTCGTGTATCGGTCTTACCTGACAATTGTATCTCCCCGGACAAATGTAATTACACAGTATCATTTGGTACAAATGGAGACACCGCGTACCGAGTCACAACCAATCGCGATGAAAATGTTGAGGATCATCGAATGATTGTGGCAGATGGTGGATGGTATCAAAATGGCTCGAGTCCAACCACCGCTGGAGCCACGTTCAAGCGTCAACAGTGTGACAGACAATCGTATGTGTTGACATTATATGACAACGAAGAACCGGACTTCGGTAACAATATATTTGCATGTAAGATGTATAGAATCACACTCAATGCTCGGTCGTATGTTGGTAGTTCCACTGCACGTACATGGTACAGTAACAGATATAATACACCACCAGGTGAAGTATCACCACAATGGGTCCAGGATTACGCGTATGCTAAATGGCGTGGTCCATTGAATTTTACCAAACATTATAATCCTATAGATTATAGAGTGAATGGCATACCAACAATCAACTATGCTGGTACAAAAGCGCAGTTACAAGCAGATGGCATGTCAGATATATTGTTTGATTACTTGACTGAGTATGAAGCGTTTCTGATGAGAATATCACCAATTGAGGGTTCTGGCTCCTGGGCAATAGATGGAGACACAACAACACACTCATTTTTTGATGAGACATCACACGCGCAAGGCACACGAGCCGGTATATATGGTCATCCTGATCTTTTATATTACAAGCATCAAGGAACTTTCACGGATGGTACAGAGTATAGTCAAGTTTCCGGATCTTTGTCGTGGATTCGCCCTGAATCGTTTACAGATGATCAAATCGTGCTGGATGATATGTATGGCCAGCTAGCGAGAGACACTCGAAAAGTCGGAGGAGGCAAAGCCACTCAATTTCCACAGATACCGTGGGACATATCCAATCAATCTGGAGCAAACAATAGAGATCTCAGCATACCACTGGATGGTAACAACGTTACATATTATCTTGGATTAAATTGCAACAATGTATGTGAATATCAATTTTTTGACAGCGTGTTATTGATGTGTGATGAACGTAACAACACGCGAGCCAAAACAGAACTAACGCTAAATCGTCAAGTGAACAGTACTCACCCGATGATTACTGAACGTGGTACAGTGTACAGAAGCAAAAGAGGTTATTTTCCTCCCCCGGTTGGTCATCTTCGCCGCCAGCAAACTCATCCATTGGGTGTCGGTGGCCAACTAGGTGAAGACAAGCCAATTTTAGACAATTTTTTATCGGAAACTGATCGCGGCGACGGTTCTGATGGGTTTCTAGTGCATGATGTATGGGACGCCGGTGGTTTTGGAGCCAGGCCAGGATTAATAGATACAGAATTTGTGGAACCGGCACCGATCGGTCCACCAGATGCTCCGCCACCAGAAATACCAGTACCTGTAATACCTGGTCCGGACACACCTGAGGCTGGATGCGGTGTTTTCACTGAACCTAATCAGATTGGATGGAGAACCGAGGTTGTGAATGGGGAGACAAAATGTTTTCCCGTGACCGGTGATGGTGGACCGGGGGTTGGTATTGTGTTACCACCGGGCACAGGCACAGGACCTGGTACATCTGTTGTGATCAGTTGCGGTAGTTATTCACGCTATGATGTAACGATTGTGAACCAGGTTCAAAATCCCTGCCCAGCGACCGCGGAGGCTTCAACAGTACCATTTGATCACATCGCGCAACTCGTCAAGAGATCAAGTGATTCAGGAGATTCATGTGTTGTGACACCAGCACAAAGTCTCTGGGTTCAAAAACACCAACCAGTCATGAGCGACCCATCACAGCCATTGAACCTGTTTTATCGCAACGCACCTGGTAATAAAATTGGTACAATTGATGAATTGTTCCCTGGCTTGGTTGATACAGCCACACAATATGATATAAGTTTCGACAATAGTTTCACAGATTTCGATATCGTGCATGATATTGTCATGTTGCGACAACAAACATCCACCGATGATGTGTGGTTATTTGATCAAATCACATACGATTTTGACACTGATACCACCACAAGTGGTGATAGGAACACGCATCTAGTAACCGCGGCACTTAGCAGCACCGCTCAGCAATTGTTATCACCATTTTATAATGAGGAGACAAACACCATATTGGTTGGAAAGACTGATGGTGTTGGTCAGTATTTGTTACCTGTGTTGGATGAACTTGATTTGAACACACAACAATGGAAACGAGTATTCCCTGTCAGCGGTGAGCATGATAACATTTTAACAAATTTCGAGATACCCGCTCCTTATGTACTAGAATCTCTAGATCCTGGAGAGATATCATTCAATCCAGAGACGGACCACTACACCATAACATACATTGGTAGGTTGGATGATCAAAACACCGGTGAACCACCATTGTTGACCATTTTCAACACAAAACTGTTCATGAAAAACGGAATTGTTGAGTTGAAGAGTGTGGATTTCTACATAACAGCAGATTTTTCCAGTGCTGGTGTGCAGCAACAGGAACAGATGTTACAATATGAAGAGAGACCCGTTGAAGACACCATACAAGCTCAAAATTCTGAATTTGCATTCACGTTGAAGCTTCAGAATCTAGTAGGTACCAGTAGTACCTTGAGCAAAGAGCTGGATTTGCTGTATGTTGACATAGATTGGGGTGATGGAGAAACATCCACGCTCTGGAGCCAGTTCGAGAGCTCCAATCTCAAAGGATCATTCCAGCGCTACGGAGGATCCACGGTGAATGGGCAATCCGCAACAATATTATCAGATAAAACTGTTATTTATACCGGAGAGCATCCGGATGGTGCTGCTGCGGTGAGCGATGCGTCTGTGTCCAATCACAGAGTGACACACACTTACAAAACAATTGAAAATGAAGTGTATAATGTGTTGATAACAGCTTACTATAACGACAACACAACAATTTACCGCAAGCAATTCAAAATACAGTCCAATGTGTATAGCATTGAAAACACTATTGATGACATCAAGCTTTTGTCAACCAAATTATTCACACCTGTACGAGAAGTAAACACACTAGCGACTCAAACACTACCATTATGGACTCCGGAGTTGGATCCAGACACAAATGTCGATTTAGCTGTGTGGTTAGACGCTTCATCCACCACGTCATTAACACTGGATGTTTCAGGCAATGTCGAGACATGGAAAGACACAAGAGACACATCCTCATACGCGATATCCAATGCGACTCCAACTCGCAGGCCAACATCCGGTAGCCACACACTCAACGGTTTGAACGTGTTAGACTGGGGTCTGGATGAAAATTCCCGGGGCTTGATAACCAACACCCCGAATCCCGCGACGTGGTATGATGTGTATATAGTGGCTCGATACGACGGTGATCTGACAAGAGCTGGAGACATGAGTGGAATAGTGGGATTGTTAGGTGGTAGCAACAATAGTAGTAATGATGATATCGGTGTAATCACTGATTTACCTGGCGGTGATCCATTGGATCTCTATGGAATTCACTGGTGGGACAAATTATATATAAACAGTGTTGAGTCCGACGGCTCATACGTGCTACCCACCATGCAAACAGGATTCGTGTTGTCAGCTTCAACCCCATCACCAAATCAAGCAGGGTTGTGTGTTGGTACTGACCGCGGTATAGGTAACAGAGGATGGCGTGGTGTGATCGCAGAAGTTGTCATATTTAATCGCGTTTTATCACCAGAACTGCGTGAGAAAATGGAAGGATATCTAGCTCACAAATGGGGAGTCGCATATTCACTACCAGACACACATGAATATAAACACCAAGCCCCGACATACATATCTATAAATGACACTAGATTGACCACGGAGCTGCAGAAAAAAGAACAACTCATGCTAACACTTGAAACGCAGTCACCGCGTTATGTTGTACATAACGTCATTGACATGTAGACATATGAAAAAACATACAATTTCTGGAGATGTGGTGAAACCACTCAAACAATCATACACAAATGATGATTCTTTGAAAATAGATGGCCGCCGTCTGAGCATGCAAGGTCTTCAACTCGAAATAAATGACACGAACAGATCACCCACAGATGTCAAGATAAACAATCATTCTGTGTTGACGCTGACCAATAAAAAATACACCAAACATCTCTTCAGAGTAGAGCCACCCAATTCTAGCAAGATATACCCATACATTTTCACTACATATATGATTTTCGCTGATCATATCGCCGCGTTTTTCAATCTAGATGACGTGAAACCCGACAACCCTAGATGGAAATACCCTGGAACGTTCCCTGGTATACATTATTTGACCATTCAAGAGCTTGAAACAGATAGTATAACTGATCGATCTTACACCATCAGTGATGAAGATGTATACACACCAATCATACAATACACTAATGTGCCGAACACTCGCTTGTTTCAAGTTGAGTTGTTGGATAAAGAGCATTGTCGTGTGTATCATGATGATTCATATGTAAAGACAGCGCTCACGTATTCTGACGTGGATTCACCAACAGCAAACTGTACATTCAAGCGATTCTCCGGGGAGTATACAGGTGTTAATTCATCCGGAGGCAACACAACGCCGCTTGGTCGCGTTGATTATAGCCCGTATGATGATCAAGTTTTTCAATACATTATTGATACAAATTCTGGTTATCTATCATTGAGGAAAAAGCTAGCAGATGGAACCACCACGTGGATCACACATCAAGGTGCTGTGGACAATGTCACCGGGCGGATTTCCACTCCTTATCTAGCCGGGGAACAGGTTGTTGCGGAGCAGGGCAAAACACTAGCAACTAAATCGATAATACGTATTCGTGTTGATAGCGTTAAAAACCCAGCATCTAGTATATCTCGAGCAGTTGATACGATGTGGTGCAAATATGATAGTGGTATTTTAAATCAAAACACTGTGAACGTGGACCAGACGAAAACACGTATTTACCCGGACATCGATCGCGAGTATTATACCAACACATACACATATTTACAAAACAATTATTTAACATGCTCGCAATTCTACAATGTTGTGGATAATGAGTTAGATGTAAATCTGATACCTCTCAAAAATCAACTCACACCATATGGTGATCAGTGTGAAAATAGCCCACACTCTACCGGCACCGCCGGTGAATTTTGCCTCGATTATATTAGTCGAAAAAATGTCGATTTCCGGACATATCATAAATTAAACAGCGGCATGAATCAAATAACAGGTGATGATAAATTGCTGATAAATTACACGAGCTATGTTGATAAGATCACTTTAAAAAGCGATCAGATAACATATTTTCACATGCCAAACATAATGAAGCCATTCACTTGGATGAATATAAATTACAGAAGAGTGGCGGAATACCCGGTCCAATACCCCATGACAAAATTACCAGTAGCGGCACCAAAAACAGAGGGATATGAATATGAAGATTTTGTCGGTTTGATCCGAGCCGGTGCGATTGCAGGTAACAGCCCGGTAAATTCTGACAAGATTTTCAAGAAAAGAGCAAATTACCGATATTATACTCCATGGGGTGATGCTGGTTTGTATGGTAACAAAGGCGGCGCTGGTGATAGTCATTACGGTACCTGGTTGTGCTCATGGTTGATGGCAGTGCCAGGTAGTGATATCTTCGAGAAACAATATGGTCCAGTCTGGATGGATAGATATTATGATGATAATCTATTTTCTGAAAACCAAATAATGTCAAAAGAACCAAACTGTTTTGACTCGATGGTTGATGCTATGGATGACTTCAGGACCAGGACATCAGACTCAGCCAAAAGTTATTTTGATATACCTAGTAATTTGCGACTGGAACGCGGAGTGCAATACGCATACTACCATGTGGGTAACAAAGAGAATAAAAAAATAATTGATACATTTTCAAATTTATTGGAACAACAAGATGTTTCTACGTATGTAAGAGATGACAATGGAACGCGCACCGACCTTTCGGTGCCTCAGATAGATGGTTACAATGTGTATGATTTCCCTGGTGATCAGTATTGTAAAACCAAATCCCCATACCCAGCTTACGGTGATTTTCGTGTGAGCTTCTGGTTGCATAGTGATGATTGGACTGAAAAATTTGGTCATCAGATATATGGTAATTACACAAACGCTGGATTGGCCATGGTGAATGACCACGTGATAACACCTGTCCTGACCTTCATTGACGACGATGATGTGAAAATAACCAATTCAGATGCGGTTGTAATAGGAACAATTGATAGTTCCATGTATGACACCACGCTCACTTCAGAGTTTCAAGACAAGACAGTTCACCTGGTTCGAGAGGATCCATTGGATCGTATGACTATTTTGACATCAACATCTGCGAATAGCGGTGTACTGACTGTGAATACATTCGATGTTAACGGCAACAATTTAGACTCGTACATAATCAGAGAGCAGGGTGTGTTGTTCAAAAAAGCGATCGTTTCTTCCACAATCAAAACCATCAACACAGTTGGTGAATACACAGGTGTTAACAAATCCGAGACATTCATATACACATTGCATCAGGACGAGACATCAGTGTGTCGATTCGAATTCGCGACTGGTGAGTATATTGATTTATCCCCGACATTTTTCGAGTGGTGTGTTGTTTATAATTTTGATGACCCAGTAAGAGGCGTCACGGGTTATGATGGTCTGTACACACGAGACACAACCACTCCGCCATTCAACGGAAAGCCTGTGTATAGAAAAACACAAGGAACCACAGCGGCCATGTATTATAAAGACAACAAATGGCACATCACAGAACATGTTACCACTCTCGCCGAAGGTAATTGGAAAATACAATCAGAAGAAGCAGAAATACCCACGACATTTTCAACTACTGAGCCTAGTGTAACACCTGCCGTGACAGGTGAAGCCGCTGTGGCGTTTAGTGAAGCGTATCCAAAACCAAAATATATACGGACTGAAGAGTCTGATACAGATTGGTCAAATGTGTATGCACCAATTGGTAATGAGAATTTATATGTTCTGACCGGGGAGATGGCTTGCTCAACTCATGTGACAGATGAGCAAGGGTCTAACAAGTTGTACTTCGTCAAAAATAAAAACATATACTCACATGATCTCACAAACAACACACTTGATGAGTATGTCGCGAGTAAAATATTTGACGGTACCGACATCACCAAAATAAACAACATAAAATTAGATCACCAAGAAAATTTATGGGTGTTATATGATGATAGGTACATGATAAGATATGACACATTGAACAATCAGGTGTTCCGTGTGGATTTGTACAGTTACATTTCCGATTCTTCTCAAATAAAACTTGACACACATGTTGATACTGCGTGTACATTTGATATTATTAGTGAGTATAAAGTAGATAGCATTAAAGAAACGCACGCGCTGGTGTTGTATCAAGCACCTCATGCAGATGCACATGACACAACCACAATCACGGTCGACATGAACGGAGTGGTCAAGGTGAACCAAACACAGCAAAAGAAGCTGTTCAACAACAGCAATTCATCTACTAATTTTTCAAACTTCGATTATATTAACCGCGCACATTACAAGCATAACAACATGCTGACGTTTAAGTTCAAAGCGGTTAATAAATACAACACTCATGAATCCGTTGTTGTGAATTATGACTTTCCAATCTACAAATTGACTCCTGGTTGGCACCATTTTTGCTTTGGTTTTGATGCTAGTGAGAAAGGCGCTGGTTATTTTCAAATTGATGGATTGTTTGACGACGGTGCCGGTGGTACAGGTGTGGTGCCGTTGCTAAGAGAGACGTCTTACGGTAAATATGCATTTACGGAGATGTTAAGCAAAGCAGCAACAATTGGTGCCACACAGGGATACAATGATGTTCTATTGTGTGATTATTTGAAACAACCGGGTTATTATTTCACGAAAAACATGCAAATGAAAAGCTTCCGATTGTACAAGTTTAATCTTTTCCGAGTCAATGTGCAATCACTTGCTCGTGAACATATAGACATACACGATATGGAATGGACCATACCATGCGGTCGAAGAGCTCACCTGGATCATGTTGATAAATTTCACAAACACCAACTACCTGGTCATAAATCTGTAGATTTTAAAACACATGTTATCAATTCCGGATTGTCAGATAGTGATGTGTCCGCAGCTATCACATCAGATAACAATGTGGAAAACGCAGGAGGGGGTTATTGATGAGACACGCGGAACGCGTACGTGCAGTAACAACAAATGCTATCAGAAAAGCTAGTGTACTGAATTCTTTACCCGGTGATGCAAGTATAGAGCTAATCGATACAATTGAACAAGTTGATATAACAGTCAACACACCGGAAGAGGTTGAGTCGAACGAAACACTCCTGACACTCCGCAAATATTTGTTCCCACCACCACCTGAGCCAGTTCCAACAGTGTGGAAGCTATCATCTCCCGTGATTGGTGATATTGAGTTGACTGATAATTTACTCGCGACTTTCAATTGGTCAGAAACTATAAACGCAGATGACTACACTCTCATAATCAATGGCACGAGCTATTCAAACGTTACCAGCCCGTATCAGATACAGTTAGAACACAACACTAATTACACGTGGGCTGTTGTGGCAAATGCCATTGGCTTTGAATCGTCAACACCTGTTGGTGGTACATTCGCTACTCCTGGCTTGCCCGGTCACTCCGTGAGCAATAAAACAGTAGTAACCACCTCGACAGAGACCAGCGCGACAATCTCTTGGAACACAGTTCCAACAGCCGAATCATACAATTTAATATTTAATGGAGTTACATACACAAATGTGACTAGTCCGCACACAATAACCGGTTTATCGCCCGGGACAAGCTATACTTGGTCGGTGATAGCGATAGCCACAGGGTATGCCGACACTACAATTAACGGTGGTGCCGTGAACACACTCACGGGTCAACTCGACACACCAGATGTCACTACACGTGAAGCGTTCACCTCGATCAGGTTTGAGTGGGATGACGTGAGTAACACACAAGCTTACAATTTAACAATTGGATCTCAGACATATGACAATGTGAGTAGCCCGTACACAAAGACCTACCTGCAACCAGGAACAGAATACACGTGGAGTTTGACCGCTATCGCGGATGGCTATAACTCCGCCACCTCGTCCGGTTCCAGCACGACAACAGCAGATTTGAATGTGACTGCCACCGCAACACCTGATAGCGTGTCTTTAGAATGGTCAGATGTGATAGTGGACACAGATCCGACTGCACCACCGGCTCAGTATGCGGTGTACCGCGGTACTGATCTAGTGTCTGGTCCAAGCACAGGCACAGATTACACTTTCACAGGACTGGGTGTTAGCGAGACTGTTGTTTGGGAGGTACGAGTGGTGGATGGTGCGAACTCGCAAACATACAGACTATATGGTGGATCCACCACCACGGTGGTTCTACCGCAATTAGATGCCCCGGAGATAACTGGTGTGTCGTCAACAGCAACTTCTGTGACCCTCACATTTACTGCAGACACAAACGCCACTGGTGGTGTGTTGGTGTTTGGTGGTCAAACATACACTGACGTGAGCAGTCCATACACTGTCACTGGATTGACTGAAAATGAATCATACTCGTATAGCTTGAAGTCCACCGCCGCGAATTATGTTGATTCTGACACAGTGAATGGTACAGCTTACGCGGTGGCACCTACCAGTGATAAGGGTCCGGATGTGACGATTCCTGTTATATCAATTAGTAGCAACAGCGTGTCAATGGCGTTGGTGTACTACCCGAATAGTGGCGACAAGTCAATTGTATCATACGAGATCTTTTTCAGTCATGAAAGCGGTGGTGTGACAACCACAGCCACACCATATGTCGAGACCGGGTTAACACCGGAAACAACATACACATACACACTGATAGGAAGAAATTTGAACAATCAAGTGTCATATCAATCATCGCCTAGACATTTCACGACAACAGCAGCACCTATAAGGGCACAGCTAACCAGTCCATCGTTGTCGCCTCCGGAAATAACAACCCGTACAGTGACTTTCACTTGGTCGCAAGACGTCTTCACCACCAGCAACACACTGGTGTTCAACGGTCAAACATACAACGACGTGAGCAGTCCACACACCATCTCCGGTTTGGATCCTGACACGCAGTATTCATACGGTTTGAGCTCTAAAACCATTGCTGAGGAAATCCTCGACTCTGACACAGCATCCGGTATTGTCCAAACAACCGCTTTGACACAACTGGACACACCGACGGTAACCAGCACGTCGACAACCAACACAGCGACTCTCACCTGGAACTCCAATCAAGGAAACTTGTCCGGTGCTGATTACGAACTGGTGTTCAACGGTCAAACATACAACGACGTGAGCAGTCCACACACCATCTCCGGTTTGGATCCTGACACGCAGTATTCATACAGCTTGACAGCCTCACGCGATGGTGATTACATCGACTCACCTGCCGCGACCGGCACAGTCACCACCGTCGCTTTGACACAACTGGACACACCGACGGTAACCAGCACGTCGACAACCAACACAGCGACTCTCACCTGGAACTCCAATGGAAACTTGTCCGGTGCTGATTATGAACTGGTGTTCAACGGTCAAACATACACTGACGTGAGCAGTCCATATACTATCAATGACCTGACACCAGAGACGCCGTATTCGTACAGCTTGACAGCCTCACGTGATGGTGATTACATCGACTCACCTGCCGCGACCGGCACAGTCACCACCACCGCTTTGCCAAAATTGGCCACGCCAGCTGACATAACAACAAGCAACATAACAGACACCTCATTTCAGCTGAATTGGACCGCATCACCAGGTGCGGAATATTATCGTGTACAAATCAATGGTACTGATTACTACCCAACGGTCTCCCCATACACAGCCACGGGTTTGCCCCATAACTCCACGCAGAGTTGGCAGCTTCAAGCAATAGACACAGACGGGTCTCATCGAGATTCCAATTTCCGCACCGGTGAGATCAACACACTACAGACACAGTTGCCCCAACCGACAGTGACACAATCGGACCTCACATACGATTCAGTCACAATTAGTTGGACTCCGGATGATCGAGCTTCGCACTATCTGGTGAGTGTTGCTGGTTCGCAGGGTTCTGGCGTGCCTTCAGAATCGAATGTGCAGGTCACTAATGGTACATATACTTTTGAAAATCTGACACCAGAGATTGATTATTCATGGTCCATAAAAGCGGTGGATGCAGAGACGGAATATTTGACGAGCGTAGAATTATTCGGATATTTCACCACACCAGCAGACACGAGGCCCTCGACCGGTGCGTTCACCGTGACTGAAGATATCATAGAAGATCGTTCAATCACATTGAGTTGGACCTCCAGCACCTGGGCCGACCGATATTTGGTACAATGTTGGTATGTTTACTCAAATGGCGCGCTAGATAAAATTTATGAAGAGTATCATTACAATATATATAATGATGATTTCACCGGTGGTCGCGTACACACCATACCAGATTTACAACATTCGCTGAACTACAAGTGGAGTATTCAAGCACAGGACACAGATGCAGGCTCAACCTATCAAGGTTTCCGCCCGGAAACAAGGACCGGTACATTCACGACAAGCCATTTACCAACACCGCGGATGTACAATTCCCAACAATATACAAACTATATTAACCTCGGGTGGTATACCGATGATAATCAAACCGGAGATTCGCCGGAATACTTCGATATATATTGGACCAACCTAAACACCAACACCGGGGATGCTTTTACCATCGATGCCGCCCCGGATAACCACACGAATCAATTCCGGATTGATGACTTAACAACTAATGCACCGTATAGTGTTGGTGTTCGTGCTCGTGCTGCAGGTGGAGTATCCGCATACCGGGTAGATACCCTCACACCTGGTAAGTTACACAATCCGGATCTTGTGTTTTATGATGTTACATCTACCAGTTTTAAAATCATGCTTACCACTGAATCAATAGACCTATGGGGGAGCACTTTTGGAGTGAAATTAAACGGCGCTTCTAGTTTCAATGCCACGGCATTCAACGACGGCTTTTTAACCAGCTCTCAAATAACCTCTAATCCATTTTCCTCCGGGGATCAAGTTGTGCTCGAAGTGCAGCAGTTACCTCCATCCTCCTCCGACTACGTTGCATCGGATCTTGTCACCTTTTCTATCACACTACCATAAGCCTAAATGATAACTTAAGCAATGAAACCATACACAACAGATTATTTGAACAACGCCACAGAATCAAGGCTGTATCTGGCTGATAGAGATGTGGCTGATCAGGTGCGATTACCGTACGAGTGGCGTGAGATCAAGATCAAACCCAACGATCTGGTCACAACACACGTGATCAATGGAGCCATAACCAAGCTGTATGACAATTTGTTGTACATCTTGTCACAATCGATGGTGCCGTCTTCACTCATACCAGACAAACAACCTTTTGTTGACACCACAAACAAGAATATCATAGGGCAACCCAACATAATTGACACCGGGATGGATGGTTTATCCGCGGTGACAAGTTACAATTCCTCGCAGATATCCGCTCTGTCCAGCAATTCAATACAAACAGCCATGAACAAAATGAACAACGGCTTGTTCACCGTGTCCAGTAGTGGTCATGATTGTGGAGTTGTGTTGTTAGACAATGGATATATCAGTGGATTGCTCTTGGTGAGACAGGATCCACAGACCAATCAGATGGTCGTGCTTGGTAACAGTACATATGCAGATAATGTTACTGAGAAACTACTACCATCTAACAACGATGCTGAAGTCGCCACAGCGCTTGGTGGCACCTCCATCGGCGCAGGGTGGTATGCAGCAATTCCATCAATTTTATTTGGAGTTACTAACTTTCTAGTTACATCACCCGGGCAAAATAGCTCATGGGTTTTTATGTTTGGTGGAGCATTTGATACTGGTAAATGGGTGTGGGTGGAAACAGAATCTAGCAACTCAGCTTGGATCTACATCGCCGGTTTTGGTTGGCTTTATTACAGTCAACCATTTTTTCCATGGGTGTATACCGTGTCTGACACACAAGCTGGTCCAGCAGGCTGGCTTTACATCACAGATCAATACGCTCCCGCGGATGTCATTGTGTACAATTTTCAGAATGGGTTATCATATGATGTAGATTGGAGTGATCCTGTTGCTTCTGTGAACAGCGCGTTCGATTCTGAAAGTATCGATTTCACGCTAGATGGTTCCAATGTACCGACTCGTGTGGTGACTCAAGCTCGCTTTCGATTGTATCAAGACATACTATACATGTTAAACCCCACACATAACAACATATTGAAATACGACATCTCTGGCGTGACACGACACGACAATTCATTTTTCAATCCAGATGACAACATAAACGGAAGGATATTACTTGACACGATCGGAGGCGCTGGTAGTGTGTATGATGACGCGCGCTATAACAGTTTGACTTGCATGGCTATTGATGACGTTGGTCAGATATACTTGGTGGATGTTGATACAGATGTGGTGGTTGTGAAAAAATACGACACGTACATGAATCACATATCGACACATGATGTGTCCACACACATGGTGGACATGACACCGGTTGATATCGAGTACATGAACAATCGATTATACATGCTCACCAATGGTCAAATAATCGAGTGGACGACCAATTTGGAGAAGCTGAAAACATGGACGCTAACTGATGAACTCGAGGCTGGGGAAGCGTATACATCACTCACACCAAGCAAGGAGAACAGCAATGTTGTGTATGTTGCCACCACAGGAAATGTGTTCAAGAAATTTTTATCCAAGCTCGACAGCGGCATAGGCAAGCTCACATACGCCGGTAGAGGCATGGGATTACCAACAACCATGCAAATTAGATTTGTTTCAACCGTGGATCAAGGAGATGTTGAGCATGTGTTTGTCGGTGACGCAGGCACCGCTATAATATACAGATTCATCGAGTCATCAAACTACCAACGAATCATGAATCAAACATTCGAGTCTAGATTTGTATCACTCGATCGTTTGCTAGTGAAAGGTGACGAGTTTGTGAGCACCGTTGTGTACAACAAAACAATGGCCAAATTGTTCTACAATCACACGATCGTGTCCAACAGTATCACATCCAAATTGCTAAGTGAATACGCTGGAACCAAAACAAAAAAATTCCGCACAAGTCAGTATCTCTTACAAGAGTATGTGCAGAGTAGAGCGTTCGGCACAATACCCAAACTGAACAATTTTGTGGGTATCAACGAGATGCTGCTCAATTCCACCATCAACAGAACACTAGAGCAGATATACGACTTTCAACTCAAGCTGTTAGCTGATATTGACACACATGCGATCGACTCTCCGGAGTATTTTAGCAACATACCAGATCAACCGATAACCGATACTATATCACCAGACACCAAGTTTGCATATGTGTCCTCTGGTGTAAATACTGGTGAATGGAAACTAGAAAGCGAGCTAGAATAACATGTTAGAAAAGCATGATGGCATGTACATCGGTATTGTTGTGCAGAACAATGATCCTGAGAAGCGCGGTCGGATCAAAGCGTATGTACCACACGTGAATGCTGGTGTGTATGAAAACTGGTATGGTGTTAAAAAGGACAAGAGTTTCCGATTTGTTGGTAGAAACATAGACAGTGATCTCGGGGATATACTAGCCGATCTGAAAACAATTCTACCATGGTCTGAGCAAGCGGCACCACTAGCCGGTCAAGTGAGCACTGGTAGGTACAACGCGTATAACAAACTAGGCAGCGTGTCTGACACAAACACATTGACCAACTTTCAAGCACCATCTGGCTATCAACCAGGTGAGGATAGTCTGAACAACGATGGTATAGGTGAGTCTCCCGCTAGAAAATACGAAATCGATCATCTACAACTCAAGGATGCATTTTCAAGTGCAGAGCATGGTTCTCCGCAAGGTGCGAAACGACCCAACAAGTACAGTTATGATTACAAACCCGCTAGTTACAGCAACTGCGCCAAGGGTGTGTTCGCCATACCAGATGTTGGCGCACATGTGTGGTGTTTTTATCGAGACGGTGATGTGCAACACCCGGCTTATTTCGCGGCTGCTCTTGGTCAACAAGATTGGCAAGGTGTGTTTGGCACGGCTGATGGTGCTAGTCCGGATTACCCAGGTGCATACGAGAATGAATCGGATGCAGATTCCGACATACAAGACCTGAACATCGAGACATACAGAAACAAGTTTTTAATAAACCAAAAAGGTGGTACTCTGGAGTTTGTGAACACGGACAATCGTGAGATTCTCAAGATGACACATTACAGTGGTTCGTTCAAAGAATTCAACAACAACACCACTGTGGAGCTAGCGGCTAAAAATGATCAAAAACTGGTTTTACATGATCAATATTTGACTGTGAATGGGTATGGTGGATGGTACGTTGGTCGCGACCTGGATCATATCATACAGGGTGATCACTTTTTACGAGTGGGTAAACAAAATGACGCACTTCATCGAGCCTGGCGTGAAAAGGCGCGGGAGATGCATCATATCAAGCAACTATTTGAGACACAACGTGCTGATCAAAGCGCCAACAAAGCGGTGTTACCAGGAGCATTTGTGAGTCCGTTGCAAGACAAAAAACCACTTGAAAACACCACCCCTTGCCCGGTATGCACATCCACATCTCCTCGGGGATGTTTATTACGATTTGAATGAAATATTCGATGAGTATAAAGACCCGGAGCAAACAAACTACTCGAAAAAATTACCTAAAAGTGACCGCACACGATCATTTGTGGATGTGACTGGTAACAACACCAATGTGACAGGCACGGAATCCGGTCCTTATATTGTGTGGACCGATAACTATAATAGTGTTAGTACACTCACCAGTTCTGGTGGTACGATACTGAGTGATCCGTGCCCGGCTTGTGGTAGTGATGGTGTGATACAAGGCTCCATGGATGGCGTTTTCAATGAAGAGCCTTTGAAGCGAGCCAATGATTGGTTACAAGCCGCCAAAACAATAATCGGTGAACTAGCGGATATAGAATCCGGATTAGGAATGGGTGGTAGTGAGGTGATCAATGTTGCCAAACACAAAACCGAGACAATCGGCATGGTGATGAATGATTTTGGTAGCGTGCGCGTTGATACACAAGGAAAATATTACAAGAGTGGAGTGCACGTGTTGCCTCACAGCGTGGTTAACAATCGTGAGGTGTCACCGGTTGTTGAGTATGTGCATGTAGATGATTTACCAGGAGGTAGTTACACATTGAACGTGTGTAATCGTTGGAATGTACAAATTGGAGCAGGTGGTATGAGCATGAAAAGCTACGGTCCTGTTGATATTGGCGGTACAATCACAAACATTGGCGGCACACAAGTCAACATCGGTAGCGAGAACGAGATTAACATCGATGGCGGCAAGCGTGTCAATATTGTTGGTGATATATTGACATTACGCCAGAGAACTGGTAAGCAAGTGCTGGTGGATAGCAATCTGGGAGTGGCCAAGAACGTGGTGATTGGAGGTGGATTGCATGTGGAGGGTGAGTTGTGTGTCAATCATGTAACAGCACCAGTGGAGATTCAAGAGACGCAAGAGACCGAATTGTGGGGTACATCTGAATTTGATTGGGAACGTGTAATTGGCTTTGTTCAAGGAGATGATATAGTTGTATTACGCGAGGATACCGCTGTGCCACCGGAGGATGTTATATTATACGGTAAGATACCCCACCCGGACCCAGATAACTTTCCTGGGCCACCGAATGCACCTGATGGATTCAAATATTATACAATCAGCACAGCTAAGCCCGTGTATAGTAGATTTTTCCAATACGATTCTGACATTGGCACGAGCGATCAGTTCGATAAAGAATATATCGCGGATGATGATTGTATTCGAATCTATCCACATAGTCATCACTTCAAAAATTTACCATTGCACTTGAAAAAAGAAAATAAACTAGTACGAGACGTGGCTGTAAACTTTCATGATGGTGATCGTGCACCACCAGGTCACCGGGAATGGGTACAAGCTGATCAAAAAGACGCGTGAATTTAATCGATCAACCGTCTCAACAACTCATGCTCATCTTCTCCGTGGTTTTTTCTGATGTGTTGAGAGACAGACTGCAATTCTCGTGCATCACATTGTTGTAAATATTTCAAAACCACCGCGAAATCGCCTTGCTCCCAACATTGCAATATTTGTTGCTTGGTCGCAGCAAAATCCCCTGGTTTGGAAACAATAGTTGGTGTGTACACACAGAAATTGTAAAAAAACACCATGAAACACACAGCAGCAACCCATGTGATGATCGAGGTGATCAAATATCCATGGTTCAACAACAACAAACCTGTCACAACAGCAGCCACACTGTGGTAACACGCTTGGAACCAGTCAAATCTAGCACGTATTCGTCTCAACACGTGCAATCTCACTGGTCTCACATGAACAATCATGGAGCAACAACCAGAACCGATCAAACACAGCGAGGCAAACCACGTGAACACAATCACCACATGGGTGAGCCACATGACAGGTGGGGAGATCAACAGATCATAAGCGTACAAACACACGGGTAACAAACACAAACATAAAACATGATGGATCATACAATGATTATAACGTATTGCCATGCGGAAAACAATAAATATTTGCATGAACTTGTTGATTTCCGGACGATTGAGCAGACCTCCAAGTTCAGTTCATTGCTTCCGAGATGTCACGTTGTATGCATCCGTGTTTCGTGAGATGGACGTGTTGTTGATGTGTCGCAAGCACAACATTGATCGCAACTGGCGATGGCTCAAACAGCACGGAGCTTTTGATTTTATTCAAGACATAGTAGAGTATCAACAAGAGCCTGGTATCATGGTTTCTCCCGTGAGACCCACCAATATACACACAGATATAATAGATGGACCACAATTACAGCACATTATAGCACAATTGACAGTGTACACTGACTGGTGATGCAATAAATAACTATACATATATATGAATCACGATCAAGCTAGCAAATTACCATCACTGGATCCAGAATATGATCAGTACATGACCGAGATCACACAGATATTGTGTGAGGACAACATTGGAATTGTCCCATCCATATTGAAGGAGTCCATCCAACATGATGATCATTCCGTGCAACGGGTGGATCGCGTGTATCGTGAACGTGAAAAACAATTGATGGCTCAACTCCAGCGGGTAGATCAGCAACACAAACAAGCCATTCAAGAACACAAACAAGAAAAAGAAAGATTTCAATCTTTTCAAGCTGAATGGCTGAAAGAGCAACAGGTGCAACAAGATCAATTACGAGTATTAAATGAGCAATTACAAGACATGCAGATCGCATTGCACAGCGAACGGCAAGAGCAGCAGAAACATGCGGATGCGCAAAGCGATAAAATACAGGAACGAGAGTCAATATTAGAAACCGCCAAACATCAATTCACCGAGCATACCAAACAGTGGGAACAACAACGCGCCATTATTGAAAAGAGATCGAACGAAAAACTATCACAAAAGATCCAGGAGGCTGCTGAGGCGAAAAACAGACATGATGAGATACAACTCGAACACACTAAATTGAGAGATGATCATGATGGTCTACAATTTGAACACACTAAATTGAGAGATGATCATGATGGTCTACAATTTGAACACACTAAATTGAGAGAGGGTCATGATGAACTGAGGGAAGCTCATGATAAATTGATCAAATCCCGAGATCACCTCAAAGAGACAGTACAGCGTGTCGATCAACAGAAATATAAACTTGAAAACAAGCTTCAAGACATGCGACAGAAGCAAAAAAAGATCAAAAACGACACGGAAACAATAGCTGAATCTATCATATCGTTCTTATCATCGCGTGGTATTGAAATTGAAGAATTCAACGGATCATTACCAACCGCGCAAGAGTTCGAACGGTGTCTCAAATTGCTTGAAACATATGTGACACGTGTTGGTAAAGATTCTCGTGAATTTGTCGAGCAACACTATCTAACCATGTTAGATGTATTTGACGAGCACCCAGCCAAATCGATCACGTCTGCTGCTGAGCAGAAAGACCAGACTAAATTTGATTATGATGACATGAAAAAACGTCTTAAAAAATATCAAGATCAATTGTCTGAATATTATCATTTGAAAGCTCAAGACCAGTCACCCATCATAAACGAGATGAATGCGACTGATTTCGCACCGGAAGACTTTTTCAAAAATCTCCAGGCCGCCAAAAGCGAAGAAGAGAGTGCATCAGGGTCCAGCGCCGGTGGTGGTGGTGGAGATTACGATCCGGATGGTGGTGTAAAACATATATGTAGCAAGTGGTATGATTATTATATTGACGGCAAATCATTAGATGAACTTGTGGCAATTCACGGAACCGGTTCCGCGTTGAACCAGATAGTTGAAGACCATAATCCGGAAGCGACTATAGATATCAACACTCAATCGATTTGTTATCCCAAGCCCATCTAGCAGGTTGATTGGCCTGTGACACACACATAAATACATGTGTGGTTTTGTATCCAGTAACATTCATCATCCCTGTGTTTCATATGTGCCCCTTCCGGGAGCGAAATTTTTGGTACACATATAATCGTATAATTCAAACTGGCCAACCGGTGATTGTGATTGAGCAGCAGATGCCTGATAATTACGGTGTGTTTGAGAGCAACATGCAACATGAAATGGCTAACAACAAACATGTGTTGTATATCAAGATCATTATTGACGATAACAAGATACACAAATCTCGTTTGATAAACCACGCGACCAAACTAGTGAAAACATCTCATGTGTGGGTTAATGATGCTGACGCGTTTTTAAACTTTCCTCAGGTGTTAACACAATTAAATTTTTCGTACAATTTTACCAAACCATTTGGTGATGGTATGAACACCACAGCCAAGGAAACACAATGTATACACGACAACGTGCCGTGTGATATAAACTATGACGACACATCAAGAAGACACATACATGTGTATGGTGCACTGTCGTTCGTTTACAGCAAAAACGAATTCAGTAAGATAGGTGGTATGGATGAAACATACAAAGGCTGGGGCATGGAAGATTTAGATTTGCATTTTCGTGTATCAAAAATGTATAGGTATGATACTGTTGACACTCGTGCTTTGCATCTATGGCACCCTCCCGCGACACGAATGCGAGAAAATCTCGATCACTTCAACAATAAATATCCTCAAAATTATATCACAAAAATAACACCACTATCGAAAATGTGGCGGCCAATTGTAACGACATCCCCGGTACAACATTTAACAAATGATGAATTAGGTATTAAATCACGTAAACTATCCCCGGAAGAAATAAACGTCACATACACTCCAGTCTCGGTTGAAGAAATAACCACCACACATGTGTCCGCGCCTCAAGATGGTATAACCACCACACATGTGTCTGCACCTCAAGATGGTATAACCACCACACATGTGTCTGCACCTCAAGATGGTATAACCACCACACATGTGTCTACACCCAACAATCGAAAAATAATAAAAAAAGTTAAACATCAACACATACACCACACTATAAATTACCATCTTCCTCAAAAAACTAACCCTCGGCGACGTGTAAATAATGGTGTTGAGTCTATCGAGAGTATTGCTGATGACAATCATATTACACTAACAGCTATATATAGTGATGAAGATGTCAATCTTCCGGAAATATGGAACCAAGTAAAAATCCTCCGGAATGCGAAAACCGAAGTTCGGGATCGGAAAAATTTAATATATGTAAATGACATGTTTGATTACATGTCCAACCGCGCGGATGATCAAGACTTTCTTGTAGTAACAAACTCTGATTGCGTTGTTACTCCATTTTTTTATAACAACATTAAACACATACCTATAAAATGCGATGTTATTGAATATCATCGGAGAGATGTTGATAGTAAGATTAGATATTATAGTGACTGTTACACATGTTCGTTTAACACAAAACATACCGGTATAGATGGTTTTGCCATTAGAAAAAAAACATGGAGAGAAATCCGGGATATTTATCCACACATGTTCATAGGTGAACCGCATTGGGACACAGTGCTCTCTGGTTTACTGCACAACATGAAGCATGTTAATATTCATAAAAACGTAACTGATTTGTATCACGAATGTCATGATCAAGCATGGTCAACACAACACCTATCCCCAGCAGGTGTACATAACACAAAGCACTACAACAATTGTTTAGATTATGATATCATAAAGAATAGATTGATCGACTCAGGATCACCTGCATGCACAGTAATAGCAATAGATCGTCAAAATCTAAACCCGGTGATAAAAAAATACTGTGAAAACCATCCTCAAAAAAACATAGTCATATATGAAATGACAGAACCAACAGAATCCCCGAAATATTCTGGTATCGAATATACCAACCACGTTGTGATACCACATAATGAAAGCACGACACCAATTGACCAAACAAAAGCAATTACTAATATTGCGATGATCAATACAGGTGGTGTTGGTAATGTGGAAACAATCACATGTGTTGGGCAAAACATAAAGACGCACAAACTCATGTCAACATATAAGTTATACGACAAATCTAAAGACATGTTAAAATATTATATAGATGATGATGGACTTTTACATTCAACAATGTAAGTAGTTGTATGAATACAGAAATTTTTGACCCAAAAGTGTGTTTTGCGAAAGAGCTCCGTACAAGCTGGAGCAAAAATATTAAAACAAATTCATCAGAAAGCAACCGGATTCCAATTTCAAGTGTTGGTCAAGAAATATGCCTGCATTTCGAGCATGCTGGTGATGATACTGAGTGGTGTGTGGGCTTGATACCATTGAACAAATCATGGACACCGGAAAATTTATCCGCATACAAATCAATTACATTTTGCTACTACTCTGAAGGTACAAAATGTTGCAGTGTGATGCTCACTGATGAAAATGATGTAGACTCAACAAGTGTTAACGTGTCGCGGCGCACTCCGGTGGAAGACGCTATATGTGAAATTCAAATACCTATCAGAGCATTCACATCAAAACCATTAAATAACACCGGGAAAACCAACTCTAAAAAATCCGAAACCGGTCAATCATTCAACATAAACAAGACAAAATTTATTAAATTCACCGGTGCTAAGGAAGATAATTTTTACATTTCACGGCTCAAGTTTATATCAGATGACGATTGATGCTAATAACAGAACCAGACACTGGGTTTGAATGGCAATCCCCGGTTATCACTGAAAAACATGCACTTCAATGTGCAAAAAACACAACAAGCCAAAATATTGATTATTTAGCGGTACCATGGGCTAGTATAATTGACCGGTTACGCACCAACAGCGAAGAATATAAATTACAAGCCATCCGGGCGATAAATAACCTTAAAGATCTGCCCAAGAAAAGATATACAACGGTGTGTCAACATTATCAATTTCGAAGCGCGTTGAATCACATGAAAGATATTGGTGTAACGACGCTATACACGCCACATGCAACCCAGCGCGATAACGGTAATGACATAGATATTCGACCATTTCCTTTGTATGCAACCATAACACCATCTGTTTTAAAACGCAAAGCACTGTGGTATTCATTTATCGGTGCATATATGGATCACTACATGAGTGACATAAGATTGAATATATTTAACGACACTCATCCAAAAAATTGTGTTGTGGTGCGCCGCGACAAGTGGCAGTACAATGATGATGTATATACATCACAGGTTTGGAATCAAGACATACCAGAGATGCAAAGATATTTGAATCTTGAAAAGCAAAAATATTACGAATATATTCTGTCTAATAGCCGTTTCTCACTCTGCCCATCAGGAGCTGGTCCAAATTCAATTCGTTTGTTTGAGAGCTTGAGTTGTGGATCAATACCTGTTGTGTTGTCTGATGCATTACAATTACCGCAAGTCAAATCCGTTGATTGGTCCGAATGTGTAATCACCATCCCGGAGGATGGATACCATGATTTGAGATTAATATTAAAAGATATACCCCTCTCACGGGAACGCGACATGAGTATGAATTGCGTTGAGGCGTACAAACATGTATCTGATGAAAATTTTATTGAATGCATTATAAACACAATATAAATAATAGTTTGTGAGAGTGCCTAGTATCATACATCAGACATGGAAAAATCGTCTAGACGTGCCAGACTTGCAGCAATCATGGGCTTGGTCTCATGATGATCAGTTTGAGTATATTTTTGTGGATGACAAAGAGATGAGCATGTATATGGAAAATAACTGCACTGATAAAGAGATCTCATGTTTTAAACGTCTAACAAACGGAGCTGCTAAAGCTGATCTATACAGATACAGTGCATTGTACAGGCAAGGAGGCGTGTATGTGGATATAGATGTGTTTCCGATTGTAAAATTAACCGATTTTATCAAGACATCCGGGATAACAGTGGTCAATGACAATTATGGCTTGTATAATGCGTTTTTTTGCTGCGAGAAAGGTCATCCATTGATTCGACAGTGTGTAAATCTTTTGTGTGACAACATTATACACAACAAACACAACGGAGGAACCCATGCAGCAATTTTTAGTCTTTCCGGTCCATCGATGTTTGCCACAGTCTTCCGTGACTTTTTCAAAATACCCTCGGACACCCAGCTCGAGGAATGTGACACCGAGGATTACCGAGTTTTACATCATGATTTTGAACGTCAGCGTATAAAATACAAAACAATGGATGTGCTCCAGACACAGATGATACATGAATGTCAATACGAATCGTATAGAAATGGTGAACACTACAGAGAGGGTCAACAACTGTACAAATAGCATGAAAATACCAAATTATATTCACTTGATGCATGCCGGCAAGAGCAAACTGAACAAAGTTGAAAAATTTTGTGTGGATCAGTGGTACAATTTACACCCGGAACATGATGTGATATTTCATACTGATACAGACATTCGAGAGCTGGTTAAAAAAACATACCCTCACATACTGGGTGTGTATGATGATGCCACTGGAGTGATCAGAGGTCAGATAGGAAGGTATCTAGTGATGATAACACATGGAGGTACATATGCTGATGTTGATGTGTGCCCATTCACATGCGTTAACAACTGGATAGAACCACACGATGAACTCATAACAGTCCGTCGAGGTGTAAATGATTATGAGATGGACTATCAATTTCATTCTGTGAAAAATCACCCAGTCTGGGAGCAAATGCTTTTGAACGGTGTGGAAAAATGGAAAAATCACACTAAAATATTTGAACACGTAGATCAATATAGATTATGTGTGTTCAACACACTCAGTGTGCATCATTTACAGGAACATGTGCTCAAACACAAGCGTAGAGTGATGGAACCACCGGCATGCTCGAGCTACCAACACAACTGGGGAGCAGACGAATGCTACACCACTCATTTTTCTAGTGAATCTTGGTTACCTCATGAAAAGAAGCGATGGCATGGTGATGATGCAAGCTTTAGCAATGATGTGGATGTGTTTATCAACATGATACGAGAAAAAATACTGAAATGAAAGTATACACATATTATGATCAAATATCTGGATTACCATGCCAGACAGATTTAATAGATTTGTGGAAAACTTCCTGGTCATCACGTGGTTATGATCCCGTGGTATTGAACGATTCAGACGCACGTAGGCATCCGCGTTATGAGCAATTCTGCTCATATATAACTGAGTTACACAAAGAAATAAAACAAGAACCTATACAAAAATACGGATTGAGCTGTTATCTTAGATGGTTAGCATATGCCACAACAGATGATCCGGCGTGTATAACATCAGATTACGATGTGTTGAATTTCAATCTAGATACCAACATGTTTGACACAAAAAATATACACTTGATGGTCGCTGGGACTCCATGTCTAGTGTCCGGTTCCGCGGATTTGTTCGATCGATTTTCACAAATGTTCATTGACACGATGATAGAACATATTGACGTGTGGAGAGGTACTTTTAAAGACAACGTGTGGTTGAACGATCAGGAATTTTTAGCTAGATGTTTATACACCGGTGAAAAATACACTCGGCAGAAATTCGTCGAAAAATACAATCTGAATGTCAATTATGATTGGGGTAAGTTTTGCGAGAATTACAAAGGCATACAAACAAAACAAACACACCCATGTGTGCATTATGCGCATCACGCTTTACACGAATACATGCCAATACTACGAGGTGATCAATCAATGAACACAATTAAATTGTTCGAGAAATTCTTGCAGGATTATGATATTGGATTTGAAAATAGTCATTTCACACAAGTTCCGAAATTAACACAACTACAGTTCAATAAAGAGATTGATTGGACACGTAATTATCAAGAAAATATTCATCGATTTAGATTGTTGGTGATGTATTTAGATTTACATAATGTTTAACATTTGCAGCATATTACGCAACAATCAACATTGGCTAGAGCTCGAATTTCTCCCACTAGCTCATGCGATCAATCGCAAGTATGATAACAACAAGTACTATTTTTACGAGAATGATTCTCATGATGACACTAGAAAAACAATTCAGAGATATTTTATTGATTCAGAAAAAATTATGAATGGTGAGTTGCTGTTTGAGGATAACAACACTACTCACCATCCACGAAACGAGAGCGTTGAGCGGATTGAACACCTAGCAAACTGCCGCAACAAATTGCTTTCCATGCGTCCGTTTGATCAGAACAATGAGTGGACCGTTGTGATCGATTCCGACATGATTGTTGATTCCACTATATTTGATGAGTTTATATGTTCAGATAAACCTGCAAACGCGGTTGCTATCGGCTGCAATGGTAAAAATAAAACCCCATGCCGGCATCATGGATCATGTTACCATTATTATGATACGTTTGCACTGGTTGACATAACAGGTGAATGGCTGTATAAAGATTTTATATGCACATGTAATCACTTCAAGGATGAGCAATCTCGAGAATCGTGGAAAGCAAAGCAACTAGTGCCCGTGTGTAGTGCTTTTGGAGGTATGATGTTTTATAAAACTGATGCGATTAATAATGAAAACATAAATTATGATACCGTGACCATTGATGGTAGAGTGGTTTCTGAACATGTATATTTTTCCTACCGCCTTGGCTTGTTAGGTGGAATATATATTGACCCGCGACTAATTATAGTGAATAGTGAATAAAACTGATTTACAATCTAAGAAGTTACATCTACAATACGAGCTGTCTAAATTACCGTTAGATTTGCAGCAGGCCAGGCATAAGCACCAAGCGGCATTTCAAAGCAGTCGTGTGTTAGAAACAGAGATAGCTGATCTCAAAAACTGGACAGAATTAAGGACGGTAGAAATACAACAAGAAATTGACAGCATAGATCAAGCCATCGAACATGGTCATCAGCAATCAATAGTACAGGAAACAACACAACAACATACCACAAGTGAACTACCTGAAGAAATGTTATGGCCTGTGAAATTACAAATTGATCAAACACCTAACAATTTTTCAGCGAATTGTAAAAATGAAGTGACATCACAATTCAACAAATCCACGGGTGTGTCACAAGTAATTGATAGAGTGAATGTCGAGTCGATAAAATATAATGATATAGAATTGAGAGGTTTTAAAGATATTAATGAATATATGGTGTTAATGGTTGGATACTATCATGATACAGCTGTGTCATTGAGAAAAGACTTTACAATACAAGCTTTACAATCCAATCTAGAATCGAAAAATTTTGACAAAATCGTGATGTTCACATATTGTGATGATAATAAAATTGATGTGGAACATGAACTATTTAAAGACCACCCGGACATGAGAAAAAACATAATGGTTGTTCAGCAAAAACAACTATTAACATACTATCAGATGTTGCTGTTTTGCAACACGGAGATACAAATATCTTCAGATAATGTATGTGTTGTGCTAGCAGAGTCTACCACCATCCTCCCGGAGAATTTACACCTTCTTAAGAAAATCAATTTGAACAGAAAAGTGTTTTGTTTGAGTGAGCAATCCAAAGACCAATATCATCAGATAGATGCATGGGTAACGGACAACACGATACCCACACATAAAATATCAGATCAAACAATTTTTGGTGATCGTGTAGGTGGTGAGATGTTTACACAGCAGTTATTTCAATCCGGAGTTAGTGTGTATAATGTTTCAGTAGCGGGACATATGAATGTAATCAAAACTGATACATCTGAATACACACATAAAGATGTTAAAAACACACCAGCAAGTGGAACAATTTGGCCATATGCAAAAACAATAACCCATGATAATTATGTTGTGGGTGATATATGTGCCATGAATTCCTGTAATTATTTTTACGATGACCGCTTTTCCGGAATACCTGGTAATTATTTTGTACGAGATCTAAAAACACACTTTTACACATACACGGATAAACTTTGCGTGTTTTACATGACATGCATGAAAGAGATAAAAAACGGCAGTTTGTACGAGTGTATCAAACGATTTTTCACTAAAACTGTATCAACATCTAAATGTTTTGACCTGTACATATGTATGGATATTGACTGCGACGAACAACTCATTATAAACAACATAAGAAGTATACTCAAGACATGTAAATGCAGCGCGGTGCATGACATATGTGTCATATCAGCATCACTGACCCCGGAACAGAATATTTTTACATATGATCTCGGTTATTATGAAACCATACCACCTCAACCATTAGGAGCCAGTAATGGTATAAACCAAACATTTTATCATGGCATGTCTGAGATGCAACAAGCCAGAGAAGGCACATACAAATACATGTTGATGTTAGAGTCTGATTGCATACCAGTGACGGACTGCTGGTATGATTACCTCCATGACCATTGTGACAAAAATACAGACGGAGTGATAATCGGAAGCAAACACAAAGGCTTAGAAGACGGTCATCGCGTGTCATATTATGCAGATCATATCAATGGAGTAGCGATGTATCGCAACTCAGCAGAACTGACCAAGCTAATGAACGGATCTAAACATTATCTCGAAGAGTGGTTAAAAACAAGCGACAAAAAATTGATGAATTTTGATGTCGCGACATATCTGTACGCGAAGAAAGCTCGTTTAACGAAAGGATTGGTAGATGTTGATTATATATCAAACTACAGCAGTGTGGAAAACACACACTTGACAGTCAATCAAGTGTTGGAGCGTCATCCTGAGACTGTTATTTTACATAAAAAAATACCTAACCTCTAACACCAGTTTCTCAACGCGTCTCTCAACGCATCTTCAATTGGTCTCATGGGTCTGATGTCTGGTATACTATTCACCTTCGAACAGCTGATAACGCAGTTGCTCCGTGGTGTTTTAACTGTCGCTCCAAACGCTTCATGAGATTCGAAAAACTTGAACTGTTTATCTAGCTTCAACTCTTGTTTCATGATATCAACAATCTCACGAGTGTATATACTACCTTCATTCACCATGTTGTACAGGCCATATGGTGAATTATGTCTCATCATGTCATAGCTGGTCATGATGAAATCACCTAGATGTGTTAGCGAGTTGGTAGCATCAATCAACGTGTCATATTTGAGTAACTTTGACAGGTAACTTCTCTCTACATTTCGTTCATCAAACGGCATTCTGATACGCCACACATAACATCTAGGATTCCTCAACACATATTCTTCAGCCAACGCTTTGCTACCACTGTAAAAACTATGATTTTTATTATCATACGCGAAGTTAGGGGGATCCATCTCTGTAAACACACGCTCTCCGCTTCCTGAGTATATACACCCACTACTCACATGACAAAATGTCAACCCGTGCCGCTCACATGTGTCGCTCAGCATGGCTGGTAACACTATGTTCAAGCGTATGGTGTCAGCTTTTTTAATTTCACACTGATCTACATTAGGTCTCCCGGTCTTACCCGCACAATTGATCACAAACACCGCGGTAGATTTCCATCTAGGCTTGTTGAACTCAATCCAATTCTCGAAAGCTCTAGCATCTGTATAATCAAGATCACCATGGCTCAATGCAACCACACTTTCGCGTTTTGATTCTAAAAATCTTACAAAGCGCCGGCCCACATAACCCTTGGCACCTAACACAACATAGCATGTTTTCATATTGATATTATATAATATCGTTAGATATATAACAACTTAAAAATCGTCATCCAAGGCTCCACTGTTCTGATACGCAGTCACTTTGGTCTCAAAAAAGTTTTTCTGTTTGTCCAGATCGATAGTCTCACTCAAAAAAGGAAATGGGTTCTTGTCACTATCATATCTGAACTTCATGCCTAATGCTTCTAATCGTCTGTTGGCGATAAACTGCATGTATTGCACGAACATGTCAGCGTTCAGTCCGAGAATACCCCTGGGTAACACATCTTTAGCATACTCAATTTCTAATTTCACAGCATCCTGCAAGTAACCAGTGAGTTCATCTTCTAATTGGCTGTTCCACACATCCGCATGTTGTTCTTTAATCTTGTTCAACAATGTGGTTCCAAACCTGATATGTATTGACTCATCACGTAATGTGTATTGTATCTGCTCTGACACACCAGGTATTTTCTCACTCATGCTCAACAACATGGCGAACCCGCTGAAGAAAAATGTACCTTCACACACGATCCAGTAGATGAACGCGGCTTTGATTATCTCACGTACCCCTTCAGGTGTTTCGGGATCCACTGGATTAGCAGCTAGATCCTTGGTGATGGTCATGAGGAAATCATCTTTGGCCTTGATGCTGGGTACACTTTCGTAAGCTTCGTACACTTCATTTATGTCCAGATCCAAACTGTCGCAAATGTACACGATGGTGTCATTGTGCAAACACTCTTCATACATCTGTCTAGCCATGTACTGACGACATTCCGGGTCAGTCACATACTTGAACATGGTGAACAAGTTGTTACCCACCAAGCTCTCACTTCCCGCGAAGAAACCAAGACAGCGTTTGATCACCAAACGCTCATCATCACTCAACACACCATCATCTCTCCAGTTCTGTATGTCTTTGGTCATGGGAATTTCCTCCGGTGTCCAGTTGTTGTTTTTACCCGTGCGGTACAGATCCCAAGCCCATTTGTTGACATGAGGTAAGATTTGATTCACTCCGGTGGAGTCTGGTTGTAATATTTTTCCTGTCTTCATACGAATATATTTAGTATAATAACAGCAACCCTCCGGTGTGTCAACATAATTTATTATACACACTCATCATCGTAATATAACCCGTTTTTTTTCTGTGTCTCATGTGTCATGACGTCAGATCTGCGGCTCGCTATTGTGTAAAATAATTGCTACCGTCTGTGAATACACCTACCGCTTGATACTGAGTGGTCATGTCATATGTACTAGCTCCATCAATCGTCACACCCGCTGGCGCGCTCAATGTGACTGTGGCGGTACCGCCTATCTTTTTATGTGTCGTGACACCCACGTGTGCTGCTGGGCTCAACAAACCAATTGTTATTGCACCACCCGCGGTTGTGTCATCATATATGAAATGTGTTTTGCCGGTGGATTGAGAGTGTGTACCAGTTGTATCTATGGTTTGTAGTGAAAATGAAGGCGCGAAAATATCATGCAATGGCGTGCCACCGCTCAATATTTGTGTATCAGCGTTCAACACCTTCACATTTGTGTTTGGCTGCTCGTAAATAGCTGCGCTCAGTGGTGTGATCGAGTAATGATCATTTGACGTGTCACCGTAAAATATGTTACCCAGCGGGAGATTCGGCACATCATTGGTGCGATCAATACTAGCCAATTTGAAGCCGTGGATGGTACCACTGGTCACGCTGGTCACATGACCGAGATTCTGAACTAGACCCTCTCCCCTAGCAGGTTTATCAACCGACAATCCACCGTGTTGACCTACATATAGTGTGTCACCTGTAACCGCGGCGGACAATCCTGACACTCCTGTGGTGTTTACATTTATGTTGAGCACACCGTTTGTGGCGATGTAACCTTCTTGTGTACCGCCATTGATTGCCATCGTGGTTTCCGCGATGCCAATTGCCGGTAATGTGGTTGAACTACTAGCTTTGGCTCGCTTGACGAGCAATGTATCACTACTACCGACCCGACCGGTGACGTATACTGGTTCTCCAGCAGCAATCGTGACAGTATCATCATTCCGGGCAAGAACGACTGATCTAGTTGAACGTGTTGATATGATGTTCTCCGCGATGCCGCTCAAACTGACAAAATTGCCATCTGAGATGGACAATGTGCTTGTGGCTCCAACATAGGAGAGTGTTTGTGACCAACTAGCACTGTTGCCTTGTGTGGTGGTGTACGTGCCGTCCCAGTTGGCACTGTTGCCTTGTGTGGTGGTGTACGTGCCGTCCCAGTTGGCACTGTTGCCTTGTGTGGTGGTGTACGTGCCGTCCCAGTTGGCA
>Ga0222718_10000671_pt1 | contig 34997 bp, 24 predicted proteins | sample C33_27DmetaG_FD_165045 | JGI IMG/M metagenome (GOLD analysis project Ga0222718, IMG submission 165045) | Estuarine water microbial communities from San Francisco Bay, California, United States - C33_27D | ecosystem: Environmental > Aquatic > Marine > Unclassified | place: USA: California...
GCAGACGAAAGAAAAATTGAATTTAAAAATGTAGAAATAAAGGAAATGGAAACTAGGTTATCTAAAACGATAATCAAAAAACAAAAGGAAAAAATCTTAAAACAACTTTCTGATGCCAGAAAGGAAGTTGGCAAAATTGAAGCAAAAAAAACAGAGTTGCTTCACGATACCTGTGAAAGCTTTGCAAATAGCAAGTCAATGAATTATATGGTTTGGCTGAGTTTCTACAAAAATAAGAGTTTTGAGCAAAAAACATGGTCAAAAGAAGAGTTTGACGACCTCCCTAGGCCTGAGTTAAACGAGGTTATTTCTCTATATAACGTAATTATGTCGAATTTGTCTTTATCTATCATAAAGAAAATATCAATATCCCCTACTTTTACAAATTATTTCTATTTGTCCGCCGACGACATTTCTGGCTTTTTCGGTTCCAAGATTTTAGATCTTACTTTTTTTCAGACTACTTTAGCTTCTTATGGAAAAATGTATAAAAATATACAGGAAAATAACTCTGATATTCCCGAGTCCGTGGTAAATGATCCAGATGCGCTGTTAGATTTTGCCAAATCTAAAACTGACGATTCTGGGGGCTCTAAAAAGCCCGCCAATTCAGAGGGAGCTTATAGTAGGGTTGGAGCAACAAACCAAGACATGGTTGATGCAGGAGTAAGCTCTTCTGGGGCAAAAGATTTGCATGACTTAGCCAAAGCAAAGGGGGGAGCTCTTTCTTGGCAAGATTTTGCATAGTCAAAAATAAATTTTACGTGTATATACCTGTAGGTATAAGGCAATGGTACAAGAAAACTTACAGCTAAGAGTTGGTGCGGTTGGTCTCGCCGAAAGCATTCGGAGAGAGGCTGCTCGTGCAGAGGCTCAATTGGCAAGTAAGCCAATTAAAATGAATCTTGATACCAAGGGTTTTCGTCAGCCCTTGGGACGAATAACTCATGATGTAAGCGAATTTAATAAATCAATGGACGCTTCTGTTGCTCGTGTTTTGGCTTTTGGTGCAGCAATGGGGGTAATTAACTCTGTAAGTAATGCATTAAAAGCAATGGCATCAAATGCCATAAAAGTAGAAAAAGCCTTAAAAGATGTTAATGTAATCTTGAATTTAAACAATAGCCAATTGGCTACATTTGGCGACCAGCTGTTTGACGTTGCAAGAAAAACATCCCAATCTTTTGATACGGTTTCCGAAGCAGCTGTTGAATTTGCAAGACAAGGTCTTGGTGCAGAGGAGACTCTAAAGCGAATAAATGACGCAATGGTTTTATCTAGACTTTCTGGTTTAAAAGCCGCAGAGTCAGTTTCTTCTCTTACTGCCGCAGTAAACAGTTATGCTAAGGTTGGAATTAGTACAACTCAGGTGATTAATAGATTAGCTAATGTCGACGCTGCATTTGCTGTGTCTTCTGCTGATTTAGCGAACGCAATTCAACGAGCTGGCGCCTCTGCTCAAGGAGCTAAGGTAGAATTTAATGAGCTTCTCGCCGTAGTTACTTCTGTGCAGCAACAAACTGCCCGAGGTGGAGCAGTAATAGGAAATGCATTTAAAAGTATTTTTACAAGACTTCAGCGCTCAGGCGTTCGAGACACTCTAGAAGAATTGGGGGTTGCAACAGAAAACACAAACGGATCACTTAGATCTGGAATAGACGTTTTGAGAGATTATGCGAAAATATATGGAAATTTAACTGACCAGCAAAAAGCCTATACCGACTCTCAGATTGCTGGACTTTTCCAAATCAATAATTTAAAGGCGTTGCTCTCTGATCTTACGTCTGAGTACTCTATTTATGACAAGGCTTTAAGAACCGCTGACTCAAGTACAAATCAAGCTATACAAAGAAATGAGGAGTTAAATAAAACATTAAGCTCGCTTTTGTTGAGAACTGGAGCAAGTATAGAAGAACTTGCTGCCAAACTTGGAGAGCTTGGCGCCTCAGAGGGAATAACCAGGCTAGTTAATATGGTTAAAAGCGCGGCAGATCTTTTCAATAATCTTTTGGGCAATGGAGAAGGAGAGGGTAATGACTTTGCAAAAAACCTTGTTAGAGGAATCGGCTCTTTTCTTACTGGTCCAGGTTTGGTAATAATTGGCGCTGCATTGGCAAAAATATTCGGTCAGGTTACAAAGTTTGGAGTCAGCGCATTCAAAGAAATACTTGGTTTAAATGTTGAAACAAAAAGACAGGAAGCTTTGCAAAAGGCAATTGGTGTAACTCTAGCAAAAAATGAACAATTGTATGGTCAAATAATGGGCCTTGCTGGAAACACTGCTGCGCAAGAGCAACTTTTACTTAATTACATCAAACAGGAAACCAAAGAAAGACTTGCTCAAGAGCAAATAATGAAAAGAATTGCCTCAAGCACAGCTTTTACTGGAATAGGTGCTGGCCCGCAGGGATTTGTTCCTGCGGGAAAAAGAGGTGCAAGAAAGGCTGGTCGAGCAACTTTGGGAATGTCGTCTGGCTTTGTTCCTAATTTTAGAAAAAATCCAGCACAATCTGCAGAATATATGGGAATGCTTGCAGGAGGATATTCAAAAAAAGCTTTGCGTAATCCAAAAATAAAAAAGACAAAAATACACGACGGAAAAGGAAAGTCTTTCTTTGCGCAAACCAATGGTCACGAAAATATTAAAACTTTTAAAAATTTGTCTGGGAAAAAAGCAACCATGGTTGTTCCAGAAAAACAAAGCACTGCTTATAAAAACTTTACGAAAACATTAAAAGGCAAGATTGCTTCTGGGGGTTTTGTTCCTAATTTTGCAAAAGCATTGCCTTCTGGGTTCATGACTCCAGGTCAAGGAGGAACTGTTCCTGGGGGAGGAAAAGACACGGTTTCTAAAAAAATTGTAGACGCAACAAAATTGGTTACAATGCTTGTTCCTGATGCATCTGGAACTCATGTTAGTCAGGGAGGAGTAACTATGCCTGAGGGGCATATTCAAAGAGTGCGCTTTATGCAAGTTGGGCCAAAGAAAAAGCCAAGCGGAGAAACTCAATCAAATTTAGATAAAATTGCTAGAGGCAAAATCATAGAAGGTTCTAGAAACTTTTCAAACTTTTTAGATAGAAACATACCAAAGGGACCAATTACTCCACCAAACAGATCCGAATGGGCAACTACAGCTGGAAGAATATTTGAAGCAGGAATAAGGTCTGTTTTAAGATCTCCCTCTTTTGGCTCCGAAACCGCAACCTTTGATTTTCTTGGGGGAGATAGAAGTAAGGGAGGCGTTTTTGATTGGAATACTCCACTTGCCGATGCGAAAACATCTAGCAGCTCAAAAAATAGAGCCTCTATGGCTGCAAAAACGATTCAATTTTTGGGCGGTGGACAAAAAGCTTTTGATAAAGAGTATAAAAAGGAGGACCCCAAGGCTATTGGTAAAATAAAAAAAGGCGTCAAAAACGCACTTGGTGACGTTAGGCTTATAGATGAGGCGCAGGCTAGAAACATGCTAGAGAATAATGCAGTTAAACAACAATTTTTAGGCAAAAGAGGTAGGGCGACTCCTAGATTCAATTGGAAAGCTGATGGTTATATACCTAGTTTTTCTGAAATTTTTGGGGGCATGTCTAATATGTATATTGATCATATGGGATCAGGCTCTGGCGTACAATCTTTTAGCTCTCCAATGGCCAGAATGGTTTCGGAAACTGGATCAAAGCAAGGTAAAAATCTCTGGAGAGCTTTAGAAGCGTTAGGAGTAAGCAGTGTTTCTAAAAAATATTCTTTAAATTCGTTTGGGCAGGAAGGGTTTGATAAGTTTCTTAAGTCTGACTCTACTGCAAAAAGGTTGTCAAAAGCTCTTAATGTTAAACCTGATAAACTAGGCGGACATAAGGGAGACTTTTACGAACTATATAGGACAAAAGATAGATTTGGGCCCGACTGGAAATCTGGATTAACTAATGCAGATCTTCCTTTTGACATGAAAAATCCATCTGGTGCGGCTGGAATCGGAGAGGCCAAGGCGTTTGACGTTCTCAAGGGAAAATCTGCCGCAGGACAACAAGCTAATATTTTAACAAAGAGCTTGTTTTCTGACTCTGATAGAGGTTTATTTAAGGGAATATCTGAAAAATTAACTCTCTCTCCAGCGGATTCGGCAGCGATGAAAATTTCAGATGCGTTAGCTTCTGAAATGAAAGCCGCTGGTTATAATGTTAATGGAGGCCAAGTGAGTCGGGCGGACCTTAAAAAGTTTGCGAAAGCATCTATGCTCGGGTGGAGAAAAACATACAACGAAAGAAAGTTTCAAAGAACAATTTTGTCTAACTCGACAATGTTCAAAGGTAAACAAAAAATTCCCGCAACTGTTCCGTTTAGCGGAAGAAACTTTAGAGGGAGGCTTGCAACAAGGAGAGGCTTGCGGTCAATGGGTGCAAGCGGAGGATATATTCCTAATTTTGCAGGGGGAATGAGTTTAAATTCTTATTTCAGAAAAGAAATGCTTGGCAAGAAGTTCGGCGATTTAAATAAAATGGTGAGTAATAGCTGGCAGTCAAGGATGGTGTCTGGGCAGGGGCTTTCTATGGCTAAGGAAACCACTTTTAAAAATAGCCTTTTTTCGTCTATAGCTAAAACATTTAAGGGTGGATATGTTCCTATTGGCTCTAACCCAACAATAACTGCACAAAATTGGGCAAAGGTTCCTAGAGCAAAAAAGCTTGAGCTACAGAAACAGTGGAAAAGTTTAAATTTAACTCCTCAGAAACCTAGTCAGCCAGTTTACAATTCAGACGAACAATTTTACAAGGATATGTTATCCAGAAGAGCTAATATGGCAAGCGGGTTCTTGGGTCAAGGAGTAAGAGAGGCAATCAAAAGAGAGGAGGCAGTTTCTGGCCAAAAGGCTGTAGTCGAACGATCCAAGTTTCTTGGAGGAGGAATAGGGGTATATAATAAAGGCCAGCAAAGAAAATATGGCAGTCTTGACCAAACAATACAAAGAGATCATCTTGGTCAAGGACAATTAAGATCCACCCTAGGTAAAACTGGATCTGGAAAAGAGAAGTATGTCTCGGGTGGGTTTGCTCCAAATTTTGCTGGCTACAAAAAGAAAGGTAAAAAGTTTTCTCCGAGCTTTGCTCGTCCAGCCAGAAAGTTCAAAAGATTTAAAAAGGATAAATTTTTAAAAGACATTGGAAAGCGCCAAGAATCAAACAAGCGCATGAACGAGCAGGCTTATGTTTGGGCCGCCGACAAATCGCAAAAAGCACAAAAGCTTCAGGAGAGGTTTAATTTAGATAAAATAGATGATATATTTCAGGGGTTTTTTGCTGGCGGTTATATGCCAGATGATTTTTATCCTAATTTTGCGAGAAAGAAGAAAAAGCCTGTTGATAAATTAAATTTAAACGAACTTAAAAAAGAACTCAGAAGGATACAAAGAGAGAGTCCAAATGACCTTCAGGCACAACAAAGAATACAAGATAAAATTGACGTTAAAGAAGGCAATGTTCAAAAGAACATAAAAGAAAGAGAAGACGCAAAAAAGAAGAGGGCACAGAAAAATCAAAAATTTGATACTAGATACGGAAGAGTTAAAAACGTCGGTTCTCCTAGTGCTCCAGTTGATCCAGATGTAAAAGCCGAAAGAAAAGAAAATAGCCTCCAAAAGAGATCGCGTAGACAGCTCAGAAGGCAGAGAAGAAGAATAATGCTAAAGCTTGCTCGCGCAACAAAAACAGTCAAGGGTACAGTAGGCACTGTTGCAAAAATGGGAGCATATGGGGTTAAAACTACTGCCGACGCTTTATTGTTTAAGGGGCCAGGTATGTTGACTGGCAAGGCTCGAGAAAAAGCTTCTGCTCTAAAGGGAAGAATGAACGCCGCAGTTACTCGTGGAGTTGAGGGCGTAAAAGAACATAGTAGGCGAAGAGCAGAAGAAAAGCGCGCCAAAAAAGAAGCAAAAGAAGCTAAGAGACAGCAACAAAGACTGGAAAAACAAATTCAAAAACAGGCCAGGATTGAGGCAGCAAGGCAGAGGAAAGCCGAAAAGGCTGCAGAAAAACAATCGAAGGCAGTGGAGCGAGAAAAGAGAAAGGTTGAAAAAAGGCAAGAGCGAGCTCGGCGCAGGGCCAGCTTTGTTAATAAAATGGCCAAACCCTTTAAGGAATGGAAGGCTCAGGCTGTCGAAAATAAAAAAGTAAAAGCGGATCGTGCGGCAGCAAGAAAGGCACAAAAAATTGAGCAAAAAAGAATCGAAGTTGAGGAGAAGCGGGCGTTAGAGCGAGCTAAATTAGAAAAGAAAGAGAGAAAGAGGAGGGATAGAATTGCGGGTAAAACGAGAAGGCAGGAGAAGCGGGCTCAGGCAAAAGCTCAAAGAATGGAGGAAAGGCTTGAGAAGGAAAGAATAAGGGCAGAAGAAAAAGCGGCAAAGAAAGAAGCTGCTGACAGAAAAAAAGCTGAGAAGGCTAGAGAGAAAGCTGAGAAAAGAGCGGCCAACCTGACCAAGCGCCAAAGAAACAAAGAACTTAAAAGAATTCGATCTGAGCAGCGGGCAAGAAAATTTAAAGAAACAAAAGAGCGTTTTAATGCAGGTTTGCGCAGGGGAGCAAGTGCAACAGGTAGCGCGATAGGTGGTGCTGCATCTGCAGCAGGTAGAGCTGGTGTCGCTGCGGGTAGAACTGGCATGGGTGTGGTGTCGGCGGGCGCACAAAGAAGTGCTCAGTTGGCTGCTACGGGATTGGGTATTTTAAATAAAACTGTTGCTGATGTTAAACAAAAAGCAAAACAGTTAAAAGAGCAAAGAAGAATTAAAAAAATTGAAGCAAAAATACGGGCAGAAAAGCAAGCCCAGTTAAACGCCGCAAAAGCCGAAACTAAAGCCGCGGAAACTAAATCACAAAAAGTTCAAGAATCAAATAAAAAAATAGATAAACAAGAAAAGCAAGAGGTTAAAAGAGAGGCGAAAAAAACGCCAAAAGCAGAGCGAGTAAAATTCAGAAGTACTGCGCTGGGCGCCGCGGTAATAAAAATGGCAAAAGGTATTATTGCTCCAATAGTGTCTGCGCCAGAGAGGGCGCCAACTGGCAGGGGGGCCTTTGGGCGAGATACAAGAGGCGGTAAAATTTTAAAGCGTGGATCTATGTTTGGTTCCGCACAGCAGGGTCAAGATAGAGTTGCTGGAAGGAGAACAAAAGAAAAACTTCCACCAAGAACTCCAGAAGAAGTCGGAAGGCAAAGAAAGCCTTCAGGCGCTGACAAAAAAGAGCGGGGCGGTTTAGTTGACAAAGTTGATAGATCTGCTTCTATGATGGGCTGGGCTTTTGGCCTGCAAATGGCGGCCAGTATGGCCCAACCATATGTTTCTGATTTTAGGGCAAAACAAATAGAAGGAACGGGTCAGGCGGGTATGGCAGGAGCGGCAGAGGGGGCGGTAAATTCTCTGCAATACGCACCTTTTTTACTTATGATTCCTAAATTTGGATTGGCTCTTGCAGCATTAACTGTAACAGCAAGTACTTTAATGGGAGCGCTTGATGGTTTAGTAGAAAGCGCTTCCGAAGCATCGGAAAGGTTTAAAAAAGAAGCTGGAGAACGACAAAAAAGAGATCAGAGAGAAAGCGAAAACAGGCAAGGGTTGGGTCAAGCTGTTGCGGAATTAAGGTCTAGAGAAAGAGGTACGGACGTTGAGTCAATTAGAACTGCTCGAGATGCAGTAAGAAAAAGATTGAGTGGGGTAACAGATTCAGAACAAAGAAGAATTTTGGAAAAGATGATAAAGCAGGGAGCTTCAACTAGAGACATTGCTACTGAATTGGAGAGGCAGGAACTTTCTGGAAGCGATGTTCGGGGAGCTGATAACGCTTTAAGCTTTATTAATAAAGACAGTTACGATAATAAATATGGACTTGAGTCCATGGAGGAGAGAGATAGAATTTTTGAAGATAGTGCCAACTCTTTTGCATCCATAATAGGCAAGCTAGACTCAGATAAATTAAAGGTATTTCAAGACTCTTTGGGTGAAGCTGGTAAAGGGGGAGAGATTTTGACCAAAACATTTGAAAAGATGCGGGACGCGCAAATTGGAGGAAATAAATCACAAGCTGACTTGATGAGGCAGCAATTTGAGAACTATACATTGAGCGCTGATGATATTGCAAAAGCAAGAAAAAGCCTAGATTCTCTTGGTATTTTAAGCACCGATCAGGGTAGGCAAGTTGTAGAAGAGGCAGAGACAGGAGGTAGCCAAGAAGCTTTGAAAAAAGTTTTAGTTGCTTTACAAGCAGGAAATCAAAGAGTTATTTCTGGAGATTTTGAAAAAAGCGCAGAAGCGGTTGCAGGTTTAAATAGATCGTTCGAGCAGTTCTCTTCTCAGTTGAAATTTAGCGAACAAATTTTCAAGCAATATAATTCAATGCTCAATAAGGCTGTCAACCACCAAAACTCTATGTACCAAAAGATAGGAACTGCGGCAATTGATTTGGGCTTAAAGTACGGTAAGGGTGCAAACAGTATATCAGAAAACGTTAAAATGTTTAATATTGATTTTGCACAAAGATCAGGTTCTATTGGTGGATACGAAGCGATTGAAAAAAGTTTTGCAGTAAGAAGGGGAAGCATGGATCGCAACTTTAATCTTGATTCAATGTCTAACGAGGCGTTATATAATGTCAGTGTTGACGCCATAACGGCTGGCGCAGAAGCCAGGAGGGATTCTCTGTTCAGAGAATATAATCAGGCGTCAAGAAGGACTGCTGTTGATCAAATCTTTGGAAGCGAAAATAAAAACACGGAACTTCAGGCAATTCTAAAAAGAAGCATTAAAGACGGAGAAGTTGATCCAAGTAACGTTACTAATGTAATTGGAGGGTTGACATCACAAAAAAGCGCCATTAACTATGCTAGTAGTTTTAATGATAGAAAAGTCGCTGAGAAAAATTTAGCTGGGGCAAGACAACAAAGAAAAGACTTGATTCAAAACAGAAAAGATCAGCAGGCAGAGCTTAGGCTTCAGCAATCAATGTTTGGAAGGCAACCTCAGGGGCCTGGAACAAAATATTTTAGAACCAGGACGACCGCGCTCTCGACCGAGCGGGCCAAAGCCTATGCTGATGAAACCCGAAGGGGCGTTATTTATAGGGCAACCGCCGATCCAGTTTTGGACAAAGCTATGGAGCGTGGAGATATTGTTTCCGACAGGGACTCGGTTACTATCGACGGAGAAAGATATGATCCTAGCGCTATACAGGAAATTTATAATCAAGCAGATAGAATTGCAAGGTCTGGAAACGCAATAAATATACGAGATTTCAGTCAAGGGGAAAATCTTCCCGCCAATTTTTTTAGAACTGGAGAGGGTTCTGGAAGAGCTTTTACAGGTGAATTAAGTGGCTCGTTTGTTCCTCAATCTGTTGAAGATGCTACTGCGGATAGTCGAGGTGGCGATGTCCGACCTGCGTCTCTGAGTGCTCGAAGCGCTGAGTTTGGGCCCATGTGGTCAGGCCGCATTGGTGATGTTAGTGCCAATTCTGATTTTACAGACAAAAATGTCATAAGAGATTTTCTTGGCGCATTAAGAGTAGTTGAAGCTGAGGAGGTAAACGCCCCTGCGCGAGAAGCACAAACGAGAATTCCAGGCATACAAGAGCAAATCGAATCCACAAACGACCTCATAGATGTTACTCAAGATAGCATAAGACAACAACAAGCTGATATGCCCGATGAGGGTGGAGTAAAAATATCTAATATTGGTCAATTTGCAGATGCCGTAGGAGCTAGAGCTTCAACTTTGGCTGGTTTAACTGCTGACGGTGGGCCTGAAGACCTTGCTGTTGCTTTAGAAAACGGACAGGTTACAACTGCGGCACAACTAAAAAGCATTAATGAAGATTTAAATCGTTCTGTGCAGTCCTCAGACTTAGAACGCAGGAAGCAGACTGCTCAGTTGGAGATTCAAAGGCATATTTCGGAAGAGCAATTAAGGGTAGAGGAGGAGCAGACGAAAAAACTTGCGGCACTAGATAAATTAAATTTTCTAGCAAAAGGAATTTCTTCTACTCAGGAAATACGACAAGTACAAGCGCAAGCAGAAATTATTACTGCTTCTGGTGGCGGAAGGAATCCACAACAGGGGCGGGTATTGGCTGCAGATGCGCGAAGAAAAATCGCGTCCCAAGTCGGAATGCCAGAACTTTTCACTCAACAGGATAGAATAGAGCTTGCTCAATTTAATGTAGAAAATTATGCAGGAGCCCTTAGAAGGGGCGGGCAAGTGGGAATGTCGAACAGTTTGTTGGATGATTGGGACCAAACCAAGCAACTAATTCTCGACGGCGAGATAGAGTCTCCTTTTACAAGCGAAACTGAAAAATTAGATAAGACAATAAAAGAGTTGATTAAAATCCTTCGAGGAAACTTTTTGGAGTCACTGGAGCAAGAGGTTACATTGGCTGTGCCAGATGAAATGATGAATGCAATGGCAAGAGTAGAGCATGAGCTTCAGAATGTGGCAAATGAAGCATTTAATTTCAAAAATGATTTAATCAACATAGCTTCCATACTGGCTAATGTTGGTCGGGCCCGAGCAGAATCTGAGGCCATGAAGCCTTTGGTTAAGGTCGCTAGCGAGTATACGGAGAGCATGGAGAAATTTGATCAAGAAATTAAAACCCTAGAAGAAAAGAAAGAAAAAGAGACTGACCCAATTAAAAAAGCAGAAATTCAACAAGATATAGATAAATTACTGATATCAAGAAATGCGGAAAGAGAAAAATTTCAAGAGCAGGCAAGCGCAGCTTCTTCAGGATTTTTAAATAAATACGGCAACCCAGACCCCTTGTCTATCGTTGATTCTACTCAGATTACTCCAGATCCTATCCCAGTAGGAGATTCAGATGCCGCTCGCCGTATGGTATCTAGCTTTCGAGGAATGGATGGAAGATTGATGTCTCTAGGAGCTCAGGAAAAATTAAGAGCCGCGATGACTGATGTTAGTCGAGCGCAGCCAAGAGGCAGCTATGACGAAAATCAATTCCAGTTCTTAAATACTTTAAATAATGCGGCAAGAGAAGGTCTAAATAGCCAGCAGACCATGGCTGAACTTGATGCTCAATTCGGTTCAACGGAGCGCGCCGCACCACAACCTTTTGATCTTTTAGGAGTAAGTAGAAAGGCAACTGGTTTTAATAGTGGACTCGGTTATACTTCACCAGGAAGCAGTCTTTTAGATCTAGGTGGCGCTAAGTCTTTATTCGCTCCCTCTGCCCCTGCACCTAATCCTCTGCTTGATAATCTTACGTTACCTGATGGGCTTCAAGTGGTAAATGGTAGAGTGGTATCAACTAAAACGCCTTCGGCCCCAGCCCCCCCAAATTCGATGCCTTTAACTCTTTGGGGTCTTGATTCAACTTCTGCTCCTGAGGCTCGGGTCGGTGACGACAATCTGCAGGGTGGAAAAGGCGACGACATCGTCGAAGGCGTCCTTGGCGGGTCGCCAGCGCTTCCTCCAAATCGCCCAGTCTCCGTTGAGACAGTGCTTCCTCCAGTCGTACCGAATCCGTTTGAACCTGGGGGAACCTACCAGCCTAAGCCAGTTTCGCCTCCTGCGAGCGCTGCGCCAACAGACGACAACTCGACGGCCGATTTGAGTCAGGCTCTTCAGCAGAGCGCAGAAACGACAAGGCTGCTTACAGACGCATTAGCAAACAAAAAATCTGAAATCGATCATGAATTCAATGGAGAAGTTCAGGTGAATTTCCCAAATCTCTTGGCAGAGAGTCAAAAAATAGATCAAGCGCTGCAAGTCCTCGCTCAAGGTTTAAAGAGCGAGCTTCTTCTGGCTGTGGAAGAAAAAATCAAAGAGAATAATCAAAATCTAGGTTTTTCATAAGGTATAAGGAATGAAACATGAGTTTAAATTTTGAAAATGCATCAGTACTATCATTAGAAAAAACAATTAATTATTTTGATTCTGAATACGCTTTTTCTTGTGAAAAAAATATGAGTGTTCAAGGTTTTTTTTATGACGGATCTAATGTTGAGGGAGTAAAAGAAATTCAAGAAGACTTGGATTCTTTTGTTTCTTCTACCGACGGAAAGCTTCATGATGTAATAATTAATGGTCATAATTTTGGAAAAGGTAAGGTTAATAGTTTTACTTCGGGTAGCGATAATAGCGTTAGACTAAAAGAATATACTGTTGATATAACTATATTTGAAAATGGAGATTTGAGTAATTTAAACGGAAAAACTCACTTTGCCGCTTTCCAGGGCTTAATCTCCGACTCGAATAGAAAATTCATAAGAAACATATCTGAGGATTTTTCTTTTGCTAAAAATGACGGGTCTTACGACTACACTCACGAACTTTCTATACAGTTTTATGACCATGGAGAGTCTTCAATAGATGGACCAATTGATCTTGCGAAAGGCCTAGCTAAAACAATTCTCGAGACAGACGTCGACTTTGGGTTTTTAGATTCTCAAGTTTCTGGTTTTTACAATCTTGCTCATAAAAAATATTACTCGGAGACCTATGATAAGGTAAATAATGTCTGCAGCTTTTCGGAAAGTTATTCTCAGCCATCCGCAACAAACTCTCTCTATTCTTCTGCAACGTCTCATTCTTTGACTGTTAATGAAGGCGGAATTATGGATGTTTCTGAAACCTCTAGCATAAGGGCTTTAACTAAGGTTTCTGCTTCTGTCTTAGCTGGGTATGTTTCTGCCGAATTATCTGGCTCATTTGCTAGATGTAAGTCTATAGCTTCTTCTTTTAATTCTGGGCTTTATGAAAACAGCTCCTTGCCAAATAATAGTAAAACTGATTATGATTTAATTAATCAGTATATCAACCTAAATAAAAGCTTTGACCATTTTTCTTGTTCTGCAAATTATTCTGTTACATATACTAATTCAGAATCTACTTTTTCTGGATTTATTTGTGAAAGGACCGTTTCTGCTGAGCTGCAGGATGAGGTTGCAACGCTTAAGGAGTCGGGTTCGGTGCTTGGGTTAGAGGGTCTTGAGTCTGAGCAATATACTAAAGCTTTAAACGGATTTAAGACTACAATCGAGCCTAATATATCAAGTAGGCTTAATTCTTTTTATTCCTCAACTTTTCCTAATTTAAGTTCTCAAATTAAAGAAGTCGGCTCTTCTTTTTCCTCAAATGAGCGAAATGGTTCTGTGGACTACTCTAAAACATATTCAAACAATCCAGCTTTATCTGATCCTTCTTTCAAGTCAATAGTTACGTCTGAAGAACTTGCTTTATCCGTAACCTATAAAAACGATTTTAAAATATTGGCTAGCGGACAAGCTTTGGAGCAATATAAAGGTCTAACTCCTGCTTCAAAGTCTGTTAAAATTTCGGTTTCTGGAAAAAGGGAGACTACTGAAGCCTCTTGTAAGCAGAAGGCTGTAGAGCTAGCAAATTCATATGCCCCTTCTGGTATGTTTGATGCTCACATGAACTCCTTATCTTACAATTTTTCTCCAAAAGAAAAAACGTATTCCCTTGATGCATCCTGGCTTTATTATGAAGATTCTGCCACCCTGTGTTCTAAGAATGTTTCGATTGACGAGCCTGTAGGCAAAAGCAAAAAAATACATGGGCTCGTTTCTCTTTGGAGAATGGACGAAACTTCTTCTGGCGCTGTTAGCGACTTATACGGAGGTAACAACGGAACAAGAAGTTTTTCTGGAAGCTCTTCTGGTAAATATGGCCAGGCTTTTGTTTTCGCTAATGGTAATACTGTAGATTTTGGCAGAGGTAGTGGTTGCCCTGCTACTTCTTGTGGGTGGGATAAAATTTTTCTCTCTAGAAATTTTTCTGCATCTTTATGGTATAAGCCTACAACCGAAGGAAAAAAACTTTTAAGGAAAAATAACTGCTTCACCTTATCTGATGGAATTTTTGCCCAAGGTAACGGCTCGCAAACTTTATTTAATAAAGGAACTTTAAATTCCTGGAACCATTTGTTGATAACATCTTCTGACGGGCTTGGATCTGCGCAGGATGGTATTTATATATATCTAAATGGATCTAGGGTCTATAGTATTCCTTCTCCAGTTTTTAACGCGGCGGATACAACTACCCTAATCGCTGGCGGAGATTTCGCAGGACACATGGATGACTTAAGGATTTATGACACAACACTTAGCCCTTATCAGGTTTATTTAATATACAGAGCGGAAGACTTGCTTCCCAACGGAAATTCCCCATATACTTCTTGATATGTCTGTACAAATTAAATATGATAATCTCGAACCTTTTGATGGGTTGCCGCTACCTTTCGTAGAGAGGTCTATAGAATATATTGAAAACAATTCTAACACGGGAGCTGTTGAGCAAATAGTGCTGTCTGGTCAAATTCCACCGCCAGAAGATGAGTGTGACAGATTTTCTTATTTTATTGACGAGCAAACTTCCATGTTAAATTTTTTCTCAAAATCTTATAAAAAGTTTGAAATAATTGAAGATTCTGTTGTTATTGTAAGTAGAGAAAATGTTAGGGTTGATTCTGTTGATTTTTCTTCATCAAATTATAGCTCTATACTCGAGTATACAATTGAGCTTAGTGTTTTTCGGGGCGATTTCATGAAGCACAATGGAGTGACAGATGTAAGTAATACAATAAAATATCAAGAAAACGAAGATAAAAGCTTATCTATTTCTCACCAAGTGTCCGCAAAGGGCGTCGCGGATTCATCTTCCCCTTCGTCTACAACTGCGCTTCAGAAAGCAAAAGCTTTCGTAGAGGCTGAAATTTCTAGACAAAAAATAGATATTCCTCCAGTTTTCTTGTCTAACGAGCAGGTTTCTGATAATGAGGCTCCGATGACACCTACTGCAACTGCTACGGCTTTTACCGAAACCATTAAGCCTGTTTTAAAAAGCTTTAACGAAAGCATTAATAGAATTTCTGGAGAGTATACCGTAGAAAAAGAATATGTTGCTGATTTATACTTTTTCGAGGGAGGATTACTGAGATACTCAGTTGATGTTGATTCAAGTCCTGATACTTTTACCATTGTTAATCTAGAAGGAACAATTCAATACGAAGAGGATTTAAGCGGTTCCGAAAACTTTGATTCTTTGGTTGAGAGATATAATTCTTTTGATTTTTATGGTGCCGCAAAACGGCAAAGCGGGCAGTCTGATCTAAAATCAATTCCCTTAAGTCGCTCTGTATCTAAAGACTCGAATAAGAACATAATTTCTTTTAGCTTTTCGTTTGATAATAACCCTAACTTTACGAACGAGAATGCCTACGAAAAAGATCTTTCTTTTAATTTTTCTAATGAATCTAATTTTATAACCATATCCCTAGAAGGGCAAATTTCTGCGAGACTTGGTGTGAAAAATCGCTGGGAGGTTGCTAAAGAGGGTTTCGATGATTTGGATGTATTAAGTGAGGCGACTACTGCTTACAGTAATTACCTTTCTAGCGTTTTGGGTTACAACTCTGATTTAATGGAAAAAATGCCAATAAATAGTAATATATTATCAGAATCTGTAAACTATAACAAGGAGGCTGGAACAATTAATTTTTCTTATACATTTGATAATTTTTCTCAAACTCCCAACAATTCTATATTTAAATCTTTTGATTATAGCGTTAATGTTGATCATCCAGTTAGCGAATTTATTTCAACAAAAGAGTATAAGGGCGGTTGGGTAGTTCAAGATATGGCTTCCTGTGATAGGGGAGTAAAGGCAATTTCTGGCTCTGCGTTAAAAAAATCAGGGGTGTCTTGTGAGGATGCGACTAATGCAATTATTCAGTTTATGATTTCTCAAAAAGGAACATCTGTAACAGAAACCGCAAGAAACATATCTTTTGATGGAATTTCTAGTTTTACATTTTCTTTTAGTTGGTCCACTGACGACTCTGTTTCTATGTTGGGAGAATCTTCTTCTGGGGCTGCCCCATTAACTTTAAATCATTCAAGCTTAATAGATTTGTCATGATTATAAAAGCTGAAAAACCGAAGTTAGATGGAAGCGATCTTGAGGATGTTATAGATTTGTCGATCAATATTGGTAATTCAGCATCTCCTTCTACTTTGTCCATAACCTTTGCTGGAGACAAGGCTGATTCTGTAGCCAGCTCTTTGACAAGTAATTCTTATATACAGGTTGGAGGAATTAGGTTTTACGGAAGTGAATATAGTACTTCGGTTAGCGATGGCCCAGGAGGATTGACTAGCACATTAGAGATGATAGACCAATCTTTTAATATTCTGGATAGATATTATGTTGAGCTGAATATAGCAAACCATGGAAGTGGAAATATTAATAATTTTGGGGATTATATTTTTTTAGGCGACGAGTATTATAGCTACAGCCTAAGAACCTATGTCTGGAATAATACTAAAAAAGTTTGGGAGGTTAATAATAACGTTGCAGTAAATAATCAAACCGATCCTAGATCTACGTATGTAACTCTTTACAATGGCTATAAAGAAATTTATATAAAATATCAGCGAGCTATAGCCAATATTGAGGTTTTAGATGGAGGTGGATCGGGTGGAGTTTCGAGTCTTTGCACCGACTCCACTACTGAGCCAGCAGATCAACTACTGCTTCCTGGTGGGCCATTTGCGAACAGCGCTCAGATTATATTAAATTTTCCAAGCTTAACTAATCCCACTGTCACTAAGGGAGAAATTTTTTACCGAGCCAATCAGGTTCCCAGGAACCCCTTTGGCGGGAATGCTCTTTTTAATGCGACTGGATCCTTGAGGTCTGTGATTAGCGCTATCGCTGGACAGGTTGGTCAATCTTGGTATTGGGATTGTACTCAAAACTATATTTCCAGCGGTGGTGTTATCGCTGCCCCGAACGCCAGCAGTGTTGAGCCTTATGAAGCCAAGGGACACTCCTACACAAAAGGCATGACTCGAGCAAATTCTTTTTCAGAGGGCCTTATCTACAAAAGATATATCGAGGGCGAGAAATCAGATTACAATAGTAACTTTTGGGTGTGGTCTAATTCAGCGAGTGGAGGAAGCTTAACCAGTGTCTTTTCGCACGCTATTAGTGGCTTTGGTGTGGGCACACCGAGCTTATCGATTGGTAATAGAGCGCTACTTTATATGGAATTGGGCCCAGCGCTTTACAAGGCTTTGTGGATAAGGTTTGAAGGCGCTTCGCCTAGTGGTAAACTGAATAATCTTGAGACAAAGGTTATTGCCGCAAAGGTTTTTGCTGGCAACTCTCAATTGGGAGCTCTTTTAGATGGATACAACGGAGAAAATAGAGACGGCACAACTTTTAACGGAACCTCTGACTACGACTTGGTTTACTACAATCCGACTGAATGGGCTAGTCATGAATCTTTAATACGCGAAGCAATAACATACATGACTATATGGAGGGCTTGTGGTCCGCCTGGAGGCTCAACTGATACTAGTGGCGCAAGTAGGTTTCCTATAATGGAGTGGAATACTCAAGTTGATCCAGCTGTTTTATTTTTATGTCAGCCTAATGGGCAGGGAGGTTGCGTTTCTGGCACTGAGGCTTATTATCCGCTTACTCTAGAAGTTGTTCAGGCCAGCAATCGGTGTTTAATTAAAGGCGGCACTTCAATTTTTTATGAAAAAGACTTGATTAAAAATTGTACTCATGGGCAGGTTTTTTCTCTTTTGGAGAATGATAGCGCGTGCAGCAATTCTGACTTATTGGATGGGGAACTTGGTAACTATATTAGTGCCAGCTATGCAGTTATTGGAGACAACTCAACCTGGTCTTACCAATTCCCGTCTTGCCCAAAAGAAATATTGCAGGTTTGGGGCCAAGATGCAATTATAGACGTGCAAGATTCTGTTGGCCCTATGGAGTTGGGGCTAGATGTAGGCACATACAATTCTTTTGAATCTTTAGGTGTTGCTGCAGTTAAAAAACTACCCGAGTTTAGCAGTTTCGATAATTCAAGCAAGAAGCCTGTCATAAGTGATTACAGAAAATTTATTACCGCTGACTCAGTTGCTATACGCGGATATACAAAAGTTGCTGGAGACGGTTTTGCTAATGATGCAAAATATTCTCAATCGTTTAGTAGTAGGTTATGTAGCACTGGAAAAGGAAAATCTAATTGGGCTATACAAACTGTCGAAACTGGAGCGGAGGTAAATACTAGTACTATAGATCAGATAAAAGCCTTTGGTTCTGCGCAATGCGTGGACCAGACTCCTTTTATAAATTATACTTTACACGGAGAGTGGGATTCTATAGATGGTATTGGAGACTTAGATTCTATATCTGTTGCTTATGGATCTGGAGGAATTGTAACTAGTTATAGCAGAAGTTTTAGGAAGAGTATTTCTCCCTCCGCCCTTCTGTTTGCAAGCGGAAGGCAGGGAGGCGGGATTTCTGCTGGTATAAATCTTGGTCCAACCCTAGGTCGACTTTCTCCTCGATTAAAAAACACAATTTTTGGAAAATAATTATGACTAATGTATTTAAAAACGCAAAGACTCCAGGATTTCTTTTTTTAGAAGTTAGCGCTAAGGATAATGCAGATTGGACTGCCGTTTCAAAATCTCTGCATGTTGGCAATAACAATGAAAATTCTGTAGATTCGTATAATAATTTTATTGTTGAAACTATACCAAATGACTCGTATAAAAGCGGTTTAAAAATTGACCTATCTGAGGTTCAGGAAAATTCGCCCGCAGAGCAGTTGACCATAAAACTGAGAAAAGTTCAGGTTTGTGACGACAATGGAAATAATGCATATATTTATATGCTTTGCTCTGAGGCTTTTGAAGCTGACGCTAATTTCAATTTACCTGGATTAAATGACTAAGAGATGTTGTGTTGGCAGTGGCCTATGTAACAAGATAAAGCCTGTTGCTTATAGCGGAAGGCCTTTGCATAAGGTGGGTGCTATCCCAGATGGAAGAGGTAACTTTGTGGATCTTTTTTCTGGTTATGGAGAATTGTATAATAATGTTTCTTACTCCATAAGAAAAGATAATGTTTTTTCTTATAAGGTAACTGGCGACGAAAAAAACGTTTATCATTGCTGCGGATCCGACGGAATTCATGTTTATTCGTTAGATAATTTTTATAATAATGGAAATCTAAGCTCTCGTTGGAAAATCGATAGTTCTTCTTCACGGGGGGTAAATAATACAGTAAAGAAATTTTCTTATGGCGAAGACGTTGAGGGCTTTAAGCTTAATGGCTATCTTAATTCAGTCGACGGACAGGATTCTTGCTATAGGTATGGATATGAGCCAACTCCGTTTTCTGGCTTTTATGACTGTAAAGTATATGGGGATTTTTTGTTTTCGGTGAATGGAGTCTCAGGGCTTAAGGTCTATCAATTTGATTCCGACAAAGAGAGCGCGACTTCTATTTCTTCTGTTAGTATACCAAATACAATATGCAAGAATGTAGAATTAATTAAATTCGGAAATTTAGTTGTTGTTTGCGTTGGTACTGCAAAATATGTTAAGCCCTCTAATTCTTATTCTTATGACGCGTTTGACTTGCCTTCTGTTCCGTCTTTGGATTTTTCTGACCCTAATAGTATGGCTCGACTTCAGGAATTAGGGTGGGGTGGTGACACTGGCGCTTATACTTATGCAATGACTAACGGATATTCTAGTTCATCTTCGGATGGGTTTAATATTATAAACTCAGTCGGGGCGATTGAAGTACATTGTTTTATTTTTGATATAAAGGATGAACGGTGGATTTTAACACCAGATCTTGAAGTCCAAAAATCAAACTCATCTTCTTTTGATGATTTATTAAAAGTTAAATTTTATGACGCAGATCAACCAGATTCTTCTGGAGAAGTTACGTCATTAAGCTGTATGAATTTAGGTTCTGAGATTAATTCTGATGATAATATTCAGGCAAACTTCTCTATTAACTATGGGGTTGCAGTCGCGGGATCTTCCATTCCTGCGGGTTTTTATGCACTAAAAGACGTTCAGGTCATAACAAGAAAGGTTGAAGGTTCCAATGGGTCAGTTGATGTTTATGATATCGTTGTTCCAGGAAGCGGTTTAATTTCTGAAGGCGTTGAGCCAGTTTTAGATATAACCAATAGATCTGGGGCGACAATTTTTTCTAGGTATTTTGATGGACTGCAAGGTACTCAAAGTATGTCAGGGGGAGGAATGGGTGTGCAGCAAGGTAATCAAGCTGGTGTTTTATATCAACTTCTTGATCTGCAATATGACTATTATACAAGCTACTCAACTTACACTTACGATTTTTATAGTGGCTTTAAGATTGATTTGTCTTCTATATTCTTGAGTAAGTCTCACGCTTTTTTGACTTTATTTGAAGGCGGCTTGCTAGTTGCCTGCCGAAGTTCTGCCCAAGGCGCCACCATTCTTGATTGGGAAAATTTTGACTCCCTGTCTTCTAACCTAGATGTCGATTCTCCTCAGCAGTTTTTGTCTAGTTTGGCTGAGGGAGCTCCTAGCACTCTAAGTTTAGTAGATTCTTGGAGCGATGGTAATACTATATTTTCTGCAGACTGCTTGCAGTATAGTATTGCTGGCGGACCCAGATCTTTTGGCTTGTATTATTATCCGAACCCTGACCCAAATGGCGGGTCGCCTGAGGTTCAAGATTTTAGAAGGTCATATTTGTATAGAGATGACGGAGAGTCTTCTTCTGCTGCTGCGGGGGGGTTAGTTGCATTTTCTTTAGTTGAGTAATGGATTTTTTGAAAAAAATGTGTACTATATAATATGGACATAAATTCAATTGCAAACTTATTTTTCAGGCAGGAAAAAGATTCTCTAAGTTCTTATGTTTCAAATATTCTTTCTGAGCCTCATAGCGCAGAACTCTTAAAGATGAAGGATGCGTTCGATGGAGAAAAAAATATAAGAGGCGGGTGTAGCGCCTGCAGGTTAAGATCTTTAACTTCTAAGTATAGGCCTCTTGTTGTTGGGCTTCTTGACAAGTTTGATAAAGAATATGCTCAGACAAAGGCGGGAGAATTGAATATTAAGGTAAATGATCAGGGACAGTTTATAAACGACAAGGGTCAAATTGTAAACGAGCGAGGAGAAACCAAGCGACAGAACAGGCGACGAAGGCGGCAGGAGCGGCAAAACAGAAGATAAACCTTAAGTGAATCTCTTTGGTTACCTGGATGTTTATGTTTTTGGCTGGCTAATTTGCTGTAATTTAACCTGTGTTTGGGAGATGTCTCCGTTTAAGGTTCATTTATTTAATAAATTAAACGCTTTTTTTAGTAAAGACTCTCCTACTCTTTATACAGAAGAAGACTGGTTAAAAGAAATGTCCTTAGGGGGATATGGGCTACTTGGGGAAATGTTGATGTGCGTTTTTTGTTACGGCACATGGCTTAGCGCTATAATTTCTTCCGTAATGTGTTATTTTTTAAACTATCCGTTTTGGATAGTTTTGGTTTGCATGTTTAGTTGGCCTACTTTAAATTTCTTAGTTTTAAAAAAACTTAAAGAGACTTAATCACTTTTAATAAAATTCTAGCTTCTTTCGCTGGAATGTCTTCGTAGTCCGACCATTCTTTTGCCTCAAGATTTTGGTAAAGACCTTCTTCCCAAAAGAACCTAAGTTTCTCCTTGAAGCATTGAAAGTCCGCGCACTTTAGGGTTTTTGAGCACTGGTTTTTTAATATTTCTGTCGGCGTTAGGCCAAGCGAGGATCCGTCAGTTTGAGTTACAATTGCTAAACCCTTGTTGTTTGATTTGTCTATTTCATCATCTCCTACTATATGAACGTTTAAAAAGTTTCTTACGCATCTTACAAACGCTCTGTTACACGCAATGGTTTCTAGGAATTTGGTGGCAAAACTGCTTGTATTATTAAGTGTGGCGTTTGCCATGTCTGAGAATACGACTGGTTGGCCTTGTGTTTCGTAGTTGGGCGCAAATGTTATAGCGCATTTTACTGCAACATGATTTTCTTCGCATTTTTCCATGTCGTAATAAACGTCTGTGAATCCTCTTAGTTTTGCAAGCTCTTTAATTCCGCTTAATTTAATTAGCAGTTGGTAATCCTTGAGTCCATCAATTGTTGTTGGAACGTCTTTTTTTCTGCACTCAAACCAAGACTTGTTTGGAAACAGGTGCCCTTCCCCTATCATTGCCCTCCAGTTTACTGATCCGTCTTCGTTGAATTCGTAATTTATTGCTTCGAGCAATCCGTTTTCATCTCTGCTGAATTTTTCTGGACCAATTTTATTATTTGTTTTTATTTTTGCTTGCTCCATTTTTGATTTAATTTTGTCGTTCATGATTGAGTGTAGCCTTTACCGATATGGGTATATTTTCCCAATAATTTTATTGCCTGATTTCTTGATTCAACGCTTAAGTTTTTTAATTTATAGTCGTACATTTTTCCATTTACCTTAAGGCATATAATTCCAGCCTTAAACATATTTGCTTTACTTGGGTCATTGGGTCCGCCCAGTGGGCTTCCATGCCATGGAATCCCTAGGAATCCTGCGTAGATGCGGTCTCCGTTTAAATTTTTCCAGGTGTAATAACTTGGCTCTAAATTTTCATTTGAAAACTCGTTCTTGTCTATGAGTATTGTTACATTCCTGTGGCCCTTAATATAGTGTGGGATATTATAGAATCGATTATAGATGTAGACTTTTGTACCCCTAAATTCTAGGGCATCTAGCGTGAAGACTCTTTCTGATTGTTTTGCGGAAACTTCCTCGTAATAGCTCCTTTCCCAGTCTGGCCTTCCTGATATATCAAATTCGGGAGGAAGCACGTGTTTCGATCTGCCGACGGAAAAAGTACTCTTTCTTATTTTTGCGTCTGGCAGTTCGTCTACGGGAGTACCCATGTACGAAAGATCGTCGGCGTGACCATAGTTTATAAAAAGCTTTTCGATCTTTTTTCCTCCCAACTTAGTCTTTTCGAATTTAGAGATTTTACTTAGGTTCGATGGGTCTAACACAACTCTAGAAAGGGTGAAATTTGCTAAATTATGGTTGATCGATCCTATATCAACCAATTTCGCGCCTTCTTTCTCTGCTATTTTTTTGCAGTGATTGTGAAACTTGTAGTTTTGCGCGTCTTCTACGAGAATTCTCTCTTTATTTTCTTTTCTCCACATTGCAAGGTTCATGTTTCTAGCTGCGTGGCAACTAGGTACTGAAATTTCTGGGTAGACGTAGCCGTAGATAGGGGTTTCGAGCTTCGGGATCTGGTACGGTCTGGACTGGTAATATTCTTCGGTAGCCAATAAGGGCAGAGTCAATAATACTAATGATGCTAGAATTAAACTTTTCATTTTAGAACGGGGCTTTTTTGCTTGAGTTTGAAAAGTCCCTGTGTTCAAATAATTTACGTAAGAAAAAACTCATTAACTCGACTAAAACTATGGTTTCTCCTGGATCCAAGGGGACTTTAAATGTCTCGCTCCCGTTTCTTGTTACGGTTATACCGAAGGCTGGTAGTACTGTGTCTGAGTTTTTATTTTTTTTATCCCAAGGAGAGAACTTTATTGAGGTTTTGTTTTGTTCAAACGAGTGGAATGTTGAGAATTCATACCTGTTATTTATTGCCGATACAATCTCTCCGCACTCTGATTCGTTAAATTTTAAACTTAAGTTTTTTGTTGGGTCCTCTTTGTTGTTTGAGAAGTTTCCGATTTTCTTCGAAGCATCCCAGGAGTGTTGTTTTATTGCCTTCATGTACATGCATGGGCTTCCGCTTTTTGCGTCTACTCCAACTTGAAAACTGAATGCGCATCCTGTACTACTCGAGTTTGGTTTATATATTGAAAGGTTCATATAATGAATATAATTCCCTTGCTTAGATAGTCAAGTATTAATCCAAATCAATCTTAAAGTTTTTGTTTTCTATAGTTTTCTTTTTTTGAGAGGGGTGAGTTTTCCCTCCTCTCCTTTTTTTATAGTCTTCAAAATATTTTTGCTGTACTGGGTCCACTCCTCCGTTCTGTTGAGCTCTTATTTCCGAGAGGTCTTTACTTCTGTCCATTAGGTCTCCTACACTTCCCGAGTCTCCTGCCGTTTTGTTCATGAAGTCGTTTTTATTCCAAGGGTCTATATTTCCTGTTGTGTTTAGTTCTGAGCTTAAAAAAACTCTTTTCCATTGGACTCCCGCTTCATCTTTGTAGATATGCTCTTCATTCATCGACTGAATGACTTCTATATGCTCCCCTGTCTCAGGATGTTCGTAAATATAGATCGGCATTAGAACTCGAACTCTTCAAGCTCTTGATTAGCTTCAGGTTCACTTTGTTGCTGTGTCGGCTTTTGTTTTGTGCCGTTGGGCGAGCTAACAAATGTGACTAGGTCTGCTACGCAGATAAATTTCTCTCTTTTTTGCCCTTCTTTTGAGGTCCATGTATTCAACTTTAACTTCCCTTCAACTAGCGCTCTAGAACCTTTGTCTAAATACTTTTGGCAGTTTTCCGCTACCTTATTCCAGCACTCTACATCTACAAAAAACACTTCATCTTTCTTTGAAATGCTGTTTATTGCAACCGAGAAGGTGCATACTGTATTTTCCCCAACACTTTTGCTTTGTGGTGTGGCCGTTAAATTTCCCATGCAAATATATCTATTCATAATATTTTATTTTTTATTTTTGTTATAAACGAGTTATGTATATTTATACACCCTTGTATACTTAAGTCAAGTTTTTTTGCAATTTTTTTCCATGGCATCACCTTATTGTCTTCTCCAATTAGGTATCTAAATTCAAAGATCTTCCTTACTCTTTTGTCTGGATCTTTTTTTGCCAAGGAGACTGCCTCTCTTAGCGCGCTTACTGCATTAGCTTTTCTTGAGTCGCTAAAGAGGAGGCTTTCTTGCACGTTCTTTTTTTCAAAAGAGAAGCTTTCTGTTTTGTGTTTATTTTTGTAAGTTATTAAATTTAGTGCGAGCCATTTTGCTTCATTGCCTAAGAAAGTGCAAAACTTTACCCCTCTGGATTCTTCAAATTTTAGAGCCGATCTATATATGTAGTAATCTTTGTCCGCTATCAGGTCTTTAAACTCTATTGATGACTTAAATGGGCAGATGTTATTTATTACTGAAATAAATATTCCGCTATGCCTTTTAATTAAAGAGCTTAGCGCTTCGCTAGATTTAGGGGAACAGTTTTTAACCTCTCGAATTAACTCTATGTCTGACTGCACTGTTAAATAACTTTTAAGTTTTTGAGACAGGATTTAATTATTGGAATGCATTTTTCAATTTCTTTGTCTCCAAAAGTTTTCCATTTTAAAATATGATTTGAATTTTTTCTCAAGTCTGGGTCATTGAATTCCTCTTCTTTGTTTGCTGGCTTTATTCCCATTCTTTCTATATAGAGGCATTTTGCGTCTTCGTGCGAGAGTAGGTAGTCAATTTCATTTTTATACCTTACATCGGTAATTACAGATATCTTTCCCTCGTTTAGGTTTTCTTTTACTTTTTTAGATATTTTATCTATCCAGTATGTTCCGTTAGACTTCTCCCTCATAGCCTCTCCGTAGGCGACCATAATTGGTCGTATTAAGGCTTTTTCCTTATCAATTGATGTCCACGGATTGATATTCATTTTTTCCATTAAAAATGGAAATAGGTCTTTCTTTAGTTCGTCTGCAAAAGCAACCCTACACAGCTGATTTTTGAGCTCAGGTATCCTGCTTTCTGCGAAATTGAAAAAAGTGTCTTTTCCGCATCTCGCGGTACCACATAGTCCGATTAACTTAGTCATTTTTAATAATTTTTTTGAATTGTTTGGATAATTGATGGAGACCAGCATCCGCTAGTACTGATGCTGTTTCTATTAAGCTTACAGACCCCTCGCAGTCTCCATCCACTGTCTTACATAGGTCTATTACTACAATGCTTGGAGAGACCTTTATATTCTTCCCAAATTCTCTGTACGCGGCCTCGAATGCACTTGTCGCTGCGCTGATTGCAGAACTTTCTTCTACAAGCATGTCCCATCCTGCCCCTTGTACGTAAAATTTACATTCTTGTTTGATCATTATCCTTAAATATATATCAAACTACCTCTCAGTCAACTAGTTATTTCTTAAAAACTTTTTATTATTAATTTTTGAAAAAATTAATCTTAAATTAATATTAATTATTAGTACTATATAACGAAGCCTAAAAATTTATGCCACTAGACCCAAAAAAATATGTTTCACTTGACAAAGCGAAAAAACAAGAAATACATAAAGCATGCATTATTTTCAACAACTACCAAGTGAAATTTTCAAAGATATTAAAAAGGGCAAATTAATAAGCGCAGACATGCATTTTTATTATTACTTGCTAACAAAAGGAGGACACGGCTCTCGTATACTTTTATCAGAAAAAAGAATGGCAAAAGACTTAAATGTAAGTGTAGGTAAGATACAGCTTGCGATAAAAAGATTAAAGAAAAATGGACACATAGAGAGAATGAAGACAACAAATGGGTACTCAACCAGATTATTAACAATTATAAAGAATAGAATCAATTAAAAAATGAACATAAAAGTCAAGAAGAGAAACGGAAGACTACAGGATTTTAACGTATCAAAAATTAATATTTGCGCAGAACGAGCCTGCGAGGGAATACCAGATGTATCCGCCAGCGAAATCGTACTAGATGCCCAATTACAGCTTTTCGATAAAATAACTACAGAGGAAATCGACGTAGCTTTAATCTTTTCCGCACGAGAAAAAATAGAAAAAGAACCGAATTACTCCAAGGCGGCAGCAAGATTATCACTAAACTGTTTGTATAAAGAAATATTCAGGGAAGGAGTAGACTCAGACGTTTTTGAACTTCAATACAAAAAATCCTTTGTTCAGAATTTGAAAAAACTAACTAAAGAAGAAAGGTTAAACAAAAAACTACTAGAATTTGATCTAAAAAGACTCTCTGACGCAATAGATATAAAAAGAGACATGAATTTTAAGTATCTCGGGATACAAATCCTAAGAGATAGATATTTTATTCGCCACGACTCAAAAATAATGGAAACTCCCCAAGCTTTCTGGATGAGAGTTGCCATGGGACTGGCGATAAACGAAGACGACAAGAACAAAAGAGCCATTGAATTCTACGACCTAATGAGCCAATTTAGGTATACACCCTCCACCCCAACGCTATTTAATAGCGGAACAGTCCACTCTCAATTAAGCTCTTGTTACCTAAACACATTCGATGACTCAATAGATGGAATTTTCGACGGGGCGTGGCAAGAGGCCAGAAAGTCTAAATTTGCTGGAGGGCTAGGTCTAGACGTAACGAACTTCAGGTCTAGTGGCGCACACATTAAAGGAACGAACGGCGTCTCTAGCGGACTTGTTCCTTGGCTAAAAATCTACAACGATTTACTCGTTGCCGTAAACCAAGGAGGTAAAAGGCCAGGCGCAGGATGTGCATACCTTGAGCCTTGGCACTTAGACTATGAAGAATTCTTAAGCTTGAGAAAAAATACTGGAGATGATAGGTTGAGGTGTCACGACATGAACACCGCATCCTGGATACCAGATGAATTTATGCGAAGGGTAAAAAACGACGAAGACTGGTATTTCTTCGACCCAAAAGAAACAGAACTTCATAAGTATTTTGGTGAAAAATTCGACAAAAGGTATAATAAATTTATAAAATTAGCAGAAAAGGGAGAGGTTAAAAATTGGAGAAAAACCTCGGCAAAAGATCTTTGGAAAAAAATACTAAGAGTGTTATTTGAAACAAGCCACCCATGGAATACGTTTAAAGACCCATGCAATATTAGATACACAAATCAACACGAAGGCGTAGTAAACAGCTCAAACCTATGCACAGAAATAACGCTACATACGAAACATTCTGAGTACAAAAGCGGAGAAAAAACAAAAACAGGAGAGACTGCTGTCTGCAACCTTGGCTCAGTCAATCTAACAAACCATTTAAACAAAGAAGGGGACGACTTAGATTACAAAAAGCTGAAAGAAACAATTCATACAGCGATAAGAATGTTAGACAATGTAATCGATATAAATTTTTACCCAACAAAAGAAGCCTCAAATTCAAACTTAAAACATCGCCCAGTAGGACTAGGGATGATGGGAGTGCATGATATTCTTCATATCAAAAACATTAATATTGATAGCGACGAATCTGTAAAATTTAACGATAAGCTGTTTGAATTTTATTCAATGAATGCAATTCACGCAAGCTCCAAACTCGCTGCAGAAAGAGGTTCCTATGAAACATACGAAGGCTCGCTTTGGAACAAAGGAATTTTCCCAATTGATTCTTACAATAATCTAATGGTTTACAAAGGCAAACAAGAGGTTCCCGAAGAATCGGCTACAGGCAAACCACTAACTGGCTCTGGACAAACCTTCAAAGAGTGGACTGAAGTAAGAGTGCATGTAGGCGAACACGGAATGAGGAATTCTAACGTTATGGCTATAGCCCCAACCGCCACAATTGGCTACATTAACGGCGTTGAACAAAGCATTGAACCTAATTTTTCGGTACTATTTGTATACGAAAACAAAAGCGGAAACTTTTATATTACAAATGAGCATTTTATCAACGACATGAAGAAAGAAGGGTCGTGGAACCACGAAACGGCAGCGCTAATAAAGAGTGCAGACGGAGATCTTTCCTTATTAAATGGAAACATCCCAAACTGGATCAAAGAAAAGTATAAAACCGCATTCGACAGGGATATGTTTAAATTAATTGAAGCAAATGCAGCAAGACAAAAGTGGATGGACCAGTCGATTAGCTTTAATTTATACAATAAATCCACATCCTTAAAATACTTAAATGACATCTATATGGCTTGCTGGGAAGCGGGACTTAAAACAACATATTACTTAAGAAACCGAGCGGCGACAAAAGTCGAAAAATCAGTAGAAGAAAAAACAGAAACAGAAGAAGGGCAGTCAGCCTGCAGTATCGAAGCAATGAAAAACGGAGAAATTTGCGAAAGCTGCCAATAAAACTGATCCCAAAACAGGAGATAAACGATATACATAATATGAGTAGTAAAAACGGAGAATTATTAACAGATAACATTGCAGGAGTAAACAGAATCCTGCCACACAAACATAAATACGCATGGGATCTTTTTATAAAAAGTTGCGCGAACAACTGGATGCCAACAGAAATCTCCATGCAAAACGACATAAATCAATGGAAGAATGATGAAATCACAGAAGATGAAAAACTCCTCGTCAAAAGATGTCTTGGATTCTTTGCTGGAAGTGAGTCTTTGGTTGGCAATAACCTATTGCTTTCTGCTTTCAGATACATTACGGATGCTGAGTGTCGTCAGTACATTCTTAGGCAAGCTTTTGAAGAAAGCCTTCACAACCTTACGGTAGTGTACATTTGCGACAGTCTTGACCTAGATATAGATGAAGTTTTTGCGGCTTACGAAAACATACCAAGCATAAAAGCAAAAGACGACTTTCTTATGGAAATTACAAACGACATAAGCAAGCCAGACTTCGACCCACACACAAAACAGGGAAAACAAGAAATACTAAGAAACTTTTTAACCTACTGGATAGTGTGCGAAGGAACATTCTTTTTTAGCGGGTTTGCAATGCTACTTGCCCTAGGCAGGCAGAACAAACTTCAAGGAATTTCTGATCAAATTAAATATACCTTGAGAGACGAAAGTTCTCACATTGCATTTGGAACATATTTAATTAATACCCTAATCGAGCAAAATCCATCTATTTGGACAAAAAAAATTCAGGACGAGTTTGTAGAGCACATCAAAAAAGCGGTAGAGCTGGAAATCGCGTATGCACACGACGTGCTTCCAACTGGAATACTAGGCCTAAGCGCAGACATGTTTGTGGACTATATGCACTATATAGGAAACAGAAGGTTAGAGGCCATAAACCTAGACTACAGGTTCCCTAGCGACAGCAATCCGTTTCCCTGGCTCGGAGAAGTAGTAGATGTACAAGCTATGGGAAACTTTTTTGAAAGAAGGGTGAGAGAATACCAACAATCTGGAACACTGGAAGACGATTTTTAAAAAATTTTTGACTTTTTTAAGTAAGAGTATATAATATCTTTTTTCGCATCTACAGTTGATGCGAGCAATATTATGAAAACAAAATTATCTAAACTATTATTGGTATTAAGTTTATCTATTAACGCCGTTTTTGCGGGGCAAGGCGCAGCGAATTTGGGCTACGCTTCAGATTATTTCTTTAGGGGCGCACTAGCATCAGAAGAATCAGTACAGTCTTCAATCTCGTATACTTCAAGTGTGGTAGGGCTCGAAACCTCCCTAGACGCCTTCACAAACCAATCGGTATCTGGAGACGTAGACACGTATATCTTGGGAGGGAAAATATCTAAAAACTTAGGGGAATTCCTCAGCGTTAACCTGGGTGTAGAGCATACAGAGTTTGTGTCTGGAGAAGCTATTCTTGACGCAAGGCTTGGGGCAACCCTAAACACAGTTTTGTCTCCATCTATCGCCGTAGAAAGGAATCTAGACGAAAGTTTATACACTTTTGAACTAGAAGTAGGTCACGATTTAGACCTAAAGGTTGCAACACTGAACCTGTCGGCGCTATATGGAAATACAGACCAAACGCTTACAGCAGGCAAAGACATAGATTATTATGCGCTAGGAGCAGGATTAGAGAAAGATATCTCAGAAAGCGCTTCTGCGAGATTTGGAGTAGACTATGTAGACTCTGACGTAATTGAGCAAGAGTCAATTTTCTCATTGGCACTTAACCTCAAATTCTAATAACCCTAAATATATATAATTATGAACGAAGTAGTAAGTAAAGTAAAATGTGCAATCTGTGGAATTAGTGCGGTACTAGTATCGGTAATTGGATTGCTTGTCCTATCTCAAGTTGTCTTTGGCGTGGGAGCAGGAATCGATATCATTGGCAACCTACAAGGAATTGTCAATGGGTTCGTGGGCCCAGAAGCAAGTTTAGCGGGAGTAATCACCCTTATCTTGGTGGTGATGCTTTTGCAAGGTGGAGGAACATCCTGTTCGGCTAAGAAAAAGTAAGCTGGGCAAATCTTAATCATTAAAACCCCAAGTCTCAAGGCTTGGGGTTTTTTTGTATACTTTTTATTGCGGACACAACGTGGGGATCCATAGGAGTAGGAGTAACATCGATACTATCTATTTGAAATATTCCCCATTCAGTATGCTCAAAATCCAAAACAGGGTAAGGTATTTTGCCCTTGACGGTTAATAAATAAAGGTAAAAATCACTGTCACTCGCCCTAGAAACTTTTTTAATTAAAGAAAGCTTCCCGTCAGGAAGGATTTTAGATTCTTCAAAAAGCTCCCGTATGGCCGCTTCCTTAGGGGTTTCCCCCTCTTCCACTGCGCCAGCAAACGGAGACCAATACCCAGGAAAGGTATTTAGTGAATTATTACGTCGAGCAAGTAAAACACTTACCCCATTAGTTATTAAAATGCCTGCGCTTAAAGAACTCATACACATATTATACATAAATTCCAAAAAAAAACCAGTAGATAAGCAAAAAGAGTGTATTAAAATATAACGGAATTATGTATGAAAACCCAATTTGACCATATTTTACAATCAAGCTTTTACCTTTGGCTAGAATTTAAGCTAGGAGTAATAGGAGAAGCATACAAAACAACTGACATAAACTTTATTGGCGGACCAGAAGGCCCGAATATGTCAAATGATTTCCTGTACTCAGCTAATGTCCCAGAAGGAATGGTTGCATACCATTCTCCGTATAGGCAGTTTTTTGCCTTAGAAGATATAATTCCCGATACAGAATTTGGTTCGCCGCCAACTCCTCAGAGATGGAGAAAGAGAGTAAAAATAAACGGCAACCCCGTTTTTGAGTACCCAGACTCAATGACCAGCAAAGACCAAGTTTTGATAGACTATAACAATGGAAGAGTCTTACTTGATAAAGCCACATTTGGAACAACCTCAAATGTACAAGGAAGCTTTAATGTAAAAACATTTAATACATATTTTACAACAGAAGATGAAGAAAGTATATTAATAAATAGTGATTTTTTATTACAAAACGCGTCCTTGCAAACTTATTTAGAAAGCAAAAACAAACTAGGAGACAAGGCATATACAGTTCCAGCTGCATTCACAACAACATCAAGAAGCTTAAACAAGCCTTTTGCCTTCGGAGGACTAGACGAGACGGTTTCAACAATAACAATAGTTTTAGTAACGAATACTAATTACGAATTAGACTTTGCGCTTTCTTTATTAAGAGACACAACACACGAAAACTTCCCAATAGTACCATTTGAAAGATTTCCGTATGGAGAGTACTTTAGTGTTAAACCAACAAGCAGGCCCTACAAATACAGAGAATTTTGTTCAACATGTCTAGAGAAAGCATATATAAAATCAATATCATCTAGCAAACTTTCAGATAGAACTTCAAAAAAAATACAAAAAGACCTAAAAGTTGGTTTCGTCGATTTTGAGATATTATCAGTTAGACAGCCGCGAATAACAATAGAGCCTGAGCCACAAGAAGTAGGAGACGTATTCGAAACCTGTGTGGTACCAACACCAACAAGCTCAGAAACAATTATACCCCAAACTCCAACAGAAACACCTCCTGACCACCTATGTATTGAATTAAATCTTGGAACAGAAGCTACCAAGAAATTCGTTTCTGGAACATACTACAGCTTAGAAAACGGCCAGCCAGTAAAAGATACTTTTGAGCAATACATACCAAAATACCCCAACGGCAATCCACAATACAAAATCACTGCTTATCATTCTGAAATTTGGAGCAACACATTAGGGGGCATAGACGTTCCAGCGCAATCACAGAGGGCAGGAATTTCTTTTATAAATTACACAAGACAGCCAATAAATGACGCGGGCCAAAATACTACCCCAGCTGCAAGAAAATGGGGCTTTGTAGTAAAAGTGCCATCTAACTCAAATTATACCGTACTGGAATCAATCAGCGGAGAGAATGGAGACCTATGGGACGCGGTTTTTGTAACGCCGACGTACTTTGATTTTACATTTGGTCCATGCGGAACACCGACTTCAACAACTTCTTTAACTTCTTCTTACACACCCACATTAACAACTATCTATGGAGACGAGTTTGGATTATGTAGCACCCCTACAGTAACATACAGTCCTTCGCAATCAATTACGTTTAGCGAAACAGCTGAACCTGGAGATGAATTCGATATTTGTCCAACAACAACGGAGTCTATTGATTTTTCAGTATGCACAACATGGACAGATAAAGAAAAACAACAATTTTTTGGAGTAAAAGGCACGTTTCATGATAGACCGTGGTGGGGATTAGAAAGTCTTAAAAATATTAATGCAAGTTCAGGACAGAAGTCTCAAAAACTTGATCCATAAACAAATGATCCCACATGCGAGATTCCGAATTAAGTGGGAGCGCTCCTCAGCAAAATTCTAAGCCCTTTAAAATTTACTGGAATAACTTGCTAAACAGATGGCAAGTGACAACAGGCGACCTAGACAGCCCGTCTACGCATCCACACATTCACTCAATTCACTCAAAACAAACACCAATGGGGAAGTGGGTAAATGAAAATATATCTACAATTCCAGTAGAATGTACCGAAAAAAATATTGCAGGATGGATTAGCAAGCAAATCTCAAGAAAAAAACAAGAAGAAATAGATCAAAATCTTTTTGATAGAATCAAAGTTTATTGGAACGAGGGAGCAAAAAGGTGGGAAATCACACTAAACAGCCCCGAAGACCCATCAACCCACCCGCATATTTATTCAACGCATTCAAATAAAACACCTATAGGCAATTGGGTAAACTTAGAAAAATCAAAAAACCATTTCTTTTGCGATAAAGACAATATATCTGACTGGATATATAACCAAGTTAAAGAAAAACAAAAAATAATTAAAGAAGAGGGACAAAAAACGGCGCAAACCCCAACGCCAACCCTAACTAAGTCTAAAACCCCAACCCCAAGCCCAACCCCAACGCCAACCAAATCTCAAACGCCAACACCAAGCGCCTCACAGAGCTCGAGCGAAACAAAAATAAATAAAAAGCCAGAAAAGCAAAAGTGTAAAATTTATTGGAGCCAGAAAAGAAATAGATGGGAAGTAACAACAGGAGAACTAGGAAAGCAATCTACACACCCCCATATTTATTCCTTACATGCAGAAGATACGCCCATAGGAAATTGGATAAATATTAAGTTCTCTAAAAAACCTAAGTATTGTACTCAAGAAAATATAGCCAACTGGATAAACGAACAACTTCATAGAAAACAGTCTGCACTTAAAAGGCTAAGCAGGAAAATATTTGATTTTCTAAATATATATCCAACCCCCAGCACAACCCCCAGTCACAGTAGTTCGGCGTCTACCTCAGCTTCACCTTCAAATAGTCCAATCGAACAAGTAAAAGTTTACTGGAATAATTCCCGAAATAGGTGGGAAGTTACAATTGGAGAGTTAAATAAAGAGTCGACACATCCAAATATTTACTCGCTACACTCAGATGAAATTCCACTAGGTTATTGGCTAAATGAAGATATTTCAGAGAACAAGGTATTATGTACAGAAAAGAATTTTACAGATTGGCTTAATTTACAAATTTTTGATCCATATTCAAAAAGCAACGAAGAATATTTTCAGTATTCGGTGGCGACACCGACAGAAACAATTTTTTATTACAAAATCTATTGGAATAATAATGAAGGTAGATGGGAGTTTACCTCGGGGGAGCTTGGGGAACAATCTAATTACCCAAATATTTATTCCCTTCATTCAGATTTTTCTCCAATAGGTCAGTGGACTATAGGCCAAAAAGTTTCAGATTCCGTTTATGAATGTTTTCCACTTACTCCAACTGCTTCAGTTTCTTTAACTGCCACTGAAACGCCGACAGTATCGGTTACAGGAACTACTACAGGCACAGCCACAGGAACTGCTACAGGCACAGCAACAGGTACTGCCACAGGCACAGCCACAGGAACTGCTACAGGCACAGCAACAGGTACTGCCACAGGCACAGCCACAGGAACTGCTACAGGCACAGCCACAGGAACTGCCAACG